>Ga0209050_1001749_pt1 | contig 21577 bp, 23 predicted proteins | sample Araplavi_mTSA_r2_FD_184276 | JGI IMG/M metagenome (GOLD analysis project Ga0209050, IMG submission 184276) | Arabidopsis root microbial communities from North Carolina, USA - plate scrape MF_Cvi_mTSA_r2 (SPAdes) (version 2) | ecosystem: Host-associated > Plants > Roots > Endosphere | place: USA... | reverse complement strand
ATGATGGGCGACAGCGCGGGTGGAAACCTGGTCATGAGCGTCGCGCTGAAACTAAAATCGCTCAACGCCCAGCCTGCACGGTATCACGTGCTGATCTCTCCCTGGGTAAATATGGAAACGGTCTATCCCAGTTATGCGAAAAATGAAAAGCTCGATCCCATTATCACAAAGGAATTCGTGCAATATGCGGCGGGCTTATACGCTGCGGGCCACGACTTGAAAGATCCTTTGGTCTCGCCCGTCCACGGCGATTTCAAAGGCATAAGTCCCACATTGATTTTGGTGGGTGCACAGGAAGTGCTAACAGACGATTCGGTTTTTCTCTACGAAGCCCTGGAGAACGCAGGCGTTGTCTCGGAACTGAAAATGTATGACGGCGCCAATCACGTGTGGCCCCTGGTGGACATTCGTTCCGAACGCAGCGTGGAGGCCCTTAACGAAATCGTAGATTTCATGGCGGTGCACCAGGAAGGCGCGGTGAAATAGACCGGACCGGGGGTACTAGTCGACAGGCTTTTTGGTTTCGGAACCCGGGAAAGCCTTTTGCATAATTCGGAAGATTTGAGGTAATTGTCGGCCCCAACCATTACCTCTTGCCGTGATACTGGACCCGCTTTTTTTATTTTTTGAGAACTATGTGGCCTTGAACTCAGAAGAAAAAGATGCGCTTTCTCAACGGGTGAAAGAGCGGCTCGTGAAACGCAAAGAATTTATTTTGCAGGAAGGGCAGGTCTGTCAATACTACACGTTCGTGACAGAGGGCTGTTTCCGCATGTACGCCATCGACAAAGCGGGCAAGGAACACAACGTACAATTTGCGGCCGAAAGCGATTGGATTGCCGACATCGGTAGTTTTTATTCGGACAAGCCCAGCAAGCTCTCCATCGAATCGATCGAACCCTCCCGGATTCTCCAGATCGACAAGCAGGACCTCATCCACATGTATCGCCACTATCCCAAGTTTGTGCGGAACTTCAAGGTGATCTTTGAAAACAAATTTGTCGAGTTGCAGAACCGCGTGTTGCAAAACATAAGCTCAACGGCCGAGGAGCGTTATCTTACCTTTTTGGAACAGTATCCCAACCTGTCTAACCGCATTCCGAGCATTCAAATCGCTTCCTATTTGGGAATCACCCCGGAATTTCTCAGCAAAGTAAGAAAGGACGTGGCGAGCAACCGAACCCAGCAGATCACCCATTAGCCGGCTTTGTTACATGCGTTAACTTTGTTTGGGTCGGCTACGTTTTAACATCAGACCTTAAACACCGTTCCTATGATCAGATACATGCTCCTCCTGGCTGTCCTTTCCCTGGCGCTCTCCGGATTTAAGAAAGGAAGTGAATTCGTAACAGGCAAAGGCAACGAGGCCTCCCATGAATGCCTTCCCCAGGCAGACGCCGAGCGCATCCTTGGTTTGCCCGCCAAAGAAACCGAACATGCTTCCAAAGAAAAAGATGGCGTGGCACAATTCAGCTGCACCTATACCGCCGTAGACAAGACCGAGAACAAAACAAGTAATCTTTACTACGTGTATGAACAGTACAAAAGTCCTGAAGCCGCGCATGCGGCCTATGCGGGAATGGTATCCTCCAATGCCGGCATGCCGGGGCAGACAAAAATTGACTCCATTGGCGACGAGACCTGGCTCCACGCGGACCGTGGAAACTTCGACCTCGTCATGTGCCGTAAGAAAAATTATATGGTGAGAATAAAGATCAACAAGATCACCAGCAAAACCTCGCTGCCCGCGCTGTTGCAATTCGTGAAGGAGACCACGTCGGCCCTGTAGCGGCGATCGACGGCCAATCCGTGATCGCTTATTGTTTTAAGAATTCTCTCACCTCGGCATATCCACCGAATTCAAAGATGGGACACGATGATGCGATTTGCGTGGCTTCCTCCAGCGAACCGGCCTGCAACAATAAAAAGCCGCCCACGATCTCTGTCCCCACGCGGTGAATTTGATTCGAGATGGTTGAGCCGTCGCCGGTAATTAAGCACCCGTTCAGGGTGAGCGCGCTGCCGGATGATAAATTCTCTGTACCACTCCACTTTCCCCACCAGGCCGCCCAATTCTCCCGGTGCCGGGCGATTTCATCCGGGGTATGCGTATCCGCATCCGTTCGGCCGTCGGGCTCTCTGAAAATTACGATGTAGTTGTTCATATGAACTTTATTAACGTCATAAAATTATAACGGTTTCGTTATAATTAATATTGTTTTCGTTATTTTTAGACCATGGAACCCGTCGTTCAACTGATCTCCGCGTGGCAGGAATACACCCAGCGCGCCGGCAAGGCTACCGTGAAAGATTTTTGCCAGGATTTTTTGGCGAAGAAGAAAAGAACCGCCCCGCTCCACAAGGGAAACGATCTGAACCTCGCAAAACAATTGGGCAAGGCCAACAGCCTGGTGAAGGCCTACTTCAAAACAGCACTGCGCCAGATTTCGGATATGGAACTGGAGTGGTATTATTTTTTAGATGCCATCGCTGCCGCTGGGGAAATACGGAAAAATGATATCGTCAGCTTTCGCCTTTTAGGTGAACCCACCACCGGCATCGACATCATCAACCGGATGCTAAAGGCCGGCCTCATCGCCGAGCGTATCGACCCGGGTGACAAAAGAGCCCGCCTCGTCAAGCTCACCTCGAAAGGAAAGCATCGCCACCACCAACTCGGGATTCTTTTCGATGAGATTGCCGCCGAGGTTTTTCAAGCGATGGAAACAGAAGTCAAAATAAGGATGGAGGCAGCCTTAAAGAAAATGACGGATGAACATGCTGTCGCGATAAAAAACAGTAAGGGTAAGACCTTGGATGCTATAGAAGAATCCGTGAAGAAATTCACCCGGCGTTTTAGCGCTAAGAACGGATAGACTTCACCGCATGCGACCATGCTACATTGATGTGGCAAAGAAACATTACGTGCCCCGAACCGCTTACAGACCCTTAAAATGGGTCCTCGAATTTTACTTTCCCATTCTCCAGCCTGACGTAATCAACACTTCCCGTTCCCTGAAACACAAAATCGATCCCAATGATTTTAGATCGTACGATGTCGTGGTCAATTTCAAAAGCTAATTTATCATTCAAAAATATTTTAGCGCTCCCCTTAACGGATTCAATGCGCACACGAACGAAGTCGTCAAAATCAACGCCGAAGGCCGACAAGTCAACCTGCTTTCCCGGCGCGTCGAAGCCGGTAAAGAACAGCGACATATCCGAGACACAGCCCTTGGTACACAAAGGTATTCCCACCGCCATGCCTTCACAGAGCAAATAGATATTTGTCTTCTGACAGATCGCCGCGCCTTCGTTGTAGTCATTTTTCAGCGAGGCTTCAAAAACAAAATCGTCGGAATAGATCGCACCAAAGTCCTGAACGTTCAAGTAGCTTACCGACGGCGGTTGTGAGGCCAGGTGTATATGCTGACGCTGGAGCTGATCGGCCGACAACGTCATCTGCCCATGCGCCATCACATCTTCTTTTTTGAAATACACGGGCATGGGCGATGCGTCGACGGCGGCAAGCCACCCGTCGGTGGTGATTAGAATACCTTGTTCTTTTACGATCTTCTCATCCACCACCAGCTTGGCTTCAAAGTAGCCGGGCAAATAATAGATCAACGTGCGCTGATGTGTGTCTTTCGATACTTTCGTTCTCCGCTTCACATCCCACGATTGTTGGAGAATAACGGAATCGACGGGCGCCTCCGTGGCATCGTAATCAAAAATGACGGAATTGGGCACGCCTTTGTCGAGCGTCTTTTTTACATGGAAAGAATAATCATTCGCATCGATCGCTTTGTTCGAGCCCATCCCAAACCAAATGAAATAACCGATCGCCAGTCCGATGGCCAGGGTCACCAGCGGGCGCTTGGGTTTCTTGCCTCTCGGGCGGGGAACCTCACGGGGTGTGGGTGAGCCGGCTAACCCATGGGAAGCGCCTCCATTTTTTACTTTGAAATCCCTCCAGTTTTCATACCCGATAAACTGCACCAGGGTGTTGAGCGTAAACGTATTGGGTAGACTCGTATACTTTACTTTCCCCCAGATCCGCTTCAGCGTGACGTGGCTCACTGCGACCTGCAGTTCGGCCTGGATCTTTTTGCTCAGCGCGAGAAAGTCCTGGTTTGTCCAATCCCGGCTGTCGCCCCAGCCCAGCTTTTTTTCAATCTGTTTTTTTGTTTCTGAAATCAATTCTTCTTCGGTCACCATAGGCGGGGCAAAAGTCCTCAATAAAAATAAGCCCTGCCGCGTGATTTTCCATGCCCTTGGCTTTGTACGGAGTTGTACCAACATGTACAACCGGAAAACAGAGCGGTTTCCCAACAGCAGGCCATCTTCGCAGCAAATCTTTTATATATATGGAAACGCTGATCAAAACGGGGCGAGCCTGTTATGGTATTTTAATGATGACCATCGGCATCAATCAATTCATTTTTGCGGATTTCAGACCGGCCATTCTGCCACCCTGGCCGTCGTGGCGGACGAGCCCCGAAATAGCGGCGTATCTCACGGGGATCGTCTTCCTTGCGGCGGGTCTAGCGGTGGTGTTCTCAAAAAAGGCTAAGCCGGTCGCATTGGCATTGGGTTGCATCCTGCTGGCCGTTATTCTTTTCTGGCATCTGCCGTATATCCTGTTCATACAACCTCACCTGATCCGGCACCTCGGCGTGTGGGGCGATGTGGCGAAGACGCTGGCGTTCTGCGGCGGCGCTTTTGTGGTGGCGGGATCTTTTCTCCAGGAGCCAAGAGCGGAGCGAACGACACCCCGAGTTCTTGTGCTTCCGGAAAAACTGATCCCCTCGGGAAGGATTTTCTTTGCCACCACCATGATCGTCTTTGGCATCGACCATTTTCTCTATGTTGAATACATATCGAAGATGGTTCCCGATTGGATTCCCGGCCATTTCTTCTGGACCTACTTCACGGGCGCCGCACTTGTAGGGTCGGGCACGGCGATCGTTCTCAAGATCAAAATCAAACCGGTTGCACTGTTGCTGAGTCTTATGATCTTTCTGTGGTTTATCTTGCTGCACATCCCCGGTGCTATCGCCGATCCGGTAGTTGACCATGGAAACCTGGTGCTCAGCGCAGCCGATGCGTTGGGATTTAGCGGGACAGCGTTGATGATTGCTCTTACCACAAAAAATAAGCGCTCACCAAATCCAGGCGCCGTTGTCGAAGGCTTGGCGTTGTAAATCATTTTAAGTAAACTCGTGCTATACCAACGCACTCGCTGTTGTGAATGGCATGAAGACACATAAACGCATAGCACTGTGGTGCATACTGGTGATTTGTCTGGCGGCAGGAACCGGTGCGGCGACGCGTCACGATGCATCGACGGATAGCATCCTGAGCCACGTTGTCGATCCCAAAGAGCAGGATATCCAGTTTTATTGGAAAGACGACCAGGGGGAGATCTTCAAAAGCATCCAACGCTTGAGCGATCACCTCGGTCAAAAGCACAGCAAGCTCGTCTTTGCCATGAACGGCGGCATGTTCAAGGTCGACAACTCGCCGCGGGGGCTTTTCATTCAACGACAAACCAAAGTGACGCCACTGGACACGACATCGGGTAGTGGCAATTTTTATTTGAAGCCCAATGGTGTGTTCTATATTACAGTAGATAAACGTGCAGCCATTTGCCAGACGACAGATTTTATGGACAACGACCGGATTGCGTTTGCCACACAGTCGGGTCCGATGCTGCTGATCAACGGTATGGTGCACCCTGCGTTCAAAAAAGGCTCATCCAATCTCAACATACGAAACGGCGTGGGTCTGCTTCCCGATCATAAACTCTTGTTTGCCATGTCTAAAGCGCCGATAAATTTTTATGACTTTGCCGACTTCTTCAAACAGGCAGGTTGCCAAAACGCCTTATACCTGGATGGCTTTGTTTCCAGGACCTACCTCCCGGAAGAGAAATGGGTCCAGACCGATGGAAATTTTGGCGTGATCATTGGCGTGGCAATTCCCGAATGACCCTTCCAGCATAGCATTCCCGTGCCAGGGAATTCTTGGTTGATGTCACCGTATAATTGTGTATATTGGACACAATGATCCGGAATTGTTGCCGGACGATAAATATCCAACCCAAACTTTCATTCACCATGCGCCTTATTCTACTATCCTTTTTGCTGCTCACGCTGTCTTGCGGATTTGCTCAGGAGGCTCCAAAGCACCTTCCCATCATCGACGTGCACGTCCACGCCATGAAAGTGAATCCCGCGTTTGGCGGCGACATGTGCCCGTGGTTTCTGAAGAGCATGCCCGGAGGGGATCCCGGTCAGCCGCCGCCGGCGTTCATCAACACCGATTGTGCCGAGCCGCTCAAAGCAGCCAAGACCGACCAGGAAATGCAAGACGCCGTCATCGCTACCATGAAGCGGCTCAACATGACCATCGTGGCCTATGGCGACCCCGTGATCTTGCGCAAATGGCAAAAAGCCGCACCGGGTCGGGTGATCCCGGGCATCGGCATCAGCTCGCCCAAAGACATGACAGCGAAGGCTTTTAAGGATTCGCTTTCGTCGGGGTTTTATAAGGTGATGGGAGAGGTGGCACCGCAATATCAAGGGATCTCGCCCAGCGACATGTCACTGGATGAATATTTTGCCGCGGCAGAACAATTGAATATTCCCGTGGGCATTCACATGGGAACGGGGGGCAACGGCATGGCTAACATCACCGCACCAAAATACAGAGCGTCGCTGGGAAATCCGTTTTTGTTGGAAGATATGTTGGCGCGCCATCCTAAACTGAAAGTGTGGGTGATGCATGCGGGCTATCCCATGATCGACGAAATGATCGCCCTCATGGGCGCCAACGCCTATGTGTATGTGGACCTCGCCGGTTTTATCTGGAGCTATCCGCAGGAGGAAATCCACGACTACATCCGTCGCCTGGTGCAGGCGGGTTTTGGGAAACGTATTCTGTATGGAACGGATTTGCTGGTGTGGCCGAAACTGACCGAGGTTTCCATTGGTATGATCGAGAATGCTAACTATTTATCGTTCGAACAAAAGCGGGATATTCTTTTTAACAATGCCGTCCGGTTTTTCAGATTGGATGAAAGTAAGTTCAAATAGCGAAAGTAGATATTCCAACGGACTGCTGAATTTCGTTAGCCCATCCGTTGGAGTAGCTATTTTTTTGTGCGTTGTCGCGACGCCGTGATCTTAAAACTGCAATCCTACCGTATATCCCGGCCAAACCTCGGCCTTGTGGTCGAACAATGTTCCCGCATCGAATTTTTTGCTATTGATCTTGTAGGTGTCCTCGGAATCCCCGGCGTCGTGCAAAAAATAATTTACCGAAACGCCTGTGAACAGATACAGCCAGCGCCAGCGCTTCCCAAAGTCAAAATTTAAACGCGTCAACACATTGAAGGTCCTGTCGAGTGAAAGCTCGCGGTTGAGGTGAAGGAATTTCAAACCATAATGTATCAACCATTTTTTATTGAGTTGGTCGCTCGGCAGCATGCTGTGGCGGTTGTAGAGCACTTTTTGAAATCCATATCCAAAGCCCCACGTCTTCCGCGCGGCATCGTAGCCGGCGATCAATGCATTTTGATTGTAGATTTGAAAGCGGCCGGAATACGGCATAGTGGATTGCGTCCAGGTGCAGTTCAGGCAATTGCCGGTGGTGTATTCCACATTGGCCGAAAAGAGTTCGTTGTAGGAAACAGCGAGATAGGAACCGGACGATCCAAAGTTCAGCAGCCCGATCGGCGTGCCCATGCGGCTGTATTCTTTCAGCGGATAGTTGTGAAAAAAGTTGATGAGGGCGATCTGTTTCCCCCGCATGTCACCCCCAAAGTTGACCAGCCCGATCTGCCAGCCGTCCATCGCCTTGCTGGAATTGAGTAGTCCGATCTGCAGGCTCCTGGCGCGTGTAGGGGGTGTCGATTTCTTTCCCATCATGGTCCGCGCTTTATTGACAGCGCCCAATTGAAAACCGGCAAAGTTACCATCGGTGTAGTTGAAGAGGCTGCTGATCTGAAAACCGCCCATGCCTTCTTTCGCGATGTTGTAGAATCCAGCGATCTGTATCCCCGAAGAAGTGCCGCCCGTGTTGTTGCCTGCGCTGTTGCCGATGCCCGCAAACTGAAATCCTTTTATGTCGCCCCCCACAACGTTCAGCAGTCCGGCAAGCTGAATGCCTTGCGCGTTGTTGCGCACAAAGTTCAACATACCGGCGAACTGGATCCCCTTCGTGCTGGCTTCGAAATCTTCCGCATTGATCAGGGCCCGCTCTTCCGACTGCGACAGGTTCACATAGGCGTTGGCGCCCACCACATTGGCCAACCCCGCGATCTGGATTCCCGTCGACGCTTTTAAATTCACATTCACCAGCGAGCCCAGCTCCAGGATCCGGTTTCCCGCCGACAGCCCCCCAAAAAGATTGAATGAAAATTTATTGTAGTAGGACCCGCTCTCTATGCCGTTGGTGCTGATGCCCGGGAAGAGCGAGAACTGGAGGACCTTTTCATAGGAGCGGATTTTCTTTTTTACCTGGCCATAAGCCGTCGGTGTGATGACCATCAACAGCAAACAGAGCACATAACGGCGACAAGCGATCATGGGGAATTTTGAATTTATAGAGAATATTGACCAATGCGGTTCAACCGAACTCCCCCCAGTAACAACTCCCCTAATGCTCTAAAGCTTTGCGATTTTTCAGACGGACCTTCAATCTATTCACACACATCCACCGGTAGCCGTTTCCAAAGTGCCTGTCCGCCCTCTAAACGCCCTGGAAAACAATTTATTGTTATCCAGCTTGCTTACTCAAAGGCAATGAACCCATATGCCGGTACACCCGGACGGTGAAAGGGTTCACACAATTTCGCATAAATAAATGCAAATGGGAAGGACGGCTTTGGCCTGCTGTGTGGGTAGATGGCCAACCAGATCCAACCCGAATTGTACAGGTCATGAAGAAGACAGCGATGTGTCAGTGATAATGGGGCAGGGAAAGGATCTTCTTTAGCTTATCGGCCAGCGTGCTCAGGTTGTTTGTTTTTGATATGACGCCGAAGGCGCCGAGTTTTAGGGCTAGTTTTTTCTCCATTTCATTTTTAGATGCCGTGTACAACACGACGGGAATTTGTTTTGAGTTCCGGATTGTTTTCAGTTTTGTCAGGCATTCGATCCCATCCATGCCCGGCAGGATCAATTCGAGAAAAATAACATCTGTTCCGGCTTTGGAGAGCAGCGCGAAGGCCTGGGGTCCGCTTCGGGCGAAGTCGATCGTGATGGATGTAAATGATTCCTGGATGATTTGTTGGAATATCCTGCCGTCTTCGACACTGGCGTCTATGAATAAGATCCTTTTGATCATTTTTTGAAATTGCGAACAACCTCCGTAATCAAGATGGTCAAAGTCCGAAGGCAAGGGATGACGAACGTTTTTGATGGCAAGGAAAGAATAGTGTGAAGGTAGCGCCTTCATTTTTCCTCCCGTCGGCAGAGATCAGGCCACCGTGATTTTCAATAATTTGTTTACATATGGATAACCCTGCCCCGCTTCCCTTGATATCGTTGTTTTCGCGGAGGCGTTGAAAGAGCGTAAATATTTTTGTTGCGTATTGTTGATCAAAGCCGATGCCATTGTCGGTTATGCGAATGCGAACATAGGTGGTACCGGTTTTCAAGCCGGCGTATTCCGGAAATGTATGGAGGGTTCCTTTTGAACCGGATATTTCAATGATGGCGTTCCCCCGGTTGAACGCAAGCGCGTTGCCGATGAGATTTTGAAACAGTTGCTTGATCTGACCCGGATCACCCTGAATAACGGGGAGCGGAGAACTATGAACGGTGGCGTTCTTTTTTCTGGCGACCACCTCCAGGGCAACTTCTTTCACAACTGTATTCAAGTCCACCACCACAAAGTTTGCCGCATCGGTCTTCCGGGCCAATGAGAAATGTGAGAGATCTTTTAGTAGCAGCGACATCCGGGCCGCTGCGGCGTTGATCTTCTCGGAATAGGTGCGGGCGTAGTCATTGAGGTTGGCTTGGGGACTTGACAGCAGATCGGAGAATATTTGAAGTTTGCGCAAGGGTTCCTGCAAATCGTGATTCGAAAGAAAATTGTATTGCTCCAATAAGGCCGTTGTGCTATGCAACTGTTTTTCGGCTTCAAGCCACGCGATGTTTCGGTCGCGCAATTCATCCAATGCATTCGATAACTTCCGGCGCGTGTTGAAAAGTTCTGCTTCAAGCCTTTCTTTTAACTTTTGTACCTCCTGGAGATGAGGCGAGTCGTTGCGTTCAGCGCGATGTCCTCTGCACAGATATTCGAACATCTTGAATGCCGGACCGAGTTCTCTCGATCTTCCAGGCACGCTGCGCTTCAGATCGGGACCGCCAAATCCTTTTTCCCGTCTTTCGCCGGTTTCCAACCCTTCATACGACGTGACCAACCCTCCAAGGTGACGGGAGAACCAGGGCTCATCGGGCGTTAAGGAAAAGTTTTGCAAGTTTGATTTCATGACGGTGGTTTTTTAGCGTGCACAGGTAACGGACTTCAGCGGTCGGGTATGCGCTAGCGCGCAGGGGGGATCAATTCTCTTTCGAAATAGGCAAAGGGTTTTCGTTCGGGGGCATCTACAACGGCGCAGTAATAAATGCGCTGATAGTAGCGCGTGATTTTCAGCTTCAGGCCTGGATCTGCTTTTGCCGTGATCAGGGTGCCTTCGGGATAAAGGTTATCGGCGTTGGTTTTATAGCTCATTTTTTACAAGTGTATTTTGAAGTTTGTGTAGCGGGAAATAAAAAAAGCACCATTAACCAATTGCTAACGGTGCCCTTTCTGTCAAGTCAATTACAGTGTTCCTATAATGGCTTGAAGTTCTTTCGTGGTCTTTCCCAATTTAACCTGAAGCTTGTCGAGCATCCGCACCTTCTTGTCTTCTTCGAAATTCAGATCGGCATCGGTCAGGACGGGATATTTTAATTTGAGCTTTGCTTTCTTGCCGGCCCAATCCAGCGGCGGCGCGGGTATATTTTTTTTTGCTATCACGACGTGTTGAAATTTAATTCCTTTTCGTTGACAAAGATCACTACAAAAGGCCGCCCACCCGTTACAAAGAAAACCGATAGATTTGCATTTTTCACAGGTGGGTTCATCGGACCTGTTTTGCCTCCATAATGACTAAAAGCCGTCGCGAATTTTGTAGTTCTGCACCACATCGAACCGCTCCGTTACGCGGGTGAAATGCGGTATGACATTGAATTCAAAGGCGAATTGGTTTCGCAGGCTCTGCACTATTCTGTTAAGGGAATTTATAATTCCCTTCGTTACGCTTTCTGCTTTCATATGTTGTTTTAGTTTAATACAATGAATGTTAAGGTGATCAGGCGCGTGAATCAAGAATGGAAGTAACGGAGTCGTTCAGAGGGGACACGGCCAAAGCTCAGATGATCGATTAATTACTCACTCCAAACAGTAAAGATGATGATTGCATGCTGGGAAATGCTATATGGAGAAGTAAAAGAGTTGCATTAATCACACATTGTGGAGGGGAGGCGTTTTCGAATAAACTGCGGCTGATGTGCAAATAGGTTGTTTGTGTGATGGAAACGCGGTTTTGTGATGGATTGCAGGCGCGCGCATGAAAATATATTTAGCCGCAAAGGCGCAGCGGCGCAACGTCAACGCAAAGCACGCTGTGTTTCTTTGCGCCTTAGTGGCTTTGCGGTTTAAGCTGATTTTTCTTCCGATGCTGGGCCATGCGGGAAGGATTTCCGAAAATGTAGAACAGCTTCTCCTTCCAGTCCCGTGCCTGTCGCACATCTTTTGCAATGGCCACAAACTCATGGAAATTCAGGTGCAGCGGGTTGGCTTTATGCTTGACATTTTCGGTGATGCCGTAAACCGCTTGCTCTTCCTCCTTCTGGTAGGTGCCAAACAACCGGTCCCACACGATGAATGTGGCGCCATAGTTCTTATTGATATATTTTTCCTGTGAGCCATGGTGAACGCGATGGTTCGAAGGTGTCGCAAACAGGTATTCAAACAACGGAGGAAGTTTCCGGATGTATTCCGTGTGCACCCAAAACTGGAAGAGGATCGCCACCTGGTTGGTCACAAAGAAGATGATTGGATGAAATCCCATGAAGGGAATGGGCAGAAGAAAGATAATTTTCAGGTATTGCACCCAGCTCAACCGGAAAGAGACGCTCAGGTTGTAGTGTTCCCCGGAATGATGCGCCACGTGTGTGGCCCACCAAAATCGTTGGCGGTGCGAAATGTTGTGCGTCCAGTAGCTGAAGAAGTCGAACAGGATGTAGCAGGGAATGAACGTCCACCAATTCAATTCCATTCGCCAGGGCACCAGGTTGTAGATCCAGACGGCCATGTAGAACAACAGGATCTTGATCCAGGTGCTGATCACAATATTGCCGAGACCCAAACCCAGGGATCCCAGCGTTTCTATCTTGTTATAATATTTTTTGTTTTGCCGGTAGGAGACGAATACCTCCAGGCACACGAAAACGAACATTACGGGCGCAGCCCAGAGAATGATTTCAGGAGCGCTCTCCTTCAGGGATTCCATGCGGTGCCAGGGAATTTTGTCGGCACCAAAAATAAAAAGTGATGACATGTTGACGACCTTCAATTTTTCGACGGAATGAAACGTACCGGCGTATTTGTTTTCTTCATAGCAATAAGGGCGGAGTGTGATCCGCCCTTTTTTCAAAATAGTTTTCTTTACTTATCCTATTTCGTGTTGTCGGCTCCAAGGTTAGGGTGACAATAAAATTTTCCGGATGTAGTTCTCCAATCCGGAAAGGAATGGAACATTTTTCTGGGCGCCGGCGAACAGGCGTTCAATATTTTTTGTGCCCGCTTGGCTCGAGGTGACCAGGGCAACGAGCTCTGGATCGGCGAGGACCCATTCGGACTTTATCATGTGATCCTTTAAAAAAGAAACGACAATGTCGGCTTTATGAGGGCTCGGCAAGTGTAAAGTCTTTTCGCGTATCGCTGTCACTTCCTGTTGAACTTCGGGAAAGTCCTGTATGCCGAACAGGCCGGAGTCAATCCCATTGTCGTGTGTTGTGTCGGTTTGGTGCATCTACGTTCGGGTAAAATTTCATTCGTCCAATTTTGTTCAATGCCAGTATAAAACGTATGGCAAGATGAGCATCCGGCGCTTCCCCGGTGTTACAAGCGAAACATAAAGAGTTGTATTATTCGCAGGTTTAAAGAGCGTAAACAACCAAATCTCAACTTTGAATGATGGGAAACAATCTCTTTGTTTAGCGAAAGGGCTTAATATGTAATATCTATAACAATGCCGTTTTTAAGTATAACGCGACATGAGAAAAAATGCGTCACCTTTACATGTCGCTTCCTTGAACGACTGAAAGCAAAGGCAGCGAAACCGACTTCACCTGGCCATTCCCCTCCCGCCATTAGCGTTTTTTAAACTCATTAAAATTCAAGCATGAAAACCGAACCCTCTCTAGCGTATATGCTGTAGTTGGCGAAAGGGTGGAACTCAAAATTCCATCCTTTATTTTTTGATCCTGTTATTCGCCGGGAAATTGGAGAATGGCCCCTGTTCTCAGCAGGGAATGCGGTATATTGTATAAAATTTGAGGATAGCCCCTGCTTTACCTGGCTAAGAACGCCGATTTGGACAACGTTGACCGGACCGGCGCTAATGACCAGCCAAATTCAATTTTTCACGGACTTTTTTGACTTCAGAAAAACCATCGCATGGAGGGGCATATCCGATGATTCAGGAGGTGTGGAACGGGCCATCTCTCACATAACCGATTTCCATGCTGGCGATAAAAACAGTGATGCTATGAAACTTTACATCAAATACATGGTCAGTCTTCGATGTAAAATGATCGTGAAGGAAGCGCTGGAGAAACTCGGACTGCACGAAACTGCCCTGGACTTAGGGTTAGTCGAAATTCTCGAGGATATTACTCCGCAACAACGCCAGTTGTTAAAAGAGCACTTGGGACGGTCGGGTCTTGAATTGCTCGATGATAAAAAGAGCATCCTCATCGATAAGATCAAAACCGTCATCATCGAAATGATTCATTACTCCGAGGAACTGCCGACGGTAAATTATTCCGATTATATCAGCGAAAAGCTGGACTATGACTACACCTACCTGTCCAACATTTTTTCGGAGGTGAAGGGAATCACCATTCAGCATTTTATCATCATGCATAAAATTGAAAAGGTGAAGGAGTTGTTGTTATATGATGAGATGAACCTTTCCGAAATATCGTACAAGCTCCATTACAGCAGCGTCTCCCACTTGTCGAATCAGTTCAAAAAAATAACCGGACTTTCGCCGTCTTTCTTTAAGAAACTCCGGCAGAAGCGCACCGCGAACCTGGAGGACTTGTGAACGAAACATCGGTTAATGTGTGATTCATGTAACTTCTTTCGCGGCATCTGTAAGGCAAATCTATGGTCGGCGGGTCAATTTTACGGGCTTGCAGCGCATTGCAGTAAGGAACCCGTTCATGCCTAACCTACGCACCGTGGAAACCCTGGATTTTGAGAAATCAAAAATTTTTAATGTTGTGGATGTACTGGAATATCTTCCCCATATGGTGGTGATCAAAACCCTCATTCGAAAAACAACGGGCAATGTCAGCGCCATCGCCTTCGATTCGGGGAAAACCCTCGCGGAGAGAACATCTCCCTTTGACACCCTCCTTCAGGTCATTGAAGGAACTGCCGAAATTTTGATCGACGGCAAATCGTTCACACTTGAAACGGGGCAATCCATCATCGTGCCGGCACATAGCGGCAACGCGATGATCGCGAAGGAGCGATTCAAAATGATCTCCACAGTCATTAAAAGCGGGTATGAGGACGTGAGTTGAGTTCGCGGGCAGCTCCCCGGCTGCACTTCTCCATGTTGGTCGTCACTTTAGTTTCCCTTTTCTATCGTTAACCGTTAGTCACCTTTTTTTGCTGATGGCATTGGGCATTTATATTTTGAGCGAGAGCGGTGTGTTGCGTTCGATCTCGAGGTAGTGGTCAATACACGATATTCTTGCCGGACCGCTATCTATAGGAATTTGTTCTTGTTGGATCTTCAGAAAATGCTACTGGCAGGGGAATTCCTCCCGTCTAAAAAACGCGCTGTGGCCTGGAATGTAGTCGTTAAAGACTGCGTTACGCTGCGACAATGTTTACACGCATAGTCTAACATGAAGTTTAAACTTCTTTCTGCAGACCCTCGCCTTGCAACATGAAACTTAGTTGCCGTCCGGATCGGGAACTCGAAGATTTTTTTGTATCTTATTATACCTTCCGCAGGAGCACACTCTTTCTTAAACTATATACTTTACCAAAATCAAACCCTCTATGAAAGCACCCTTCATCGCCTTGTTGTGCGCAACAACTTTGCTGGCTTGCACCAAGCCCGCAGAGAAACCTGCCGAAACCGTCGCGGAAGTTAAACCGACTCCCGATGTTGAATTTGCTGATGCCAAGTATACCGAGATCGGAAAAAAAGCACTGGCCGCGCTTGCGGCGGGCGACATCGATGCGTGGTCGGCCACCCTTGCCGACAATGCCCGCTATCTTTGGTCTTCCGGCGACAGCATCGTTGGCAAACAAGCCATTCACGATTATTGGAAAGATCGCCGCGCCAATGTGATCGACTCGCTCACCGTAGTGAATGATATTTGGTTACCCGTGATGGTCAATAAACCGCAGCGTGGCCCTGACAGAGCCGGCGTATGGCTTTTCAACTGGTACATGGTGAAGGTTAAGTATAAAAACAATCAAAAGCTTGCCATGTGGATTCACAACGATCTGCATTTCGATGCCAACGACAAAGTTGACATCCTGGTCCAGTACATCGATCGAGCGCCCATCAACGCAGCGCTCGCGAAGAAGAAAAAATAATTTGCGTTTAGGAGCCCAGCAAAGTCCCCCATCAGAGATTCCTCTCGTCTCGGGGACTTTGCCTTTTTTGGGCCAATGCCGAAGCAAAGCCGTCGGTCCTGTGCCGATGCACCTGCAAAGTCTCCGTTGCGGGACTTTGCGCCTCAAAAAAAATAAATTTCACTTTTCCGGGAACCAAACCCGCCGCCGCTGCGTATTTAGACCGATCGGTTTATTTTTTAGGACCGTCCTAAAGAATCGACCGACCGGTTTAAATTTGTACCGCCATGACAAAATCCGAGAAAACCAGGCAATTCATCATCGAGCAATCGGCGACCATCATCAACAGAAAGGGTGTTGCCGGAACGTCCATATCCGACCTGATGGAGGCCACCAAACTGGCAAAAGGAGGGATTTATGGCAATTTCGAAAGCAAAGAAGAGATTTGCGTGGAAGCCTTCGACTACCTGACCGGCCGGGTCTCCAGCGGCCTGAACGCCGCCCTCTCGGGTAAAGCAACCGCGCGCGAAAAGCTGTTTGCCCTCCTGGACTTCTACCGCGACCGGCTGGCCAACAGCGACACCGGCGGCTGTCCGCTGCTGAACTTCGGCACCGAAGCCGACGATACCAACCCCGACCTGAAGCAACGCGTGGCGAAGGCGATCAAAACGAGCCAACTGCGCATGACCCGGTTGGTGGAGGAGGGGCAAGCTAGCGGCGAATTCGACAAGAACATCGACGCCGGCCTTTTCGCCGTCAAAATGTTCACCATGATCGAAGGGGCCATCTTCACCTCGCGTGTGACCAACAGCAAAGCACCCATGAAAACGATCGTCGACGTCCTGAAAAAGGAAATTGAAGGCTTCTGATTTTTTTTGTATAAAAATAGACCGATCGGTCTAAAATGTAACCATAAATAAACCCACAATGAAAACCTCGAAAAACACCATCCTCATCACCGGCGGTGGCTCCGGCATCGGTTTTGAAACCGCCAAGCTGCTTTCCCAAAAAGGCAACACCGTCATCATCACGGGCCGGAACGAAGAAAAGCTGAAGGCCGCCGCGCAACAACTGAACCATGTTCACTACATCGTAGCCGACGTCACAAAAGAAAACGACGTCGACGCGTTGATTGCAAAAATCAAGAAAGACTTCCCCAGCCTCAACGTGCTCATGAACAATGCCGGGCTTGTTTTCCTTCACAACGTGAGCAAGTCATCAAACGCAGCAAGCCTTGCGCGCGAAGAGATGGACACCAATTACTTTGCTGTCGTCAACCTGACCACCCGGTTGCTCCCGTTGCTGCAGAATCAACCCGAGGCCGCGGTGATCAACGTTTCTTCCATCGTCGCCTTTGCTCCAGGCCTCTCGCTGCCCACCTACAGCGCCAGCAAAGCCGCGCTTCATTCATACACGCAAGCCCTGCGGCTCAGTTTGGCTGCCGACAGCCCTGTGAAAGTTTTTGAATTGATGCCCCCGCTGGTGGACACTGAATTTGCCAAAGACATTCCTTCCGACAACAAGATCTCGCCGCAAGAAGTAGCCGAAGACCTGGTACAAAGCCTGGAGACCAACAACTACGAAGTGCGGGTAGCTACCACGGAACAACTCTACAGCAATTTCCTGAGCCAATCCGACAAGGCTGTGCTGGCGCTGAACAGAATTGAACAAAACTAATAGCCCGATCACATGAAGACATTAAAAGAAAGTCACGTAGCGATCAGCACCATACTGGCATTCGCACTCATTCCTTTGTCCGGGTTTGCGACGGATATTTATCTCCCTTCGTTTCCCACCATGGCCGCGTTCTTTGGCACCAGTCAGGGCGATATCCAGTTATCGCTGGTCGTCTTCGTGGTGAGCAGTGGCGTAGGCCAGCTGTTTGTGGGAAGCCTGCTGGATAGTTTTGGTCGTTACCGGCTGAGCCTCGCTGCCCTCGTCATCTTTGCCGTGTCTTGTTTTGTGATCGCGAACTCGCATAGCTTGCCCATTGTGTTGGCAATGCGCGTGATACAAGGTCTCGCCGTGGCCTTGATCGTGGTGGGCAAGCGGGCCTTTTTTATGGACATGTATTCGGGCGAACGGTTAAAACATTACACCAGCTTGTTCTCCATCATCTGGGCCACCGCGCCGATCACGGCACCTTTCATCGGGGGTTTTCTGCATCACTATTTCGGATGGGAGTCGAACTTCTACTTCCTCGGATCGGCCACGCTCATCATTTTGGCGCTGGAGCTGCGCTATGGCGGAGAAACACTCAAAGCTTCACACCCCTTCAAACTGCGGCACCTGCTAAAGGTCTACATCTCCAAGCTGGAGACGGCGGATTTCAGTCTCAGCCTGGTCATCCTCGGCTTGTGTTTTTCGATGGTCATTTTGTATAGCATGGCGAGTCCTTTTATCATCGAACAAGTCTTTCATCAATCGGCGGTGACCACGGGCAACTGTTCGCTGTTGTCGGGCCTTGCGGTCATGATGGGCGGGCTGATCAGTAAATCGTCTATGCGGGTCAGCTTGTACGCAAAGATGTCGGTCGCCGGTCCATTGCTTTTTGTTTTGTCGGTGCTCATGATCATCACCTTGTATTTCTTTCCGAGCCTGTTAACGATGATGATCCTCGTGATGGCCCTGCACATCGTTTCCGGCTTTACCTTCAACACATTTTATTCGCATGCGCTTGGACGTTTCTCCACAAACGCGGGAATCGTCAGTGGCATCACCGGGGGAGGCACCTATATTATCACGTCTTTGCTGAGCTATACACTGGTCAGCTTGCTGGATGTGCAAAACCTGGTCATATTGGGCATGGCCTATTTGCTGATCGCATCCTTGATCGGTGGATCATTCATCCTTTTCATCCAGGCACAACGGCGCGTGGCAGTAAGGGAGCAGCGCGCTTCGGCTGCGATCTGACGCGCGCCACGGCCGTCGGGTTTATGGATAATCTGAACAAGACTTGCGCTTCATGCAAAAACTCAAATCTGTCACGATTTGAGTTTTGCCTATTAAAAAAGCTGCGAGCGATCGTTTGATCAAAAGGGTAACGTTTCCTGTGTCATGACCCTAGTGCTCACCGCCACCGCATAAACGAAATCCAAAAACATGCCCCTTTCCCCGGCTCGCTCTCACAGGCGATCTCCCCATTCATGGCGGAGACAAATTTCTTAACGATCGACAGCCCCAGGCCTGTGGATGGCTCGTGGTCTGTTGGGCGGGCGCTTAACTTTTGATATTTTCCAAAAAGTTTCTTCTTGTCGTCTTCGCTTAGTCCGGGGCCTTGATCCCGGATCTCGCATCGCACGCGCTCATCCAAAGCCTGCAGGCTCACAAATACCTGGCGTTCGAAGGGCGAAAACTTTATTGCATTAGACAACAAATTTTCAAGCACCTGCTCCAGGTAGTCTTTGTCGGCTCTGACAAAAATTTCGGGGTCGATCTTTCGAATGATAGAGATCCGTTTTCGAAGGGCGTCGACACCAAATCGGTCGGCTACGGCGCCGCACATGGCCGAGAGGTCTACGGCTTCGATCTTCACATTGAGTTGTTGTGCATCGATGGCATCGACGTCCAGAATTTTCACGATCATGTCGTCGAGCCGGAGGGCACTTTTCGCTACCATGTCCAGGTACGTCGCCGAGGTGTCGTCCACCTTCACGTTCATTTTCACGAGCGTGAGCAAGCCCATCATCTGGCGGAGCGGGCTTCTCAGGTCGTGTGCCACCACGCCGATGAGGTTATTTTTTTCCTGGTTGAGCTGGACGAGTTCTTCATTGCTGACGCGCAACGCATTTGTCCGCTCGTCGATGAGCGCCTGCAGGGCGATGTGCTTCTTTTTGTTGCGCGCATCTACGGCGATGAATGTCAAAGCAACCAAGGTCAGCACACCGATAACGCAAAGGCCATAGAACCACCACCGTTGCCAAAAAGGTTTAGCGATGGTAAAATGAAACTGGGAGATATCGCTCCAGGCGAATGGGCCATTCTTTTTTGCCCTCACCTCGAGTGTATGGTCGCCTGCCGGCAATCCTGAGAATCGCAGTTCGGGTTCTGAGGTCGTCTTCCAGTTCTCGCCGGGAACAAAACGGTATTGAAAGGTCACCTCGTTTTCCGGAAATGTGATGCTCGATACTTCGATGGCGAGGAAGCGGCCGTAGTCGATTGGATCGCCCGTGCGCGCCGCGGCTTTTTTTCCGTTCACGAGCACTTGCGTGAAGCGGGGTTGGGGCGTTTTATTCAGCACGTTCAGCGGCCTTGTGCTGTAGCACAATCCCTTCGCGGTGCACACCCAAACATTCTCACGGCTATCGACAAAGATACCGCGGGGCGTGATGGTGTTTGACAACAATCCGGAACTTTCATTGAACAGATCGGTGGCTCCTGTTTGGAGATCATACAATGTCATTCCCAAGGCATTGCCGATCAAAAGTTTGTTGCCGGCATAAAGATGAATCGAGCTCACCGGCAAGCCCGTAAAGCGCTCCCCCATGTTCACCCGCTCCAAACGGTGATCGTGGAATTTTAAAAGTCCCTCGGAGGTTGCCAGCCAAATCGTGTCGCCGGAAATGACCAGGTCCACGACATTAAAATCACCGTGCACGGTGAAGTCTACCGGAACACTGATGTTGTGAAATGCAGTGTCGCTGTTGGCTTTAAAAAACAGGTAACTGCTTTTTCCCGACGACGCGATGTACATGCCGTCCTTACCTTCGCGAATGATGTGGATCACACCTTCCTGTCCCAACGCGACGTCGTAGTGGTGAAGGTCCAGGTTTTTGTCGATGTAAGATGCTTGGGTGCTACCCGGAATCGCCAACCAGATGTTTCCCTTTGTATCGGGGGTTAGCTCGGTCACAAAGCGGCTATTGGCGCTAAAGTCAAATTGCTTTTTTACTTTTCCTTTGGTAAGCAAAAACACTTTGAAGGCGTTGGCTACCCAAAGGCCTTCCCTGGAAAAAAGCATAGACTGTGAATAGCCGGCGGGGATGTCAAGCAGCACGTTGTTCTTTTTTGAAGCGCGGTCAAATGCGTACATCGTACTGCGCGTGGCATAATAAAGGGTTGCTGACGCGGAGTCTTCGGCAATGGACTCGATGAAGTCGGCAACCTTTTCATCGATCCCACGAAACAGGTTTTCCTTCATCATCACCAGTCCTTCATTTCCCGATATCCAGATGTCACTGTCGGGGCTGGTGTAGACGTGATTGATGTTGTTGACGGCGTAAGACAGCGGGGTGAATGTACCTTTGTCAAAATCGGCGACGAAGTGTTTCGTGCCCCGGGTGGCGACAAAATAGTGGTGGTTTCGAAGCGCCTGCACGAACGAGACAAAAGGGGCCTTCAATACAAATGCCGGCGGGGTGAATCCACCATCGGCGAGGAGCGTGGCTCGCGACAGCCCTTCTGTCGAGCCGATGATCACTTTGTTGTCCAGCACGGAGACAAACTCCACGCCGTACGGGAATTTTTTGTCAACCACTTCAAACGCATCAGTTTGGACATTGTAGCGAAACAAGGTGCCTTGAAAAGATGAAATATAAAGGTCATGTTTTTTGTCTTCAAAAAATGAAAACGACCGCAAAAACTGGGGCGACCGGTTGGCGGCATCGAAGGTGTAGCGTTTCAATGTTGGATGGCTCAACCGCACCACGGATTGCGATTCGCTTATCCAAATGTCGCCGTGTGCGTCTTCAAA
>Ga0209050_1001748_pt1 | contig 21601 bp, 16 predicted proteins | sample Araplavi_mTSA_r2_FD_184276 | JGI IMG/M metagenome (GOLD analysis project Ga0209050, IMG submission 184276) | Arabidopsis root microbial communities from North Carolina, USA - plate scrape MF_Cvi_mTSA_r2 (SPAdes) (version 2) | ecosystem: Host-associated > Plants > Roots > Endosphere | place: USA... | reverse complement strand
GTCAACGGACGCACCAATGGGCACGGGGGTGAGCAGAAGCTGAAAGGCACGGTCCTGCTTCGCGCCGCGATGACCCCGGCCCATGTCGTCGTAACCGTGCAATGCATCGACGAGAACGGTGCCCCCGCCCCCGGTCGCAAACTCGACCATGCCACTCTCTGGCTGGTCGAGCAGGTCGCCATCGAGGCGGGTGGCGATTTCCGCTCGCTTCAGCGCACCCGGCAGCCGACCCGCTTCGTCATCCGTCTAGGCCGCGACGACATCTGATGCCGCGCAGCCGCCTGCGGCCGCAGGCAGGCAGATCTCTACCCTGGCCCCTTCGCCGTGATTGGAAACGAGCCGGATCCCCCCTTGCGCCTTCTCCATGATCTGGCGACAGATATGGAGGCCGAGACCGGTGCCGTCCTGCCCCTTGGTGGTGAAGAACGGCTCGAACGCGAGCCTTTCGAGATCGGCGGCAAGGCCCGCGCCATTATCCGTCACTACGCAGCGCACGCCCCCCGGCGCGCGTTCGAGCGCAATCGTGATCAGCCCCTCCCCCTTCCATCCCGCCGCCCGGCGAGACTGGATACTGTCGGCCGCATTGCGCAGGACATTGACGAAGACCTGCTCCATTTCCAGCCGCGCCAGCGGCACGCAGGCCGACAGACCCGCGGCATCGAGCTGCACGGCGATCTCCGCCCGCTCGAACAGGACCTCCAGAAACTCAACCGCACTCGCAGCCACTTCCATGACGTCGGTGCGCCGGCCGACGATCTTCTCATCCGCCGCCTGGCCGAGCGTGCGCTTGATGATCGCCTGTGCCCGCAGGACCTGCTCGGCGATCCGCAAGGCCGTGGTCTGAAGCCGGGAGCGCGTGGTGTCGGGCCGGTCGAGCATCAACCGCAGGCTCTCGTTCGCCATCGAGATCGTGAACAACGGCTGTCGCAATTCATGGGCAAGGGTCAGCGCCCGCTCGCCAAGGTCCGCCATGCGGGCGCGCTCGGCCAGTTCATGGTGCTCGCGGCGCGGCGGCGGTGCATTCATCAGCACGGCGCTGCTCCAATGCGTACCGCCGAGATTGCCCTGCAGGATCAGGCTGAGCGTGGCGCCGTCGTCGGTGCGCAGGTCCGTGGCCACGTCCGAGCGGCCGGCCAGCGCGGCAAGGCGCCGAGTATCCTCGGCATGGATGGCCACTGCCTGGGGCTGCTCGTCGTCCTGCGCATTCTCGCTACGGAACAGGATCGTCTTCGCGGCCGCGTCCAATCTCAAATCGCTGACGACCCGCAAACCGACATGCCGGCGAAGCACTTCGACCAGACCGGCCGTTCCGGTCGCTTCGGCAAGATCCCCGCTCACGCACCGACACCGTTCGCAAGCATCTGCCTGATCGTACCGATCAGCATTTGCGGCTGAACGGGCTTGGTCAGGAACGTGTAGCGCGCGGTATCGGCAACGAGATCCTCGCGCATCTGGTCGCCGGTGATGAACACATATTCGAACGGGCGCTTCGCCAGTTCCGGATGGTGACGGATGCGCGAAATGATATCGAGGCCCGATTCCCGGTCGAGCCGCAGATCGCAAGCCACGACGCTGACGGCAGCATGCTTCTCCAGCATGTCCACGGCCTCGGTCAGGTTGGCGGCGCCAACCCCCGGAATGCCGTGAAGCGACATGAGCGTCAGCAGCTCATCAACGATGGCCGAAAAATCATCGAGAACTAATACCCTGGCCTGATCGTCTCGCATCCTTTGCCGTTCCTCCGTGCGACGCCCGCCCCCAGCCGCCACTGGATCTCGTTACTCCTATAACGAGACGACATTATCAATAAATGAATGTCCGGTGAAATTAGAATTGGGGCAAGCCGTTCCGGATGCAAGAAAAAATCGGATAGCGGATAAAATCAGAACTCGATGACGATCTTCACCTTCGCTGGTGTGACGTGAAAATGCGCCGCAATCTGGTCGCGATATTGCGCCATGAGGAACGCCAGATTGTCTGTACGCGGCAGCCCGTCCAGTTCCTCAATTGTGGTTCCCAGAGCATCGGCAATAACTTTCAGTCGCGCCTCCTGCGGGCGGGCGCGGCCGTGCTCCCAAGCCCAGACGGTGGGCTTGCTGACACCGATGCGATCGGCCAGATCGCCCTGGCTGAGGCCGTTCTCCTTGCGCAGACGCCGCAGGCGGCGGGCGAGCGATTCCTGCGCTTCCGCATCGATGGCGCTTCCGGCTTCCGCCGATCCGGAGGGAGCATGGTCTTCCTCCGCCGCATCGCGGCTCAGCGGCGCGGCCCGTAACCGGGCTGCGCCGAGCAAGGCCGCGGAGATCGGCGTCTCGAAGCGGCAGCCGTAGAAGCTCTCGTTATGCCAAATGACCCGTGCGCACACCCGGTGCTCCACCGAAAGGTCGATCTCGATCGGATCCCCCACGCCAAGATCGATGTCGCATTCGACGAGCAACCCCTCCTGCGAGAGGTTGTGGACCACTGCGTCCGCTTCCCTGCCCTCGGCATTGACCTGCGTGCCCAGCACCAGGCTGAACCGCGGCAGGCTCGATCGCGCATCGCGTTCGAAGCGGGCAGGAAGGCCCTGGCTACCCCCGGTCATTTCACCGTTCACGCACAGCTCCGCACGGCGGAAATGGCCGGACGTCCGCGTTCGATCGCCATGGCCATGACCTCTACGCGCGGCGCTTCTCCCAGAGACTCCAACGCGCCCGCCACGAGCGCTCCACTCACCAAGGCTTCGCTTTCGTCGAGCATGTCGAGCGCGATGCGCAGGAGTTCACGGGCGTGCTGGACCTTGTCGTTCGTCATCTCGGTTTCCTTTCCTTCTTTTGGTTTTCCATGGCGATCGGCCCGACGCTTCGCCGGTGCCGTGTCCATCGAGGCGATCAGAAGACGGGGCTTTGCCACGTCCGGATCGGCGTGAACGCGAACGGAACGCTGGCTGCGGACGGCTCCGCCGGTGTTCGAAGAGCCGGGGCACGTTCGCTTGCGGATGCCTGCAAATGCGTCCAGGCTCGCCGTGTGCTGGCCCGGCCCAGCCGCGCGCCGGTAACCCATTCGGCCCCCTCCTCAACCGCGAGGCGGATCTGCGCCGGAGTTTCGACGCCGGTCAGGACGATCCGGTCACAAAGGCTTTGCGCTTGCGCAAAAAGCTGCCCGATCCGGGCGCGGTTACGTTCGGACAAGAAAGCCGTGCGCAGGAAGGCACTGTCCAGCTTGACGAAGTTCGGCCGTAATACCGCAAGCTGCCGCACTGAAGCATGGCCCGAACCGAAGCCATAAAGCCCCAGTCCAACCCCCAATTCGCGCAAGGTATGGAGAAACGTCAGCGTTCCCGGCCAGAATCGGCAGGCGACCGCCTCATGAAATTCGAGGGTCAGCCGTTCAGCCAGCGCCGGATTGCGTTCAAGCCTGGCGAGAAAATCCGTCCAGGCGGCATCGTGACCGCCAAGATCGAAAGACAGGCTCTGCGATGAAATCGCGATCGACAGACGCGCGTGCGGATCGGCCTCCAGTTCGTCGAGCACGCGCAGCACCTGATGGCGATCCAGCAGATGGGCAAGGCCCAGCCGCTCCAGCGCCTCATAGGCGGCGCGGCAGTCGGACTGCTCGCCCTGTTCTCCGGCATAGCGCAACAGGGCTTCGTGCTGGAGTACGCGCTCCGGGCTGCGCGGGTCGAAGATCGGACGCCAGACGAAAAAGGTCTCACTATTCGCGACTTGCGCCAGCAGGCGCACGGCGCGCGCCATATCGGCGCGGTAACATGCCTGCCCTTGCGCCGTTGCGGGATCGGCCGCGGCCGCTGGAGTCGCCACGCGCGCCAGCCGCGCACGGGCCTCGGCCAATGCCGATGTATCGTTCAGATCGCCGGAAACGGGATCGCTGTGCCCGACCGAAACCGACAGCAGGATCGCACCGGCCTCGCTCGGCACCGGGTTCAGGCAGACCTCGCTGCAGAAGGCCTCGATCTGCGCGCAGACGAAATCGGGTTCCAGCATCGCCGCATGGCCGAGCAGGATCATCTCATCGCCGTTGACCGCGCGAATTTCGACCGGGTCGAAGCTCGCGGCGGCAGCGCGCAAATGCGCCATGGCCGCATTCACCGCCGCTTCGCCATAGGCCGCAGCCATGGCGCGGGCATTGTCGAGCCGCACGACGAGCAGATAATTGAGGCAACGGTTGGGAGGGCTGATCCGGGCGAGGTCGATCATCGGTGACATCCGGGAAGAAGGGAGAAGGCAGGACCGGTGCGGGCAAGATCCCCGCACCGGCCGGGACGGATCAGTTGCCGGCTTTGCCGCCGAGCAGGCCTCCAAGCAGCCCCCCTGCCGTTCCCGAACCTCCGCCGGTGAGGCCGCCCACAAGCGAGGTGACGGCTCCGGTCACCGGCGCGAGGACCGAACCGGCGGTCCCGCCGCCCGTAGTTCCGCCCGGAACACCCGAAGTCAGGCCTCCAACCAGTCCTTCGACAAGGCCGGTGACGGGTGTCAGCGCCGAACCGGCTCCACCGCCCCCGGACGCTACGCCGCCCAGATTTCCGACAACCCCCTCGACGAGGCCGGTCACCGGCGCCAGAACCGAACCGGCATCACCCAGACCGCCAGCCCCGAGGCCGCCGGACGTCAGACTGCCGGTCACCTGCCCCAGCGTGCCGTTCAGGGTATCGAGCAAAGGCGAGGTCACGGACGCAACCGTCGCCGTGACCGGCGCGACCACCGGAGCCACGCCGCCCGTCACCTGATCGACCACCCCGCCGACCTGCTCGCCCAGTAGCGCTCCGGCAAGGTTGCCCACCGGCGCCAGTCCGGCCGCGATGCCTTCCGTCGTCGTCGGCAAGGCGACGTCGATCACCTTGCCGTCGGACAGGACGTTGGCCGTCACCAGTTTCCCGGTGGCCAGCCCCGGATTTTCGGCCAGCACATTGAGGCCGATCACCGTGTCGCCGTTGCTCGGGCCAGTCACGGCGTTGTTGCCGAGATCGACGCCCAGCAGCGGACCTTCATAGGTGCGGGCCGGTCCGGAACCACCGCTGCCCAAGGCACCGGTCAGCCCTTCCACCAGCCCGCCGAGCTGGCCGGTGACAGGCGCGAGCACGCCGCTTTCACCCGCGATCGGCGACAGCACGCCATTGACCGTATCGAGCAGCGGCGACGTCACACTGCCGACCGTCGAAGTAACCGTGGCGACCGTGGGCGCGAGGCCGTCGGTCAGTTGCGTCACCGTGCCGCCAGCCTGCTCGCCGAGCAGCGCGCCGGTGAGCGCGCCGACCGGCGCCAGCGCCTGCTTGGTCTGCTCCGCAGTGGTCGGCAGAGTGACCTGCACGACCTTGCCGTCACCGGTCAGGACATCGACCGTGATGCCGCCCGCATCGGTAGTGGCCTTGTCCGGCGTCACATTGACATTCACCAGCGTGCCGGAACCGCTCTGGCCGAGAAGGTCGGTGCCGCCGACCGAGATGCCTGCTGCCGGTCCGGTGAAGCTGGTGGTCGTGCCGCTCGGATCGGAAGGACCGCTTGGCCCCGGTCCGCTGGGGCCGCTGGGGCCGGGACCGCTCGGCCCGGACGGGGTGGGGCCGCTGGGGCTGCTGGGGCTGGGTCCGCTCGGACTCGGGCTGTTCGGCCCCGAGGGGGTGCTTGCCTGAAAACCGGCGCCGCCCGAGCAGGCGGCAACCAGCAGCAAGGGGATCGTGGTCGTCGCCAGGAGGGCGTGCCGCGTGAACCGGGAATAGCGAAGGATCGGCATTGGGTCTTCTCCAACGTGGTGTCGCCGCGAACGGCCCGTTGGAGAAATGATAGGGCGAGCCGCGCCCCGCGCCGCGTCCAGAAGGAGCCACCCCGGCCATGTCGGATCGCGGTGCGGGTACAAGCGCGGATGGATGGGGGGCCATAACCCGGAAGAAACCCGAACAAGGCGGCAAGGAACACGCAAAAGGCCGGAATGCCATGCAAAACCGTCGATTTTGCCCCCCTCCATCCCGGTGAAGCCCTGGGAACGGCGCAGAAAAGTGAGACCTTGGTTAAATACTCGTTCCGGCTCATTCTTAGGGAGCGACGGGGCCGCCGGTTGCCTTCCTTGGCCCCGGTCTGCGGCCACGGCCCCAAAAATGAAGAGGCAGCCCCGTGTCCGGGACTGCCTCTTCTCCCCCACCTCCCTGGCTCAGGAGGTCTTCGTTCAGGAGACGGGGGTCTGCCGCGTGCCCGGCCATGGGGTTGTGGGGCGCCGGGCACGCATGACGATCAGTTAGTACGTCCGCTCAGTCCCCCGAGCAGTCCCCCGACGAGGCCTGTCACCGGCGCGAGTACGGAACCGACAGCGCTTGTCGCGCCGTTGCCCGTTCCCGCCCCGGGCGCCGTGCCCGTGCCGCTGCCCGTCGCCGCTCCGGTTACGCCGCCCAGCAGCGAGTTCACCGCATTGGTCACCGGCGCGAGAGCGCCGCCCTCGCCGGTTCCGCCGGTCAGGCCGCCAACGACGCCCTGGACGACTTCCGTGACCGGCGCGAAAGCACCGCCCTGGTTGGCACCGCTCAGCAGCGTATCGACCGCACCGGTCACCGGCGCGAGGATGGAGCCGGCCCCGGCTCCCGTAGCACCGCCCACGAGTCCTTGGACAAGACCTGTGACCGGCGCGAGAACGCCGCCGTCTGCCGTTCCGCCCGTGAGGCCCCCGGTCAGGCCGCCGACCACACCGGTGACGGGGCCAAGGACCGATCCGGCCCCTCCCGTCCCCGCACCGAGACCGCCGGTGACATTGCCGACGATGCCGCCGAGCGTCCCATTGACCGTATCGAGCAGCGGCGAGGCGGCGCTGTCCACGACCGCCGTAACCGGCGCGACGACCGGTGCGAGACCACCCGTCAGCTGGTCCACGACCGTGCCGGCCTGCTCGCCCAGCAGCGCTCCGGCGAGATTGCCCACCGGCGCGAGACCGGCGGCGATACCTTCGGCCGTCGTCGGCAAGGCGACATCGACGATATTGCCGCCGGACAGGACGCTCGCCGTCACAAGCTTGCCGGTCGTGCCTGCGCCATCCGACAGGAGGTTGAGGCCGATCGCCGTGTCACCCGTGCTGGCGCCGGTCAGGACGTTGTTGCCCAGATCTAGGCCCAGCAGCGGTCCGTCGTAGGTTCGCGCCGGATCGCTGCTGCCGCCGCCGCCGAGACTGCCGGTCAGCCCTTCGACAAGCCCGCCGAGCTGGCCCGTGATGGGCGACAGCAATCCGGTCTCGCCAAGCACCGGCGAAAGCACGCCGTTCACCGTGTCGAGCAACGGCGAAGTCACGCCATCCACCGTCGAGGTAAGCGTCGCCACGGTCGGTGCGAGACCGTTGGTCAGCTGCGTCACGGTGCCCCCGACCTGGTCACCGAGCAGCGCGCCGGTAAGGGCCCCAACCGGCGCCAGCGCCTGCTGCGTCTGCACGGCCGTTGTCGGGAGAGTGACCTGAACGGCCTTCCCGTCCCCGGTCAGTAAATCGACGGCGATGCCGGTGCTGCCGGTCGAAGCCGTATCAGGGGCGACGTTGACATCGATCAGGGTGCCCGATCCGCTTTGTCCGAGAAGGCTGCCGTTGCCGACATTCACACCGGCGAGGGGACCGGTGAAATCGGCGGAACCGCTCGGATCGGTGGGATTCGTGGGGCCGGTGGGTCCCGTGGGACCTGTCGGACCGGCAGGACCCGTAGGTCCCGCCGGGCCAGTCGGGCCAGTCGGGCCAGTCGGGCCAGTCGGGCCAGTCGGGCCGCTTGGATTGCTCGGTCCGGTAGGTCCAGCTGGACCTGTCGGCCCCGTGGGTCCCGTCGGGCCTGCTGGTCCGGTAGGCCCGGTAGGCCCGGTCGGGCCTGCGGGTGCTGTCGGCCCACTGGGATCGGAAGGCCCGGAGGGGCCACTAGGCCCACTGGGTCCACTGGGACCGGATGGCCCACTTGGCCCACTTGGCCCACTCGGACTGGAAGGGCCTGTCGGGCCGCTCGGGCCGCTTGGGCCAGAGGGCGAACCGCCGCCGCCCGCACCGACCCTGAAACCGACGCCGTCGGTGCAAGCTCCCAGCAGGAGCAACGGAATGGCTGTCGCGCAGAGCAGCAAGTGCCTGGTCGATCGACGGGTTTGTTGACGCAGCATCGTGGTAACCTCCATGAAAATGCCCACTGGCTGGAAGCCTAGGCACTCGTCGGAGACACTTCGCGGCGAGAAGGAACCGACCGGGCGCCGCCCGATCGCTCACCACGTCTTTGGCTTGTCGGGATTGCGGGAAAACCGAAAACGGCAGGGCGGGAAGTCCACTTTCACGCCGATTTTTCGCGCAAACCCAGGTTCACGCCGCATTGGTTCCGCAGATAAGCGAGGGTTTCCGCGCAAGCCGACAGCAAAGCACAACAGACGCTTTAGAACCGGAGCGAGTATGATTGGGCAGCCCAAGAGGCGCATGATTGCCGATCCGATCGCCGCCAGGAATTGCGTGGCGGAAACCAGACTGTTCTTGATTGGCGGAGTTCAGGGAAACACGATCGACACGGCAATGCCGTGATCAGATCAACGCCTCGCTCTCGACCGCAATCTGGCGGCGACTGTCGATCAACGCTGCACGCAGAGTCCCCAGGAGAGCATCGATATCTGTATCCTCGGTCACGAGAAGATCGACCGTCAGCCCCTCGCGGCCGGTTCGGATACGGCCGACACGCGCCTCGCCCAGAAGCAGAGGCGTTTCGTTGCCGCGCCTCATGTCGTTGTCTCTGGTCGCATCCTTGAGCCTGGCAAGAACTGTAGCCGCAGGAATCATACGCTCGCCCATGGCGGCAAGCCGCTGTTGCTCTTCTCCGACTTCCCGAGCGGTCACGAGCAAACGTTCGCGCTGCTCGGGGCGGCGCAACAAGGGCGTCAGGACTTCGGAATGGCGCACGCGCAGTTCATCGCGCGTGGCGAAGGCATTGACGACCTCATCGGGCATCTGCGCCAAGGCGAGCAGACGGCTCAACTGGCTGTTGGACAAGTTCAGGGCCTCGGCCATGCGCGACTGAACACCGCCGTAGAAACGATCGACCGCATTCTGGTAGCTGCGTGCACGATCGAGTTCGGTAATATCCTCTCGCTCGCGGTTTTCGATATCCGCAAGGCGGAAGGCTTCCTCATCGGTGAGATCGACGATCAGCGCCGTCAGCCGAATTTCGGGGCGACCATTGTGGTTCAGCCAATCGACCGAGAAGCGGCGCCGACTGCCGACCAGAAGCTGATAGGGAAAGTCCGCTCCGGGGGGATTGCGACGGACGAGCACGGGAATGCGATTCCCATCCTCTTGCGCAATGGATTCGATGAGCGACCGGCAGCTTTCCGCCGAAAGCCCCGGGACGTCACGCGGGTTTCCATCCCATACGCTGCAATCCGAAGGACGGATCGAGATGGCCGTGCGCGCCCGCGCACTGCCTTGCGTGAAACCGGCGAGCCGCTGATCGAGCCGCGACAATGCTTCACCGTCCGCGCCCAAAGGTTCGGCAGCATGGGGTTCGTAGGAGAGTGTCGTTAGAATGTCTCGTACAAACCCGGCCATCTAACCCTCCGCTTCCTGTAACCAAGCGACCTTCATACCGACCCTTCACGTCGGGGCCGCGTTAAACTATGTTCGTTTTGAATGCCTGATGCCGCCACTCCGGCAGTATTCCCATTCTTTCAGGATCGGCGGCTTGCAGGCAGTGTGAAGATCGGCGCTCCGCGATTCAGGGACACCGTTTCTATCCGGCTATTTGGGTGCAAGCGAAGCTCCCGCTGCAGTTACGCCTCAACCATCGGTCGAACAGCCCAATAGGCTGGGACATGAACTCCCTGATCTGTCGAGACGTTTTCATCGCGCTCGCAAGGGGCCATGACGACGGGAAAGCGACACGCCCAATTGGGTTTGGTGCGAAACCATGCGGACGATCGTGCGGACATTTCCCGCTTGACCGACGATCTAGTTCCGCTGATTGCACCGAAGCCGAAAGCAGTGCCGGTCACCATCCAGACAGATCCTGTTGCGATTTTCCCTCCGGATTCAGCGCCAGTTCGGGCCTTCGACCCAGGTTACCAGACTTCGCCGCGTACCATCGAGGACCGGAAGAACGCGGTGCTGAAGGAAGGACGGAAAGATCAGCACGCTGCCGCGCGGCGCGAACTTTTCGGCCGGGTGGGCAATCCCGAAGAATTCGAACTCCCCGCCCTTATAGTCCTGCGCGTGCGAGAGCTGGACGACGACGGACAGCTTGCGCGCGTAGGGCCGCATTGATTCTAGCCAGACATCCTGATGCCAATCGTAATGGCCTTTGTTCGTGGCCCGATATTCCGTGAACTGAAGCTCGAACGGCGCTTCGATCTCGACACCGAAGTTGTTCCGGTTGGACGGCCGCACGAAATCCATAATGCGAGACACGATGTCCTTCTCGCGCGCGGCATCAAGCCAGCGCACGGTCGAAGTCCGATAGCCAAGATCGCTGCGCAAATTGCCAGAGAAGCCAATCGTCGCATCCTGCTCGTCATAGCCTTCGGCGCGTTTCACGATCGCATCGCACTCGGCATCGGTGAACGCGCTAGTCCATACTTCCCAAACGTTCTTCATCGCCCGCCCCTTCGACGTGAAATCTTCATGGAGTTGAGAGAAAAACCGGTGACTTCGACTGGGACCGCAAACCGCCGGATTTTGCGTACACGCAAAAGCGCAATCAGACTGTTCTGTTCAGGCTGAAGAAAAAGCGCGCTTTCTTGCTGTAATACTCAGATGGAGACTTGACAGGAGCCGCAATTTGTGCGCTTGCCGTCCAACCTTTGATCGGTGTCACTCTTATGCCCGCCCCTGCCGTGGCCAGCGAAAAATCCTGAGCCGCAAGTCGATAGGCCGGTCGTTCAGCGCTATGGGCCAGCGCGGCGTCGGTATAGGCAAACACGGTCAAGCCGCGCGTTCCGCCGGACGGTTTTCCAGCAACACGCCATGACAGTTCGAGACTGCCCGCCGCCGCCTTGTCCGCCGTGATGATACCCACGCGATAGGCCATGCCCGCGCCCTCACCGCCAAGCGCAAAGCGTTCGGTGGTCGGCAACTTGTCGCCCGTATATTGCCCGCGCACCGTCGCTTTCAGCGATATCGCCTTGGTCACTTCCTTCACGACGGTAAGCTGCGCATTGACCTTGCGGAACGAGGCTTCGGAATATCCCTCGATCGGGCGGGCGCCCAAGGCATTGAAACCCTGGCTGAAACTTGTCGAAATGGCGTAACCGCCGGTCTTGTCGATGGACGACCAGACGGTGCCGAGACGAACCGCACGGGTCTTGAAACCGCCGAACGCCGTATCGAGGAAATAATTGTTGCTGTTCGTCCCGTCGAGCGAGAGGCTGAGCGAAAGATTGCGGCGATAGGAACGGATCAGCGGATGCGAGATCGCGATGCCGCCCTGCTTGGCCTCGCCGATGATATCCAGATCGCGTGTCTTGGTACGGACATAGGCGCCGCTGACGCCCAGCGTCGTGCCGTTCGAACCGATCGGCGTTGCATGGCTGAGCGAATAGAACTGATAGCGGTCCGGATTGAACGGCAGGTTGCCCGAGAAGCGGGTGGTGTCGCCTTCGCGCAGCACGCCGTTTACCGCGACCGAGAGCTGGGTCTGCACGCCGGTCGTGACGTTGACGATGCCGTTATTGTTAACGTTCAGCGTGACGTCGACCTGCTTGCGCTCGATCTTGAGGGCCAGTGCCAGTTCGCCGGGGGTGCGGGTCTGCTTCAGGCTGGCCTGCACGGTCTGCCCCGGAATGTCGCGCAGGAGCGAGATCGTGCGTTCTATGGTGGACTTGTGCGCCGGCGTTTCGCGCATCAGGCGCTTCAGTTGCGCATCGATCAGGCGTGTCGGCGTGCTGCGGGTCTTTCCGTCGAGCACATATTGGGTGATCCGGCCTTCGAGGACCTGGACGGTGAGCACCCCGCCGGTCGGCACCTGCTGCGGGATCGATACGGCGAAAAAGGCCACGTCGCTCTGGGCATAAGTGTTGCTGACGGCATTGGCGATCTTCTGCAGATTTTCCCGATTGAGCGGCGCACCGATGAACGGGGCAACGGCCTTGTCAAGCGAGGCGGGCGAAAGCGTCGAGCCCTGATAGCGCACCTTGGTCAGCGCGACGCCCGGCCCGCCAGACGGCGCGGCAGGCGTAGTCGCCACGACCGGAGCCTGCGCCTGAGGGACTTGTGCGGGCGCCGGTTCGCGGGGAACGCTGGGGTCCTGCCGGTCGATGCGATCGCGGTCGATGATCGGGGCCAGCGGCGACGAAATGCCGACTTGCGCATGGGCCGACTGGAAAGGCGCCGATTGCAGGAGCAGCCCGGCCAGCAGGAAGCCCCAGTTCCGGAACAAGCCCTTGCGCGGCCGAATGCGCGAAAAAGAGGGAAGAATAGCCGAAGCCGTCATGGTTCGAGAGTCGCCTGATGATGTTTTCAAGGGTGCGGCATCGGATGATCTTTCCCCGCAAGATGAAGAACATGGACTCGCCGGGCATCCCGAACTGGAGCCGGAGCGGCTGCTTCGGGAAAATAAGGGCCAGATTACCGGCATGGCCGAGCCGCACTGCAGCCTCGAAGATACGCAAGGCGCTGTTTCCGGATCGGGAAACGGAGGGCGACGCAAGAAATCGGTAACCTTGGCGAACTCGCGGCGAAATTCGGATCGGTGCATCCGCATGACGCGGAAATACGCGTTATAATGTTGATTTTATGGCCATATATTCCGCATCAGGACTTGTGAAAATCCGGCGCGTTTGACCGGATGGCCCACACGCAAAACAGTTTTCGAAGCGCAAGCGAGCGGCCGATCGGGCGGAAATGCTCTGGAAAGCGCATATAGGTCGTTTCGGCTACAAATTAGCCGCACGACGCAAGCGCGCCGCAACAGGGGCGTTCATCAACCAATGGCGTAAATGGCGGTCGGGCTCGCCCGGATCCTGCAGGATCCGGAATATCATGGGCCGATATCGGCTTCACCAGATTCAGGCCTTTCGCGCGCGCCCTCCCCGGCTTATCTCTTCAACCGCAATTTCCAGACGGTCGACGGCTCTGCATGATGAAGACCGAATCATTACTGCCCATGGTGTGCGGAAATTGAATCAACTCGTTGCGGTCGCGGGTTCGACCAAGAAGATCGGTCACGGCCGCGATCGATCTGGCGCAACCGGTCAACAACCCACAGCTTGAAATCCCTTTATTCGCACGGGCACTCGACTGAACATCGCCAAATGCATATACCTGCAAAATCGTTCAAAATATCAGCGCAGGCGAGACATGCATTCACAAGTCGACCGTATCTCGGAAATGGCCCAGGCCGGCGAGAAAATGATCGAACGGCTGCGCCGCAAGGCGTTCCTGCCGGAAACCCGCAAGGGCCTGAACGTCCGCTTCGGAATCGCCGAAGCCGCAACCCTGCTCGGATGCTCGACGAATCGCATCCGCATGGCCGAGGACGACGGACGCCTGCCCCCTCCCCCCGCCGCCGGTAACGGCCGCAGGCTCGGCTATACGGTCGAGGAAATGCTCAACATGCGCGAAGTGCTGGGCGCCTCTCCGGTCCGCGCACCGCTGGACGTTCCGGCGATGATCGCCGTGCAGAACTTCAAGGGCGGCGTCGGCAAATCGACCGTCACCACCCACCTCGCCCACTATTTCGCAGTGCAGGGCTACCGCGTGCTGGTGGTGGATTGCGACAGCCAGGCGACGACGACGACCTTGTTCGGCTTCAACCCGCACTTCAACATCACCCGCGAAGAGACGCTCTACCCCTATCTCTCGATCGACCCAACCCAGGCCGACCTGCTCTATGCGGTCAAGCGCACGCCCTGGCCGAATGTCGATCTGATTCCGTCGAACCTCGAACTCTTCGATGTCGAATACGAACTCGCCGCGGCCGGTGCCGATGGCCAGTCGGTGCTGGCGGCACGCTTCCGCAAGCTGAAGCAGGGCCTGATGGACCTCGCCCGCGACTATGACGTGGTGATCCTCGATCCGCCGCCGGCGCTGGGCACGATCAGCCTTGCGGTCATGCAGGCGGCCAACGCCCTGCTGGTGCCGCTGGCGGCGACGACGCCGGACTTCTGCTCGACCGTGCAGTTCCTCTCGATGATGGACCAGGTGCTCGAACAGCTGGTCGGTGCAGGGATATCGGTGGACTATTCCTTCGTCCGCCTGATCTGCTCGAAGTTCGACGGCAACGACCCCAGCCACGAGATGGTCCGCACCATCATGGAGCAGACCTTTGGCCCGGCCCTGCTGCCCGTTCCGATCCTCGAAAGCGCCGAGATCAGCCATGCCGCGCTGCGCATGATGACGGTCTACGAACTGGAAAAGCCGATCGGTACCCCGCGCACGCACAAGCGCTGCAAGGCCAACCTCGACGAGGCGATGGGCCAGATCGAGCAGCTCGTCCGCACCGGATGGGGCCGTTCGCAGCGCGTCGACGAAGACTTGCTGGTCAATGGCTAAGCCCCTCCATGGACGCGGATTTTCGTTTTCCTACACGAAGATTGTTCGCCATATGTTCTCTCCCGATTCTCGCCCCGAAAATCGCCAGCTTTCTTCGAGGTAAGCCATGGCCCGCAAGCAATCAGACTATCTCGCCGCGCTGCTTTCCGACGACGACCTGAACCTCGACGAGGACATCGCGCCTGCCGCCGATGTCGCGAGCGAGGAAAGCGCATCGCCGCCTCCGCCGCCCGAACCCAGGCTCCGTACCGAGCGGACGCGCGGCACCACGCTGCTTGGGCGCGAAAGCGCCCTCGCCCGTGTCGCCAGCGGCGAAGTGCGGCAGGTCACGCAGCTCCTGCTCGATCCGACCCGTGTAAAGGTCTGGCCGGGCAATGCCCGGTCCTATGCCCACCTCTCGGAAGAATCCTGCCGGGAGCTGATCGATTCGATCGTCGCCGAAGGCGGGCAGAAGGTCCCGGCGGTGGTGCGCCGCCTCGAAGGCGACCCCGACTACGACTACGAAGTCATCGCCGGTACGCGCCGTCACTGGTCGATCTCCTGGCTGCGCCGTCACTCCTATCCCGACCTGCAGTTCGTCGCGCAAGTCGCGCAGCTGGATGACGAGGCCGCTTTCCGCCTCGCCGATCTGGAGAACCGCGCGCGCAAGGACGTGTCCGACCTCGAACGCGCGCGCAACTATGCCCAGGCCCTTCGCGACCACTACGGCAACCACATGACCCGCATGGCCGAGCGGCTGAAACTTTCCAAGGGCTGGCTCTCGAAGATGCTGAAGGTGGCGGCCATTCCGGATGCCGTGCTGTCGGCCTTCGCGTCTCCCGCCGATGTTCAGCTGAAGCCGGCCTATCCGCTTGCCCAGCTTCTCGACGACCGCGATAAGGCTGCCGCCATCCGCAAGGAGGCAAGCCGCCTCGCCCGCGAACAGGTCAACCGCCGCACGGACGGTCGCCCCTCGATCCCGGCCCCGGACGTGCTCAAGGCGCTTCTTGCCGCGCCCGATGCGGAACGGACCGCGCCGGTACCGATGTTCATTCCTTCTCGCCATGGCCGACCGATGGCTTCGGTGCAGTCGAGCAACCGCCAAGGCGTGACTTTGCGCCTGCATTCCGGTTCGGGGGCGAACCGGGAGGAAGTGCTGAATGCCGTGCGCAACCTCCTCATCCAGCTCGACGAGGAAGGCCGCGGGCTTCAGACCTGATACACCGGAGAAGGTCAGTCCCCTTCTCCGGCTCCTGTTGGAAATCGCGAATGCAGGGGTCCCCACCCCTGCATTTTTCGTATCGGCGCCCGCTTCCTGCCCCCGTTTCCCTCGGCTGTTTCCCCGGGGAAACACATCGGTTTCCCTCGGCGGACTGCTCGACTGAAATCTCAGGCCCAATTCCGCCATCAAACGGCCTTAAACCACGCACAAGTTCTGCACAAGCAAGGTTCCCGGCGGTTTGCCCTGCCCCCGCCAGCCCGCCATGATGGCAAGAATCACCCGAATCCGTCGATTCTTGTTTCCCCGGGGAAACAGCGAAGCGCGGTGTCCGGGTCGTCCTGTCCACCGTCCTGAATTCGGAACGCAAGAATGAGTCGCCCACGCAAAGAGACAGGTTCCGAACAGTTCGACCTGTTCCTTCCGTATATCGCGGACCTGCCGCTGCGCGACCAGCGCGAGATGATGGAGCGGCCCTTCTTCAGCCTTGCCAAGTCCAAGCGCGTGAAGCCGATCGACTATACCAGCCCCGACAACAAGCTCTGGGTCCACGTCTCGGCCAACCCGGACTACGGCATGGCCACGATCTGGGACGCCGACATCCTGATCTACTGCGCCAGCATGCTCGCCGACATGGCCCGGCGCGGTGTCAACGACGTGCCGCGCAAGCTTCACCTGATGCCTTACGACTTGCTTCGCGCGATCGGCAGGCCCACCACCGGTCGCGCCTACGAATTGCTGGGCCAGGCGCTGGACCGGCTTGTCGCCACAACGATCAAGACCAATATCCGCGCAGAAAACCGCCGCGAAGCCACCTTTTCCTGGCTCGATGGCTGGACCCAGCTGGTCGACGAACGCACCGAACGCTCGCGCGGGATGACGATCGAACTCTCCAACTGGTTCTGGGAAGGCGTAATGATGAAGGGCGGCGTGCTCTCCATCGACCGCGCCTATTTCAACATTACCGGCGGACGCGAGCGCTGGCTCTACAAAGTCGCGCGCAAGCATGCGGGCGGGGCAGGGGAGGGCGGTTTTGCCATCTCCATGCCCGTGCTTTTCGAGAAATCCGGCGCCGAAGGGCAATATCGCCGCTTCAAGTTCGAGATGCTCAAGCTCGTCGAGAAGGACGAGCTGCCCGGCTACACGCTCTCGCTGGAAACCGCGCGGGATGGCGAGCCGATGATCCGCATGCGCCGTATCGACGGCAAGGGCGGCGCGGAGAAGGGCCTGCCGGCTGCGCTGCCGCCGAGTGAGGACGAAGTCGAAGAGACCGTCGAGCGCGCCTTCTCGTCACCGCGTACCGCAGCCAGGGAACCGGCCCGCAAGCCTGCCCGTACCCGTGCGGTGTCCCGAAAGGCCTCACCGTCCGATCCGGAAGCCGCCCGCGTTTCCCCAGGGAAACCGGGGACGCCCGCCACCACGGAAGAAATGTCTGCGCGCCCGTTCGTCGATGCCAGCCAACTCATTCGCCGCACCGTTATCGGCCTTTCGGAAGCGGCCACGCGCGGCTTTATGACCGATGAGACCATGGACTATCTGCGCCGGACCTGTCCGGGCTGGGATCTCCATGCCCTTCACGCAGAATTCGAACGATGGATCCATGCCGCCCCGGAACGCACGCCGGCCGACTGGCAGCGCGCCTTCATTGGATGGGTCAAGCGCCACCACGAAAAGCACGGCCGCAACTTGCGCGGCTGATCTCCGCCCAGTCAGGACCGCTCGTTTAAGGACAGGCCTCGCAGCTCCCAAGCTGCGGGGCCTTTTCCTTTGCGCGTCACTTGTACGGGGCAGGACCGATTGTCCGGCCATCTCCTTGCAGGTCGTCGCCCCAACGGGAGAAAGGGCCGTATAGCATCAGATCATGATGATCCCCGCTTGCCTCCGCCACTTCTGGCTACGCAAGGCGCGCCGATCCTCCCAAGCTTGCTCGCCTGCTGGGGTCCGGTTTCGTGACCCGCCCGCATTCGGGAATCTCACTCTCTCGTCAGCCGTGACCGCTTCCACATCCACGTCCGCATCCAATAGCCGTCGCCAGCAAGGCACGTAGACCGTGCTTTGCCGCTGCGGCGAAACGGACTTGGAATGCCGGAAGCTCAGGATCGCGATCGAAAATTGCCGGAAGAGCAAACGCGAGCGCCTTGCTTCAAGGACCCGTGTGAAGGCCGTTCCCGAAGTGTCGCGTCTGTCGTCGAATGGAATTGCGCGCGCGACCGCGCAGGCGATCGGGAAAGGTCGATTGAACCTTTCCACACGGACCCCCAGAAAAAGTGATTCAAAAAATCGGCGGATTTTCAGGCCTTCGACACACCAGGAACGCCTAGATTGCATCTTTCGACCCTTCGGGAACGAGCTTTCGATCCTTTGGGAACAGCCCTTCGACCCTTCAGGAACGTCACCGCCGACACTTCGGGAACGTATCGACGACACTTCGGGAATGCCCCGAATTTGCGAATCGTGAGATTCCGCGAGACGGGCGCGCGAAAGCGGCCGCGTAACTTTTCTAACGGATTCCTTCTAAAGAGCCTTCTAACCCGAACCGAAGCCTTTTAGGCTGGAGAAAGCTTGAGAAAGGCCACGCGAAATTCGGTGTCCGCGCCTCGCACGCCGGCCATTCAAGGCGTAGAACCTCTGTCAGGCCTCCAGGGGAACGCTGGCCCCGCTGCGGCCGTCGCCGGCGCCGCTTTGAATCATTTTTTACGGCCAGCGAGACTATTTGATTCAACGCAGCGTCCGCGCCTGCGCAGGTCACGGACCGGGGTGCCGAAATTTGCCCTCAGAAGCTCGTACAGCGCTTTAACGGCGCTTCCGCACCTTACCCACGCCCATGGTGATTTCGGCGTTCTACGCCGCCCAAGGTTTAGCAGCTGAAAAATCCAGGTTTTCCGCCATTTTAGGCAGCCAAGCACCGAAAATCGCGCCGGTGCGGCTACGAAGACGTCATCGCAGCGGAATCTGACCGGGATCGTATGCCGGATGGTCCGCCTGCGGAACCAGATCGTCGATTGCTAGCTACCGGCATGGGCGAGGATGAATCAAACGCGTGAAAATCGGCGCCGTCCAACTCAGTCCCGCTTCTCCGAGAAGCGATCGAGAAGTTCGTCGATCGCCCGCATCGAATCCTCGTACTCGTTCATTGCCTCAGCGGAAACCGCGAAGGCAGTGCCCGCCGCTCCATCCACCTGACGCGATGAGGGAAGGGGGGCGTAACCGTACATCCGGTTGGCATTGCGGGAGACCTGGCTGACGATCAGTCCGCTCGATTCCAGAGCCTTTGCAATCACGCCGACGCCGGTGCGCGATACGCCAAGCAGGCACTCGATCTGGTAGCCCCGCAATGGGCCGAAGCCAGCAAGGTACTCCGCCAGTTGCCCGGCTCGTCCACTGCTTCGCCGGTCCTGTAGCTGCCGACGAATGGTCTCCGCGTCGTGCTCCGCTTCCTCAAGCCAGCGATCGATGCGCGCGAGCACGGCGTGCAGGGTGGTCGGCACGGATGCGCCCGATATCGCCGGTCCCTCCTCGATCTCGTCGGTCTGTCCTAGGGGGAGGACCACGAGGCCGGGAAGCGGCAGCGCCAGCGGCAATCCGTGGCGCGGGGCCAGGTAGCGGCCCGCGAGGATATCCAGGGCCCACCGCGAATTTCCGGGGCGCTCGCGCTCCACCGCCCGGCCGCCGATCAGGTCGAGGTTGCGTTCTTCGCGGGCGAACTGCGTGCTTCCGGCTGCGGCTGATAACAGACGGGCCACCGGCAGAAAGGGCAGGGCGTCATCGGCCGCTTCGAGGCCGACCAGCAGGGCCAGCGCTTCGGCAACAAGGGTGCGCGCCGCTTCGTGGTCATCGCCGCGGCTATAGTCGGACGGCGCGAGAAAGGCCTTCAGGAGGTAGTCCGAGGCATTGGCGAGATCGGGCCATGGGCTGTGCTGGAATTCGGTCAATATCGCTTGGCAGAGGGCTTTCGGCGGGCGTAGAATCGCCTCCGAACCCGTGGAAAGAGTGTCGAGGCCGGCAAACCATGCGAAGAAGCGCCCCTCGGTGAATTCGTGACCTTCCTGGCGCAGCGCCGCCATCAGACTTTCACGGATGAGACGGGCCGCCAATATCCGCAGGGCGCCTGCATTGCCCCTTACGAGGCCGACCTGTATGCGTCCGAGCAGAAGCGCGCAGAGGGTTTCCATGGTGGGTTGAAAACGCGCAGCGCGATCCGACGCCATAAAATACCTCTAAATATCAGCGCGATATTGAGCATGAAACTTAAATAGATTTAAGTGTGCACCCTCTGTTGTCAAGAGTCGGGCCGATTATCGGTCCGGAATACTGCGGTTGCACTTCGACAAGCGGCTGCGATCACCCGGCCGGGCTGGCGGCGGGGCCGCACCGCTGGAACGTTACTGTCGCTTCCAATCCGCCGCCGTCCCGGTTGCGCAGCCAGAGCGCGCCGCCGTGCGCCACGGCGATGTCGCGGGCGATGCTGAGGCCGAGACCGACGCCGCCCGAGGCCACGTTGCGCGAATCCTCCTGCCGGTAGAAAGGCTCGAACACCATTTCCAGCTTGTCCTCGGGAATGCCGGGCCCGCGATCGGCCACGATGACGGTGACGGTGCTCCCATCGCCCCGCAGCACGAGTTCGGCGCTGCCGCCATAGCGCAGCGCATTCTCGACGAGATTCTGGATGCAGCGCCGCATTCCTTGCGGGAACCCGGCCAGAGGTCCGCCGGTCGTGCCCGAAAGCGTCACTCTGGCGCCCTGTTCTGTCTGGGCTGCGCCTATTTCCGTGACGATCCCGTTCAGGTCCACTTCCGCGCAGAGGTCCTCGTCCACGCCGCCGCGCATGAAGGACAGCGTGGCGTCGACCATCTCTTCCATCTCGCCCAGGTTCTTGCGGAAACCGGCCTTTAACTGCTCGTCGGGCAGCAGTTCGGTGCGCAGGCGCAGCCGGGTGATGGGGGAGCGCAAGTCGTGCGAGACGGCGGCGAGGAAGCGGGTGCGCTCCTCGATATGGCCGAGCAGCCGCTCCTGCATTGCATTGAAGGCCTCCGCCGCGCGCCGCACTTCGGGCGGGCCGCCGGTTTCCAGCGGGGCGCTGCGGATATCCCGTCCGAGTGCCTCGGCGGCGTTCGCCATGCGCTTGAGCGGTGCCATCGCCAGCCTCACTGCAAACCAGGTCAAGGCCGCGACCATCAGGATGCGCAGGATATAGATGCGCAGGACATAGTCGGCGATCGTCCCGACGCGGTCGAAATCGGCACCGTTCTCGTCCTCGCGCCCGGTGGCGACAAGCCAGGGCTGATCGGGGCGCAGGCGTACGGCGACTTCGAATTCCGCCACCGGATCGCGTGCGGACATCATGCTCCAGCTGGTGGCGGCGCGGCCCCGGTCGTCGAGCAGGCGCGCGCTGAGGGTGCGGACTTCGACCGGGCGGCCCATATGCACGGCGATCACCTGTTCCAGCAGCAACGATGAGCGCTTCAGATCCGGCGCGGGCAGGTCTGCCGCCGGCAATTGCCGCGAGAGGCGCAGCGAAAAGCCGGGCGCCTGCAATTCGGCGGCGAGGGCAGGGCGCTGCTGTGGCGGCCGGGCGTCGAGCAGTCGCAGGGCATCGGCCACCCGTGTTGCGAAGACGCGCGTGGGGATCTCCAGCATCTGGCGGCGGCGGCTTTCGAACCAGATCGTGCTGGTCAGCAACTGGGCGAGGATCACCCCCGCCACGAGGATGCAGGCGATCCGCGCCGAGAGCGAAGTGCGCCGGAAGCTGCGCACGGCGAATCCGGCCACCCTCTTCAACAGACCCGCCACGTCAGGCCGCGTGGACCACATCCACCGCGAGCACGTATCCGCCGTTGCGCACGGTGCGGATCAGGTGCGGGTTGCGGGCATCGTCGCCCAGCAACTGGCGCAGGCGGCTGATGCTCATGTCGATGGCGCGGTCGGTCGGATCGCGCTCGCGCCCAT
>Ga0209050_1001747_pt1 | contig 21618 bp, 7 predicted proteins | sample Araplavi_mTSA_r2_FD_184276 | JGI IMG/M metagenome (GOLD analysis project Ga0209050, IMG submission 184276) | Arabidopsis root microbial communities from North Carolina, USA - plate scrape MF_Cvi_mTSA_r2 (SPAdes) (version 2) | ecosystem: Host-associated > Plants > Roots > Endosphere | place: USA... | reverse complement strand
AAAGCATCTGCGCGCCGAACTCGACGCAGTGAAAAAGGCCGTCGGCGACCAGCAGGGTGGGGCGGAGACCAAAGTCGAAGCCATCTGAAGCCTCTATGAAAACACAGCGTTCCCCGTGGATCTTGACGGTACTGCTGGCGGTCTGCGGCTCCACTGCGTTGTGGGCCGCAGAGGTAATCGAGGCGGATGTTTGCGTGTACGGCGGCACCTCTGGCGGCGTCGCCGCAGCGGTGGAAGCCTCGCGGCTGGGCAAGCAGGTGATCATCGCCGAGCCGGGACAACATCTTGGCGGGATGACCGCGGGTGGCCTGAGCGCGGTGGACATCGGTGATCCGCGTTCGGTGGGCGGGATTGCGCGTGAGTATTTCACCCGGCTCGCCGCGACGGCGGGTGTGAAGCTGGCGTGGGATCAGCCTTTCACCAGCAACGGAGGCGGGCCCGCGACCGGTGGTGCGTATGCCATCGAGCCCCATGAGGCGGAGAAAGTCTTCAACGACCTGGCGCGCGAAGCTGGGGTGAAAGTGCGGTTCGGTGCGCGCCTCGCGGAAGCAAAGAAGGAGGGAGCGCGACTCACCGAGTTGAGGCTCGAAGACGGCGCGATTATCCGGGCCCGCGTGTTTCTCGATACCACCTACGAGGGTGACCTCATGGCGAAAGCGGGTGTGACTTACACGCTCCAGCGGGAGGGGAACGCCAAATACGGTGAGCTATACAACGGCATCCATTACGCGAAGAATTTCCAGCCGCGGCCCGGTTTTCTCCAACCCGGGCCGAATGGCCGCGTGAAGGGCGGGCAGGGCGCGTGGGACCGGGATTTTCCGCTCGATCCCTATGTGGTGAAAGGCGATCCGAAGAGCGGGCTTTTGCCGCTGATCAATCCAGGCGAGCCCGGAGTGGAAGGAGAGCCAGCGCCCGGAGTGCAGGCGTATTGCTTCCGCTTGTGTCTGACCACGGCGCCGGATCGCATCCCGATCGCGCCACCGCCGGGCTACGATCCGAAGCGTTACGAACTGGTGGTGCGTTTCATCGAAGCCTGCCAGGCAAACGGCGACGACGTGGATCTACGCTGGTTTTCGAAATACGACGCGCTGCCGAATCAAAAGTGGGATTTCAACACCGCGACCTTTGGTGGGAATCTGCCCGGGGCGAGTTGGGAATGGCCCGAGGCCAGTTACTCGCGCCGCGAGGAAATCGCGCGGGACCATGAAAACTATCATCGCGGGCTGCTCCATTTCCTCGCCAGCGATCCGCGGGTACCGGTGAAGGTGCGGGAGGAAATGCAGCGGTTCGGCCTGCCTCGGGACGAGTTTATCGATCGCGGTGGCTGGCCGCACCAGATCTACGTGCGGGAAGCGCGCCGCATGGTGAGCGATCTCGTGCTGACGGAGCATCACACCTTTGGAAAAGAGATCGCACCGAACTCGATCGGCCTTGGTTCCTACGGCACGGATACGCATGAGGTCCGCCGCACCGTGAAAGACGGGGTAGTCACTCGCGAGGGCAAGACCGCGGGCGGACGGGGTGGTTTCGGGCCTTATCAGATCGGTTATGGCGCCATCGTGCCGAAGCAATCGGAATGCGAAAATCTGTTGGTCACGTTTGCGCTGTCGGCTTCGCACACAGCGTTTAGCAGCATTCGCATGGAGCCGGTCTTGATGATCACGAGCCAGTCGGCAGCCGCGGCCGCAGTGCAGGCGATTGAACAAAAGGTTCCGGTCCAGAAGATCGATCAGGGTGTGTTGCGAGCACAGTTGATCAAGGAGGGGCAGGTATTGGAATGGACCGCATCGCCGAAAAAATCCGAGCAGGCCAGCGTAGAGGATTTACCGGCCAAGCGGGATCGGCTCGCCGCAGCGGTGGCGGTTTCCCCGCTGGCGGCAAAGACCCTGCCGAACAATCCGAAGTCTGAGGCGCGCGAGCCGGTGCAGCTCGCTCGTGAAACTCCAGCGGGGGAGGTGAATGGCAAGGACTTCGACGTGGTCGTGGTGGGTGGGACGGGGAGTGGAGTGATGACCGCGGTGCGAGCCGCGCGGGAAGGCTGCACCGTGTTGCTCGTGCAGCACAACCGGCATCTCGGTGGGATGATGACCAATGGCTTGATGCAATGGGATGCCCTCTACGGTGGACCACGGGCGCCGTTGTTCACCGAGCTGCTGGGCAATATCGAGAAGCACTACATCGCGACTTCCGGACGGGATTCTGCGGATCACCAAATCATCCGCTGCACCCATCAGCATTACCCGATCAGCTGGGCCGAACCGCATGTGGCGGAGCGCGAGTTCAACCGCCTCGTCGCGGCGGAAAAGAAAATCACCGTGCTGCTGGAGCATTACCCGGTCGCCGTTGAACAGGAAGGGCGGCTGTTGAAGGGCGTGACCCTGCGCCGCTATGGCGGGAGTAGTGAGATTTGGGTCAAGGGCCGTTCGTTTGTCGACTCCACCTACGAAGGGGATTTGCTCGCCGTGGCGAAGCTGCCGTTTCGCGTGGGACGGGAAGCGCGGGAGGAGTTCAACGAACCGCACGCCGGGAAAGTTTTTGTGAACATCGAGAGCGCTCCGGCGCCGGCGGATGCGGTGAATGGGAAGCTGAACATTCGGCCTTATCAATCGCGGCAGGGAACCATCGATCCCACGAGTCCCTTTTCCGCTGACGGTGCGGTGCAGGCTTACAACTACCGCTTCTGCGTGACGAAAGATCCAGCCAATCGCGTGATGCTGACCGAGCCTCCGCCGGGCTACAATCGCGAGGAGTTCGTGCACTTCGGCCGCAAAAGTATCGCGACGAATGCGGGACCGAACGGGAAGTCGCACATGAATTCGCCGATCCTGCCCGGGGAGAATCACGCCTATCCCGAAGCCTCGTGGCCCGAGCGGGAGAAGATTACCGAGCGGCACAAAAATTTTGGCCTCGGCCTGATCTGGTTTTTGCAAAACGACGAATCGGTTTCGGCGAAACAGCGGGAGAAGTTTCGCGAGTGGGGCCTGCCGAAGGACGAATACCCCGACCACGGCCACATCCCTTACGAGATGTATGTGCGCGAAGCGCGCCGGCTCGTCGGACGGCATGTTTTCAACGAGTGGGACAACTCCCTGGCCCCCGGCTTGGGCCGGACGCCGATTGTGGCGAACAGCATTGGGATCACCGACTGGTATATGGATTCCCACGCCTGCACGCTCGAAGAGCGGCCCGGCTTTCACTACGACGGGAAGCTAATCCTCACCGAGGAATCGCGTCCGGCGCAACTGCCCTGGACGGCGCTGCTGCCTAGAGAACTGGATAACCTGGTCGTACCGGTGTGTCTCTCCTCCACGCATGTGGCCTGGGGTGCGGTGCGCCTGGAGCCGGTCTGGATGCAAATGGGCGAGGCGGCCGGGGTCGCCATTGCTTTGGCCCAACGGCAGGGGACCACGCCGGGAGACCTGGATACAGAGTTGCTGGTGCGGACCCTCGCCGAACGGCGATTTCTCATCAGCTTTTTCAACGACCTCAAAGTCGATGCGGCTGAGGATTGGGTGCCTGCGGCGCAGTATTTCGGGACAAAGGGTTTTTTCGCCGACTACGATCTACAACCCGATGCCCCGCTGACCAAGGCGATCGCCCAGCTCTGGTTGAAGGGACTCGCGGCTTTGAAAGAGGGCAAGCACGATGCCGGCGCGCTGGCCCAAGCGATTGCCGCGGCCGGAAACGACGGGTCCAGGATTTCAGGAGCAGATTTTGCCCGAATGCTTCCTGGAAAACCTTCCGCTCCCACGCGCCCCATTCAGCGCGGGGAGGCTCTGACCCTGCTTTGGCGGGCTGTGCAGCCCTAACGACGCGCCGTCCTGGCGACGGCGCGCTCCAGCAAACCGGAAAATCCGGTTACTTCTTCTCTTCTTTCGCGACCGGCTTGGCGCCTTCGGCGATGGCGAAGAGGTGCGTCTGGCTGGCGAGATAAAGCGTGCCGTTGGCGACGACCGCGGTCGAGTAGACCGGCGCACCGACGTTCACTTCGCTAAGGATTTTCTTCTCCTTGTCGCTGGCCAGTACGACGACGTCGCCGTCTTCGTCGCCGACATAGACTTTGCCATCCACCACCATGGTCGAGCCCCACATGTGAGCCTGCATGTCGTGTTCCCAGTACTTCTTGCCGGTCTCGGCATCGAGGCAGAAGACGAAGCCGCTGAAGTCCGCGATGAAGAGCAGGCCATTGGCCGGGTCGATGGAGACCGTCGAGATCGAGCGATGGATTTCTTTGAAGTCCCAGATCAGCGCGCTCTTGGTCACGTCGCCCGTCTTGGTGGCATCCACACAGACGAGGCGGCCGACCCCTTCACCGTGTTCCGGGTCCTGGCCGATGGCCACGTAGATGCGGTTTTTGTAGAAGACCGGCGTGGCGTTGATTTCGCTCGGGCCTTCGGCGGCCGGGTACTTGATCGGCTTGCCGTTTTTGTCGTTCTTGTATTCCTCGGGCACGGCGTCGAACCACCACACCTTCTTCATGTAGTCGGTGTCGCCTTCCTTCGAGGGTACGGTGTCGAAGGCGTAGAGTACACCGTCGCCGCCGCCGAAGTAGACCTGCTTTTTGCCATTCACCGTACCCAGCGAGGGCGAGGTCCACTGGCCGTGCTTGATATGGGCGCCGATCTTCGCGTCGTCTTCGCCGAGCAGCGTACCGGTCTTTTTGTCGAGCACAATGAAGCTCGGGGAATTCGGCGAGGGAATGTTGACGTGGGTCCAGTCCTGGCCGTTCGAGGTGCAGACGAAAACTTTGTCGTCGAGGACGATGACGGAGCAGTTCGAAGCGTTGTGCGGGAAAACGCCGAGCTCATCCATCATGTCGTAGCGCCAGAGGATATCGGCGTCTTTCGGCGTGACTTCCACCTTGGCCTTGCCCGGACCGACCATGTACTGGCCTTCATCCATGAAAGGCCCTTGGTTGCCGTTCGCCTGGCCATTCAAATCGAGGCAGAGGACTTCGCAACGACTGGTGACGATGTAGACCTTGTCGCCTTCGACGAAGGGCGAGGCGAGCAGGCCGAGGTACTCCCAGTCATTGACCTTGCCCGAAGCGAGCTTCGGCACGGTGAGCTGCCAGAGAAAGTCGCCGTTATATTCGTTGAAGCAAAGCAGGAGCGATTTGTCGTCCTTGAAGCGCTCATCACGCGGCGTGGCGTTGTTCGTGCCGATGAGCACCTTGCCATTGGCGATGACCGTGTTGCCGTAGGTCTGCGAGCCGAGTTTTTCGACCCACTTCACATTCTCGGTGGTGCTGAGATCGATCTCTTCCGAGTTCGGCTTGAACTTGCCGGCGTTGAACTTGGCCGGAATGCCCTTGGCGGGCGAATACATGTTGCGGCCGGGATCGGTTCCGCCCCAGGCGGGCCAATCTTCGGCCGTGGCGCAGAAAGCGGGAACCAGGAGGGCGGCAGCGAGAACGACGGGAAGTTTCATGCGAAAGGGAGGTCGAGGGTGCGTAGACTTTTACGCACACGTACTATTCTCTGCCAAGCCTTTCTTTAGGGTCGATTTCGGTAGATAAAATTTTACACTGCGGTGGGAATTCCCCTTGCTGGAATTCCTGAAAGGACCATAAGGCCGGAGTCCCCGGCTTTCCCCTCTATGACTTTTCGCCGCGCAGTTCTCTTCGGACTGTTCTTATTCCTCGGTGTGCTGGCCTTGCGGGGCTGGCTCCAGCCTGCTGCGGTACCTCAAACGGGGGGGAGTTCTTCGAAGACCGCTGCATCGCTTGTAGCGCAGTTGGCCTCTACGCCGCGGCCCGTGCCGCCTACGGTACGCACGGAAGAAACTGCTCCCGCCTATGAGGCGCCGAAAACTCCGGCGGATCTGCCGTCGCAGCGTGAATGGAAGCGTCTTTTCGCCGAGGCCCGGCCGGTGATGGAGCGGGCCACGCCGCCGGGGCCTGATGGCAAATTTATCAGGACCTGGATTGTGGAAACGAAGGAGAAATATCCCTTCATCCGGGTGGAGGAAAAATGGCGACGCGATCTGGCGACCGGAGCGGAAACGTTGGAACACAGCGAGGCGATGGTGGCCGACCATTTCCTCACCCGCCTGCGCGATGGGCAGAGCCTCGCTTCCCTCGAGGCTTTTCTCCTGCAAGCCGGTGGCACGGTGCGCCGCGTGTTGCCGAATTCTCCCCTCGTACTGGTGAAGGTGCCGGCCATCGGGTTGGATGAATACGACGCCCTGCTGGGACGCCTGCGAGGCGCGGGCTCGCCCCTGGCCTATGCCGAACCCGACTTCGTGGTGCACGCCACGTTCACCCCAAATGATCCTTCCTTTTCCAGTCTCTGGGGGCTGAACAACACGGGCCAGACCGGCGGAACGGGCGATGCCGATATCGATGGCCCTGAAGCCTGGGAAGTGACGCGGGGCAGCAGTTCGGTGGTGGTGGGAATCATCGATTCGGGGATCGATTATACGCACCCGGATCTCGTCGCGAATATGTGGACGAACCCGGGCGAGATTCCGGGCAACGGGATCGACGACGATGGCAACGGCTACATCGACGACACCCGCGGCTGGGACTTTGCGAATGGTGATAACGATCCGCTGGACGATCACTACCACGGCACGCACTGCGCCGGGACCATTGGTGGGGTGGGGAACAATGGCATCGGGGTGGCGGGTGTCTGTCACACAGTGCGGTTGATGCCGCTCAAGTTCCTTTCCGCTTCCGGGAGTGGCGAAACTTCCGATGCGGTCGAGGCCGTCCTCTATGCCACCGCCAAAGGAGCTACACTCACTTCGAATAGCTGGGGTGGGGGCGGTTATTCGCAAGCGCTCAAGGACGCGATCGATGCCGCGCGCGCCGCGGGCATCTTGTTTATCGCCGCGGCGGGGAATGAGAGCTCCAATACCGATACCTATCCTTCCTATCCATCCTGTTATGATTCGGCGAATATCATCTCCGTCGCCGCGACGGATCACACCGACACGATTGCCAGTTTTTCCAACTACGGCGTCAGCACGGTGGATCTCGCTGCGCCAGGAGTAAGCATCTACTCCACGAGCCCGGGGAACAGCTACCGGGTGTTGAGTGGTACTTCGATGGCCTGTCCGCACGTGGCGGGTGCGTGCGCGCTGATCAAATCGGCGCGGCCGAGCATGAGCTGGACGGATCTCAAGGCGGCCGTTCTCGATAATGCGGATGGCATCGCCGGATTGCGCAGCCTCGTGAAAACCGGTGGCCGGCTGAATGTCGCGCGGGCGGTCATTGTCAGCGCTGGCCCACTCGTGACCCTGAGCGGGCTACAAGTGCGGGATGACAATGCCAACGGTGCCGCGGGTAATGGGGATGGCGTGATCAGTCCCGGAGAGACCCTGGCCATTACCGTGACGATCAAAAACGTCGGAGGCCAGACGGCGAATGGGCTGACGAGTCAATTGACGCTCGCGACTGCCGATCCCGCGGTCACGATCCTGAGAGGTTCGCAGACGTGGGGGGCAGTGGCGATGAATGCGGAGGCCAACAACGCAACGACCCCTTTCCTCGTCCGCCTTGCCGCCGGGACTGCGACGCCGCACGCCTTCACGCTGCGCCTTACCAGTACGGATCAGGAAAGCCACTCGTGGACGGCAGATTCGACGCTGACGGCTTACACGGTTTCCACGGTGAGCGGTAAGGTGGTGGCCTTGACCGGGGGAGCCAAAGTGAGCGGCGCGGTGGTCAATTTTTCCGGTACGCAGTCCGGTTCGGTGGTGACGGATGTGAACGGCACCTACAGCTTGAAGCTGCTCGATGGCAGTTATGTGCTGCGAACGACAGCCGCCGGGTACAATCCCAGCGAGCCGCTGAATCTCACCGTCCCGCCGGGGACCAATCAGGCGGATTTTTCGCTCGGGCGTTCGAAGTTGCAGGTGAATCCAACCAGCCTGACGGCTACCCAATTTGAGGACGTCATCACGCATCAGACGCTGACGCTGTCGAACCAGGGAGACACGGTGCTGACCGTGACGCTCGGCGCTTCCAGCGTGGGCGCTTTTGTTTCGACTAACAATGTTCAGCAGATGCCCAGCGTGCTCGATCGGTTGGGCGCGGCGGGCCCCGACGAGCGGCCTGATCACCCTCCGGTGAATGATCAGATCGGTGTACGGGATGTGACGGCCCCGCCTTTCTTTGATAGCTTTGAAAACAATTCACTGGCGGGCTGGAATGTGAATAGCGGCGCGGGCACGCGGGAGATCACCAGCCAGACCGCGGCGGTTGGTTCGCGCAGTTTTCACTTCGTCAGTTCGGCGGGCAACAATACCCACTTTTCCGGGATCAATCGCAGCTTCGCGGCCGGGTCGAAACCGGGGTACGTTTCGTTCTGGGTTCGGGCGGCTTCGACTACGGCAGCCAGCGGCTATTTTGTGGTCACCGATGGCGGCACCGATGCGATTTGGTTTTTCGCGAGGGATACGGGGAAGTTTTACGTGAATGCCGATGTCGGCGGCGACGAGAGTCTTCCTTATCAAGCGAACGCCTGGTATCGCGTGGAGTTCCGGAACCTCGATTGGAACGCGAAGAAGTTCGATTACTACGTGAATGGGGTGCTGGTGAAAGCGGGCATTCCTTTTCGGAATCCCGGCGCCGTTTCGCAGGTGAGCAATATTTACCTCTATAACTTCAGCGGCAGTGCCGAAGCCTGGTGGGACGATGTGCGCGTGAGCGCCTCGGAAGCAGGATGGATTACCCCCAGTCCGGTCGCGGTGACCCTGGCGCCGAATCAAAACACTTCGATCGATGTGGCGCTCGACTCGTTCAATCTGGACGCCGGGACTTATCAGGCCAAGATCGACCTCTATTCGAACGACCCGGTGAACCCGGTGACGAATGTGCCCGTGACGCTGACGGTTCAGCTGGGTTCGAATACCCCACCGGTCGCGACGAACCGGACCATCAATCTCACGGAAGATTCCTCGGCGAGTATTGCGCTGGAAGGGACGGATGCCGACGGCAATTCGATTACGGCGGAAGTCACGGAGCTTCCAGCGGTGGGGGTACTCTACCAGACTGCCGATGGAACGCATGCCGATGCTCCGATCGTGAGTGTGCCGGCGGTGATTACGAATACGCAGCGGACCGTGATCTATGTGTCGCCGCCCAATGCGAACGGCACGCCGCTCGCGAGTTTTAAATTCAACGTGCGAGACAAGCGCTCCACTTCCGCTCCGGCGACCGTGACGCTCAATGTCGCCGCCGTAAACGATGTGCCGCTGGCTTACAGCGATGTCGGCACGGCGCTGCCGGGCCAGACGATTGCCTCGATCCCGGTGCTCGTCAACGACGTCGATGCCGATGGCGACACCCTGACCATCGCTTCGTTTACCCAAGGTGCCCGTGGCGTCGTGTCGAACAATGGCAATGGAACACTGCGGTACGTGCCGAATGGCGACTTCAGCCAGGGCTCGGATAGTTTTTCCTACACGGTGAGCGATGGACACGGCGGCACGGCCAGCGCGACGGTTTCGGTGACGCTCGGATATCTCGCCGCGGGCCCCTGGCCGACGATCGGCAATGGCGCCGCGCATACCGGCTACTATCCAGCGACGCTGGCCGGGCAGCCGCTGGTGCCCAACTGGGCCGTGGCTTTCGGTGGCCCGCTCAACCCTGCGGCGATCGCGGAAAGCAAAGTCTTTGCGACACCGAGCACTCCTTATGGCGAGACTCAGATCAGCGCTGTGGACTTGGCTACGGGCGTGCTCAGCTGGCGCCGAAACTTTGTGCAGGCGAGGACCGTGGACGGGCCAAGCTATCATCAGGGGCGGGTCTACGTGCAGCGGTCGAATAGCGACGATTCGCAGTTGTGGAGTCTCGATTCCCGCGACGGTAGCGCGGTTTGGAGCGCGCCGTTTGGATCGCAGTACCAGCGATACCTGCCTCCGGCAGTGACTGACACCGGTGCTTTCATCGGTGGAGGACCCAATGGCGGCATCTACGGATTCGACCGTGCCGGCGGCGGGCAGCTCTTTTTCCAAACCTTGCCGGCCGTGGATGGTTGGACGCCGACGGTGGCCGATGGGGTGGTCTTAACCTGCGCGAACGGCTCGCTGATTGGGCATCATCCCACGACCGGTGCGCGGAATTGGACTTATGTAGTGGATGCAACGTGGAGCGACGGCAAGGTGGTCGCGTATGAATCGGGGCGGGCGTACGTGGCGGGAGCGAGCGGTTTGTTTGCGGTCAATGTGAGTAGCACCGCGGCTTCCCTCGCTTGGAAAGCGTCCGGGAGTTTTACAGGCATGGCCGCGGTGGCAAATGGCCGAGTGTATGCCATTTCCAATATCGAGAACAAAGTTCAGGCGTTCAACACCACGTCGGGTGCGTTGATCGGTGACTATCTCACCAGCGGAGTGACCGGTACGGGGCAGCCTTTGGTGACGAATGACACCGTGGTCGTGGCCAGCGCGAACAAGGTATTTCTCTTCGATCTGGTCAGCCGCAATTTGTTGCAGACGATCAACTACGGCGGCTGGGTGAGCCTTTCGAATGGGTCGCTCATCATCGCTGGCAGCGATTCGATGCTCCGCAGCTACACCGTCGGAGGGAGCGCAAATCAGGCCCCAGTGGCGGTTGCTCAAACCGTCAACGGTACGGAGGACGAGGCGAGTACCGTCCCACTGGGCGGGTCGGACGGAAATAATGATCCGCTGATTGCATTGATCAGCACCCTGCCGGCCAAGGGGGCACTTTACCAAACGAATGATGGGGTGCAGCTCGGTGCGCCGATTACTTCCGCGCCGGCGCGGGTGCTGAACCCACAGCGCAAAGTGATCTATCGCGGGCCGGCCAATGGTTTTGGCACTCCGTATGCGAGCTTCAGCTTCAAGGTGAACGACGGGACGATCAATTCCGCCGAGGCGGCCGTGACGATCAATCTCTCCGCCGTCAACGATGCGCCCGTGGCAGTGGACGATCAGGTTTCCCTGCGGGCCGGCCAAATTCTCGATTCCTATTTCCCTACGGCAAACGATCTGGACCCGGACGGCGAGATTCTCCCAGTAATCTCGTTTACGCAGCCGGGTCACGGGGCGGTTTCCCAGAATGGCGATGGGTCGCTCCGTTATGTGCCGACTGCCGGTTTCACCGAAGGGAATGATAGCTTTCAGTATACCGCACGGGATGTGGCCGGCTTGACCACCTCTGCGACGGTGCGGATTTCGGTCAGCGCCAGTTTCGGCAACGAGTGGCCGACGTTTGGCAATGGGCCCGAACATACCGGTTACTATCCGGGTTTGCTGGGATTCGAACCGCTGGTGCAGCGCTGGCAGTATGCGACGGGTGTGTCGGTGAACCCGCTCGCGGTGGCGGAAGGGAAAGTTTTTTACGGCACCTTGGGAAATCAGGGCGGCTATCTCTACGCCGTCGCGCTGGATGCCGTGACTGGGAGCGAAGCCTGGCGGGTGCAGTTTCAGCCCGGGAACTCGCTGAACGCACCGAGCTACTTCAAGGGGAGTCTCTACCTGCAGCGGGGGAACTCTGGAGATGCGCAGCTGTGGGCTCTCAATGCGGCGAGTGGGAGTGTGAAATGGAGCGCGCCCTACGACACGCAGTCGGGGTATCATCTGGCTCCCGCCGTTTCCGATCTCGGGGTCTTCGTGAACGGGGGGATGTTTGGCGGGCTGTACGGTTTCAATCAGGAAACCGGGGTGCGAAAGTTTTCCGCTTCCATGGAACAGGAAGAACGCTGGACGCCGAGTTTGTGGGGTGGAGGGTTGTATTCCTTTATCGATGGAAAGTTTCGCAACCACGACCTGGCGACGGGAGCGATCAATTGGGCTCTCGATTTCGGGTGGGCCAATATCAACCCCATGTCTCGCACCGCCGCATTCGAGGCGGGGTATGCTTATCTGGTGAATGATAGTGTCGGTGGAAGCGAACTCATCTGCATCGATCTCGCGAATCGCGCGGTGCTCTGGCGGGTGAGTGGCGCTTTCACGGGTACTCCGGCGGTTGCGAGCGGGATCGTCTACGCCCTCGCCGACGGTAGTGTGAAATCCTACGGCTCCCTCAGCGGAGTCTCCCTGGGCGATGCTGTGGCCCCCGGCGAAAATGCGCTGGCCGATGCGCCGCTGATCACGGGAGACCTGATCATCGCGGCGTCTGCGGCGAGGACTTATATTTTCAGTCGGGCTGGTCGCGCTCTGCTACAGACGCTCAATTTCGGCAGCCAGGTGGCCGTGGCAGACGACGTGGTTTACTTCGCGTGCTCGGACAAAATGATCCGCGCGTATGGGCGCAATGTCCCGGGCAACCACGTACCGGTCGCGCACGCGGCCCAGGTCGGGATTCTGGAAGAGGCGGAGGTGGCGGTGCGGCTCGAAGCCACGGATGACGACCACGACCCGCTGCGCTTTGTCGTGCGGTCCTTGCCGTCCAAGGGTGCGCTGTATCAAACCCTCGACGGGACGACTCGAGGAGCCGCGATCACGCAGGTGCCGGTCTTGGTTCAAAACGCGCAAGGGGTCCTGATCTATCAGGCGCCGTTGGATCTCAGTGGCCCGGGCGTGGGGGCGTTTACTTTTACTGCGCACGATCGCGTGAGCGGCTCGGTCCCGGCGGCCGTACAGATCGATATCACCCCGGTGAACGATGCTCCCGTGGCCGTTCCAGATTTCATTGCCCTGCGGCCTGGCGAGGTACTGACGAATTTTCATCCCGAGCTGAACGACCGGGATGTGGATGGGGATCCGCTCTCCATCGTGAGTTTCACCCAGGGAAGTTCCGGGCAGGTGGCCCTGGGGGCCGATGGTTCGCTCCAATACACGCCGAACGCAGGCTTCATCAGCGGGACGGATAGCTTTGGATATACGATTCGCGATGCAGCCGGCCTGTCCTCGAACAGCACGGTCAACATCACGATCAGCGCCACTCTGGGACGGGAGTGGCCGACCTTTGGCGCCAATCCGGAGCACACCGGCTATCAACCGATCAACCTGGGGACCGCAGCCTTCACTCCGCGCTGGACGAATAGCCTGGGTAAATCCGCGCGGCAGGTGGCCGTGGCCGACGGCCGGGTCTACGCGAGCTTGATGAATACGGCGCTGGTTGCGCTCGATGCGAGTGCCGGCAGCGAGCGGTGGCGGGTGAATTTCGCGAGCGCCTATTCCATCAATCCGCCGACCGCTTTTAGTGGCGATGTCTATCTCCAGTACGGCAGCGGAACGAATTCCCGGATGTATGCGCTGAATGGGGCGACTGGTGAGACCCGATGGAGCACGCTTTTCGCAGCCCAGACGGAGAAGTATCTGGCGCCGGTCGTGGATTCGACCTGGGTCTATGCCAACGGCGGTTACCTGGGTGGGTTGTACGGCTTCAATCGGTCCACTGGGACGCAGGTGTTTTTCCAGGCGCTCGAGCAGTACGACGAGTGGACCCCCGCGTTGTCCAGCGGTGGCCTGTATTCGTTTGTGGCCGGCAAACTTCGCAGTCACTCGCGGACGACGGGGGCGACGCTCTGGACGCGGGCGCTGACTTGGGCTTCCTCCGGTTCCTCGATGACACGCTCCGTCGCCTGTTCGGGAGGCGTGGCTTATTTGGTGAATCAAGTGGCGGCGGTACCGACCGCTGCCCAGGAACTGACCGCGATCGATCTCACGACGCAGGCGGTGAAGTGGACGGTGCGTGGAACATTCACCGGTACCCCGGCGGTGGCGCACAACGCCGCCTTCGTGCTCGCGGATGGGAATTCAGTGAAGATCTACGACGCGGCGACGGGCCGATTCTGGGGCGCTTGTACGGCGGCCGGTGAAACCGGTCTTTCCGGCCAGCCGATCGTGACGGGCGACACGGTGATCGCCTACTCCAGCACGAAGACCTATATCTTCGACCTGAAGACGCGGCAGTTGCGGCAGACCCTCAATTACGGGGGCTTCGTCAGCCTGGCGGGGAACAGCCTCTATATCGCATCGCCGGACAATTCGGTCCGTGCGTTTGCCGTGCCCGATGCTCTCAATCGTCCGCCGACGGCGCAGCCTCTCACGCAGAGCACGCTGGAGGATGTGCAGGCCACGGTGGTGCTGCAGGGCGCGGATCCGGATAGCGATCCGCTGACCTATACGATCTCCCGGCTGCCCCAGGCCGGGACCGTGTATCAAACCGCCGATGGAGTCACCCGGGGAGCGGTGATTGCGATGGTACCAGCCACGGTGACCAGTTCTCCCGCCCGGGTGATCTACGTGCCTCCGCAGGATCGCAATGGCGCGGGGTTGGGCAATTTCGGTTATGCCGCGAGTGACGGGAAGACGCTGTCCGCTGAGGCCGCCGTCGTTGTGAACGTCGCAGCGGTGAACGACGCCCCCGTGGCGCAGGCCGATCAACGCAGCATCCTGCCTGGTCAGATTCTCAGCCCGGTGCGGGAAACGCTGAACGATCTCGACGCTGACGGCGATGCGCTGCACGTCGTGGCCTTCACTCAACCGGCGCAAGGTGAGGTCGTACAAAATACGGATGGCTCGCTCCGTTATCACCCGCCGTTCGGCGCGACGAGTGGGACCGAGCAATTTAACTATACGATCGAAGACCCCGCCGGTGCGCGCTCGACGGCGACGGTGAGTGTGACGATCGTGCCGGAGATTCAGGGATATTGGCCGACTTTCGGTGGTGGCGCCGATCACACTGGCTATACCTCGACGACGCTCGGACGCTCGGGGTGGGGGACTCGCTGGAGTTACCAGGCGAGTGGGATGGCCAATCAGGCCGCCATCGCCGGCGGACGTATTTTTTTGACCGCGAATGGCAGTACCCCGTCGATTACTGCGCTCGGAGAGAAAACCGGGCAGCAATTGTGGCAGCGCACCTTCGCACCGGCGGTTTCGATGAATCCGCCGACTTATTTCGAGGGCAAGGTCTATGCCCAGCGATCGAATCAGAGTGCAGACTCGCAATTGATCGCGGTGGACGGGGCGACCGGCGTGACGGCTTTTAGCAGTCCGTACGATACCCAATTGTGGACCCACCTGGCCCCGGCGGTCTCAAGCTTGGGGGCTTTTGTCAACGGCGGCTCATCTGGTGGCATCTATGGCTATCATGAGGATACCGGCGCTCAGCGGTTCTTTTTCTCGCTGCCCCAAGCCGATCAATGGACGCCGGCGATCCTCGCGAATGAGCTCTTCTCTTTCGTGAATGGGACGCTCACCAGCCACAATCCAGCAAGTGGCGCCTCGCTCTGGTCGGTGAGCCTGGGCTGGGGTGGCTACGGGTATGCCATGAATCGCACCGTGGCGTTGCAGGGCCGGTCTGCCTATTTGATCAACGATAGCCCAACGGCGGTTGACAACGATGAAGACCTCGTCTGCATCAACCTCGATACCCACGCGGTCGTTTGGTCGATCAATGGCAATTTCACCGGGACCCCGGCGATCAATCTCGGCACGGTGTACGCGATCAGCGGAAACACGGTGCAGGCGCGCTCGGCCAGCGATGGCCATTTGCTGGCTACCTACACCGCTCCGGCTGGCGAATTTCTAACCGATCAGCCGCTGATCACGGATGATCTGGTTATCGCCAAATCCTCGGAGAAGACTTACGCGTTTGGCCGCTACGACCAGATGCTGGTGCAGACCTTTAACCAGGGAGGCCAGGTGAGTGTGGCTGACGACCAAATCATCATCGTGAGCGGCGATGGTTTGGTCAGCGCCTTTGCCGCGCAGCCGGCGGTGACCTTTTCGCCGAGTGGCGGCACGTTTGCCCAGCCGGTAAATGTGACGCTGAGTGCGGCGGAGCCGGACGGGACGATTTATTACACCGTCGATGGCAGCGCGCCGGAGCTGACCAGCCCCACCGTGGCGTCGGGGCAGACGGTGCGGATTAGCTGGAGCGGCAAAATCCGTGCGATCCTCGTGAAGAACAACGCGATCAGCCGTATCAACGAAGCGACCTTTACCATGCTCGATAGCGACAACGACGGTTTGCCCGATTGGTGGGAAACCGCGCGCTTTGGGAATCTGTCGGCGACCAGTGGCAGCGTGGATAGCGATGGCGATGGAGTGAGCGACCGCCTGGAATTCGCAGCCGGGACCGATGTGCTCGACCGGCACGACTTTTTTGGCATTTCAAAGGTCAGCCGCGTGCAGACCTCCGGCGACCAGATTCAGGTGCGTTGGCCCTCGAAGACCGACCGAGTCTATGTCGTGGAAGAGACGACGAACTTTGCGACGTGGAAGCCAGCCTCCGATCCCGCTGCCGGCACCGGCGCTGAGATGCTTTACATCGCATCGATCAATACCGCGAGCCCGCACTACTACCGCGTCCGCGTGACGCCGCGGGTGATGAGTACCTCGCCGTAGGGTTGATTGAAGTAGGCCGATTGAGAAGGGGAATTGGCCCGGCTGTCAGCCCGTGGTTCACGCAGCCCCCTGCGCGAAACGATAGTGCCTGCGCCAAAGGCGCAGGCGATTTTTCATCTCCCGCAGGGGCTGCGTGAGTCACGGAAGCTGTGGCCGAGCTTGAGCGGGACGGAAGCCACCGGCAAAAAAAGAACCTGCGGAAGCGCAGGGTGCGCCGCCGCAGGTTCGTGAGGTTTTGGTCTGGCTGGGGCGCCGGATCAGTTCGGCGTCACCGTGATGTTATCGATCCACGCCTTCTGTTCCTGCGGAACGAGCGAGAAGAAGCCGGGTGAACCGTGTTCGTTCGCGTGTTTGTGCGGGACTTCGATGGTCCACTCGGTGGGTTCGGCTTCGGATTTCTTCCAGGCCTTGGCTTTGACCACGCCGCTGCCATCCTTGGCCACGTCGACAGTCACCTTGAGGCGGTACCATTCGTTTGGCGTCAGGGTGAACGGCTTGGTCACTTTGAGGCGTTCGAGATTCGAGCTGACTTCGATTTCCCGGGCGTTGCCGCGTAGGGTGATCAGGTAGCGCTGGTTGATCAGGCCGATGTCCGAGACCTTGCGTTTGTTGCCCTCGCTGAGTACGTCGGCTTCGATCGTGTAGTTCTTCATGTCGGGGTGGCCGATGAAGACCTGCCCGCGCTGGAAGAGCTTGTTATCGATCGATTTCACCAGCGCCTTGTTTTCTCCTTCGCCTGGGGCCTTGCGGACTTCAAAGCGGAAACGGGCGCCGGTCCACGGGAGCGGAGGGTAGGAGAATGCAGTGGGCGGTTCGACGACGTTCCAGTTGAGCGGGCTGGGCTGCACTCCAGGCGGTAGCGTGGCGGGCGGTTCCTGGCCGATGCCGGGGCCGGTCTTTTCCTTCAGCTCGACGGATTCGAAATCGAGCTTGATCGGCAGATCGAGCTGCACCCGGCCACGCATGGTACCGGTGAGTTCCTTGTCGCCCACTTTCAGGACACCCTGGAAGGCGCCGGCGCTCGGAACGGTGCCGGGATCTGCGGTCAGCGCCCCGTCTTTGACCGAGCCTTTCATCGTCGCTTTCACCAGTGCGGTGGGCGGGATGAAGGTGTCGATCTTCACGGTGTTGACGTCGATTTTGTCGTCCACCACAAAGCCCGCCGCATCGAGGCTTCGCACCCGCAGTGGCGCTTTTCCGCCGGGACGGAGCAGGGATTCATTTGGGATCAGCTGCAGCCGCACGGCCGGGCCGGCTTTCGGGGCATTGGCCCAGTCGTCGGCAAAGACTACGCTCTTCGCGCCGGGGTTCGCGCCTTTCTTGCCGAAGGCGTAGAGCTTCTTGTCGGTCTGGACGTAGAGCTTGCCATTGTAGGCGATCGGCGAGCCGTAGCAGCGGCCTTCGAGCACGGTTCGGCTGAGGATTTCCGGGCCTTTGTCGGTCGGCTTGATGACGAAGAGTTCACCATTGCCGCCGCCTTCGGCGTCGCTGGCCGATTCCCCACCTTGGGCGGCGATGTAGAAGGCGACGTAGAGTTTGCCATCGGCGAAGAAGGGCGAAGACTGGCGCTGTTCGACTCCGAGCTTTTGCCGCCAGAGGACTTTGCCGGTATCGGCATCGATCGAAGCGAGTTCGCCCATGCCGGTGACCTCATAGAGTCGGTTGCCGGCGAGGCACGGCGAGGAGCCGAGATTGCCGAGCGGGTTGCGCCACTGTTCGAGCGGCTTGCTCTCGTAGAGCTGGGGTTTGCCGGGTTCTGGCGGCTTGGAGCCGGTGGGAATCTTGAACGACGCGCTGCGGCCCACTTCCGTGGTGTCGATGTTTTCTGACTCGTGGATCACGAGCATATTGTCGTTGTAGCGGATCACACTGGCGTTGATGCCGCCCTTCGCGCCGGCCTTGGCCACCGGGACGCGAAAGATCGGGTCGCCGGTACGGGCATTCACGGCGACGACGGAAGAATCGCCGGCCGCGGAGATCAGCGTGCGTTTGCCATCGAGCCAGGTGAGGTATGGGTGCGAGAAGGTGTTATCCTGCGGGCGTTCAGCCGGGGCGGAAAGCCACACGAGCTCACCGGTCTTTTTGTCGAAGGCGTAGAAACGGTCACCGGCCGGGCCGTTCGCGCCCCAGCCGCTGGTGATGCCGCGAGTGATGACGAGATCTTTGTCCACCACGGGCGTAGCCGTGCGGGAGTTCGGGAAAGTCATGCGGCCGTACTCTTCCATCATGGAATGCTGCCAGAGCAGTTTGCCGTCGCTACTGAAGCACGAGAAAAGGCCCTGGGTGCCGAGCACGTAGACATTGCCGGTCTCGGGGTCGATGGCCGGTGCGCTGGTCGCATAGCGCAGGTAGATCGTGTCGCTGAGGAAGTCATTTTCGAACGACTGCCACTCGAGCTTGCCGGTCTCCGCATCGAAGCAGCTGACGCCTTCGCGCAAGTCGGGTCCTTCGCCCTGGGTGCCGTTGATGTAGAGCTTGCCTTTGAAAATGACGGGGGCGCTTTGGCCCGGGAAGGGAGCGGTCCAGAGTGGGGCCTTCGCGTCGACCTTGGCCGGCAGGCCGGTTTCGGGCGAGGTGCCATTTTGCGCCGGGCCGCGCCAGTTGATCCAGCCGGCGACCCCGGCGGTGCTTGCTGCGGGGGCGGAATCCTCAGCTTTGGCCGGAGCCGCGGCTCCTTTCTTTTTGGCCGCGAAGGCCGGGGTGAGGGTCAACGCCAGCGCGGCGGAGACGACGAAACGGGAGCGGATGAACATAAGACGAGGGGTGCGTGGGTTTCGCGAGAGAATGCGGGAGAGCACTGGCTTACGAAACCGGTGCCGATGAGTCAAATAATACTTACACGTATCAATTTGTTTGGGAGAAAACAAAAGCCACGCCCCTTGCGAGGCGTGGCTTTAAAATGGTTTCGGTTTGGAGTGCCGGAGGCGGAGCTTACGCTTCGACTTCCACGCCCATCTGGCGGGCGGTGCCGGCGATGATCTTGACCGCGGCGTCAAGATTGCGGGCATTGAGATCGGGCATCTTGCGGGTGGCGATCTCCTGGGCCTGCTTCTTGGTCAGCTTGCCGACCTTGACCTTGTTCGGTTCCTTCGAACCGGCGGCCAGGTTCAGCGCCTTTTTGATGAGGACGCTCGACGGCGGCTGCTTGGTGATGAAGGTGAAGCTCTTGTCCTTGTAGACGGTGATGACGACCGGAAGGATGTCACCCGATTGCTTCTGGGTCTTGGCGTTGAACTCCTTGCAGAAGGCCATGATGTTCACGCCTTGCTGACCGAGGGCAGGGCCGACGGGGGGAGCAGGGTTTGCTGCCCCGGCGGGGATCTGAAGTTTGATTTGTCCGGTGATTTCTTTGGCCATCTGTCGAGTAAGTTAAGAGTTTAAGAGATAAAAAGAGGGGGAGGGGATCGCAGCTATTCGGTATTGCGATCGACCTGCCAGTACTCCAGGTCGACCAGCGTGTCGCGGCCGAAGATGGAGACAGAGACACGCAGCTTGCCGCGCTCGGGGTCGATTTCTTCGACCACACCGCTCTGATTTTGGAACGGACCGTCGCTGACTTTGACGATTTCGCCGACGGTGTAATTGATCTTGGGAGTGACTTTATCTTCCGCGCCACGGACCTGGGCGAGGAGGGCATCGACTTCACTCTGCCGCATCGGGATCGGCTGCGGCGGGCGCCCATCGCGCTCCTTGGTGCCGGCGAAACCGATGACGCCGGGCGTGTCCTTGATGAAGTACCACGTCTTGTCCACGAGCTGCTTGTTATCGTCGAGCAGCCACATGTTCACGATGAGGTAGCCCGGGAAGAACTTGCGGGTCGTCTCGGTCTTCTTGCCGTGCTTGATCTCGCTGACGCGCTCGGTGGGAAGGACTACTTCGAAAATGAAGTCGCCCATTTCCTCGGTGATGAGGCGTTTGCGGACGTTTTCGAAAACCTTGTTTTCCTGGCCGGAGAGCACCTGCACCACGAACCACTGTTTGCGCTTGTCTTCTTCAGTCATGGCAAAAAATTAGTGACCGGCGAGTTTGGTGAGAAAGCTGGTGAGCGTGAGCATCACGAAATCCCACAGGCCGACGAAGCCGCTCAGCAGAAGCATGGCGATGAGCACCAGCACGGTGCTATCGGTCAGCTCCTTGTACTTCTTCATGCCCTTCTCTTTCGGCTCCCAAGGCCAGGTGGCTTTGGCCAGCTCGGAATTTACTTCGGAGACGAAGGTCTTCACTTTGGAAAACATGGGTGGGACCAGTTATTTTTTGAATCGAGCGGCGCACGGCAGGAGGGAATCGAACCCCCAACCGGCGGTTTTGGAGACCGCTGCTCTACCAGTTGAGCTACTGCCGTAAAACGCGCTGGATTCACTTGCCGAAAAGCGCGGAGCGAACACGATATTCGCTCCGCGCTGGAATTCGGCAAGAAGGATTAGAGGATATCGGCGACGCGGCCGGCGCCGACGGTCTTGCCACCTTCGCGGATGGCGAAACGCATGGTCTTTTCCATGGCGACCGGGACGATGAGCTCGACTTCGATCGAGACGTTGTCACCAGGCATAACCATTTCCACGCCTTCCGGAAGCTTGACCGAACCGGTCACGTCCGTCGTGCGGAAGTAGAACTGCGGGCGGTAGTTCGAGAAGAACGGGGTGTGGCGGCCACCTTCGTCCTTCGAGAGGACGTAGATTTCAGCCTTGAACTTCTTGTGCGGCTTGATGGAACCCGGCTTGGCCAGAACCTGACCGCGCTCGATGTCTTCCTTCTTCACGCCGCGGAGCAGCACGCCGACGTTGTCGCCCGCGCGGGCTTCGTCGAGCAGCTTGCGGAACATTTCGATGTCGGTCACGGTCGTCTTGGCCGTGTCCTTGAGGCCGATGATCTCGACTTCTTCCATCTTCTTGAGGATGCCGCGTTCGACACGACCGGTGGCAACGGTGCCACGGCCTTCAATGTTGAACACGTCTTCCACCGGCATGAGGAAAGGCTGGTCGATTGGGCGCTCGGGAAGCGGGATGTATTCATCCACCGCGTTCATGAGGTCCATGATCGGCTTCGCGTCAGCGTGATTCGGGTCAGCGGCTTCGAGAGCCTTGACCGCGGAACCCTTGACGATCGGGATCTTGTCGCCCGGGAATTCGTACTGGGTGAGCAGATCGCGGATTTCCATTTCGACGAGGTCGAGGAGTTCCGGATCGTCCACCATGTCGCACTTGTTCATGAAGACGACGATGGCGGGCACACCGACCTGACGGGCGAGCAGGATGTGCTCACGGGTCTGAGGCATGGGGCCGTCCGCGGCGGAAACGACGAGGATCGCCCCGTCCATCTGCGCGGCGCCGGTGATCATGTTCTTCA
>Ga0209050_1001746_pt1 | contig 21622 bp, 20 predicted proteins | sample Araplavi_mTSA_r2_FD_184276 | JGI IMG/M metagenome (GOLD analysis project Ga0209050, IMG submission 184276) | Arabidopsis root microbial communities from North Carolina, USA - plate scrape MF_Cvi_mTSA_r2 (SPAdes) (version 2) | ecosystem: Host-associated > Plants > Roots > Endosphere | place: USA... | reverse complement strand
CCATGGCGACTATGAACCCGGCCGACGCTTCTATTTCTTCGATCCCGACGGCATCGAATATGAGGTCGTCAGCTATGCCGAGGCGCGGCCGCGCTGAACCGGGCAACATGCGCTACGATGGTGCGTTGATCGCTTATCGAGGGACGAAAGGAATTTTCCCATGAGCGACGACATCAAGAAGCAGTTCTGGAAGGCGCTGGCCGACAGCCCCTATGTCATGGTCGGCGCAACCGGCGAACGCGAGCATAGCATTCCCATGAATGCGCAGCTCGACAAGGATGCGAACAGCGCCTTCTGGCTCTTCACTGCAACCGACAACCGCCTGTCGGGCGGCGGCCCCGCGATGGCGCAATTCTCGGCAAAGGGGCACGACCTGTTCGCCTGCATCGCGGGTACGCTCGTGCACGAAAGCGACCGGTCTGTGCTCGACAAATTGTGGAACAATAGCATCGCGGCCTGGTACGAAGGCGGCAAGGACGACCCCAAGCTTGTCCTGCTCCGCTTCGACCTCGACAATGCCGAAATCTGGACCGCCGACCCCAGCATCAAGGGCATGTTCAAGCTGGCAACCGGCATGACGATGAAGGAAGGCGAACTCGGCCAGCACGCCCAAGTGGCATTATAGGATCAACTGACGGGCGGCCCGATCCGCCCTTCCCTGAACTCGAATCCCCCCTCGCGGTCCCGCTCCAAGAGCGCGGGGCCGTCGAGGTCGACCCAGCGCGCGCGCTGCGCGAGGACGAAGGCCGGCGCGATCGCGAGGCTGGTCGACAACATGCAGCCCACCATGATCGACAACCCTTCGGCATCCGCGGCATCGGCGATCCGTAGCGCCTCGGTCAGCCCGCCGGCCTTGTCGAGCTTGATATTCACCCCGTCGTAAAAGGCCCCGATCCGCGCGACGTCGGCGGCGGTTTGGCAGCTTTCGTCGGCCACAAAGGGTATGGGTGCATAGATCGGATCTAGCAGCGCGTCGGCGCCGACCGGCACCGGCTGCTCGATCATTTCGACCCCCAGGTCGGCGAGCGCCTCGGCCTCGCTCAAAATGTCGATATCGCGCCAGCTTTCGTTCGCGTCGACGATCAGCCGCGCTTCGGGGGCGCCCTTGCGCACCGCCGCGACGCGCAGGCGATCGTCCTGGCCGATCAGTTTGAGCTTCAACAGACGATAGCCATCGGCCTCGGCGGTTGCGGCCTGCTCCGCCATCGCGCCGGGGCTGCCAAGCGAGATGGTCAAGGCGGTGACACGCGACGTCGGCGCGCCGTCGCACCCCGCGAGCTGCCAGAGGCGCAGGCCCCGCTGCCGCGCTTCCAGATCCCATAAGGCGCAGTCGAGCGCGTTGCGCGCCGCGCCCGCCGCCATCAATTCCTGCACCGCGGCACGCGCATTCGCGGCGTCCAGATCGGCGATATGCGGCGCGGCGAGCAAAATCTGATCGCGGCACCCCGCCGCGTCCTCGCCCAGATAATAGATCGGCGTTCCTTCGCCGCGCCCAAGCACGCCCTCACCCTCGATTTCGGCGACGACGACATCGACATGCGTCTTCGCGCCGCGGCTGATCACGAATGATCCCGCAACGGGCCAGCGTTCGACACGCGCGCTTTTCAGTTGGATAGCCATGCAGGAAGGCTAGTGTAGATCGCTATGACCGGCAAATCCCTTTCCGAACATATCGGCGACCTCGGCCACCGCCTCGCCGTCGAGGCCCACGCCGCCTGGCTCGCGGCGCGCGACCCGCGCGTGCCCTGGCCCGCGCGCCTGCTCGCGATCGCGGTCGCCGCCTATGCGCTGTCGCCGATCGACCTGATTCCCGATTTCATCCCGGTCCTGGGCTGGCTCGACGATTTGCTGATCGTCCCGCTCGGCCTGTGGGTCGTGCGCCGCCTGATCGCCGATCCGTTATGGGCCGAACTCCATGCCGCCGCCGAAACCGCGAGCGAACGCCCCTCCAGCCGCGCCGGCCTGGCGTTCATCTTGCTGCTATGGGCGATGCTCCTGTATCTCGTTTATTGGGCGGTCCGCACGTCGCCCTGGCATTGAAGCCGGGATATCTGCACTTCGTAGAACAGCTGTTGACATCGCCCCCACCCCTGCAAAATTCCCCCATCGATCGGTCCATCCCGGCTCAAATTCGAAGGGGCATCTTCATGAAAGCATTTCCTTTTCTCGGCGCCGCTATGCTCGCCATCGCCGCCGCGACTGCGGCAAGCGCCCACACCGCCGCCGATCATGCCGCAACCGCGGCGCACGTCCCGCCGATCGCCTATAAGGAACGCATCCTGAAAAACGGCCTGCGCATACTCTCGCTGCAGGACAATTCGACGCCCAATGTCATGGTGTCGGTGTGGTACGACGTCGGGTCGAAGCACGACCCCGAAAAACGCTCGGGCTTCGCGCATCTCTTTGAACATATCCTCAGCCGCAAGACGGTGAACATGCCGTATAACATGATCAACCGGCTGACCGAGGACGTCGGCGGCGTCCGCAACGCGTCGACCAGCTTCGACCGTACCAACTATTATGAGACGGTCCCCGCGCAATATCTTGAAACGATGCTGTGGACGCACGCCGAGCGCATGGCGCGCCCCGTCGTCGACAAGGAGGTGTTCGAGACCGAGCGCAACGTCGTGAAGGAGGAGCTTCGCCAGCGCGTGCTCGCGCCGCCCTATGGCCGGCTGTTCAACTTCGCGCTCAGCGAGAACATCTTCGACGTGCTGCCCCACCGCCGGCCCGTGATCGGCACGATCGCCGACCTCGACGCCGCGACGCTCGACGATGCGCGTGCCTTTCACGAAGCCTTCTACGGCCCCGACACCGCGACGCTGATCGTCGCGGGTAATTTCGACGAGGCGCGCCTCCAGTCGCTCGTCGACAATTATTTCGGCGCGATCCCCAAGCGCGCCAAGGCGATCCCGCTCGCGATCAAGGGCGCCGAACCGCCGATGACGCCGCGCCGCGTCAATGCGACGGCTCCCAATGTGCCGCTGCCGGTCGTCGGCGCAATCTACAAGGCGCCGGGCGCCAGCCATGCCGATATTGCGGCGCTCTCGGTCATGAACGCGATTCTCGGCAGCGGTGAAAATTCGCGCATGCACAAGGCGCTCATCCGCACCGGCCTTGCGAGCGAAGTGATCGCAAGCTTCGACTATTCCGAAGAAGCTGGCGGCATCACCCCCTTCGCGATCCTCAGCGACGGGCAGGATCCCGAGAAGGTCGCCGCCGCGCTCGACGCGGTGCTCGCGGGCATCGCGGCGGCCGAGGTCAGCGATGCCGAGCTGACCGAAGCGAAAACCGAGCTACTTGCGGCGACGCTCGAGGAACGCGAAACCTTCTCGGGCCGCGCGTTCGAACTCGGCGAGGCGCTCGTCCTCACCGGCGACCCCGCCGCCGCGAACAAGCGCCTCGACGCCATATCGCGCGTGACCAAGGCCGACGTCGTGCGCGTCGCGAAGCAATATCTCGATCCCAAGGCGCGCGTCGAACTGCGCTACGCCGCGGGCGACGGCGACCCGAAGAGCTGGGCGAACCCCAAACCGATGCCCGTCTTCCCGAGCGTCCCCGCCGCGACCGGCACGCCTAACGAACTTGCCGCCGAAGCCGCGCGGCAGTCGCCCCCCGCGCCGACCGCCACGCCCGCCGTCACCCCGCCGAAGATCGCCGAAAGCCGCCTCGCCAACGGCATCCGCGTCGTCGCGGTCAAAACCGGCACCGTCCCGCTGGCGACCTTGAGCGTCGTGATCGGCGGCGGTGCGTCGACCGATCCCAAGGGCCGCGCGGGCGTCGCGACCATGGCAGCCGACCTCGCCGCCAAGGGCACCGCGACCCGATCCGCCGAGGATATCGCCGCTGCGCTCGAAAGCCTCGGCGCGTCGATCAGCGCGGGCGCCAGCCCCGACGGCAGCATCTTCTCGGTCACCGCGCCCGCGGCAAACCTCGATGCGGTCGGCACGATCCTCGCCGACGTGATCCGGAATGCGAGCTACCCGCAGGAAGAATTCGAGCTCGAACGCAAACGCATGACCGATGGCCTCCGCGTCGCACTGAACAACCCCGGCGCGATCGCCACAATGGTTGCGCAGCCCCTGCTCTATGGCGCCGCGCCCTATGGCGGGCAGAGCGGCGGCACGGTGAAAAGCCTCGCCGCGATCACCCGCGGCGACCTCGTCGCCTACCGCCGCGCCTGGTGGCATCCCGCGAACATCTCGGTCGTCGTCACCGGTGGAATCGACCCCACGTCGGCCGGCGCGCTCGCGGGGCGCCTGTTCGGCGACTGGAAAGCCGAAGGCCCCGCGCCGGCTCTGCCCAAATCGCGCGCCGGCGCCGCGCTCCCGCAGCGCACGATCGTCGTCGACTTGCCCGGCGCGGGGCAGGCGGCGGTGCTCGCTGCGGTGCGCGGGGTCAGCCGGTCGAGCGCCGACTATCCCTCGCTCCTCCTCGCCAATTCAGTGCTCGGCGTCGGCTCGAACGGCCGCCTCTTCACCGAGGTGCGCAGCAAGCGCGCGCTGAGCTATGGTGCATACAGCAGCATGCCCTCGCGCGCCGACACCGCGCTCCTTAGCGCGAGCGCGCAGACGAAGAATGAAAGCGCGACCGAGGTCGCCGAAATCTTCCTCAATGAGTTCAAACGCCTCGGCGCCGAGCCAATCACGCCCGACGCACTCGCCAAGCGCCGCGCGTTCCTCGAGGGTGCCTATGGCCGCCAGCAGGAGACCGGCGGCGGATATGGTGCGATCGTCGCGGGGCTGATCCTGCAGGGGCTCCAGCCCGCCGACGCGCTCGATTACGCCGCGCGCCTTGCCGCGGTGACGCCCGAGGCGGCGAACGCGATCGCGGCGAAGAATGTCACGCCCGAAGACGCCTCGCTGATCGTCGTCGGCGATTCGGCGAAGTTCATCGACAAGCTTCGCGCGCTCCGCCCCGACCTCGTCGTCATCCCGGCGAGCAAGCTCGATCTGGAATCGCCAACGCTAGGCGCCGAGGCGCGGTAATCCGTCCATGATCGCGGTGAGCGCGAGAGCATTCTCGCGCTCCATCGCGCTATGCCCGGCGTTGGTGACGACATAGGTCGCGGGCTCGCTGCCCGCGTCGCGCAGCGCCGCGACCAGCCGCGACGCCTGCGTCAGCGGGCAGACCTCGTCGAAGCGGCCGTGGACGATATGCACCGGGATCGACGCGAGCGTCGCGATATTGTCGAAAAAATGCCCGGCCGGAATGAACAGCTCATTGGCGAAATAATGCGCCTCGATCTGCGCGAAGCTTAAAGCGAAATCGGCCTCGCCGAACTTGCCCGTGTCGGCGGTCTCGGGAATCATGTTCGAGATCACGCCTTCCCAGAGCGACCATGTCAGCGCCGCCTTCAACTGGCGCTCCTTCTCGGCCTCGGTCGCGGGGACCATGTCGAAGATCGCCTTGTACGACTTCATCACGTCCTTGCGCTCGTCGGCGGTCAGCACCGACAGCAGTTCCGCCCACTCGGCAGGATATTTCATATAGGCGCCGGGCTCGGTCAGCCCGTACGGATCCTTCTCCCACGTCGCGGCATTGCCCTGGTACAGATAGAGCAGATCCTCGGGCGCGCCGAGGAAGATGCCGCGCAGGATCAGGCTCGCGGTATGCGCCGGATGCGCGATCGCATAGGCCATCGCCAGCGTGCTCCCCCAACTCCCCCCGAACACATGCATCGGCCCGTCGATCTCCAGCTTCTCGCGCAATTTCTCGACATCGCCGATCAAGTCCGCCGTGGTGTTCTTCGCCAAAGCGACCGCTGGCCCCGCCGATGCGACCGTCGGCTCGCTCTTCCCGCACCCACGCTGGTCGAACAGGATGACGCGATAGCGTTTGGGATCGAAGAACCGCGCCATCGCGGGCGCGCACGCGCCGCCGGGACCGCCGTGGAGGAACATCACCGGCTCGCCCGCCGGATTGCCATATTCCTCCCAATAGATACGGTGCGCGGGATCGCGGTCGACCTCGAGCCAGCCGAAATTGAGCAAAGGCGGCTGCGGATAGACCCAGTTGTCGCCGATCTTACTCGTGGCCTGAAGCCGAGAAAAATCCATGATCGATGCCTTCCTTCGCTATCCCGCGCTGCCGACTTAGCTGGCCGCGACGCTATGTCCACCGCCTCTGCGCGGACCCCGGAAACCTATTGCGCAGGCCATCGTTCAAAACCACCCCTGATCGCAGGATGGATAGCGAGGCATCGCGCCGCATTTTGGGTTGAAGAAGTCGCGATAGTTTGCGACCCCTTGCACGCGGCTGGCCGATAGTGGGTACGGAGCAGACCGGGACAATCCAACAAGGGGCTGCTTTTCATGCACAAACTCGCATTCCTCGGCGCGAGCCTTCTCGCGCTCATCCCGCAAACGAGCTTCGCGCAGGAAGAACCGGCGCCCGCCGCACCCACCGCCGAAACCGCTACATCCGCACCCATGTCCGCCTCCGCCGCGGGAAGCGCGCGCAAGGGGCCCGAACGCCGCCTCACCGGCGCCGACCTGTTCGACCTGTCGATCGCGTCCGACCCGCAGATCAGCCCCGACGGCCGCCACATCGCCTATGTCCGCCGCGCGAACGACATCATGACCGACCGTGCGGTCAGCTCGATCTGGCTGATCGACACGGCGACCGGCGAGGAAACGCCCGTCGCAGGCCGCCAAGGCGGCGCCTTCTCGCCGCGCTGGTCGCCCGACGGCAAGCGCCTCGCCTTCGCCTCGACCGAGGGCGGCAGTGCCCAGCTCTGGGTGCGCTGGATGAACGGCGGCGAAGCAGTGAGGCTCACCAGCCTGCCCACCAGCCCGTCGAGCATCGCCTGGTCGCCCGACGGCCGCTCGATCGCCTATACGATGCTCGTCAAGGACGAAGGCCCGAGCTTCGGCTCGGCTCCCAAGAACAAACCCGAGGGCGCGAAATGGGCCGAGCCGCTCGAGGTCCGCGACCTCCTCGCCTACCGCGCCGACGGCGACGGCTATATCGAGCCCGGCTTCGAGAAAATCTTCCTCGTCCCCGCCACGGGCGGCTCGCCGCGCCAGCTGACCTTCGGCCCCTATCACGACACCGGCCCCGTCAGCTGGTCGCGCGACGGGCGCACCCTCTATTTCAGCGCAAACCGCCGCGCCGACTGGGAACAGGATCCGGTCGAAAGCGAGGTTTATGCACTCGACGTCACCGGCGGGCAGGTCACCCAACTCACCGACCGCAACGGCCCCGACGCGAGCCCGCTCGTCTCGCCCGACGGCGGCAAGATCGCCTGGGTCGGCTTCGATGACAAATTGCGCGCTTACGAAAATACCCAGCTCTACGTCATGAACCGCGACGGATCGGGCAAGCGCAGCCTCACCGCGAACTGGGACTATGGCATCGATGCGATCCACTGGGCGGCCGACGGCAAGTCGGTCTACGCCCAATATGACGACCATGGCGAAACGAAGGTGGCGCGCATCGGCCTCGACGGCGCGGTACGCACCGCCGCGACCGGCCTTTCGGGTGGCGGGCTCGACCGCCCCTATACCGGCGGCAGCTTCAGCGTGTCGGACGGCGGCGCAATCGCCTTCACCGGCGGCACCGGAACGCGCCCGGCCGAGGTCCAGCTCAACCGCGGCGGCAGCGCCCGGATGCTGACCGACCTCAACCGCTCGCTTCGCGAAGTGAAATCGCTTGGCGAGGTGCGCAAGATCACCGTGGCGTCGAGCCACGACGGCAAAACGATCGAGGGCTGGCTGACCCTGCCGCCCGGTTATCGCGAGGGCCAACGCGTTCCGCTGATCCTCGAAATCCACGGCGGTCCCTTCGCGGCCTATGGCGGCCATTTCTCGACCGACAACCAGCTCTATGCCGCTGGCGGCTATGCCGTGCTCTCCGCGAACCCGCGCGGGTCGACCAGCTATGGTCAAGCCTTCGCGAACGAGATCGACAAGACCTATCCGGGCAATGATTATTTCGACCTGATCAGCATCGTCGACCGCGCGATCGAGCTCGGCGTCGCCGACCCCGACGCGCTGTTCGTCACGGGCGGCTCGGGTGGCGGCGTGCTCACCAGCTGGATCGTCGGCAAGACCAACCGCTTCAAGGCCGCCGTGACGCAGAAACCCGTCATCAACTGGACGACGCAGGCGCTGACCGCCGACAACCCTGCCTTTTTCGGCCCCTATTGGCTCGGCGCGATGCCGTGGGAAAAGCCCGAACTCTACTGGTCGCGTTCGCCGCTGTCGCTCGTCGGCAATGTCGAAACTCCGACATTGGTGGTCGTCGGCGCCGAGGATTACCGCACCCCGGTCAGCGAATCCGAACAATATTACACCGCGCTCCGCCTCCGCGGCGTCCCCACCGCGCTGATCAAGGTCCCCGGTGCCAGCCATGGAGGCATCGCCGCCCGCCCGTCGCAATCGGCGGCCAAGGCCTCGGCGATCCTCGCCTGGTTCGAGAAGTATAAGAAGGGCTGGACGCGTCCGGCGGGGGATGCAGCGGGGAAATAGCCCGACCGCTGGTTTTTGCAGTGGGAAGCCGCCCCACCTTCGTCATTCCCGCGAAAGCGGGAATGACGAAATGATGAGCCCCGGAATGTCGCGTTCCGGTCGCGATTAGGCGCCGATTCTGCCCAAAAGCGGCATCGCAGTCGCGATCAGCCATCCAAACTAAAAATTATATCGAGCCGATTCCAATATCTTATAATTATATCGTATGCGATCTAATCGCATCCGCTTGACTATGTCCCGCGACTCACTTAATTACGTCGCATCCGATCTAAACGGATGCGATAAACCCAACCCCGAAAGGAACCTAAAATGGCTGACAAGATCATCTTCACCGGCACCACCCACGTCAAAGGCGGCGCCGAAGGCTACGCCCGCAGCACCAACGGCATCCTCGACCTCGCGCTGCCCCAGCCGCACCCGGCCGCCGAAAATCTCTTCGCCGCCGCATGGTCGGCCTGCTTCATCGGTGCGCTCGAACTCTCCGCCGGGCAGCGCAAGATCAAGCTGCCCGCGAGCCCCGAAGCCGACACCACGATCGAAGTTCTGATGAACGATGGCGGCTTCTTCCTGCGCGCGCGCCTCGACATCGCGGTCCCCGGTATCGACCCCGTCACCGCCCGCGAACTGATCGACAACGCGCACAAGATCTGCCCCTATTCGAAGGCGGTCGAAGGCAATATCGACATCGAACTCAACCTCGTCTGATGTTTTGACCGGGCGGTGTCCCCCGCACCGCCCGGTTGACACCACCGCAATCCGATTTCATCGTATGCGCTTGAATTACCGGACATTCGCCAAGGAACCCCAATGACGCAGTCGCCACCTACCGACCGGCCCAAACTCGGCGAATTCCTCTGCTTCGCGGTCTATTCGGCGAACCTCGCCTTCGGGCGCGCCTATCGCCCGATCCTCGAAAAGCTCGGCCTCACCTATACCCAATATATCGTCCTCGTGGCGCTTTGGGAAAAGGACGATCAGACCGTCGGCGAGCTTGGCGAAAAGATGTTCCTCGAATCGAACACGCTCACCCCGATCCTCAAGAAGCTCGAACAAGCGGGCTTCATCGAACGCCGCCGCGACCCCGCCGACGAACGCCAGGTCCGCATCCGGCTTACCCCCAAGGGCAGCGAGCTGCGGAGCCACGAGATTGGAAACGAATTGTTCGACGCGACCGGGCTCGGCGACAGCTTTGTCGACGTCCAGCAATCGGTCGCGAAGCTGCGCGACAATCTGATGCGCTCGCTGGACGACTGACGTCTAGCTTACGCGGCGTCGTGGAAAATGACGCCCAGCGTGTGCCGCCGCCCCGACCGGATTTCGCTCACCCCATGGCGCATCGCGACGCGATAGTCGCCGCGCGCGCCCTTCACCGGCCGGACATTCACCGCGAACACAAGCGCGTCGCCCTTTGCCAGCGGCACGACGGCAGCCCTCGATTGCATTCGCGGTCTTTGCTCGGTCAGCACGAACTCGCCGCCGCTGAAGTCGGCGCCCGGTGCCGACAGCAGCACCGCGACCTGTAACGGGAAGACATGCTCGCCATACAGGTCCTGATGCAGGCAATTATAATCGCCCGCGCCATATTGCAGCAGCAAGGGCGTCGGCCGCCGCTGGCCCGCATCATGGCACCGCGCCAGAAACGCGTCATGCTCGTCGGGAAAGCGCACCGCCATCCCCATCCGCTCGTGCCAGCGGTTCGCAATCGGCGCGAGGCGCGGATATAATCCGCCGCGCAAATCCGCGACGAGCGACGGCAGCGGATAAGCGAAATAGCGATATTCTCCGCGCCCGAAGCCGTGTCGCGCCATATGGACATGGCTGCGAAACCCCGCCTCTTGCGCGTAAAGCGCCGCGGTCGCGTCACACTCCGCGTCGCCGAGCAATCCCGGGAGCACCGCCCAGCCCTCGCGGTCGAGCGCCGCCGCAATCGCATCCCAGTCCAGCGCGGCAAGGCGCGCGTCGATCGTCATATCCATCCCGGTCATGGCCCGCCCATGCCACTACGCCCGATTGCGTACGCCCCGTTTCTTGCGCTCAAATCAGCAGCCGGGTTTAACCGCCATCCCCACCGGCCAGCGCAATTCATAGGTCACCAGAAACCCGTCGTGATCCGACAGCTGCGGCCCGCTCGCGCCGCCATCGAACAACGCCTCGACGCGCACCGGCCGCACGCTCAACTGCTCGCCATCGGCAAAGAATTGCAAATCCTGCGTGTCCATCCACGGCGCATCGCCGTCCCACGACATCTTCACTTCACACCCCGACGTGGGATCGACGCACACCTGATGCACCAAAGTCATTGGGTGATATTCGGAAAATTCCGCCCAGCGGTCCTCCGAGTGGCGCATGTTGAAATCGCCGCCAAAGATCAGCGGTACCGCCATATCCTGCGTCCGCGCGATGAACTCCGACGCCGCGATCGCCTGCCGCGCGTGCGCCTCGCCATCGCGCGCTGCCGACACCCCCGACGCACCGCGCGAATTCATATGCGTGTTATAGATGTCGATCGGTGCGGGAACGCCGGGCATCGCGATCCGCGCCAGCATCACCCCCTTGTTTGACAGGCAGTCGAGCCCCGCGCACGCTCGCCGCCCATAGGCATCGAGCGCCATATCGACGATCGGATAGCGCGACGCGATCGCCAGCCCGCCGCCGACCAGCTTGATCCCGAGTTCGCCCTTCAGCGGCTTCGCCCTTCCCGCTATCTTATCATGATCGGCGATATAGGGCTTGGTCGTCCGCCGCGGCCCCTGCGCAATCGCGGGATAGCCGCTCGCTTCGACCGCGCGCTTAGCCGCGCCGCTGAACATTTCTTGGAACAGGATGACGTCAGGGCCAGTGCCCGCTTCGCGCATCGCCGCCAGCCGCTCGCCGATCTGCTTCAGCTCGGCCGCCCGCCCCTTGCGCGCCGGCCAGCCCAGCCCCTCCAGATTATAGGTCAGCACCGACAGCGTCGTGTGCGCCGTCTGCCCATTCGCATCCCTGATCACCGGCGCCGCAGGGGCCGCATCGCACGCCATCACGCGCAGCGGAGGCTTCGGCCCGCAAGCGGCGAGGGCGAGCGCCCCGGCCGCGACAAAAGGCCGCCAGGAAAAGGAAGTGCGAAGAACGTCAGTCACCGCCCGCTCCTAACTCACTCGACCGCAGTCGTCACCGCCCCAGCGGTTCACAACGCGCCCCATCGTGCTAGGGCGGGGCGTCCCATCATAAGCGGAACCAATTCATCATGACCCTACGCCACGTCGCCGCCGCCCTTCTCCTCACCGCCATCGCCGCTCCGGCCTCGGCCCAGTCCGGCATCGACGCCGCGAACCTCACCCAGACCGTCCGCACCCTTGCTTCGGACCAGTTTCAGGGCCGCGCGCCCGGCACGATCGGCGAGGAGCGCACGGTCGGCTATCTGATCGGCCGGCTGCAGGCGCTCGGGCTCGAACCGGCGGGCACCGACGGCGGCTGGACCCAGCCCGTCCCCCTGCTCCACACCCGCCTCGGCACTGCGACGACGCTCGGCTTCGACCGCAAGGGCAGCGCGACGCCGCTCACCTATGGCACCGACATCTATCTCTCGACGCTCCAGCCGAAGGATCAGGCGGTCGTCCATAACGCGCCGATGGTGTTCGTCGGCTACGGCGTCTCCGCCCCCGAACGCGGCTGGGACGATTTCAAGGGCCAGGATCTGAAGGGCAAGGTCGCGGTCTTCCTGATCAACGACCCCGATTTCGTCGCGGCGAAGGGCGAGGACAGCTTCGGCAAGTTCGGCGGCCGCACGATGACCTATTACGGCCGCTGGACCTACAAGTTTGAGGAAGCCGCACGCCGCGGCGCGATAGCCGCGCTGATCGTCCACGACACCGATGGCGTCGGCTATGGCTGGAACGTCGTCAAAGCACCGGGGGGTGAAAATTACGGCCTCGTCATGCCGCCCGAAAAGGTGACGAGCCTCGCGCTCCAGGGCTGGATTTCGGGCGAGACGGCGACAAAGCTCTTTGCCGATGCCGGACAGGATCTCGCCAAGCTGCGCACCGCTGCGCGCCGCAAGGATTTCAAACCCGTCGACCTCGACACCAGCTTTAACGCCGCAATCCCGGTGACGCAGGAAGTCGTGCAGAGCCAGAATGTTCTCGCCAAAATTCCCGGCGCGAAACGCCCCGACGAGGTCGTCATGTACGGCGCCCACTGGGATGCCTATGGCGAGGGCGCGCCTGACGAAAAGGGCCGCATCTATCGCGCCGGCGCCAATGACGACGCGCTCGGCGTCGCGGGGCTGTTCGAGATTGCGCGGCTGTTCAAGGTGGCGCCCGCCCCCGACCGCACGATCGCCTTCGCCTTCTGGACCGCCGAGGAACGCGGGCTGCTCGGTTCCGAGGCTTATGCCGCGAACCCGATCTTCCCGGCGGAGAAAACCGTCGCCAACTTCGGCCTCGACATCCTCCAAACCGCCGGAAAGGCAAAGGACGTCGTACTCGTCGGCAAGGGACAGAGCAGTCTCGAGGACGATCTCGCGCGCGTCGCCGCGACCCAGGGCCGCACCGTCAGCGTCGAAAGCTTGCCCGAACGCGGCCTCTTCTACCGCGCCGACCATTTCAGCCTCGCCAAGCGCGGCGTCCCCGTGCTGTTGATGATGGGCATCGCCGGCGCTTCCGATCTCGTCGAAGGCGGCAAGCCCGCCGGGCAGGCGTGGGTCGATGCCTATACCGGCAAATGCTATCATCAGGCGTGCGACGCGTGGGACGAAAGCTGGAACCTAGACGGCGCGGTTCAGGACATTTCGATTTTCTACACGATCGGCGACGAGCTCGCCCGCTCGGCAAAATGGCCGGGCTGGAAGGACGGCAGCGAATTCAAGGCGATCCGCGACAAGAGCACCGCGTCGCGAAAATAGCTGGGTGGCGACGATTATTGGCGACCGGGACGCGTACATCTCCGCTCTCGTCACCCTCTAACGAGACACGTGGCTCGGTAGACTTGATCCGGGGTCTATGACAACGGCGCGGTTATGGATCCCGGATCAAGCCCGGGATGACGAACGACTGGAGGCGACCAATTTCGGCTATGACGGATCGGCCGGCGGCAAGCGCAACGTGGCAGCGATCTGTGCCTCGGCCGCGGTTGCTTCATCGACGAGCAGGCGCAATGCCTTTGCGGTGTCTTCTAAAAGCCCGTCACCAAGGGGCCGCTCGCCATTGATAAAACGGCGGATGGCCCGCTCGTCTATGCCAAGGCGCCGCGAGAATGCAGTGGTTCCGCCAAACAGTTGGACGCAATAAGCAAAATGCTCGCGTCGCTCGTCCTCTGAAAATGTCGCGGCCATTGCTTTCCCTCTTCGTCCATCGCCGGTGGCCATAGGCTATCTTGCGGATGAGGCGCAATCGACCGGTTGCGGACATTTCGAATTTTTCGCTATGAGCGCTTGAATGTTCAAATCTGACAGTCATCAGACATCTACGGTACTTGGTCGCCCTGAACCGCCAAGGTCCTATGGCATTTGGCTCTTGAGCATGTTCGCTTACGTCCACGCCGGGTTCTTTAGCTTGTTTGCTGTGCTCGGTATTTTTAACGGTACGAGCCGATCGGTCTTCATCCAGAAAGCTATCATAGCCGCCATTGGCATAGGCGTCGGGCTAGCTTGCCGAAACGTCATGCACCGAAGGCAGGCTGTCTTTGAGCAGCGATTGGACACGTATGAAGCCGGTGTTCGAGCGATAGATTTTGGGCCGATCACCGGCACCGATTGAGTGGCCGCTTCCCACCCCAAGGCAGACCTCATCCTCTAAAACCGCACCTCCACCGACGGCGCGCTCCGCTCGTGCGCGCCGTGATACACCGCCTCGATATTATTCCCGTCGGGGTCGAGCAGGAATGCGGCATAATAGCCCGGATGATAGGGCCGCTCGCCCGGCGCGCCATTGTCGCGGCCGCCTGCAGTCAACCCGGCCTTATAGAAGGCGTCGACCGCCGCCCGATCTGCCGCCTGGAACGCCAGATGATGCCGCCCGGTCAGCTTGCCGAGTGCGGCCTCGCTATCGGCGGTCGAGACGAACAATTCGTCGGCCCAGAAATAATCCTCGGCCTCGCCGCCGATCGGCACATTCAGCACCTCGAATAGCGCGCCGTAAAAGGCGCGGCTTGCCTTCAGGTCGGCGACCACCAGCTGGATATGATCGATCAGCCGGCCGCGATGCAGCAATTGCGTTTCCATCCGCTCACTCCTCTTTCACGCCCGCCTGCCGCCCCCGAAAACCCGTTCCGAAAGGATAAGGTTCCGCGTTTCGCGATGTCGGGATTCATCGCAGCCTCTTGCGCGGACGTTTTTTACAACATATTGCGCAATATATTGTACGAATCGCATCACAGGCAGGAAATCCGATGAAAAACAAGCGCTGGCCCCTTCTTCTCGCTGTCACGACCCTTTGGCTGGCGCCGGTCGCCGCGGCGGACGAAGCGCCGCTCACCGCCGCCGACAAGCGGGCCGTGGTCGAACAACTCGGTCAGACGCTCGAGGCGAATTATGTCTTTCCCGACAAGGCAAAGACGATCGCCGCAACGCTGCGCCGCCATCTCGATGCCGGCGAATATAATGCCGCGCCCGACCGGCGCACGCTTGCGAGCGAGCTGACCGACGACCTGATCGCGGCGAGCAACGACCTGCATTTCGCGGTCGGGGTCGATCCCGAATGGGTCGCCGACTATGCCGCAAAGCAAGACCCCGCCCGCGCCGCCGCGCTGCGCGAAGAGGAACGGCGCGAAGAGGCTCGGAAGAATTTCGGTTTTGCAGGCCTGCGCTATCTCGACGGCAATATCGCCTATGTTGACCTCTCGCATTTCGCCGATCCCGAGCCCGGCTATGACGCCGCCGCGGCGGCAATGCGCTTTATCGAAAATGGCGACGCGGTGATCTACGACCTGCGCTACAACAACGGCGGCTATCTGGAGATGGCGCAATTGCTCGCAAGCCAGCTCTTCCCGGGCGACAAGGACCAGGAGCTATTCGACTATTATTACACGCTCGACGGCCGCCGCGTCGAACGCGGCCAATGGGTGCTCCCCGCGCTGCCCGCGAAGCGCCTGACCGGAAAACCCGTCTATGTCCTCACCGGTTCGACCAGCTTTTCCGCCGCCGAATGGTTCGCCTACACGCTGAAAAAACTCGGCCGCGCGACTTTGGTCGGCGAACGCACCGCTGGCGGCGCGCACCCGGTCGACCGCAAACCCGTCGGCACCGACTTTTTCGTGCAGGTGCCGATCGGCCAGATCCGCGATCCCATCGACCGCAGCGATTTCGAGGGACAAGGCGTCACGCCCGATCATCAGGTCCCGTCGGCCGACGCGCTCGTCGTCGCGCACCGCCTCGCGCTCGCCGATCTCGCAAAGGCCGATCCCGCGAAACAGGCCGACGCCGACTGGTTCGCTCCGGAACTCGCGCCGCGCGCCCAGCCGACCACCGCCGCACTCAAGGCCATCACCGGTCGCTACGAAGGACGCCGCATCGACCTCGTTGAGGGCAAATTGCTCTACACTTGGCGCGAACGCCTCCGCCTGACACTCGAACCGCTCGGCGGCGACCTGCTTGCGATCGAGGGGGTGCGCGACTTCCGCTTCCGCATTATGCGTAAAGGCGGCAAGGTCGTCGCGCTTGAACGCATCAACCGCGACGGAACGACCCAGACCTATGCCCGCCTCGACTGACATCTCGACCGATCTCGACGACATCTCGTTCCTCGGCCGCCTCAGCGAAGCACTGAGCCAGCGGATCGAGGAACAGACACGTCCCTTGTTCGACGACGCCGGCATCACCGTCCCCGTGCGGTCCTGCTCGCTGCTGACCGCCCTCCTCGAGGCCGGCGAAGCATCGGCCGCCGACCTCGCGCGCGCGCTTGGCCAGTCGCATCAGCTGGTGATCCAGAAATGCCCCGCGCTGCTCCGCCTCGGCTTTATCACCCAGCACGCCGACCCCGCCGACGCGCGTCGCAAGATCTTCCGGCTGACCGATGCGGGCCGCGACCAGCTCCGCCGCATCGACGCCTATAGCGTGCAAATAAGTGAGGTCTATCGCGCGCTCTTCCAAGAGGTCGGCGACGTTCATAGCGCGATACTGAAGGCACTCAGGGCCCTGGCCGACAAGCCGCTGAGCGAACGCGTCAAGGAATAGTCAGAGCGCGCGAACCATCACCAGCGCATCGACGAAGCCCTCAGCCGGATGATCGAACGCGCCGGGCAGGCGGCCGACGACTTCGAACCCGAGCGACTGCCACAGCCCCACCGCACGCACATTGTTGCTGACGACGAAGTTGAACTGCATTGCGCGAAAGCCGCGCCCCCTCGCATGGTCGATCGAATGCAGCGCCATCGTTCGCGCGACCCCGCGGCCGGTTGCCGCGGCGCCCGTGACATAACCCGCGTTCGCGACATGCGCGCCGCCGCCCGTCTGGTTCGCGCGCAGATAATAGGTGCCGAGGACGACGCCATCTTCCTCGGCGACGAACACCTCCTTGTCGGCACCGAACCAATAGGCGACCGCGTCATCTTCGGTCATATCGCGGTCGAGCGTCAGCGTTTCGCCCGCACGGATGACGGGTTCGATGATCGCCCAGATCGCGGCAGCATCTTCGGGTGTGGCGGGACGGATGAACATGGCGAACGCCTATGCCCACCAGCCCCCACTGGCAACCACGCTAGGTTATACAGGCCTCCGCAATCGCCGTCACATGCCGCAAGTCGGTGCCACAGCAACCGCCTAGGACCTTGATCTGCGGGAAGCGCTGGGTCAGCGCACGATGCCGCGCCGCAAGGTCGGCCGGATCGCCGATATCGAGTTCGGTCATGACATCAAGCTCGGCGTGGCTGAGGCACGACGCATTCGCGCGCACCCCGCCGATCCGCGCCGTCCACGGGGTGCCGTCGTCCAGCACGGCATCAAAATGCGTCGGATGCGCGCAGTTGATCATATAATAAGCGGGATAGCTCCCCGTCGCCGCATCGACCGCCGCAACGGCATCACCCAGCGCGTCCCCCGTCGGCAACCGCCCGTCGGTTTCCACCGTAAAGCTGATCGCGACCGGCAGCCCCAGTGCCTTCGCCGCATTCGTCACGCCCACCGCTTCGGGCACATTGGTCATCGTAATCGCCGCGAGCATATCGACCCCCGCCGCAGCCAGCACCCCCGCCTGATGCGCATGATAGGCCTGCGCCTCGTCGGCGGACATGATCTTCCCCGGATCATAACCATCGCCCCGCGGGCCGAGGCAGCCGCTGATGACGATAGGCACATCGGCATATTCAGCGCGCAACCCGCGGAGCAGCTCGATCGCCGCGCCGTTCAAACCATCGAGTTCGGTCACCGAAAAACCGAGCGGGTCGGCCCAGTCGGGGCTCGCGCGCCAGGTCGCGCTTTCGAGGATAAGGCCGGTGCCCTTCGCACGCGCAAGATCGAGGAAGCCCCGATAATAGGCTTCGAGCACGTCGAGGCTTTCATCGGACGTGAACAAGGTCACCGACGAAAAGAGTGGCAAGTCGATGCCCTTGTTGAACAAAATATCGGTTTCCAGACCCGCGTCGGTCAGGAAAAGCTGGTCCAGTTGCGGCAATGAAGAGATCGCCATCATCAGCCTCCCTCAAATATCCTGGCCGAATATTATAAGCGAAGGCTCCGATTGTCTATTGAACCGGCTGGTCAGTTACTCGCTAGAAAAGGCGCAACAATTTCATCGGTCACACGCAGCGGCCGCCCGCTCGCCTTGTCGAGCAGCGCCCACACCGTCCGCACCCGCACATGCACCTTGCCGTCGGCGCCCGCAAATTCCATGAAACGGTCGAGCTTCGCGCCCTGCGGCTTGTCGGCGACCCACGTCCGCGCCGTCACCGCTTCGCCGGGGCCGAGCGCACGCAAATAATCGATCTCGTGGCGCACCACGACCCAGATATACGCGTCTTTGTGGCTCTGCGGCGCCGCCGCGTCCCAATGGCCGGTCGCGACCTGCTGGATCCATTGGACCCACACCGCATTGTTGACATGCCCCAACTCGTCGATGCTCTCGGGCGTCGCCGTGAGTTCGAGTGTAAATTCCCTCATGCGAGTTCGACGGTGGTCACCATATATCCCGCATCGCGCAGCGCCGCGACGAGGCTGTCGAGATGCTCGCGGTCGCGTGCCTCGCACTCGATGTCGGTGATCAGTCCCTTGGCGGGCAGCGTCGTGAAGATGCGCTGGTGATAGATTTCGATGATGTTGACCTGCTTCTCGTCGAACAGCTTCATCACCTTGAACAAAGCGCCGGGACGGTCCTGCAAACGGATACGCAGCCGCGCGATGCGGCCCGACCGCGCGAGATCGCGCAACAGCACATTCGCGAGCAGGCGCGTGTCGATATTGCCGCCGGTCAGCACCAGCCCGACCTTGCGCCCGGCAAACTCCTCGGGATGCGCCAACATCGCCGCGAGCCCCGCAGCACCCGCACCCTCGACCACGGTTTTTTCGATCTGGAGCAACAGGCTGACCGCGCGTTCGAGATGACGTTCGGCGACCAGCACGATGTCGTCGTTCAGCTCGGCGACGAGCTTGCGCGTGTAGGAGCCCGGCTCCTTCACCGCGATGCCCTCGGCGAGCGTGTCACCCTCGCACGCCATATCGACGCCGTTCAGTTCGGCGTACATCGACGGATAAAGCTCGGCCTGCACGCCGACGAGGCGCATGTCATTCTTGATCCCGCGCGCCGCGGTGCCCATGCCCGCAAGCAGCCCGCCGCCGCCGATCGGCACGATCAGCGTATCGAGTTCGGGCACATCCTCGAGCATTTCGAGCGCTACCGTTCCCTGCCCCGCAGCGACGTGCGGATGGTCGAAGGGGTGGACGAAGGTCAGCCCGCGTTCTTTTTCGAGTACGCGCGCATGCGCATAGGCGTCGTCGAAGGTCTCGCCGTGGAGCACGATCGTCGCGCCGTGGCTCGCGGTCTGCGACACCTTCACCTGCGGCGTCGTGCTCGGCATCACGATCGTCACCGGAACACCGAGGCGCTTGCCATGATAGGCCAGCCCCTGCGCATGATTGCCCGCCGACGCCGCGATCGCGCCGCGCGCTTTCGCCTCGTCGCTGAGCAGCAACAATGCGTTGAGTGCCCCGCGCTCCTTGTACGCCGCGGTAAACTGAAGATTCTCGAACTTTAGCCATACCTCGGCGCCGACCAACTCGGACAAGGTCTGCGAATGGAGCGTCGGGGTGCGGACCACCGCGCCGTTAATTCGCCCCGCCGCCGCGCGCACATCGTCCAATGTGATCGCCGGAAGATCGGCGGCGGAGGTCAGGATGAGTTGCTCTGTCATGATGTCTGGCGCCCTAGCCCATCTGGCGCGCGAAGCAAACAATGCTATGGACCCTCCATGAGCGAACAAAAATTGCGCATCAGCTTCATCGGCACCGGCGTCATGGGCGGACCGATGGCAGGCCATCTCGTCAAGGCGGGGCACGCCCTCACCGTCTATAACCGCACCCGCGCCAAGGCCGACGCCTGGGTCGCGCAGCACGGCGGCACGGCGGCATCGACCCCGGCGGAGGCAGCGCGCGACGCCGATGTCGTCCTCACCTGCGTCGGCAATGACGACGATCTGGCGCAAGTCACATTGGGCCGCGACGGCGCGTTCAAGGCGATGCGCAGGGGCGCGCTGTTTGTCGACCACACCACCGTCTCCGCCCGCATCGCGCGCCAGCTCTCGGTCGAGGCCGACGGGCTCGGCCTCCTCTGCCTCGACGCCCCCGTCTCGGGCGGCGAAGCCGGCGCGCAGAACGGCACGCTCTCGATCATGTGCGGCGGCACCAAGGCCGCGTTCGACGCCGCCGAGCCGGTGATGCAGGCCTATGCCGCGCGCATGGTGCATATCGGCGGCCCCGGCGCGGGACAGACGACCAAGATGGTCAACCAGATCGCAATCGCCGGGGTGATCGAAGGCCTGTCCGAAGCCCTCCGTTTCGCGCAGGCGTCGAAGCTCGACACCGACAAGGTGTTCGAAGCCGTTTCGGGCGGCGCCGCGGCAAGCTGGCAGATGCTCAACCGCTGGGGCACGATGGCGAAGGACGAGTTCGATTTTGGCTTCGCGGTCGACTGGATGCGCAAGGATCTCGGACTCGCACTCGACGAAGCGCGCGTCAACGGCGCGACGCTGCCCGTCGCGAGCCTCGTCGACCAATTTTACGCCGATGTGCAAAAGTCCGGCGGCGGGCGAAAGGACACCAGCTCGCTCGTGACGAGGTTGCCCCGGTGAAATATATTGTGATGAAGCGCATGATCCTGACGGCGCTCGCGCTGTCCCTCGCCGCCCCCGCGCACGCCGACACGCTCGTCGATAACGTCAACGGCATCACGCTCGACAAGGACGGCAAGCTCGTCCGCTTCACCGGGCTTGTCATCGACACGCAGGGCAAGGTCAAGCAGCTGCTTGACCGCAAGGACAAGCGTCCCGAACGTCCGGACTTCAAGGAGGACGGCAAGGGCCGCACGCTCATCCCCGGGCTGATCGACGCGCACGGCCATGTCATGGGCCTCGGCTTCCAGCTCATGCTTCTCGACCTCAGCGGTACCAACAGCCTCGCGGAAGCGCAGGCGGCGATCCGCAAATATGCCGCCGAAAATCCCGAAATGCCGTGGATCATCGGCTCGGGCTGGAATCAGGAGAAATGGGGCCTCGGCCGCTTCCCGACCGCCGCCGACCTCGACGCTGCGGTGCCGAATCGCCCCGTCTGGCTCGAACGCGTCGACGGCCACGCCGGCTGGGCGAATAGCGCCGCGATGACCGCAGCGAAGATCACCGCCGCGAGCAAGGCACCCGAGGGCGGGCGCATCGAAATGGAAGGCGGCAAGCCGAGCGGCGTCTTCGTCGATGCCGCGATGAGCCTCGTCGACAGCGCGAAGCCCAAGCCGCTCGCGCGCGACCTCGACCGCGCGCTGTATCTTGCGCAGCAGAAACTGCTCGAGCAGGGCATCACGACGATCGCCGACATGGGCACCAGCATCGCCGACTGGCAGGCGTATCGCCGCGCCGGCGACAAGAAACAGCTAGCAGTGCGCATCCTCTCCTACGGCGGCGACATCGATAATATGGCGATCATCGCCGGGTCCGAACCGACGCCCTGGCTCTACGACGATCGCCTCCGCATGGTCGGG
>Ga0209050_1001745_pt1 | contig 21626 bp, 20 predicted proteins | sample Araplavi_mTSA_r2_FD_184276 | JGI IMG/M metagenome (GOLD analysis project Ga0209050, IMG submission 184276) | Arabidopsis root microbial communities from North Carolina, USA - plate scrape MF_Cvi_mTSA_r2 (SPAdes) (version 2) | ecosystem: Host-associated > Plants > Roots > Endosphere | place: USA... | reverse complement strand
GATCTCTTGCGGATAGCAGAAGTTTTCGACAACAATGTATCCATCGGCGTTGTATTGGGCCACTTGATCGGGCGTGAATAATGCTTTCATTGCGCGGTTGTTTTGAATGACCAAATTACAGCCCATTCCATCAGGAAGGCTACACCGGGGATGGTCAAAACTGGTACTTTTTTAACATCCTGACAAACGCCCGGGGAGTGTGAGAGCGAGGATGAGGGTGAAGTGCCGGAGTGGCCGGTATTGGTCTTGGCATTTGATCTTCAGATTATTTCGGTGAGGGCGGAAATAAAAGTATCGATCTCCGGCTTTGTGTTGAAGTAATGGGGCGAAGCGCGGATGGCCCAGGCTGCCTTTTTCTCGTCAAAATCGATGACGGCAAAGTTTCGGAAGCTGGGCACCACATTGATCTTTCGTTTCATCAGTTCGTTCACCAAGTACTTTGGGTCGGAGCCGGTCACGGTAAAGGTAACCAGTCCGCAGGTTTCCGGACCGCGATCGAGCAACCGAAGCCCACCAAGGGAGGAAAGCTCCTGGCGCATATAGGCAGAGAGAAGTTTGATCTGTTGCCAGATCCGCGCTTCGCCCAGGTGCAGACAATATTCAATGGCCATGCGCGTCCCCAACACGAGGGCATAAGCAAATTCCCAATCTTCGAAACGCATGGCGTCTTCGCGGGGTTTGTAACGATCTCTTTCAATCCATTCAGCGCCGCGCATATCAATGAACAATGGCTCCAGGCCTTGCTGTAATGCTCTGTCGGAAATGTATAGAAATCCTGTGCCACGTGGGCCGCGAAGAAATTTGCGGCCGGTTACGCTGAGGAAGTCGCACTTTAACACCGCCACATCCAGTTTCATTTGGCCGACCGATTGGCAGGCATCCAGCAAATACCAGGTCTTATCCCCGTGCTGTTTGGCATAGCGTTCATAGATCTCGCCGATGTCATTCACCGGTTGCACGAGGCCCGAGTTGGTGGGGACGTGCGTGATGGCCAGCAGGCGTGGTTGCAACGTGTGGAGCTTATGATCAAGATCGTCGAGATCAACACCACCTTCCGGGGAATTCCGGATGTACTCGATGCGAACACCAAATCGTTTTTGACAGGACAGGAATTGGATCTGGTTGGAGATAAAGTCGTCGGTATCGGTCAGGATGATATCACCCGCGCGGAAAGGGATAGACGACAGCGCACGGGTGTAGGAGTCCGTAGCGCTTGCCGTAAAAGCAATGTTCGCAGGCTTGCTGTTGAACAGCCTGGCGGCAACATCGTAGAACTGCCGGATGGCGTCGTGTCTCAAGGCAGAAGCTTCATAGCCGCCGATCGCCGACTCCAGCTTTATATGATCCAGGATACTTTGCGTCACGCCCCGGGGCATGAGGCTCGCGCCGGCGTTGTTGAGGTGGATGACCTGCCCACAGCCTTCGGTATCGTTTCGCAAGGCGGTGATCTCTTCGATGGAGAAAGGACTTTCGTTTGCATTTTTCATGGCGGAAGAAGTTAGATATAACCTTGCAAAATTGCCGGTCCCTGTCCGCACAATTCCTGCAAAGAACAGGGAATAGCGGTTTTTTCGGGTAATTTTAAATCCCAAAACGCATAAAACATGCAACCCCTGGACGAGTTCGACAAAAAATTACTGCGGTTGCTACAACGCAACAATAAAACGACTGCCGATGAATTGGGCGAAGCGGTCGGCTTAAGCCCATCGGCCGTGCAGCGGAGATTGAAGCGCCTTCGTGATGAAAAAGTCATTGAAGCGGACGTGTCGATCGTCTCTCCCCAGGTAGCCGGCATCGGCATCACGTGCGTCGTCGATATTGTCCTACAGGATGGCAACTCACGTGCGCTGGAAAAATTCAAGACCACCATGCGCAAATGCCCCGAGGTGATGCAATGTTATTTTGTGACCGGTACATACGACTTTGTGATCCTGGTCAATGCAAGAGACATGCAACACTACGAGGCGTTTTCCAAGAAATGGCTTATGGATAATAACAATGTAAAACACTTTTACACGCACGTGGTCATGGACAAGGTGAAGGTGGGATACACCGTAGAGGTTTAGGATCGTTTGCCTGCAGCAAGGACCCGCACGTCCAATTCCTTCCTTTAAAATCGTACGTCACGAACGATCGCATTCTTGGCCGTGTAAACCCTGCCTCAATCCACTTGCCAAAAAAATACATCTATTTATATAGCAAAAGTGAAAATAATCTATTTATTTCACATTCGTTAAGTAAATGGAGTCGCTATGAAAACGCCTTCCCTCGGAGAATTTGAAGAACTGGTCTTATTGATGGTGGGCGCCCTCCACGACGAAGCCTATGGCGTGGCCGTGCTCGAGAACCTGGAAGGACACCTTAAAAAGAAGCTCAACATCAGCGCCGTACACGTCGCCCTCAAGCGCATGGAAGACAAAGGGCTGGTGCGGTCGCGCTTTGGCGGCATCACCGAAGACAGGGGAGGCCGGAGAAAAAAATATTATGTCATGACTGCCCTGGGCAAGCGCGCCTTGGATCACCAATACGCCTTGCGCAATACCATTTATAGTTTGATACCCGATATATCCTTTAGTAAATGAAACCTCCGAAGCGAGCTTTGCAATTCCTGCGGTGGTTTTGCCGTGAAGACTACCTCGAAGAGATCGAAGGCGACCTCATCGAAGTTTTCGACAAACAATCCGCCAGCTCGCCCCGGGCGGCCCGGTGGGGTTTTATCTGGAGTGTTTGTAAGTATCTGCGCCCGCAATTCATGCGGGCCTTTACGTTCAATGTTCACCAAAATGCGCGCGCCATGTTCCGCCATAACTTGACCATCACCTACCGGAATTTTTTGAAATACAAAAGTTCCTTCTTTATCAACCTGATCGGTTTGTCGTCAGGGCTGGCGTGCACGATGCTGATCTATCTGTGGGTGAGCGATGAATTGAAAGTGGATCACCTGCACGCTGCCGGCGATCGTCTCGTGGAGGTAATGGAGTGCCAGAAAGACAACGGCCAGATCGCCGTACAGAGCGGTACGCCCGGCATCCTCGCCGAAACTATGGCGCAAGAGCTTCCCGAAATTGCATACGCCACCACGGTATCCTGGACCGACAAATACACGCTAAGCATCGACGAGCGCAATGTGCAGGGAGTCGGCGTTTACGCGGGCAAGGACTATTTTTATATTTTCTCATTTCCCCTTTTGCAAGGCGATCCGCAAAAGGTATTGACCGATAAAAAGTCCATCGTCCTCTCCGACGAAATGGCGATGCGGTTGTTTGGCACGGCCGACAATGTGCTGGGTAAGACCGTGACCTGGCAACACGAAAAGTTGTTCAATGTCTCGGGCGTGTTCAAAAAGATCCCAGCGCAGTCCACGCAGCAATTTGATTTTCTGCTCACCACAGAGGAGATGAAAGAAGCACACCCCTGGACCCAACAGTGGACAAACAATGCACCGTCTACCTTTGTCGTGTTGCGGGACGGCGCAACCGTGGAAGCGTTCTCCGCCAAGATCACCAACTTTGTGACGGATCATGGGGGAGAGAAAGGCACCACCGTGTTTGCCACTCCCTATTCGCGTTTGTACTTGCACGGCCGGTTCGTGAACGGCGTGGAAGCGGGTGGACGCATCGAGTATGTGCGCATGTTTTCCATTATCGCATTTTTTATTTTACTCATCGCGTGTATCAACTTTATGAATTTGTCGACCGCCCGGGCGTCGCGTCGCATAAAAGAGATCGGTACCAAAAAAGCGATGGGGGCAAGCCGGCGAGCACTGATCATCCAATACCTGAGTGAATCCATGCTCATGGCGATGCTCTCGATGGCCTGTGCGTTTTTGTTGGTCATGCTCCTGCTGCCGCAGTTCAATCTCATCACGGGGAAAACATTGACGATGCCTGCCGACGCTGCAACGCTACTGTCGCTCGCCGGTCTCGCCGTTTTTGCAGGGTGGGTGGCCGGCAGCTATCCTGCCTTGTATCTGTCCGGGTTCAATCCCGTCGCCATCTTGAAAGGACAACTTCAGGGATCGTGGAGCGAGCTGTGGATTCGCCGCGGGTTGGTGGTGTTTCAATTTGTGTGTTCCGTGGTGCTCATCGTGTCGGTGTGGGTGGTGTATGAACAGATGCAGTACACGCAAACCAAGAACCTGGGCTATAACAAGGATCACCTGCTCTACTTCGAAGGACAGGGGAAGGTGATCCAGAACCTGGAGACCGTTATCGCGACGGTCAAGAATTTTCCCGGCGTGACCGACGCCTCCAGCATCGGTCATAGCCTGATGGAATTTGGCGCCGGCAGCAGCACCAGCTCCATACAATGGGAGGGCAAAGATCCCGACCTGGTGGTGGAGATGGAGAACGTCAGAGTAAACTATGGGATGACCGAAATGCTGGAGGTGCAATTGCTGGCGGGCCGCCACTACTCACCCCGCTTTGGCACGGAAGACACCAACATCATCTTCAACGAAGCTGCCATCGCGGCCATGGGCATGCAGGATCCCATCGGCAAGACGGTAACCCTCTGGGGTAAACCCCGCACCATTGTCGGTGTAGTAAAAGATTTTCATTTTCGATCGTTCCATGAAAAAGTGAAGCCGCTCTTTTTCAACCTCGCCCCGGAGGGAACGTTTATGGTGATGATGAAAGTGGAGGCGGGCAAGGAGGCCGATGTCATTGCCCGGCTTGAAAAATTTCATAAGGAATACAACCCTGGTTTTCTTCTCAGCTATCGTTTTCTCGATCAGGACTATCAGGCGCAGTACGTTGCCGAACAACGCGTGGCCACCCTTTCCAAATATTTTGCCGGCCTGGCCATTCTCATTTCCAGTCTTGGATTGCTTGGACTCGCCGCGTTCACGGCGGAGCGTCGCCTGAAGGAGATCGGCATCCGGAAGATCCATGGTGCAACCAATGTTAGCGTCGTGTTTTTACTGATGAAAGATTTTACGCGCATGGTGCTGGTGGCGATTGTGATTTCTTTTCCGATCAGCTACGTCATCAGCAAGCAATGGCTTGATGGGTTTGCTTATAAGATCAGTCTGCAGTGGTGGTTCTTTGTTAGCGCTGGCCTGGCTGCGCTGATGGTGGCTTGGTTCACGGTGACGTTGCAGACATGGCGGACCGCTCGGGTTAGTCCGGTGAGGACGTTGCGCAGTGAGTGATGGTTTATCACTACCCCCCTAAAGCAGGAGCCTATTACCAACAAAAAAAGAAATACAAAGCGGTGAAATTGCTGCCGATAATATTATCTACAGTGACCTTACCCTTAAGGGCAGTGCCCATGTTCCGGCTGGTCGGACTTTGTGACAAAATTCAAGGATACTGAAACAAGCAAAAAAGTAACGATCAAATGAAGTACGCCGTTTTGCTTTGTGTCTTATTTCTATCTGCCTGTTCGGGAACGGGTAAGAATAAGCACAATGATAGCTCAATTGAAGAGACTGCGTTGGTAAACGTCTGCTTTTTATCGGATGGTGATTTGAATTTGGGCGATAAATTGAATGTTGTTTTAAGTAAGCGGAGGGCTGACCAGAATTTACATGTTGTTGAGGAGTATCCATATATTGGGGCTCACCTTGATTCCAAAGGAGATCGTTGTATAGGAGTTTCTTTATGCTTAGAGGTAAGCGGATAGACGAAGAGCTTGATTTTTCGGATAGCATTCTTGTAACCTATCAAGCAACTTGTATTTTTTCGAAAGCTGGTTTAGATCCAGATATTTTCGATAGTCTCACATGTGATATAAAATTTTCTCCAATCTTTGATAAGGATACTTTAGTTGCTTTTCAACACGATAAGTACGGCAATGAGATTCGAGTTTTGCGAAAGGAAAGCAACACAATACTAGCAATGCTCTATTTTTTAAAATAGACATGAGAACGAATTTGCTGGTGATTCTAAACAATTATTGATGGATAGGAACCTGTAATCATTTATTAGGTAAACCTGCCAGTTTTGCTACAGCCCAATTCTCCCGCCCCACGTCAAACCCGCCCCCGGCGCAATGGTGGGCATCACAACCGGTGGCACTAACAAAGTGATCGGCCAAACGCGCATGACCATCTTTGAAAACGGATACGTCGGCATTGGCGTCACCGGGACACCCACCGCGGAACTCACCGTGGGCGGCAAAGTACGCAGCCCAATATCACTTGCCTAGCTTAAAGGACGTCGAAAAAATTCATTGAAGCCAATCATCACCTTGAAGACGTCCCTTCCGCAACCCAGGTAGAGAAGGATGGACACGATCTTGGAGAAATGGACGCTATCCTATTAAAAAAACTCGAGGAGCTCACGCTCTATGTTATCCAACAACAAAAGGAGATCGAGTTATTAAAGAAAAAATTGGAAGAACGGAAAGAGAAGTAGTCACCCATTAGTTTTGCGAATGGCTACCGAACCTTGACGGTGCAGTTCAGCTTGTTATACCCCGTCTCCGCTTCCCAAACTTCATGGTTGGCGAGCCTGATCGCATATTCCGCGCGCTTCGCCAGCGAACGATGCGAATCGGGAAAATTCAACAGGAGTTCATAGGTACCGGCAGGAATTCCATCAAGCGGAAAGTTTCCTCCCAATGCGACATCGCCACTGTACCATTTCCGAATGTCGGTATCGAACGTCAATGTATGAATGGATTTGTTATCGGCATTTCTAAGCACCAGTTCTACCGGCCGTGCGTTAACAGGCGACGTATACCCGACATTTTCCAGCAACAACTTCACTTTCAATGAATCGGATGTCGCAGAAGGATAGATCCCTTCTTTTAATACGAACCGGTAGCCCAGACTTCTCTTAATACTCTCCATACATCCCCCCGTCACCCAATCATTGTTCACATCGTTGTTATAGCTGGTGTTCAGGTAAGTGTAATGCATGTCTTTCATTTCCTGCTCGGCATGTCCGGCGGGGCCACAATCATTTTCGGGACTGTAGTCGTCGCTGCAAGTCTCTCCGCCGACGACAACAAACCGGCTGTCGGCCGCAAAATATTTTCGGAGCGTCGCGGTTTGGGATTTGCGGGGTGTAGCGGAATTACCGTAGTCGTCGAATGTTCCGTAGTCGTCGGGACTTGAGATGAAACAATCGTTGTGGAAACCGATGCGGGCTTTGTCCGTGCCGTTGAAGGCTTCGCTTTCGGTGAGCGGCTCAACGGTGACAGGCGACTGTATCCCATAGACTTGCCGTTGTTTGATCTGGGGTGTTCGAACCTGCACCATGAGTTCCTGGGGTACGGCATCGAGAAGGGCTTTCAAGACTTCGATGCGGTCCTGCCAGTTTGCGTCGAGCAATTTCTTTTGGTGGTTATTGTTTGAGGCATCGCCAAAGTAATCCGTGTAGTAATTCTCTCCCCAGATTCCAATGAACCCCATCTGCACGAAGGCCGTCACGTCGGCATTTTCCTGGAGAATGGGTTTGAGTTGGGCAATGTGACCCAGTACGATATGCTTGGGGGCGTCGCCATAGGGCGGACAAATGGAAACATCCGGACACTTTCCTTCTTTGGTTTTGACGGTATACGTGAATCGGGGAATGAGCTTTACTCCGGCCGCGCGGGCGGTATTAAAATCCGTTTTTACTTGTGAAAGGAATTCTTCAGTCAATGGACGGCCTGTGAAATCGTCCAGCACAAAATCCCGGTAGACCAGCGTGCTGACCACGTCGTATTCTGCTTTGCCCGTTCGGGTTGGCGACCGGTATCCTTTCAAAACGGTTTCCTGCAAAGGATCGAATTTGCTTGCATTCGCATTGGAAGGACGATAAAATCCCCGCTCCGGGTTGGGGAAATCTTCGGCGGACTCCCGGTAGGTAACCGTCACCTCCTTCGGAGCGGATTGGCAGCCAATAATAGTGAGCAAGGCAAAGCATAGTGTTCTCGTCATAGGGCGTCAGGCGATTGATCACAAGAAAGGTGATATTTTATAGGGACAAAAATGCATTGGATTTTTACGGACGGTCATTCAGCGGGAGCAACACCGTCTGTTGGAGTGTCCCTGACCCGTCACTTCCTGTGAGCGAACACGTCTTTTCAAAAAACAACGCGGTCACACTTTTCAGGAAGCTTTACTTCCATTATCTTGATCGCAGAACAGGTCATACTCTTTTTCGTTACACCGACCATGAAAATCTATCGTCTGGCCAAAGGATGGGCCATTTTTGTATACATCTTTATGTTCCTCGTTATCGCAGGGTTGTGCTGGGGCATGGTGAACTCCTTATCCGAAGGGAACCCGAATGAAACGATGTACTGGCTTGGGCCGATGCTTATGTTGATGGGCATTGGACTGTCGGTCTTTTTCATCCGTGAGGTTAAGAAGGATACTTTTGTCATCGCCGACGACAAGATCTATACGACCGGTACATTTTTCAGACGCTCTTTAAACTTGGATGAGATCCGCGGGTTTTCAGTAAATGAGAAGTACATCTTTATTGAACCGGCCACGAAAGACAAAAAACGCGTCAGGGTAAGTACCTATTTTGGGCGAACCAACGAGATCCTGGCGTGGCTAAGCGAGCGGTATACGGACCTGGACGGCCTGAATGTCCAGCAAGAGCATGAAGAAATACTTGCCAATCCTGAGTTTGGATGGACGGAGGAACAGCGCGAAGAAAGACTGATGAGGGCACGCCGCCTGGCAAGCGTGGTCAATGTCGTTGGCGGGATTGCTGCGGCCTGGGCATTCTTTTGGCCGCGGCCGTATTTGTGGGCTATGCTGGCGCCGATGGTGATGTTTATGGTTGCGCTGGTCGTGTCCAAACTTTCGCATGGTCTCATCCGGATAGAAGAGAAACAGCATTCCGCCTATCCGTCGATTTGCTATGGGATCATCTTCACGGGCGCGAGCGTTATGCTAAGGGCGTTGTTGGATTTTAATGTGCTGGACTACCATCAGGCCTGGGCCTTGACTGGCATCATCACGATCCTCCTGCTCATACTGGTTGGTTTTAAAAACTCGGAACTCAAATTTAAAACAGGCCTCGAGATCTTTACTTCTGTCTTCATCGCCGTCCTGTTGATGGCCTATAGCTTTGGCACCGCGGTGGCTTTGAATGGCTTGCTTGATACCTCGACGCCTGAAATATTCACGGTCAAAATCAAGAACAAGTATGTCAGCGGGGGAAAGGTGACCACCTACCATTTAACCCTGGAACCCTGGGGTGGTCAAGCAGAACCGGAAGATGCCACTGTGTCTTCGAGTTTCTATCACGGCATAACCCCTGGCGAATCGGTAGACGTATACCGCATGAAGGGAAAATTAGACATTGCCTGGTTTTTTGTTGCCGAAGATCGGATACCGGGCGCTAAGACGGGCCCACCATAACAAGACGCATCTCGACTGCGCGATCAATTTCCGGCCAATGTAACCGTCAGATTCGCAAACAAACGATTTTGGTCGCCCTCGACGCGGATCTTTAAAAAGGATGAATTCACAAACGTCATGGCGCGCGCTGTTTTAAAGGACAAGGAGTCGAAGGTCAATGACGTTCCCTCGTGATTGGTGAAGTGGTAGGCCTGAAGGGTTGTGGATATCGCGCCGATGTGTGTGATCTGTGTATCCTCGCACGTCATTTCCGTTCCGCTCGAAAAATCAAGTTGAACCTTTCCGAAGAGACCTGTCAGGTTTAGGGTGTTGAAATTAACATTTCGTTTCAATAACAGCGTGGCCATTTTTTGGGTAGCGTTCGCTGCGATTGCGTTGATGAAGCAATCTTCGAACGTGAGGTCGCGCACTTTGCAGTGGATGACGACCGTCTGCGCGTTACTCATGCCGCCGATGTTGAGGGTTGTGATCACCGGGGAAGCATCGGTGGTGAAAGCATTGAAGTTGGTTTGCGCACCGGCAAGCGTGATGTTATCGATGCGGGTGCTGCCTTCGATGGCAATAGAATTTAAAGGGCAATCATTAAAAAGAAGCGACACCAGTTTGCAGTTCTTGATGGTAAACGGATTGGGAAAGGTCGTAAACATCGTGTTTACCGGCTCGCTCACTTTTCTGTTTTCGATGATGCCACCGGCGATCATCAACGCTCTAAATTCGTCGGCTGAAATGGGGGTCATATTTTTTGGGGGTTAAAGGTTGCCTGAAACGGAGAACGTATCCACTGCCCGCAGGAGGGGACAAATCTGGACAGCGGTTGATCTAAGATAATAGGGGCTGTTGTTTATTCCAATGCTTCGGGTATATTAAAAAAGAGAGCTGCGACCTGCACAGCTCTCCTGATGTCCTGCGCTAAGGCGTCCGGATCGTCAGGTTTGCAAAATCGCCCTCCAAGGCGTCGTTCCACAATCCTATTTTTCCGCTCTTTCTGGTGTTTAGTTTTTTTACTTTCAGGGAAGGCGTCGTGGCATTATTGACATACACCCTGACCTCATCCTCTGTCACTTCGATCCTGGCGTGAAACCAATCCGTTGCTTTTGGTGCGGGGTCGATCCCTTTTTCATAAACGCCATTGTGCTCGTTTCTCAATTTATCCCATGGAAAGTCCGGCATGGCCATGTACTGCACGGCGTGAATTTTTCGGATCGGGTCTGGATGTTGAAAATTAAACGGCCGGAAGTAGACGATGTCGTAGGTATTGCTATCGACGCCGTGAAATGCAATTCCCAAAAAACTTCTTTGAAGCACATCGAGACCACGGAGGTCTACGTCAATGGTTCCCGTTGAGAAGTCGACCCCATTCAGCCAGGCCACGCCTGCCAGTGTTACACCTTTTTTGTCACCGTCGGTGATGGGGTATGGCCTGGGAGGGAATATGGTGAGCTGTTTTTCTTTGAGAAGTTTTTGCAGATCATAGGTCTTCACCGCCTGGGCGTTGCCGGTGAACGACAGTGTAAGGATCAGCAGGAGGATAGCGAATTTTGTCTTCATAGTTTTGTTTCTTTATAATTTATGAACGCAAAGGTTTAGCGGCCGGGGAAAAGATCGGTGTCCATTTCTCGCTCGTTTTCCGTTCAATTCCTATTTTTTAAGCTTACCCGTTAATTTGTATCTTGAAATTCTAAACAGCACGAATGCAAATGCTTTACGATCCTCAAAACAAGACCGTACAACGCTGCGCCCAAGGCATGACGCTCGAAGGGGCAGGGATGGGAGAGGCTGCCGCAGCGGTTTTCCGGCAGGCCTGGGATGAGGCCACCACCGATCTTGAAAAATTCATCGCCGCCCACTACGTGGCCCGCCACCAGCCGGGAGTATCCGATAAACTCCAGTGGGACAAAACCGCGCTTGACCACGCACAACAGGTGGCCGACATCAACGTGAAAGGCGCCTACCCGTCGCTCTACCTCAACATCGCCAAAGACTACGAAGACCTGCACGAATTCGTCCACGCCCGCGAGCATTACGAGACGGCCCTCTCATACGCGCAATTTCTGAACGACGACGGCTATGGCAGAATGATCCGCGCAGGGATAACGGCCGGAGTAGAAAGAACAAGGACGCAATGATTAGCAAAGCCCTGCCTTTCTTTATGTCGACATTGCTGTCTGTCCGCCGAAGCTTCAAGGGAGAGCCGTTTCAATAAAAACTGACACAACGCATGCCCAAATTCAAAGCCTCCATCTACAAAACCGGCATCAACACTTGCGCGGACGTACCCGATGCCATCACCCGCAAGATGAACCCCACCAAGGGCAAGATTCACGTAAAGGGCACCGTGAACGGTTTTGCGTTCACCAAAACGTTGGTACCCGTGAAGGGCAAGCCTTACAGACTTTTTGTTAACGCTCCCACCCTGAAAGGAGCAGACGCCTCCGTGGGCAAGACCGTCAACTTTGTGATCACCCAGGATCTGCACAAAGTAAAGAAACTGTATACCGTGCCGCCGAAGCTGCGCCGACAGTTGCAAACCCACAACGTGTTAAAAGATTTTAACGCCCTCACCCCAGCCCGGCAGCAAGACATTTTGAAATACCTGAGTTTCGTTACCCACGAAGACACGTTGCTCAAACATGCCCGGAAAATAATTGCAAAGCTAAAAGCCGGTGAGAAGAACATTCGGATACCTTGAGCCGAAGAACCATGCGTGGTCATACCCTAACCACGATCACCTCACGCCATCAAATCGCGTTCCTTTAAAAAGTCAAAGATCAAAATATCTACGGGCGCGACTTTATCCTTATCGCCAAACCGCAACCACCGCATCTCTTCAATTTCCGCAGCGGCCATCAACGTGCCGGAGTATGATGCGCGATAGCACGTCATCCGCACGATCGTGCCCTCGGGTTGCCCATGCGCCTGCGCTTCGAACACGCCCACAAAATCGATACTCGCCTCATCGAGTTGTACAGAAAGCTCCTCCCGGATTTCCCTGCACAACGCGTCCACGTCAGACTCGCCGGCTTCCCGTTTGCCGCCCGGAATATAATACTTGTCCTTGCCAAAAGACTTGGTGGATAAGATCTGCTTGTCTTTTAATTCAATCCAGGCCAGCTTGTCGATTACTTTCATGGAATAATGTTCAGGGTGCGCGATACAGGATGAAAGTTAAAAATATAAACCATACGACGATCAGGCCTCATTCATCTTTCAATACGTCCACCGGATTGGTCAACGCCGCCTTCACGGCATGATAGCCCGTGATCGCCATCGCCAACAAAAGTGTGCTGGCGCCCGTCACGATAAAGATCCAAACCGAGGGTTTAATCGCATAGGCGAAATCCTGCAGCCAAAGTCCCATCATCCAATACGACACCGGCGCCCCGATCAAAAAGGCGACAGCGATCAGTTTCGTATACCCCGACGATATCAACACCAAAATATTATAAACCGAAGCGCCCACTACTTTGCGGATGCCGATCTCTTTGGTGCGTTGCTCTAATGAATACACGATCATTCCCAACAACCCAAGGCTGGCGATAAGAATAGCGAGTGTGGCCATCACGCGCAGCACTTTTCCAAATTGCTCGTGCGTGGCAAAAGTTTCTGCAAAGTTTGCGTCGACGAATGAATACTGAAAAGGAGTATCCCCCGCGTGTTGTCTCCAAACCTTTTGGAGACCGGCGATCGTGTTTTGCCAGGCCTCACTGCTTTGGGGTGCTATTTTCACGACCATGTAGTCGTTGCCGTCGTCTTCGGTCAATTTGTTTTTCATGTTGAAGATCCCGAGGGGTTCAATGGGACCGTCCAGGCTCCAATAGTTAAAATCGGCCACCACACCAACCACTTCGAAGGTCGCCTCGACGCCGCTGTTGGGGTAGGCGAGTTTTTTGCCTATGACGGACTCGTCCAGCTTCCAGCCAATGCGGCGTACGGCGCTCTCGTTGAGGATGACGCGGTTGGAGTCGGCTGGGATCGCGGCGTCAAAATTCCGCCCGAATTTTACTTTGATGCCCAGCGTGGGGATGTAGTTTTCGTCGCCGCCGGTGTAGTTCAGCGGAAATTTCAGATCGGTTTGCCCTTCGGCGGTAAACGTGTCGCCGCCATAGATATAGGGTGGCGCCGATGCGCACCAGGTAGCGCTGATGGCACCGGGCACGCTTTCGGCGTCGTGCGCCAGGTTCACACGGTTGTTCGCGTGCTCCACATGGTGCAGCACTAACAGGTTTTCCCGGTCAAAGCCAATTTCTTTCTCGGCGACGTATTTCAGCTGTTGAAACACAATGGCCGTGCAGATGATGAGAATGATGGAGACACTGAATTGAAACACGACCAACACATTACGGAAAGATTTTCCTTCACGACCCACTTTCGATTTTCCCTTGATGGCTTCAACAGGGTTGAAGGTGGTGAGGAACAGCGCCGGGTAGCTGGAGGAGATCAAGGCCATGAAGAGCGTGAGCGCCAGCAATCCACCGGCCAACCAGGAGTCGCTAAAAAGTGAAAGTGTAAGATGTTTGCCGGTGATGAAATTGAACGCCGGGAGCAAAAGTTGCGATAGGGCGACGGCCGCCACCAAGGCCAGCAAACAAAAGATGATGGCTTCAAAGAAATAGCTAAGACCCAATTCCTTTTTATTCAATCCCAATATTTTCCGGATGCTCGCCTCCTTGATGCGCCGCGTGAATTGCGCGGTGGAAAGGTTCATGAAGTTGACGCACGACAACAATACGATAAAGATCGCTGCGCCGATAAAAGAATAGATCACCGTCATGTTGCCCGTGTCGGGAAACGACCCGACCACCGGATATTCCGGTAAGTGAAGCGTGTTGATCGGTTGCAGGAACAGCTCCCACTTTTTCCCCGAAGCAATGTATTCGTCGTAGGTCATGCCCATCGCCGCCTTGATCGATTCTTCGGCGCGTTTGCGGGGGATGGTCTGAAGTTTTGCGCGCACGTCGGCGATGTTGGCATCGGGCCGCAGCCGCACGAAAGTTTCCAATTGTGTCCACACCCAACTCCAGGCCCTTTTTTCCAGCTGGAATCCTTTTGATGACAGCAGTACCGTGAATTGGAGGGTCGAGTTTTCGGGAGTGTCTTCCATCACGCCGGTTACTTCATAGGTTTGTTGCGCGTTCGTGTTAGGGGCGCCCAGGCGCACCATTTTCCCTATGGGATTTTCGTTGCCAAAATATTTCACGGCCGTCGATCGCGTCATCACCAGCGTATTGGCTTGGCGAAAAGCCGACGCGGCGTCGCCTTGAAGCAGGGGGAAGTTGAGGACTTTGAAAAAATTGGTGTCGGCCGACAGCACTTTGTTCTCTTCGAAGACCACCACTTCGTTGTTCGGCTTCACGTAAGAAATAATGAAATCGCCCGGCGTATGCAGACTGGTGGTTATTTCCACTTCGGGAAGTTCTTCGAGCAAGGCGTGCGCCACGCCGGGCCCGGTTCGCGAAAACTGGCTGTCCCGGTTGTCGGCCCAGATGAAGGTTTGATTGACGCGATAGAGGCGTTCACTATGCGGATGGAAATTGTCGAAACTAAATTCCTGGCGCACATACAAGTAGATGAGCAACGTGCTCGCCATGCTAACCGTCAGTCCCAATAGGTTGATGGACGAGAATAATTTCTGGCGTCTGAGGTTGCGCAAAAAGAGCAGGGCGTAATTTTTTAGCATAAGTATAGGTCTTGGGTGAGGTACTGACAAAGGTCATACCACTCCCGGAAATCAGAAATTGAGCCCATTTTCGCCGTTCAGCATGTTCACTTATGACGGCGGGTGTCCGTTTCTGACCGCTGCGGGTTTTGGCTGGATATTCTACGCCGGACTTTCATTCCGACATGCACACTACGATTCCCCAATTAAAATAGAGCACGTGTATCCCTGTCATGTTACTTTTCTTTTAGCGGCGCCGGCCGGCAAATACGAAACGATCGTTTCTCATAACGGTGTAGCGCTATACTCATTTTACCTAAGCTTGTGTGGAGAGCGGTGTCACCTTTTAGGCACCGTTAAATGAGGACAAGTGTCTTATGCGTTCGGCGTATGACAACGTTCCTCGCCGAGTGATGTTGAGCGGTGGCAACTTAAAAAGTTCTTAAACTAATTACATCAATTTTAGATCGTTGATGTTAAGCGGTAACCGTTAAAGTAAAAATAATGGCATTCGTTAATTTAATAAGCACGGTTGAATAGTATTGCTCCTCCTAACAACAAAGGCTTGAACTATGAGGCAGTCTATTTTTTTTAAAACTGTTGGGTTAGGCTTCACACATACGATCATCACAAAAAGACTTTCCGTATCCCGGAACGACCATCGCTCACCGCCATGCATATCGTGGCATCAAAGCGCGGATGATACTTAGCGGCGAACGATGCCGACGATCCAAAACTTGTCCTTATAGATTTACATGGATAAGTGCTATTTTCAAAATATTGCCACCTACCCCCCCTACGTGCACGCTTTCACTCATCAATCCAGGATGACACCCCCAGTCATCGTAATTCAATTTTTCTTCTAAAAATATCTTTAACCGATTTGTGATGCGCACAGGGGATGCCCGTGCCACGGAAGTTGACAGCCCTCATAATCGAAAACAGTTTAACAGTTGAAATCCATATGCCTGATCGGGCAGAACGCTACCGCTGTGTTCAACCGGAACGAGAAGCGAACTATAAATAAAACTTAATATCCCTGTATGAAAATGAAAATCATTTTGCTGCTATGCATGCTTTTTGAAGGCATTACGATCCTTCGCGCCCAGACCATTTTGGACAATACGCAAGTGCGATTTTTTGGCAACACCGGATACTATGCCGAAAAAGATTCCGCCCACCACTTCACCCATACGTTTGATGTCGGCAACATCGAAATGTTGTTGACCTCACAAATCACGGACAGGATCTCGGTGTTGGCTGAGCCTGTGTTCGGCACGAATGGCGTGAGCATTGAACGCCTTATGATATCGTACTTTTATAGTGACTACCTGAAAGTGAGCGCAGGAAAATTGTATTCCCCTGTCGGGATCTGGAACACGCGGTTTTATCATCACGTGAAAGTGCTCACGCCAACCATCAATCAACCCGCCATCATCGCAGAGCCGGAGGAATTCGGCGTGCTCGACAACAACGATACGGGAATTCAATTGAGTGGCGAAAATATTTCAACGTTGCGATTTGGCTACAAACTCCTGGTGGGCAACGGCTATGCCAATAGCACAAAATACAGCGACAAGACCGTGACGGCCAATCTGTACATCGAGCCGGTCGACAATCTTCAGTTTGCCGTGTCGGGAAGGACCGACAATCTTGCTCCGGGCACGGTTGCCCCAACGGGTGAAGTGCTTCGCGAATTCAACCGCATAAACCTTTTCAATGCAAGCGTCATGTATTATGGCGGTGCCAGGTTTGAGTTCGCCTCGGAGTTTTATCGGATCGGCGTCAGCACGCCCTCCACGGCGACAAGACAACTCATGTCCGGGTTCGCTTATGCGGGTTACCGGCTGAACAAGTTCACGCCCTACGTCCTCTACAACAAGGTGAACTACGATCAAAATATAGGTTGGTTTTCGGTGAACAATTTCACCGGCAGTACCCTGGGCGTCCGCTACAATGTCAGCGCCTTGTGCGTGCTGAAGCTGGAAGGACAGTTTTTGGAATCCGACCAGTTCAAAAAACTCAACCGCATCGGTGTCCAATGGGCAATCGGTTTCTAACATTCATTCCATTTAAAATCCTTTTCAAATGAAAACGAAGTATGTATTCCTGTGTGGCCTCATCGCGTTGCTGGGTTTTTCGTTCATGGCCTTCCAGAACGCACCGGCGGCTGGAGAGTTTGCCATTGTCATCAATCGCGAAAACACCATCAATGCGCTGACGGCGTCGGAGGTCAAACTCTATTACTTGCGCAAACTCAAGAAACGGTGGACCGAAATAAACAAAAACATACGCCCCGTGGACCGCAAAGCTCCATGTGCGGAGCAGAATGCATTTTACAGCAAGATTCTGAACATGTCGGCGGCGGATGTAGAGAAATATTTCACCGGCAAGCAGCTACAGAATGCGGAAAGGCCGCCGGATAAATTCGCGTCCGATGCGGAGGTGATCAATTTTGTGGCTTCCGAGCCCGGTGCCATCGGCTATGTGAACACACGGTCGCTGACCGACGAAAACAAAGCAAAAATAAAAGTTGTATTGCAATTCTGATCCATGAACGCCCTTCCCCTGACCGGACGCCCGATTTTTTATTCAGTCCAACACAATCAAAACCCTTATGAAATTGAAATTGAATCTTTCCAACCGCATATCTCTCGGTTACATCATCATCATCGCCATCGCCCTGATGGCCACGCTGTATTGTGTCTATACGTTGCAGACAAACAAGGAATTGAGCAAGCGTATCCAGACCGTGAACCTGCCGGTCTATCTGCGGCTCAAAGATCTTAATGCGATAAGCCTCGAGGCTCAAAAACTAATCAACGACTGGGTATACCAGCCGAATGCCGAGGAAAAGAATGCATTGCTGGCTTTGCAGAATGAAGGCTATCCGAAACTGAGAAAAAATATTCAGGAGATAGTCAGTCACTCACAGAATGCCGGCGTTGATTCCGTGAAAAGTGTTTTGGCCTTGTTCGACAACATTCTGACAAGCCAGCGAAGCGTCATGAGCATATTAAACGCCGACAGCCTGTACTCCAACGACAATGCGGTTGATCGCGCCATCGATCTGTATGACCACGTCATTACCCCCGCGTCTCAACAATTGAGCGCCCGGCTCGATAAGCTTCTGGCGGCGCAGGAGGAAGAAATCAATGAGCTTCAAACGGAAAAAGAAACTGCCGATACGTTTCTGACGATCCTGCTTTTCCTGATGATCCTTGTCTTTGTCATTGCCGCCGTCGTCGCCTATTTCTATGCCCGGAGAACGATCATTGACCCGATCGTCAAAGCCAAGAATTTTATCGTGGCGCTGGGTCAGGGGAAATCGGTTGATATCCAGGTTTCGAGCCGGGAAGATGAGATTGGCGAGATGATGGCCGCCATGCGCAACCTCACCGAAGGCATCAACGCCAAATCAGAATTTGCGCTGGCCATCGGCCAGGGGAAGTATGACGCACAGTTTGCCTTGCTGGGTGACGAAGACCGGATGGGGCGGGCATTGTTGGATATGCGTTCGAGCCTGAAGGAAAATGCTGAAAACGAACAGCGACGTAATTGGGCTACCCAAGGCCTTGCCGAAATCGGCGCGATCTTGCGCGACCACGCGGACAAGCTGTCTGAATTTTACAATGCCGTTATTCGCTATGTAGTCAAGTATATGGGAGCCAATCAAGGAGGGATCTTTCTTCTGGTGAACCACGAAAAAGAATCACCCTACCTGGAACTGATGGCTTGCTATGCCTATGAAAGAAAAAAAATCCTCGAAAAAAAATTAGGCGTCGGTGAAGGGCTGCTTGGGCAGTGCGTACTGGAGAAGCAGACCGTAAACATGCGAAAGCTTCCCGAGAATTATATCCGCATAACTTCGGGCCTTGGGGAGGCGACGCCCTCGAACCTGGTGATCGTGCCATTGAAAATAAACAACGAGGTTCAAGGCGTTATGGAAATAGCTTCGTTTCATAAATTTGAACAATTTCAAATTGATTTTCTTGAAAAGCTTGCAGAAAGCATCGCGGCATCCATGGCGGCCGTGCAGATCAACAAACGTACGCAACACCTGCTCGATCAAAGCCAGCAACAGGGCGAACAAATGAAAGCAAACCAGGAAGAGCTCCGGCAAAGCATGGAAGAATTGTCGGCTACGCAGGAAGAGATGTCGCGAAAGGAAAGAGAATACCTCAAGAGAATCGCCGACCTGGAAGAGACGCTCAGCCGCCGAACCACCGCGCACGCGCTCCAGGGAAACGGCAGCCTTGTTCCGGCGCCTCGCTAATCCCATGAATTAATTTTTGTCAGATAACCTTTTCATTTTTTTATCCGCTCGATTTCATAAACACTTTCATGAACTTCAAATTTAAATTGAACCTTTCCGAACGCATCACAGTCGGTTATATGATCATCATTGTCGTGGCCTTGCTCACCACCGGTTACAGCATTTACACCTTGCAACGCAATAAACGGATCGATGGTCAGATCCAGGACACCTATTTGCCATTGTATCTTCAATTGAAGGATCTCAACACGCTAAACCGGGAAGGGGCCAAACTAACCAATCATTGGATCTATCAGCCGAACGCTTCGGAAAAAGGAGCGCTGATCAAATTGCATAAGGGAGACTATCCCGCAGTAAGGAAAGGCATCACGGAAACGTTGCTGGCCTACCATGGCTCCGACGCTGACGCCATCCGGCGGGCGATCCGGAATTTTGATGCGATCATACTTTTGCAGGAGACCATCATGTCGACCCTTCATCACGACAGCCTGTACGCGGACGATGCGGCTGTCGACAGTGCCATTCGGTTGTGGGATGGTAATGTCAGCGCATCCGTTGCCCAACTCGATTATCTCCTTGGTCGGTTGCTCAATCACCACCGGTTGCGGCTCGATCAGCTACAGGAAAAAAAGGAGCAGGCCGACACCTTCCTTTCCGAACTCCAGGTGGGCATGATCATGCTCTTCGTGCTTGCCTTTGCCATTACCCATGTCTACGCAAAAAAGAGTATCGTCGAGCCCATCGTGGATGCCAAAAACCTGATTGTGTCACTTGGACAAGGCAAACTGATCAACGTTCCTGTGAAGAGACGTGGCGACGAGATCGGTGAAATGATGATGGCCATGAACTCCCTCACGCGCGGCATGAACACCAAGTCCGAATTTGCCGATCAAATCGGCAAGGGCAATTATAGTGGACATTTCGACCTGCAGGGGCCCGAGGATGTCATGGGCAGGGCCTTGCTGAACATGCGCGATCAACTCAAAAAAAAGAATGCGGAGATGGACCGGTTTGTCTACAGCGCCTCACACGATCTGCGTGCGCCCATCGCATCCGTCAAAGGTCTCGTCAATCTGGTGCGCCTCGACACGTCCGCCGCCACGCTGGACCACTGCCTGGTGCTGGTCAACAAGAGTATGGACCGTTTGGATACGGTGATCAGCGAAATACTGGATTTTTTTCAGAATTCGCGATCGGAAGTGAAGGAGGAATGCGTCGACATACTGGAGCTCGTCGATGAAGTGATCAGCGGCTTTTCTTCGGAGCCTTGTTTTCCGGCGATCGCGTTTTCAATTCGTCATAACCTCGATCGCATGCCGCGGATCCAAACCGACCGGGGGCGTATGAAGTTGATCTTGAATAATCTTGTCGACAACGCCATTCAGTTTCGCAGTCAAATGCTTTCTCCGGAAATAGACATCGATATCTACCTGGATTCTCATCTCATCATTTCAGTACAGGATAATGGCGTGGGCATAGCGCCCAAGTATCACGACCGGATTTTTACAATGTTTTTCCGCGGCGATGCCGATCGATCCAAGTCCGGCCTCGGACTATACATCGTGCGGGAGGTGGTGAGTGCCTTATCCGGTACCATTGCCTTTCAATCGAATGTGGACAAGGGGAGCAGATTCACCGTACGCGTGCCGGTCGAAATCTGGAACGCCGAACCGGGGCAGAATTTGTGTTTGCTGGAGGATACCGCCTGGACCTGACGCATCGCTTTCCGTCCGATAGATTTTATAAAAATGGGATTAAGCCCATCCGGATCAGTGTGTGCTGCGATGGATGGGCTTTCGCATCATTTCCCGAATCCGTTCTTCATGATCTCCTCCAGATTAACACACATAACATTCCGGTAAATCTGGCAAAACATTGCCCCTCTATTTTTACGGCATCCATCGCATAATACCGTGAAAAGCAAACTACGCTCCGCCCTCATCACCCTGACGACCATCCTAACCCTGCACGTTCACGCCCAGGATGCCGCCACCAAAACCATCGACGCATCGTATCGCCGCGTGGAAGCGATGCTTTTCACCCGGCCCGATTCAGCCTTCGTGATAGCGCAGGGAGCCCTTCGCCGCGCGCAAGACCAAGGCTACACCGAAGGCACAGCCTATGGCCATTACCTCGTGGGTGAAATTTTTTACCGTCAGGGTTTTTATGAAGAGGCCCTTAACCACCTGCTCAAGGCGGAAACGTTATACGAATCGTCGCGCAATACGGAGGCGCTGGCCCGGAATCTGAATCAGCTTGGGGTGGTCTATTACACCATCCGCCAACCCGACCTAGCGCTCGAGAAACACAACCGCGCCCTGAAGCTCTACCAGGCATCAAAAAACCTGAAAGGCATTGCCGACACCTATGGCAGTCTCGGCCGT
>Ga0209050_1001744_pt1 | contig 21647 bp, 16 predicted proteins | sample Araplavi_mTSA_r2_FD_184276 | JGI IMG/M metagenome (GOLD analysis project Ga0209050, IMG submission 184276) | Arabidopsis root microbial communities from North Carolina, USA - plate scrape MF_Cvi_mTSA_r2 (SPAdes) (version 2) | ecosystem: Host-associated > Plants > Roots > Endosphere | place: USA... | reverse complement strand
CGATAGGTGACTTTGTCCGGTGCCATCACCAGCGCGACCAGTCCGCCCCCTTTGCCGATCGAACCGACCATGTCCAAGGCATCCAGCGGGAAGGCTTCCAGGGGCTCCTTGCGGCGGTTCGGATCCGGACGCAGGCCCGAACCACCGGCCTGGGGATTGGCCCAGGCGTCGGTGAACGGATCCCGCATGCCCTGCGCGGAGTATTCGAAGGTCTCGAACTGCTGCATGACCGGCAGCGGTTCAAGCGGCGGCGCCGGGCGTGCACGCACGTCGGCAACCCACTTTTCCAGGTTCGGCGCGTCGCCGGGGGTGCTGGTGATGCCACGTGCGCAGCCCGCCAGCAGGACCAGCATCAACAGCCCACCGACGCGTAGGATACGGGCCATGTTCATTGCTGGCCTCCGGTCGGAGCGGCGGCCTGTGCGGCGGCTTTTTCCTGCGCTTCCATTTCCACGTCGTCCAGGTACCGGTAGGTCTTGACCGTGCCCGACAGCTCCAGCGCGCCGGTGCGCGCGGTGATGCCGGTCTTGGGGTCCTTGGGCTTGAGGTTGATGTCGTGCATGGTCAGGATGACCACGCGCGGCAGCGAAGCCACGCCGCTGACGAAGGCACCGAACTGGTGGTAGCTGCCCACCATGCGCAGGGCGATCGGCTTTTCGGCGTAGAACTCCTTCGGCACTTCCTCACCGGGCTGGAACAGCTCGTTGACCAGGCCGCTGGACAGCGCGGTCTGCGAGATGTCGATGATCAGGTCCGGCATTTCGGTCTTGCTGGGCAGCTGGCGCAGCATCTGCTGCAGCACCTGCTCCATCTGGGCCAGCTGCTGCTTCAGCGGCTCCAGGTTGACCGCCCGGCCCTGCTCCTTCTCGAACTCGGTGCGCAGGCCCGCTTCGGTCCGCTCCAGTACTTCAAGCTCGTCGCGCTTGCCGCTGATGAGGACGAACCAGGCCAGGACGATGATCAGCAGCGAGAGCAATGCGCAGAAGACGATCTTGGCCTGCTGCGGCCAGCTGCCGATGTTGTTGAGGTCCAGTTCCTTCAGATTCACTTTCTTCTGGCTCATGCGGCCCCCTTCTGCGGCGTGCTGGACGCCGCCGGTTGCGTTGCCGGGGCGGGAACGATACGGCTGCCAGCAGGTGCGGGCGGGGTCTGCGCCGGCGGCGCGGATCCAGCCGGAGCCGGAGCCGGAGCAGAGGCCGGATCGGTGCCAGGTGCCGGCGCCAGCGGTGCCACGCCAGGCGCGGCGGACGGTGCGGCGTTCGGGTCGGTGCCGGGCGGGAGCGTGCTGCCGTCCGGCGCAAGGCCGTCAACCGCTTCGCTCTGCGCCGGCAGCGTGACCTTGACCACGAACACATACGGCAGTGCCGAAATGTCCGAGACCGGGCCCACCACCTTGTCCTTCTCTTCTTCCGGCTTGCGGGCTTCGATCACCGACAGTTCCGGCTTGGTCATCCAGCCCGAATTCTCCAAGTTGCGCATGTAGGCGCTGACCCGTGCATTGGACTGGGTGCGGCCTTCCAGGGTCAGGATGTCGCCTTCCTGCTTCAACGCGGTCAGCACCAGGCCATCGGGGATGGTCCGGACCAGCGCGTCGAACAGGTGCACCATCTGCGAGCGCTTGGCCTGCAGCTGTTCGATCACCTTCTTGCGCGCCAGCAGACGGTCCTTCTGGCGGTCGAGGCGGTCGATTTCCTGGTTCTGCTCCTTGACCCGGGCGATCTCGGCCTGCAGGAACGCATTGCGATCCCCCTGCCCGCTGATCTGGCGGTCGTAGTAGAACCAGATCAGCGCCGACAGCACCACGCCAGCAATGGCGGCAAAGCCCAGCATGGTCATGAACTCGCGCTGGCGTTGCTTGCGCCGTTCGGCGCGCCAGGGCAATAGATTGATTCTTGCCATCAGTCGAAGCTCCTCAGCGCCAGACCGGTGGCGATCATCAGCGCCGGGGCGTCCTGGGCCAGGGCATGCGCCTGAACCTTCGGACCCAGCGTCATCTGTGCCAGCGGATTGGCCACCACGGTGGCCACGCCCAGCTGTTCCTCCACCATCTCCGGCAGACCGGCCAGCGCCGCGCAACCGCCGGCCAGCACGATGTGGTCGACCCGGTTGAACTCGCTGCCTGCATAGAAGAACTGCAGCAGGCGGCTGATCTGCTGGACGGTGGCTTCCTTGAACGGCTCGAGCACTTCCATCTCGTAGCTTTCCGGCAGCCCGCCCTGGCGCTTGGCCAGGCCGGCTTCTTCATAGGTCAGGCCATAGCGGCGCATGACCTCGTCGGTGAGCTGCTTGCCGCCGAACACCTGCTCGCGGCTGTACAGGCTGCGGCCGCCACGAAGCACGTTCAGGGTGGTCATGGTGGCGCCGATGTCGACCAGCGCGACCACGCCATCGCTGGCGATCGGCAGTTCGCTTGCCACCAGGGCGAAGGCGTTTTCGACCGCGAAGGCCTCCACGTCCATCACCCGGGCGGTCAGGCCACCGAGCTCCAGCGCCGACTGGCGCAGCTCCACGTTCTCGGAACGCGAGGCCGCCAACAGCACCTGGACCATTTCCGGGTTGTTGGGGATCGCGCCGAGCACCTCGAAGTCGAGGTTCACTTCCTCGATCGGGTACGGGATGTAATTGACCGCTTCGAGCTCGACCTGGGCTTCCATGTCGTTCTCGTCCAGGTCGGCCGGCATCGGGATGAGCTTGGTGATCACCGCAGAGCCGGCCACGGCGGCGGCGGCATGCCGTGCCTTGGTACCGGAGCGGTTCACCGCGCGGCGGATGGCCTCACCCACGGCCTCCACTTCCACGATGTTCTTTTCCACGACCGCATTCGGCGGAAGTGGTTCCACAGCATAGTGTTCCACACGGAAACGATTGCCACTGCGGGAAAGCTGCAAGAGCTTCACTGCAGTCGAGCTGATGTCGACGCCAATAAGCGGCGACTGGCTTTTTGGGATAAGCCCCACGGTTTCTCCCCTGCCGACGGGCACTTGGACGCATAACCTGCGCCCGCGCATTAATAACGTTTTTTTTGCAAATCGCAACCATCAACGTGCAAAACGCGCAGTAGCGCACGTTTCACCCGTCCCCTGACGGCCACTGAAATGCTCTCCCCGGGAACAACCCCAGCCGTTCCCTTGCGTAATCTATACTCTGCGGCCACGAAATTCGCAATCGGAATCTGTCACTGATGACTCGTCTTCGACGCTGGCTGCGCTGGTTGCTGGTCGTTTTCCTGGTCCTGGCACTGATCGGCGCGGCTGTCGCAGGGGGCCTGTACTTCGCCATTTCCGCCCGCCTGCCCGACGTCCAGACCCTGCGCGACATCGAGATGCAGGAGCCGATGTACGTGTACGCGGCCGACGGCAAGCTGATGGCGGTGTTCGGCGAGTCCCGGCGCACCCCGATCACCATGAAGGAGGTCCCCGAGCGCCTGAAGCAGGCCTTCCTGGCCACCGAAGACGCCCGCTTCTACGAGCACGGCGGGGTGGACTACAAGGGGATCGGGCGCGCGGTCTGGCTGCTGGCCACGACCAATGACAAGCGGGTCCCGGGCGGGTCGACCATCACCCAGCAGGTGGCCCGGCAGTTCTTCCTGAGCTCGGAATACAGCTACACCCGCAAACTGGCCGAGATCCTGCTGGCGCGCAAGATCGAGCAGGAACTGAGCAAGGACGAGATCTTCGAGCTGTACCTGAACAAGAGCTTCTTCGGCAACCGGGCCTACGGCGTGGCCGCGGCGGCCCAGTTCTACTACGGCAAGACCCTGGCCGAGCTGGACCTGGACGAGATGGCCTCGCTGGCCGGCATCCCCAAGTTCCCCTCCAGCGGCAACCCGATCAGCAACCCCGAGCGCGCCCGCGAACGCCGCGACTACTACGTGCTGCAGCGCATGGCCGAGCTGGGCTTCATCAGCCAGGTCGAGGCCGACGCGGCCAAGGCCGTGCCGATGCACGCCAGCGCCCATGAGCCGCCGGTACAGGTCGAGGCCCCCTACGTGGCCGAGCTGGTCCGCCAGGAAATGATCGCCCGCTTCGGCGGCGATGTGCTCAACAAGGGCTACCACGTCACCACCACCATCAACTCGGAGATGCAGACGGCGGCGAACCTGGCGGTGCGCGATGGCCTGCTGCAGTACGACCACCGGCATGGCTGGCACGGGGTGGAGCAGCAGGTGCCACTGGGCGCAGGCGACGACGCGGCCGCCCTGGCGACCCACCTGCGCGGCATCAGCGCCCAGTCCGGGCTGCTGCCGGCGATCGTGGCCGCCACCGGCGCCGACGGCAGCGCCACGGTAGTGCTGGCCAACCGCAACGAGCTGGTGCTTCCCGCCTCTGCGGCAAAGTGGACCAACAAGACCCCGGCCAAGCTGGTCCAGCGCGGCGACATCGTGCGCGTGCGTGCCGGCGAGAAGGAAGGCGAGTGGCTGCTCGACCAGATTCCGCGCGGCCAGTCCGCGCTGGTCTCGCTGGATGCCCAGAGCGGCGCCCTGAAGGCGCTGGTGGGCGGCTTCAGCTTCTCCGGCAACAAGTTCAACCGCGCCACCCAGGCGCGCCGCCAGCCCGGCTCGAGCTTCAAGCCCTTCATCTACGCGGCCGCCTTCGACAAGGGCTTCAACCCCGCCTCGATCGTGCTGGACGCGCCGGTGGTGTTCCGCGACCGCCGCGGCAAGACCTGGCAGCCGCAGAACGATGGTGGCGGCTTCCGCGGCCCGATGCGCCTGCGCGAAGCGCTGGTGCAGTCCCGCAATCTGGTGTCGGTACGCCTGCTCGACGGCATGGGCGTGGAATACGCGCGCAAGTACATCAGCGAGTTCGGCTTCGCCGAAGCCGAGCTGCCGCCGAACCTGTCGATGTCGCTGGGCACTGCCTCGCTGACCCCGTTGTCGGTGGCGCGCGGCTACGCGGTGTTCGCCAACGGCGGTTCGCGCGTGGACACCTGGCTGATCGACCAGGTCAGCGACCGCGACGGCAACCTGGTGTTCAAGGAAAACCCCGCACGGGCCTGCCGCGACTGCGTGGGCACCAGCGGCGGCGCGCCGGTGAGCCAGGTGGTGGACGGCTTCAACTTCGGGGACGCCGCCGCGCCTGTCGCCGCCGGCCCGGCCAAACCGGAACAGGTGGCCGAACCGGTTGCACCGGTGGACCCGAACGCGCGTACCGCGCCACGTGCGATCGACGCGCGCACCGCCTACCAGCTGGTGTCGATGATGCGCGATGTGGTCCAGCGCGGTACCGGCACCGCCGCCAAGGTGCTGGGCCGTGAGGACGTGGGCGGCAAGACCGGCTCCACCAACGATCACCGCGACGCCTGGTTCTCCGGCTTCGGCGGCCCCTACGCCACCACCGTGTGGGTGGGCCGCGACGACTTCCGTTCGCTGGGCTACCGCGAATACGGCGGCCGTGCTGCACTGCCGATCTGGATCGACTACATGCGGGTCGCCCTGAAGGACACGCCGATCGCGCAGAACGAGCCGCCTACCGGCATGGTCCAGGCCACGCTCAATGGCGCCACCGAGTGGGTCAAGGTGGAAGACATGGAGAAGCTCGCCGAGTACGACTTCAACAGCCAGACCCCGCAGGCCGACGACGCCGCGTTCGATATTTTCTGATCGGTGGGGTGGAATGCCCGGACCTCACGTGCACGATGCACGTGAGGTGTAAAGTCGGTGCAGGTCGCAACGGGGAGAATCGCTCATGCATCGGGCCAGACAGCATGCCGAGAGCCAGACCCGCGAGCGTCGTCACCGGCTCGCCCACGAGGCGGCCCGGTTGATGGCCGAAGGCGGAATCCGCGACTACCACCAGGCCAAACTGAAGGCCGCCGGCCGCCTCGGCATCCACGACGATGCCTCGTTGCCGCGCAACACCGAAATCGAAGACGCGCTGCGCGAGTACCAGCGCCTGTTCGCCGGTGCCGGACACGGCGCGCAGTTGCGCCAGCGCCGTGAAGCGGCCCTGCGCGCCCTGGAGTTCCTGCATGGCTTTGCGCCGCGCCTGTGCGGGCCGGTGTTGGACGGCACCGCCGACGGCAACAGCCCCGTACAGGTGCAGGTGCACAGCGACGATGCCGATGCCGTGCAGCGCTTCCTGGAGGAGCATCGCATTCCAGCCGAATCGCGGATGCGCCGGCTGCGGCTGGACCGCGAGCGCACGCTGGATGCACCGGTCTGGGTGTTCAGCGCCGAAGGGCTGACCTTCGACGTGGCCGTGCTGCCCTATGACGCGCTGCGCCAGCCGCCGCTCTCGGCCATCGATGAGAAACCGATGCGGCGGGCGTCGGCGGCGCAGCTGCGCACCCTGCTCGCCGAAGACGAGATCAGGGGCTATCTGGACAGCCCCTGAGCGATCCCGGCGCTGCGCTTACCAGCCGATGCCGACGCCCATCGCCACGCTGCTCTCGCCGCCCTGGCTGAAGGCACCATTGAGGCTGAAGGTGGTGGTGGCACGCCGATCCAGCACGCGCTGGTACCCGACCGCCAGCGCCGATTCGCCATCGGCATGGCCGATTCCCGCCCCCAGCCGGTTCCAGGTAGGCAGGCCGGCGGTGTTCATCGCCATGGCGGCCTGCGCACTGCCCAGTGCCGCCATGCGGTTCATACGCCGATCCATGCGGTCCAGGCGCCGGTCGATCCCGACCAGCGCCTGGTCGGTGTAGGCATTGGCGCGCTGCACGGCATCGTCGACGGCGCGGGTATCCACCGGCGGCAGCGACCCATTGACCTGCTGCGCGACCGGCGTGCCGCGAACATCGCCGGGTGAGGGAGCGTCCGTCACCGCCGGCGCATCCGTGGCCGCGGCGGTCGGCACGGCCGCCGCAGCATTCGCGCCATCAAACGAGGCACCCTTCCCCTCTTCGTGTCCCTGTGCCTGCTGGGCGGCCAGCGCGCCGACCTGCCCGCCCATCTCGCCCAGCGCATCGTGGGCCGCGCTCACCGCATAATCGAGCGCGTCCAGCGCACCGGCCACCGTGCCGTACCACTTGCCCTGCACCGCGAAGCGGAGGCCGCGCACGCCGCCTTCGGCGTTGATGGTGGTGCCCACCACGCCGGCCAGGTCGGCCAGCTGCCGCACCGACACCACATCGTCGGCGGCCAGTCCGGGCATCACGTTGGTGATGCGCCGGCGGATGCCCTGCCCGCCCACCGAGACTTCGAATGGCCGTTGCACGATCGAACCGAAGCCCAGCGCGACGCTGTCGTGCGCGCCCTCCCAGACCTGGGTGGAGGCGCCGATGGCCATGCCGTTCTCGGCCAGCACGCGCGAGCGCGAGCCCAGCGCAAAGCCGTCCGCTGCGCCTTCCAGCACAATCGCCGCACGGCCGAGCGCGACCGAATTGTGCGCCAGCGCGCTGGCGTAACTGCCCACTGCGGTGGCGCCCCCGGCGGGTGCGCGCGCATCGGCGCCCATCGCCGTTGCAAGAAAACCGGCATGCGCAGGCAGGCTGAGTTCGTCGGCGCCTACCTTGGCATAGCGCTGGGTGTACTCCAGCGCCGCTACCCGCGCCTCGGCGGCAAACAGCTGCGCCCCATTGACCGCATGGTCGCTGTCGGCGCTGACGGTACCTGCCCCCAGGGCCACCAGCCGTGCGCCCCGCAGCTGCACGGTAGCGTCCTTGTCGAAGCGGACCACGTCACCCAGATCCCTGCTGACGCCGTGTACGTTGTCGTGCAGCAGCTCGATGCTGGTGCGGTTGCGCGCGATCTGTTCCCCATTGCGGTTGACCTGCCACAGTGCATCGGCCCACTCCGGGGCGGGTCCAGGTGCGGGGACCGGGGCCTCACACCGCACCACGCGCTCGCGTACCGGACGGCGGTCGAATACGCCGGCCACGCCCAGACCCACACCGAGACCGCCAGCAAACGCCAGTGCAGGTGCCGGGCCTGCATCAGGGGCCTGGTGGGCGTCCGGGTATGCCGGCCCGGTCTCGGGGAGCGGCGAGGATGCGGCGGCGGACCCGGGCAGCAGCACCACCAACGCAAGGGCACTGGCAACGCCGCTACGACGGAGATGACGCAGCGCGCGGGCCGAACAAGGGAGACGATGCATGGTGTTTCCTCTCAAGGCAGCAGGATCTGCTGGTGTTCGCGATAGCCGTCACGGCTGAGCCGGTAGTCCACGCGCAGCCGTGCGCCAGCCGCCGGCTGGAACGGCAGCGCCAGCGCGGCACCGGGGTATAAGCTGCGTTCGATGTCATGGGTGGTGCAGGTGCCGTCAGCACAGTGCTCGATGCGGCGGATGCCCACGCGCAGCGTGCCAAGGTTGTGCAGGCTGCCATCGGCGAGCCGCATCTCGACGCGGCCGTCGGCAGGCAGCAGGTTCACCAGCACGCCCCAGACCAGATTGACCCCGATGGTGGCGTTGGCAACCTCCGCAGCGTCCGCCGGCGGCGCCGCGTCTTCAGCGCGAACGCCCTCGAAGTACACCCGGAACGCGGTTTCCTCGACCACCGGTGCCAACGCGATCGCCCGTACCAGGCGGCTGCCGCCCCCGGCCAGCGCGAACATGGCCGGCGTCACCACCAGCGCGGCCGCATCGCCGGGGGGCGCGTCCACTTCGTGTTCGGCCTCGGTCGCCGGCGCTACCACGCGCTTGACCGTCACCCTGACGTACTGGGTGCGCGGCGACTGCGCCTGCACGCGGATGCTGGTGGCGCGCCCGGCGTCGACGTGCACGCGCATGGGGTGCACGTCCAGGTTGGCCGATACCGGCGCGGCGGGGAGCAGAAGGAGCAGGAGCACGGAACAAGGCAGGCGCATGGAACTCTCGCGGGGAATCAGGGGCGGCGGGTCGGCAGGCGCATTTCCAGGGTCAGACCGCCCTGGTAGCGACCGTCGCGCTTTTCGGCGGCCGGCACCCGTGGGGTGAGGAAGGTCAGTGGCGTGGGCACGCAGTGCACCGGCTGGTCCATGCCAGGCAACAGCACCGGCCGCAGTTCGGCCCTGTCGATGCCGGCCAGCACGGTGGCGGTACCGGGGTGAAGCGGGATCACCGCGCCGGCGTGCAGGAGCTGCAGGCGGTAGTCGATGCGGTCATGCGGTGCGCGGCCGCCGCCGTGGTGCCAGACCGAAAAATGGTGCGGCGCCCGATCCGGCACCTCGGGTCCGCCATCGCGGGCGATCAGCACCAGCTGGCTGCTGAGCGAGCCCAGGCCGTCATACAGGCAGACATCCAGCACTGCTACTCCGCCCACGCTGGCCGGTGGGGGCTGCGTGCGCAGCTGCAGCTGCAGGTCCATCTGCGCGGCTGACGCGCCGTGCTCGGGCAGGTGGATGGCGGCACGCTCGCGGTCGGTGACCGTCACCTCCAGCGCGAATACCTGCCGGCCCAGTACGGCCCCCCCGGCGCCGCGCACGTCCAGATGCAGTTCGGCCTGCCAATGTCCGGCCACCAGCGCGGCAAGCTCCATCGCCGCGATCTGCAGCGTCGCTGCGGTTCCTCCGGGCGCCACGTGGCAGTCGCGGGTGGCCGAGGTCCAGAGCGGGTACTCGGATTTGTCCCAGTAATCCTCGCTGCAGGTGCGCTCCCATTCCACGCGCTCCAGCCAGCCGACGACGGCGATCTCCCGGCGCTGCCCGCTGCGCTGCTCGTGAAATTCCAGCTGGATCGGCTGACGTCCGGTCGGGCCTTCGCCGCTGTCGCTGCGTGGACACCGCCCGCGCGCCGGGGTCTCGGTGCAGGTGACATGCAGGCGTCCGTGGCCCTGCTCCACTTCCTGGAAGCCCAGCACGGTGCGCGGCGCCCACAGCGGCAGCGGGTGTGGCGCGGCGCGGTCGAAACCGTGCTGCAGGGTGGTCACGGTGGTGCCCGGCGCCGGGACGGTGACCGGCGGCCGCTGCGCGGCGGCGGGCGCAACCGGCAGCAAGGCGATGCCCACGGCAGCGGCAATCGCGTGGCGGGGGCCCAGGGTCGCGCTCACGGCATGCCCCGGGCGATCGGTGCGGCGGCATCCAGCAAGCGCTGCACCCGCGGCTGCCGGGTGATGGCCGGCGGCAGGTCGTCGCGCGCCAGCGGCGCGCAGGCCACCTGCCCGACCCGCAGCACCACGCTGCGCTGTTCCTGCACCTGCAGCGGACACTGCAGCAGCCGCCCGTCCTGCAGCAGGTACAGCACGGCCTCGCGCTGCCCGAACTCGGCGATGAAACCGCCGTCCTGTCCCACCCGGGGCAGCGCCGCATTGAGGATGCGCGCGCCGGCCAGCGCACTGCCGGCGTCGTCGCGGGCACTGCCGATGTAGGTGAACGTGGCCTCCACCTGGACCGGCAGCGACATCACCCGCCCCGGCAGAAGGAACGGCTGCTGCGCCGGGCCCGCCGGGGTCACGCGCACGGCGGCATCCTGGACGTGTGCGGCAACGTCGTGCACATCGATCCGGTGGCGCTGGTAGCCACTGAGCGGCAACAGGCGGCGCTGCCCGAAACGCAGTGACTGGCGGCGCTGCGCGCCCGCCTGCACTTCAGCGGCGACGCCTTCCAGGGCGGGCAGGTCCGTGCTGGCCACGCTCACCGCCACGCCGGCATCGGCGCCGGCCGCGCTGCCCCAGAACACGCCACGCGGGGATATCGCCAGGGTCGATCCGTGGTGGAAACTGTAGGCCGTTGCCGTGGCGTGGGCCTGCCGATGGTGCGAGAGCACCGCACCGGTGTGCCCGAGCGGGGTGTGCGCACGCAGTGCGAGCAGCGCGTCGGCACCGCCGGCGTCGTCCACGCTGAGTTCGGCGCCGGCGTCGCGCGCAACGCCTTCCTGTTCCTGCCGCCACGACTGCGCCAGCAGCAGGCGCCGGTCCGGATCGGTCGAACGCGCCTGGCGTGCGTCGATGCCGATGCGCCGCAGGAGGCTGCTGCCCGACGCGTGCTGCAGTCGCGCCAGCCCTACCCCCAGCTGCACCCCCTCATCGCGCAGTGCGCCGGCCTGTCGCCACGCGCCCAGCCGGGTGCTGACGCTCATGCCGCGCCATTGCCGGGTCCGGTTGAAGTTCACCTGCAGGGTGCGAGTACGCGGTGCCAGACGCGGACCGGAGGCAGGCGTGGTGGTCCGTCGACGCGCGTACCCCAGATACAGGCTCCCGCCGGCCATGGGCAGGGTCAGCGACGCGCTCATCGCATCGGCGCAACCGAACCGGTCAGGGCCGGTGCCCGCCGTTGGCCGGCAGCGCGCGCCGCGCAGGCGTTGCCGGTACAGGTTCCACGAGGCGCTGCTGCGCACACTGAGCTGTTGCTGGCTGCCCCGGCTGCCGTCGTTGCCCGCAAGCGCGCCGACCTCCGCCTGCAGGTCATGCCCGCCCACGCGGTGCCGGGTTCCGGTGCGCAGTTCCGCGTAGGCGCCGGCGCCGACGCGGGCTACGCCCACGCTGATGCCGGACTGGTCGGCCAGGGGCAGTCGCAGCCCAGCTTGCAGGACGCCCTGTCCGCGCGCCAGGGCGCGATCATGCGTGGTTTGCCTGCCGCCCTGCACGAACCACTGCAGGCCGGGTTGGCCCCAGTCCTGGGCGCGCGCAAAGGGTTGGATTTCGCTGCGGACCAGCCGGCCGTCCTCATGGATGCGCAGGGTGACGTCATAGCTCCCTGGCGGAAAATGACGGGTATCCAGGTCGCTGACCCCGGCGGGCAGGTAAAAGGTCTGCAGCAGGCGCTCGCCATCGAAGGCGTCGACCCGTGCCGCGTTGGCCAGCCACACGGTCAGCGGTGCAGCCCCCGCCCCCGCGTCGGCGTCGACATAGGCCTGGGTGGTGCCGGCGCGCGCGCCGTCGAACCGGTCCAGGGGCAGCAGGCCAAGGCCGAACTGCCCGCCCTGGGGGCTGGCCAGGTTGCGCCGGTCCATGCGCCCAACCTGCACGTAGTGTCGCCGGGCCAGGTCGTGCCGGTAATAGAGATCATCGAACTGGAAGCGCGCCTGCGTGCCCTGTGCGGACCGCGCGTACCACACCTGGTTCCAGCTGCCCGCCACATGCCCGCTGCGCAGCACGCCGAGCGCGGCGCGGCCATGCGCGTTGAGCGCGTACTCGCCGCTGCCGCCGCTGAAGGTCAGGTTCTGCTGGTGCAGCAGGGCGTTCTCGGCCTGCTCGCTGAGCATGTGCAGGCCATCGCCGGCCGGCTGCGGCCGGGGCACCCAGTGCAGCGCGGGAAACAGCAGCAGGGCGCCGTCGCCTTCGTCGAAGATGGCATGCACGTGGTGTGGATCCTTGGAGGGAGCGCGCCATCCGCAACCGGGTTGCGGCTGCGCGTGGACGCAGGCCAGGTGGCTGTCGCGCGGCAACGGCGCCGACAGTGCGGGCAGCAGCGCCTGCTGGGCGGACGCCGGCAAACCGAGCGCGGCCAGGACCTGGGCGGGGGTGTCGAGCTGGACGTGTTCAAGGCTGACCCAGGCCGACCATAGCCCTGCCGAGCGACCGAAGGCGCGTACCTCGATGCGTTCGCGCTGGCCAACGGCAAGCTCTTCAAAACCAGCCGGCACCGGGCTCGCCTGCACGGCCACGGTGGCCATCGGCAGTGCAAGCGCCACCGCCAGCCGGACCAGGGCGGGAGCAGGAATGCGCATGATGGAATCGCCGGCGGCGGCCGGGCATGGCCGCTGCCGGCGTGGTGGGTCAGAGGCTGCTGGCCTTCTGTACGAGCACCAGGCTGACCGGGCCGTCGTACAAACCGGCGGCCGCGATCGGGCCCGGGGTGGCCTGGGCGACGGTCAACGGCATTTCGATCGACGCACCGGGAATGGCGCCCTGGAACAACTGGTCGGCGGTGAAGGCGATGGGGGCCAGACCCAGTTCACGGCCATTGAGGCTCACCGCCAGGGGCACGTCCACCGCACCGGCGGCGGTCACCTTGGGCATCAGCACGGCCGGCTCGGCCAGACGCACGTCGACGTCCAGGCTCGTGTCGTTGGAAAACACACGCACGCGTTCGCTCCAGCTGCTCAAGCCCTGGCCGGCGCGATACGGCATCTGCACGGTATCGGGAAGCGCGCTGCCATCGGCCCGCAGCAGCGACAGGGTCGGGTCGACATTGGCCCAGACGGTGATGTGCGCTTCTGCGGCGTGGACGGACAGTGCGGCGGTAAAGATCGCCAGGCCCAGCGTGGCCTGCTTCAGAGTGCGGTACATGAAATTGTCTCCCTTGATTGAAATGCACCTCGCAAGAGGCCGTCGTCCGCACTGCGTTCGTGCAGTGGCGGCGACGCGGTCAAGGTAGGCAACGCAGCCCGATGTCCACACGCAAGCATTCTTAAACCCGGGGCGCACCGGCGTGTTCTGCGACAGGGCACGCGATACGATGATGACGCAAACATTCCGAGCACCGCCTGGCACCCTCGCCGCACGCGGCTGTCCTATGCTCGCCGCGCTGCGGCGCAGTGCCTGTCGCGTGTTGAAAGCGCCAAAAAAAACGCCTCCCGAAGGAGGCGTTCTCTGCGTGCGGTACTGCCGGGGCGATCAGCCCTGGTAGTCGCGCACGTCGCTGCCGGTGTAGACCTGGCGCGGGCGGCCGATCTTCATTTCCGGGTCGACCTGCTGTTCCAGCCAGTGCGCGACCCAGCCGGAGGTACGGCCCAGGGCGAACATGACGGTGAACATTTCGGTCGGAATCTGCAGCGCCTTGTAGATGATGCCGCTGTAGAAATCGACGTTCGGGTACAGCTTGCGGGCAACGAAGTAGTCGTCCTGCAGCGCCGCCTGCTCCAGCTTGACCGCAACGTCGAGCAGCGGATCCTGCACGCCCAGCTGCTTGAGCACCTTGCTGGTCATCTCACCGATGACCTTGGCGCGCGGGTCGAAGTTCTTGTACACGCGGTGACCGAAGCCCATCAGACGGAAGCCGGAGCTCTTGTCCTTGGCCTTGAGCACCGCCGATTCGACGTTGTCGGCCGAGCCGATTTCTTCCAGCATCTTCAGCACGGCTTCGTTGGCACCGCCGTGGGCCGGACCCCACAGCGCGGTGACGCCTGCGGCGACCGACGCATACGGGTTGGCACCGGTCGAACCCACCAGGCGCACGGTCGAGGTCGAGGCGTTCTGTTCGTGGTCGGCGTGCAGGATGAACAGCAGATCCAGCGCCTTGACCACGTCAGGGTTCAGATCGTACTGGCCATCGGCCGACTCGAAGGTCTGCTTCAGGAAGCGGCTGACGTAATCCAGCGAGGTGTCCGGCGTGTTGGCCGGCAGGCCCTTGCCGTGGCGGTAGATCAGCGCCGACAGGGTCGGCACCTTGGCGATCAGGCGCACCGCCGACTGGCGACGCTGTTCGGCATCGGACAGGTCCAGCGAGGCATGGTACTTCGCCGACAGCTGCGCGATCGCCGCTGCCAGGATCGCCATCGGATGGGCATCCTTGTCGAAGCTGGCAATCAGCGCGTTGATCGATGCATCGACGTTGGCTTCGGCAGCCAGCTCGTCGGTGAAGGCCTTCAGCTGCTCGGCGCTCGGACGCTCGCCGTTGATCAGCAGATACGCCACTTCAACGTAGCTGGACTTTTCCGACAGCTGTTCAATCGGGTAGCCGCGATACAGCAGCACGCCCTTGTCACCGTCGATATAGGTGATGGCGGACTTGCAGCTGGCGGTGGCGGTGAAGCCGGAGTCGTAGGTGAAGAGACCGGTTTCCTTGGTCAGCTTCGCGATATCGACGCAATCGTTGCCGAGCGTGGGTTTGATGACAGGCAGAACAACCGACTTGTCGCCGGCGTTGAGCGTGACCTGATCAAGATCGGACACTGTGTGCGCTCCTCAGGGGAAGGCGCCCACCCAAGCGCATGGGGCGGGCACGTGAATGAAGTCCACAACCTGTGCTGTGGATCACGTCATTATCGCACAGCAGCATTTGCCACGCCCTAGGACGGAAGTCGTAGACCAGGGTCTGCCGCGCCTTGCAAATGCAGGCATTGGCGGGCCATACCGGGCTGATCTGGACACTGCGTTCCCGCAGCCGGCGCAATTTATGAACCGCCGTTCATCCAGCAGCAGGGTTTGCACGGGGCAAAAAAAAACAACGGCCGCCTGGGCGACCGTTGTTTTCATGCAGCAGCTTCGGAAGCTCAGGCAGCCGACGGCGCCGACGGCTTGCCGAAACGCTTCTGGAACTTGTCGATACGGCCGCTGGTGTCGATCACCTTGTGCTTGCCCGTGTAGAACGGGTGCGAAGCCGAGGAGATTTCGACCTTGACGAGCGGGTACTCGTTGCCGTCTTCCCACTTGACCGTTTCCTTGGCGGACATGGTCGAGCGGGTCAGAATCTTGAAATCGGACGTGACGTCATGGAAGACCACGTCACGGTAGTTCGGATGGATATCGTCCTTCATGAGGCACACCGTAAAAAAGGTAAGGAAAACGCAAGAGCGGCATTATAGTCCCGGCCGCCGCCGAGGGCAAGCCGGGGGGCCGCCGTGTGAAGACAGGCCCCCGCGACCTCAGGCAACGCCCAGTGCGGCGCGGACCTGGGCTTCGAAGCGCCGCTGGTCGTAAGCCATCAGCAGCTGGGTGTTGTCCGGCTGGCCGGTCTGGCGGTTCCAGTCGACGAGGGTGGCACCGCGGCTGTGGGTGCCGGTCAGCTCCACGTTCAGCGGACGCGCTTCTACCCGCAGCGCGCCTTCAGGCTGAAGCGCCCAGGCCATGGCCAGGGCATCGGCGGCAAACCAGCGGTCGCCACGGCTGTCCTCGGACCACAGGCGGGTCTGGCGCGAGATCAGTTCGTAGAAACGGGCCTTGTCGCTGTCGGCCGCCAGCCACTGTTCGACGTCCTTGTGCAGCAGGCCGTGGGCGACGGTGGCTTCCCAGTCCGCCACTTCGATCTGCGGGAAGCCGGTGAACACCACGTGCGCCGCCTCCGGGTCGAAGGCGATGTTGAACTCGGCGGCCGGGGTGATGTTGCCGTGGCAGGTGACCGCCCCGCCCATGACCAGGAAGCGCTTCACGCGCTGCGGCAGGGTCGGGTCGAGCTTCAGCGCGAGCGCCAGGTTGGTCAGCGGGCCCAGCGCGACCAGGAACAGCTCACCGGCGTACTGGTGCGACAGACGCAGGATCGCCAGGGCGGCATGCTCGGCCTCGGCCTGGCGCTGGGCGGGGGGCAGATCGACGTCGCCGAAGCCATCGGCGCCATGCACGTGCGCGGCATCCACGGACGGGTGCAGCAGCGGGTCGGCGGTGCCGGCGAACACCGGCACGTCGTCGCGCCCGGCGACTTCGCACAGCTTCAGTGCATTGCGGACCGTGTGGTCCAGGCCGACATTGCCGGCGGCGATCGTAAGGCCGACCACGTCGTGGCGTTCGTCGGCAAAGGCCATCAACAGGGCCAGGGCGTCATCGACACCTGGATCGGTGTCGATCAGCAGCGGAATCTTCTTGGTCATGCGTGCCGTCTTTATCTAGCGGCAATGGAATGTCTCACCCGCAGATGACAAATACAAGGCCGGCGCCGAAGCCGTCACGACCAACGGTCGTGACCTGCCAACGAGGGCAACGGGTAGGTAACGACCGTTGGTCGTTACGCTCCTGCGTATCGCACGGCCGATCCAATCCACCGCTCGACCACCCGATCGGCCACCGCCGGCGCCTCCTCCAGCAACCGCTCGGCCAGCGCATGCACCGCCGGCAGCAGGTCCGCGTCGCGGGCCAGATCCGCCATGCGGAAGCCGGCCAGGCCGGTCTGGCGGGTCCCCAGCAGCTCGCCGGGTCCGCGCAGCTCCAGGTCCTTTTCAGCGATCACGAAGCCGTCGTTGGTCTGCCGCATGGTTTCCAGCCGCTCGCGCGCCATCGCCGACAACCGCGCCTGGTACAACAGCACGCAGCGCGACACCGCCGAGCCGCGCCCGACCCGCCCCCGCAGCTGGTGCAGCTGGGCTAGACCCAGCCGCTCGGCGTTTTCGATCACCATCAGCGAGGCATTGGGCACGTCCACGCCGACTTCGATCACGGTGGTCGCCACCAGCAGGTCGATCTGGCCCGCCTTGAAGGCCACCATCGTGGCCAGCTTCTCGCTGGCCTTCAGCCGCCCATGCACCAGCCCCACCCGCACACCCGGCAGCAGCGCCTGCAGCGATTCGTAGGTGGCCTGGGCCGGGGTGGCGTCGAGCTCGTCGTTCTCCTCGATCAGGGTGCACACCCAGTACACCTGCCGGCCTTCGCGGCAGGCCAGGGCGATGCGCTCGATCAGTTCGGGACGACGGTCGTTGTTGAGCGCCACGGTCTGCACCGGCGTGCGGCCCGGCGGCAGTTCATCGATTGCCGAGACATCCAGATCGGCATATTCGGACATGGCCAGCGTGCGCGGGATCGGGGTGGCGGTCATCACCAGCTGGTGCGGCACGCTGCGCCCGCCCGCGCCCTTGTCGCGCAGCGCCAGCCGCTGGTGCACGCCGAAGCGGTGCTGCTCGTCGACGATGGCCAGCGCCAGGTCATGGAATACCACCGTGTCCTGCATCAGCGCGTGGGTCCCCACCACGACCTGGGCCTGGCCGTTGGCGACCTGCTCCAGCACGGTGCTGCGCGCCTTGCCGGTGACCTTGCCGGCCAGCCAGGCCACCTGCACACCGAGTGGCTCCAGCCACCCGCGCAGGTTGCTGAGGTGCTGCTCGGCCAGCAGTTCGGTGGGTGCGGCCAGGGCCACCTGTTTGCCCTGCTCCACCGCCAGCATCGCAGCCAGCGCGGCCACGACGGTCTTGCCGGACCCCACGTCGCCCTGCACCAGCCGCAGCATCGGGCGCGGCCGGGCCAGGTCGGCGCGGATCTCGGCGAACACGCGCTGCTGGGCACCGGTGAGTGCGAACGGCAGTTGTTCGAGCAGGGCTGCGGTCAGTCGCCCCGGGCCGGCCAGCGGCGGCGCGTGGTGGGCCTGCAGGGCAATGCGCTGACGGCGCAGGCTGAGGTGATGGGCGAGCAGTTCTTCCAGCGCCAGGCGACGCTGCGCCGGATGGGTGCCGGCGGCCAGGGCGCTCAGGTTGGCGTCCGGCGGTGGCCGGTGCACGGTCAGCAGGGCGCTGCGCAGCGAGGGCAGCGCGAGGCCATCGAGCCAACCGGAAGGAAGCAGTTCCAGCGTGGCTTCGTCGGGCAGGCGGTCCAGTGCCTGGCCGATCAGGCGACGCAGCGTGGCCGGCCCCATGCCTTCCACGGTCGGATAGACCGGGTCCAGGCTGTCGCCCAGTGCCGGGTCTTCAGTGCGGCCCAGGATCTGATAGCTGGGATGGACGATCTCCAGTCCCAGCTGGCCGGGCTTGGGCGTGCCGAAACAGCGCAGCCGGGTGCCCACCGCGAACTGCGCGACCTGCTGCTGGCGGAAATGGAAGAAGCGCAGCACCAGCGTGCCCTGCCCTTCATCCTCCACCGCGACTTTCAGCGTGGGACGGAAGCGCATGCCGCGGTCGACCGCCACCACCCGGCCTTCGACCTGTGCCGGCACGCCGTTGCGCAGGTCCTGGATGCGGGTCAGCGCGGTCCGGTCTTCATAGCGCAGCGGCAGGTGCAGCCACAGGTCCTGCAGCGAGGCCAGCCCGCGTGCGGCCAGCTTGGCGGCTACGGCAGGACCCACGCCGGCGAGCACCGCCAGCGCGGTGTCGCCGGACGGAGCCAGCGCCGGAGTGACCGCCGTCCTGCGCGCCACGTGCGGGTCAGTCGATGACCATGACCGCGTCGACCTCGAAGTTCGCACCCTTGGGCAGGCCGGACACTTCGATGGTGGAGCGGGCCGGGAACGGCGCCTGGAAGTAGTCCTGCATGACCGCGTTGACCTTGGCGAATTCGGCCAGGTCGGTCAGGTACAGGCCGAGGCGGACGACCTTGTCCAGCGAGCCGCCAGCGGCTTCGGCCACTGCCTTGAGGTTGTCGAAGGCGCGACGCGCCTGCGCCTCGACGTCACCGGCACCGACGATGTCGCCGGTGGCCGGGTCCAGCGGGATCTGGCCGGAGAAATACACGGTGTTGCCGGCACGCACGGCCTGCGAATACGGACCGATGGCGGCCGGTGCGTTTTCGGTGTTGATGATCTGGCGGGACATGGAATGCTCCGGTACGAATGAGAAGTGCAATTGTAGCGGGGCAGGAGCACCGTCGTGCGCGCGCGATGATTCGCAACGCCGCAGGCGTTACTGGCGTCGGACCGACTGCACGACCGACAACCTGCGCAGGCGGCGCATGACTTCGGCCAGGTGGTTGCGGTCGCGCACCTGGATGTTGAAGGCCAGCACGGCGGCGTTGAAATCGCGGTCCAGGTAATCGACCCGTTCGATGTTGGAGTGGCTCTGGGCGATCGCCGCCGCCAGCTGCGCCAGCACGCCGGTGCCGTTTTCCACTTCCACCACCAGCGCGGTGTCGTAATCGCCGGACACGGTGGTGTCCCAGCCGATCGGCACCCAGCGCTCGGGCGATTTGCGCAGCTCGGCCAGGTTCGGGCAGTCCATGCGGTGCACCACGATGCCTTTGCCGGCGGTGTGGTACCCCATGATGTCATCGCCCGGAATCGGCTGGCAGCAGTTGGCGAAGCTGACCACGCCGCGCTCGCTGCCGTTGATCAGGATCTTCTCCTGCGAATGCTTCGAATGCGCGCCGCCGCGCAGTTCGGCGTAGGCCATCAGCGCCTGCGCAGCCTGGTTGGGCATCCAGTTGCCCAGCGCCACTTCGGCCAGCAGCGCCTCCAGGCGGGGGTAGCGATGCTCGGCCAAGAACGCATCCAGCCGCCCCTTGGGCAGCCGTTCCAGCGAACTGTCCATCGCTTCCAGCGCGCGGTCCAGCATGCGGTGGCCGAGCTGGACGGCATCTTCGTGTTCAAGCTGCTTGAGCTGGTGACGGATCGCGGTACGCGCCTTGGAACTGACCACGAACTCCAGCCACTGCGGCTTGGGCGTGGCCGAGCGTGCGGTGATCACTTCCACCGTCTGCCCGCTGACCAGCTTGGTGCGCAGCGGCACCAGCTTCTTGTCCACCCGCGAGGCCACGGCCATGTTGCCCACGTCGGTGTGCACCGCATAGGCGAAATCCAGCGCGGTGGAGTTGCGCGGCAGCGCCAGGATCTTGCCCTTGGGCGTGAACAGGTACACCTCGTCCGGGAACAGGTCGACCTTGACGTTGTCGAGGAATTCCAGCGAGGAGCCGGCGGCGCGCTGCGAATCGATCAGTTCCACGATCCAGGCGTGGGCCCGGCTCTGCGCGCTGTTGGGGCTGTCGCCGCCGAACTTGTAGGTCCAGTGGGCGGCCACGCCGCGCTCGGCGATCAGGTCCATTTCCTCGGTCCGGATCTGCACTTCGATCGGCGAACCGTAGGGCCCGAACAACACCGTATGCAGCGACTGGTAGCCGTTGGCCTTTGGAATGGCGATGAAGTCGCGGAAGCGTCCGTCGAGCGGTTTGAAGGTGGCGTGCACCGCGCCGAGCGAATGGTAGGCGCTGGGCACGTTGCGCACGACCAGGCGGAAGCCGAACACATCCATCACCTGATCGAAGGATTTGTTCTCGTCGCGCATCTTGTTGTAGATGCTCCACGGCGTCTTGATCCGGCTGACCAGGCGGTGCTCCAGCCCTTCCTTGGCCAACCGCTGCGACAGCTGCACCTCCACCTGGGCCATGGCCTCGCGGCGCACCACCGGCTGGCTGCGGATGTGTTTTTCCAGGATTGCGTGGCGCCAGGGGTACAGCGCCTTGAAGCCCAGGTTCTGCAGCTCGCTCTTGACCAGGCTCATGCCCAGCCGCTGGGCGATGGGCGCGTAGATCTCGAGAGTCTCGCGGGCGATGCGGCCGCGCGCTTCGGTGCTCTGCGCGCCCAGGGTGCGCATGTTGTGCAGGCGGTCGGCCAGCTTGATCATGATCACGCGCAGGTCGCGCGACATGGCCAGCAGCATCTTGCGGAAGCTCTCGGCCGCCGCCTCCTGGCGATCGCGGAACTTCAGCTTGTCCAGCTTGGTCACGCCGTCGACCAGTTCGGCTACCGCTTCGCCGAATTCGGCGGCCAGTTCTTCGCGGGTCAGCGGGGTGTCTTCGATGGTGTCGTGCAGGATCGCCGCGATCAGCGCCTCCACGTCCAGGCCCAGCTCGGCCAGCACCTGCGCCACCGCAACCGGATGGGTGATGTAGGGCTCACCGGACTTGCGGGTCTGACCGGCATGCGCCGATGCCCCGACTTCCCAGGCGCGGCGCAGCAGCGGCAACTGCTCGGGAGGCAGGTAGTGGGCCGCGCGTTCGAGCTGGAGGACGTAGTCGGGTACGGCCGCGCCGGCGGACGCGGCGACCTTGGCAGAGGGGCCTGGGTTCATGGCTGGAAGACTATTCCAGCAGGCGGATATCGGCAAACTATTGCGTCATGCGATCCCGCGTCACCAACAACGGTCGTGACCTGCCGGATGGCATTGGGTGACCGCCCATATGCAAACAGCCCGCCAAGGGCGGGCTGTTCGTGCACAACGGTGATCGCCTGCGCGATCAGTCGTCGTTCTTGGACATGTCTTCGTCGGCGACCACTTCAGCGGCGGCCCATTCCAGCGCTTCACGTTCGGCACGTTCGCGCTCGGCCTTCTCGACTTCGTCGATCAGGGCGTTGTCGATCTTGCGGGCGGCGATTTCACGCAGCGCCAGCACGGTCGGCTTGTCTTCGGTTTCGCTGTTGTCCAGGGTGGCCTGGACGCCATTGGCCAGCTGACGGGCGCGCTTGGACGCCATCATGACCAGCTCGAAACGGTTATCCACGACTT
>Ga0209050_1001741_pt1 | contig 21663 bp, 20 predicted proteins | sample Araplavi_mTSA_r2_FD_184276 | JGI IMG/M metagenome (GOLD analysis project Ga0209050, IMG submission 184276) | Arabidopsis root microbial communities from North Carolina, USA - plate scrape MF_Cvi_mTSA_r2 (SPAdes) (version 2) | ecosystem: Host-associated > Plants > Roots > Endosphere | place: USA... | reverse complement strand
TGAAATGCGCCACCAGGGCAAGCCGATAGATCCGGCCGGGTGGGTCAAGTTCTAGCGGCGGAAAGCAATCAATGGGCAACAAAACGAAGAGTCTGGGCCTGGTCGGCCTTGGTATGGTGGCTGGCATAGCCGTCTCGATGCAGTTTTCCGCCCTTGCGCAAAAGGGCGCCACGCCTTTGCCGCTGGAAGAACTGCGCACCCTGTCCGAAGTTTTCAGCCTGATCAAATCCGACTACGTCGAACAGGTCGACGACAAGAAGCTGCTGCAGGACGCCATCGCCGGCATGGTTTCTTCGCTCGACCCGCATTCCACCTACCTCGATAAGACCGCATTCAAGGAAATGCGCGAATCCATCCACGGCAAGTTTGTCGGCATCGGTATCGAAGTGGGCGTGGAGGACGGCTACATCAAGGTGGTGGCGCCGATCGAGGATTCGCCGGCCTGGCGCGCCGGCATCAAGGCGGGCGACCTGATTACCCGCCTCGACAACGAACCGCTGAAGGGCCTGTCGCTGGACGAGGCGATCAAGAAAATGCGTGGCGAGCCGCGCACCAAGGTGGTGCTGACGGTATCGCGCAAGAATGAAGAAAAGCCGCTGCTGATTCCCATCGTACGCGAAGAGATCCGCGTGCAGAGCGTGAAGGTGAAGATGGTGGAGCCGGACTATGCCTGGCTGCGCATCTCCCAGTTCCAGGAACCGACGGTGGAAGACATGGCGAAGAAGCTGAGCGCCCTGTACGCCAAGAACCCGAACATCAAGGGCCTGGTGCTGGACCTGCGCAATGACCCGGGCGGCGTGGTGCAGGGCGCGGTCGGCGTGTCTGCCGCCTTCCTGCCCAAGGATGCGCTGGTGGTCTCCACCGATGGTCAGCTGGCCGATTCCAAGCAAGCTTTCCACGCCACCTCCGAAAACTATGCCACCCGCAGCGGAGGCGACCCGCTGGCCAAGCTGCCGGCCGCGCTGAAGACGGTGCCGATGGTGGTGCTGGTCAACGGCGGTTCCGCCTCCGCTTCCGAGATCGTGGCCGGCGCCCTGCAGGATTACAAGCGCGCCATCGTCATGGGCAGCCAGACCTTCGGCAAGGGCTCGGTGCAGACGCTGCGCCAGATCACCGCCGATTCGGCCGTCAAGCTGACCACCGCGCGCTACTTCACGCCGAACGGCCGCGGCATCCAGGCCAAGGGCATCGTGCCGGACGTGCTGGTGGATGAAACAGCGGAGGGCGACGCCATCAACAGCCTGCGCCTGCGCGAGGCCGACCTGCAGAAGCACCTGGCCAACGGCGACGGCGAAGAAGACAAGGAAGGCCGGATCCGCCGCGACGAACTGGAAGAAGAGCAGCGTCTGCTGGCCGCCGCGAAAAAGCAGAAGCCTTTCGAGTTCGGCGGCAAGGACGACTTCCAGCTGGAACAGGCGCTGCGCCATTTCAAGGGCTTGCCGGTCAAGACGGCCAAGCCTGAGCTGGCAGCGAAGTAAATGAACGACCAGCAGCTGCTGCGATATTCGCGCCACATCCTGCTCGATGAAATCGGCATCGAGGGACAGCAGGCGATGTTGCAGGGCAGGGCGCTGGTGATCGGCGCGGGCGGCCTTGGTTCACCGGCATCGCTTTACCTTGCCTCGGCCGGCATCGGCCAGCTGACCATCGTCGACCATGACAGCGTCGACCTGACCAACCTGCAGCGCCAGATCGCCCATACCACCGAGCGTGTCGGCCAGCCCAAGGCCGAATCGGCGCGCGCCACCCTGAATGCCATCAATCCCGAATGCCAGGTGGACGCCCTGGTCGAACGCGTCGACGACGCGCGCCTGGCGGCGCTGGTGGCGCAGCACGACGTGGTGCTCGACTGCACCGACAACTTCAAGACCCGCCACGCCGTCAACCGCGCCTGCGTGGCGCACCGGGTGCCGCTGGTGTCCGGCGCCGTGATCCGCTTCGACGGCCAGGTCAGCGTGTTCGACACGCGCACGGAAGGGCCGTGCTATTCCTGCCTGTTCCCGCAGGACCAGCCATTCGAGGACGTGGCCTGTTCCACCATGGGCGTGTTTGCGCCGCTGGTGGGCGTGGTCGGCGCCATGCAGGCGGCCGAAGCGCTCAAGCTGGTGATGGGGATCGGCGAATCGCTGTCGGGCCGCCTGTTGCTGCTGGATGGATTGCGCATGGAATGGAACAGCATTAGCATCACCCGCAACGAGGCCTGTCCTGTCTGCGGGACACAACATCAATAAACAGGAGATCCAACAATGAAGCGAGTTTCCGCCGTCCTGGCGCTGGCGATTGCAAGCGCGTTCAGCGCGCAGGCAGCCGTCACGCAGACCACCCGCTACGTCATCATTTCCGAGAACAACGGCAAGCAGATGGGCGAGCAGGTGGTGGAGAACCACGACGACGGACTGACCAGGGTTCGCTACATTTACAAGGACAATGGCCGCGGCCCCGAGCTGACGGAGGAATTCCGCCTGGCTGCCGACGGCACCATGTCGTACTACCATTCCAAGGGCAATTCGACCTTCGGCGCCGTGGTGGACGAAACCTTCGAGCGCGACGGCACCAAGGCGAAATGGAAATCCACTACCGAGCAGGGTGAAAAATACGTCGCCGGCCCGGCCGTCTATGTGGCGCTGAACGGCAGCTTTGAAGTCGATTCGCGCGCCATCGCCGCGCTGGCCAGGACCGCTTCCGCCAGCATCCCGCTGCTGCCTTCCGGCACGCTGAAGCAGGTCGTGCTCGATGAAGTGCAAGTTGCCGGCCCCAAGGGCCAGACGCAGCAGGTGCAGCTGGTGGCGCAGACCGGCCTGGGGCTGAGCCCGAAATTCCTGTGGATCAGCAAGGGTGACAATCCTTCCCTGTTTGCCGTCGTCGAACCGGGCACTTACGTATTCGCCATCGAAGGCTGGCAGGACAACGGCAAGCTGCTGGCCGAGCGCCAGAAAGTCGCCGAAGCGAAAATGCTGAACGACCTGGCCGCCAAGCTGCAGCACCCGCTGCAAGGCCTGACCGTGGTGAAGAACGCCCGCATCTTCGACAGCAACAAGGCCACCGTCGGCGCGCCATCCGACGTCTACGTGCTGCGCGGCCGCATCGCCGCCATCCTGCCGGCCGGCTCGCCGGTGCGCGGCGCCGTCAACGAGATCGATGCCGCCGGCCGCATCATGCTGCCAGGCCTGTTCGACATGCACGGCCACATCGGCCGCTGGGAAGGCGCGCTGCACGTGGCAGCCGGCGTGACCACGCTGCGCGACATGGGCAACGACAATGCCCAGCTGCAGATGATGATCGACGAAGTTGCCGACGGCGAGCTGCTGGCGCCGCAGATCGTGCCGGCCGGCTTCCTGGAAGGCGAAAGCCCCTACTCCTCCAATGGCGGCTTCGTGGTGAAAACGCTGGAGCAATCCAAGCGCGCCATCGACTGGTACGCCGAGCATGGCTACCCGCAGCTCAAGATCTACAACTCCTTCCCGAAGGAGATCCTGAAGGACACCGTGGCTTACGCCCATTCGCGCGGCATGCGCGTGTCCGGCCACGTGCCGGCCGGCCTGCGCGCCCAGCAGGTGCTGGATGCGGGCTACGACGAGCTGCAGCACATCAACCAGGTCATGCTGAACTTCCTGTTCAAGCCGGGCGTGGAAACGCGCAGCCTGGAACGCTTCTACCTGCCGGCCGAAAAAGTCGCCGGCCTGGACTTCAATTCGAAGGAAGTGAAAGACTTCGTCGCCACGCTGAAGAAAAAGCAGATCGTGATCGACCCGACCCTGGCCACCTTCGCCTTCCTGAAGCAGAAGGACGGCGACGTCAACGAGCCGTGGGCGGCCGTGGAAGGCAATATGCCGCCCGACGTGGCGCGCGGCTTCCACGTCGGCACCATGAAGATCCCGGATGCCGCCACCCAGGCGCGCTACGAGAAATCCTTTGCCAAGATGGTGCAGTTCGTCGGCACCCTGCATAAGGCCGGCGTGCCGATCGTGGCCGGTACCGACGACCTGGCAGGCTTCACCCTGCATTCGGAACTGGCCTTGCTGGTGAAAGCCGGCCTGACCCCGGCCGAAGCAATCCAGGTCGCTACCCGCAACGGCGCCCGCTATACCCGCACCAGCGCCGACCGCGGCAGCATCGAGACCGGCAAGCTGGCCGACCTGGTGCTGGTGGACGGCGACCCGACCAGGAACATCGAAGACCTGCGCAAGGTTTCCGCGGTGATTACGCGCGGCCAGGTAATCTATCCTAATGAAGTGGATGAAGCGCTGGGCATCAAGCCTTTCGTCGCCGATGTGCCGGCGGTGAAGCCGCTGCAAGCCGTGCCGTCGAATATCGCCGGCTCCAACGACGGGGTGTTGCGCCGCGCTGGCGCAATTGGCCGCAAGCACGATTGAATCACTTATACTGCCAGTTTAATTTTTAGTGAATCTTATGCAAAAACCAAGCAAACGCCGCTCCGGCGGTTTCACGCTGATCGAAATCATGGTTGTCGTGGTGATCATGGGCGTGCTGGCGGCACTGGTGCTGCCTAAGGTGCTGGACCGCGTGGGCCAGTCCAAGACGGCCGCCGCCAAGGTCGAAATCTCCACCATCATGCAGGCGCTGAAGATGTACAAGCTGGACAACCAGCGCTACCCGACCACGGAGCAGGGCCTGCAAGCCCTGATGGCCAAGCCGACCGCCGGCCCTGCGGCCAACGGCTGGAAGGCGCCGTACCTGGAAAAAATGCCGAAGGACCCCTGGGGCAACCAGTACCAGTTCCTGTCCCCGGGCGTAAAAGGTGAAATCGATGTGTTCTCATATGGCGCCGACGGCCAGCCAGGCGGCAGCGGCGACGATGCAGATATCGGTTCCTGGGAAATCTGAGCGTTCGGCAGGCTTCACGCTGATCGAGCTGCTGGTGGTGCTGGTCATCATCGGCATTACGCTCGGCCTGACCGTGATGAATGTCGCGCCCTCCCAGGCGCAAGCCATGCAGAAGGAAGCGCAGCGCGTCGCGCTCCTGATGCAGCTGGCGCGCGACGAGGCCATCGTGCGCAACCGTCCCATCGCCTTCGAGGCGGGGCCGGACAGTTACCGTTTCCTGGTACGTAACGAAAAAACCTGGGAAACGTTGCCGCAGGACGACATGCTGCGCGAACGTCCTTTCCAGTTCGGCCCGATCACGCTGTTGCTCGACCCGCCGACCAACATACCGGGCACCATGCGCATCGTGTTTGGCCGCGAGCCGGTCGACCGGCCTTTCACATTGACCATGGCCAGCGGCGATATGCGTGCCATCATCCGCGCCGACGGCATCGGCCATTTCACGGTGGACTGACGAATGCGGCAACGAGGCTTTACCCTGCTGGAGGTGATGGTGGCGCTGCTGATCGTCTGCACCGCCCTGGGCGCCGCCTTGCGCGCCATGGGCAGCCTGACCCAGAACAGCGAAGGCCTGCGCACCAACATGATGGCCATCTGGTCGGCCGAGAACCGCATGGTGCAGGTGCGCCTGGCCAAAGTCTGGCCGGCCCCTGGCAAGACCACCTTCGAATGCCCGCAAGCCGATTTCAATTTCATTTGTGAAGAAATCGTGTATTCCCTGCCGAACCCGCGCATGCGCCGCATCGAGGTGAGCGTCTACGAAGCGAGCGCGCCGGAACGCCGCATTACGACCCTGAACCAACTGGTGCTGCAGGAATGAAGAACGCGCGCGGCTTTACCCTGATTGAACTGCTGGTGGCGATCACCGTGCTGGCCATTGTCGCCGTGCTGGGCTGGCGCGGGCTGGATGGCATCGTGCGCTCGCGCGAGCAGCTCACGCAGAACATGGAACAGACGCGCGGCACCCAGCTCACTTTCGCCCAGATGCAAAGCGACCTGGAACAATTCGCCGACAAGACCCTGCTGCGTGAACGCCAGAACATCCTGGCCGAGAATAGCCGCCTAGTCTTCGTGCGCACCGTGCTGGTCGAGAACGCGCCTTCGCAGCTGCAGGTGGTCAGCTACACCATCCGCGATGGCGTGCTGGCGCGCACCGAATCGCGTGGTGCACGCGACCTGATCGAGCTGGACGCCTTGTGGAAGGCTGCCCTCGAACAGACGGGACCCCAGACGCCGGTGGGCTTGCAGGCGGGTGTGGCCAGTATGGAATTCAGGGTCTGGGAGGGCGGCGGCTGGCGCCAGCCGAACAGTTCCGCGACCGTGCCTGCCGAGCAGCCGAAATGCGCCGATCCTGACCCGAGCAAATGCAAGATCACGCCTACGAACAAGGCCGAAGGCCCGACCGGGATTGAAATCTCGCTGCAAATCCAGGGCCAGCCGGCGCCGCTGGTCAAGGTTTTCCTGTTGGGGGCCGTATGAAACGACGCTTCCCGGTTCGCCAGCGCGGCGTGGCTGTTGTTACCGCGCTACTGCTCACCACACTGGCCGTGACCATCGTGGCCAACCTGTTCTGGCAGCAGCAGGTGCAGGTGCGCTCGATTGAAAACCAGCGGCTGCATTCCCAGGCCCGCTGGCTTTTGCGCTCGGTCCTTGATTTTGCAAGGCTTATCCTGCGCCAGGACATGCTGAACAACCGCTCCATGACGGTCGCCGACGGCCTCTGGGCCACGCCGGTGGCGCCAACCCGGCTTGACGACCTGATCAAGCGCGAGCGGATCGAGGGCGAAAGTTTCGATGCTACCTTTTCCGGACAGAATTACGACGCACAATCGCGCTACAATCTTGCGAATCTGGCCAGCACGACCGGGGCTGGCGGCATCAACAAGAAACAGGTGGCGGTATTTGCGCACCTGCTGCAGATCCTGCAACTGGACCCGTCGCTGGCCAAGGTAGTCGCGGCCCAGGTTGCGCGCAGCGAAGGCGCCGGCCTGCTGCAGCAGCCACCCGGCACCCCGCCATCGCCGGACGTTGATCCGGTGCCGCCGGGCGCTGGGCAGCCGATGAAGATGCTGCGGGCGGAAGATTTGCTGTCGGTGTCGGGATTTGACCAGAAGGCCATCGACAAGCTGCGCGATTTTGTCATCGTCCTGCCGGCTGCGACGCCGATCAATGTCAACACGGCGCCGGCGGAACTGCTGGCAGCCTTGATCAATGGCTCGGTGTCGGAAGGGCAGAACCTGGTGATAGCGCGCAAGCGCGCCCCGTTCATCAACGTCGGGACCTTCAAGGATAATGCGCGTAAGCCGCTGCTGGTGCAGGACAGCGACATAGACTGCCGCAGCGATTACTTCCTGGTGATGAGCCGGATCAAGCTGGATCGGGCGGAACTGGTGTCGTGGTCGCTGATCCATCGCGACCAGAACAGCACCCAGGTGGTGTGGATACGGGAAATTTAAGGAATAGGGAAGGCCAGCTTTGACAACACTCTACATTCGGTATCCGGCCCGCGCCGCAGCCGCCGACAACGGCGTGCCGGCGAGCTGCCAGTTCGCGCTGGTGGGCGATGGCGGCAATGTGATGCAGCAGGGCGCCGGCGCGCTAGGCAACCTGGGCGAGCTGGTGTCGACCGCGCGCCGCGTAGTGCTGCTGCTGGCCGCCGCCGATGTCTCCCTGCTGAAAGTCAAAATGCCGCCGCTGTCGGGCGCCCGGCTGAAGGCCGCCCTGCCTAACCTGGTGGAAGAACAGGTGCTGGGCGATCCGGCCGACTGCGTGCTGGCCCTGGCTCCCGCCAGCGGCGACAGCGACGAGCGCGTGGTGGCGGTGGCCAACCGCGCTTGGCTGGAAGTGCTGGTCAAGGCCCTGGTGGCACAAGGGGCGCACGGCGTCTCGGCGCTGCCGGTGCAACTGAGCTTGCCGCTGGCGCCGGGCAGCGTCTCCGCCGCCCTGGGCGTGGACGACGCCGGCCTGGAACTGACCCTGCGCACTGCGCCGAACGAAGGCCTGGGCCTGACATTGCCAAATGCCGCCGAACCGGCGCTGCACACCCTGCGCGCACTGGCCGGCGAAGCCCCGGTGACGCTGTACGTGGCGCCGGCCCAGCGCGCGGAATACGCCGCCGCGGCAGCCAATGTGCCGGGCATCACGATTGAAGAAGACAACTGGGTGCACCGCATCGCCGCTGCCAAGGCCGTGGCGCTCGACCTGGCTGCCGGCCTTGGCGCCGTCAGCGGCGCCAACGCCCGTGCCTGGGCGCGCTGGAAATGGCCGCTGCGCATCGCAGTCGCTGCGGTGCTGGTCAACATCATCGGCCTGAACTGGGAATGGATGCGGCTCAAGCGCGAGGAGGCCGCCGTGCGCCAGAACATGCTGCAGGTATTCCGTTCTGCCTACCCGAACCAGCCGATGATCGGGGACCCGGTAGAGCAAATGCGCCGCAATATCTCGGTGGCGCGCGCCAGCACTGGCGGCGGCACTGCCGATGAATTCACGAAAATGAGCGCTGTCCTGGGCGAGGCGCTGGCCGTACTGCCGAACCGCGAAGCGGTGGCAGGTATCGAATACAAGGAACGCAGCATGACGGTCAAATTCAAGCCGAACAGCGTTGACGCCAACGCGCTGGCGCAGGTGCAGGCCGCGCTGGCCCAGCGCAAGATGAGCGCCACCGAAAGCGGCCCGGGTGTGTGGCTGGTGAAAGCAGGGGGCAAGTGATGGCGAGCCTGAGCGACAAAATCAACGGCTACCGCGCCGCTGCTGCCACCTGGTGGGAAGCGCGCAACGAACAGGAACAGCGCATGCTCACCATCGGCGGCGTCGTGGTCGCCCTCGGGCTGGTCTGGGGCGTGCTGATCGACCCGGCGCTGAGCGGCCGCGCCAGGCTGGAGAAAGAGCTGCCGCTGAAGAACCAGCAATTGGCGGAATTGCAGGCGCTGGCCGGCGAAGCCACGCAACTGGCCGCGCAGCCGGCGGTGCAGCCGCAACCCCTGAGCAAGGAAGGTGTGGCGGCGCGGCTGCAAGCTGCCGGGCTGACCACGCAAAACCTGGCGGTCACGGGCGATTACATTAAAGTGGAATTCAAGGGTGTGCCGTTTGCCGGCCTCGTGACCTGGCTGGATGCGATGCGCCGCGAGCAGCGCGTGGCAGTGCAGGAAGGCAGCGTGACGCAGCAAGGCCCGGCCGGCCAGGTCGATGCCAACCTGACCCTGCGCCTGGAGTCTTCCCCACAATGAAGCGCGCAGTGTTGTGGTTGCTGGCGATTGTACTCAGCGCAGGCTTGACGGTGCTGGCCTTCCTGCCGGCGAGCTGGATGGGGCAACTGGTGGAAAGCCAGAGCGGCGGACGTTTGACCCTGGGCGATGCGCAGGGTACGCTGTGGCGCGGTTCGGCCTTCGTCGGCGGCGCCGCCAGCAAGGATGGCGCGGTAACGCCGCTGCTGCCGGGGCGTTTCAGCTGGCGACTGTCGCCGCTGGTGCTGTTTGGCAGTGTCGACGTGCAGCTGGAGAACCCGGACGCGCTGACGCAGCCGGTCTCGCTGCGTGGCGGCTGGAGCAGCTGGGAAGTCAGCCCGGCGGCCCTGATGCTGCCGGCCGATGGCCTGGCGGGGCTGGGTGCGCCGCTCAACACGCTGGCGCCAAGCGGCCGCATGAAATTGACCTGGTCTTCGCTGCAGCTGGTGCGCGAAGGGCAGGGGGTGTCGCTGAACGGCCGCACCACGCTGGAAATGCAGGACATGTCGTCGCGCCTGACGCCGGTGAAGCCTCTGGGCAGCTACCAGCTGGCCTTCGACTGGAAAGGCCAGCAAGCCGCGCTGGCGCTGAATTCGCAGCGCGGACCGCTGCTGTTAAGCGGCGCAGGAAAGTTCGAGCATGGCCGGCTGGAGTTTTCCGGCCAGGCCGAAGCGGCAACAGGATTTGAAGACCAGCTTGGCGGCCTGTTAAGCATGCTGGGCCAGCGTAAGCCTAATAGCGTTAAAAACGTCATTGCACTAGAGTTCCGATAATGAAAACACACACTGCAAGCCCAACCCCCTTCCCGGCACTGCGCCGCCTGAGCGCTGCCGCGCTGCTGTGCTGTGCGCTGGCGCCTGCCGCCGCTCCGGTAACGGTCTGGGCCCAGCCCAATGACGAAGCCGCGCTGAATTTTGTCGGCGCCGACATCGAATCCGTGATCAAGGCCGTCGGCCACTACACCAACATCACCTTCCTGATTGATCCGCGCGTCAAAGGCACGCTGACCCTGGTGTCGGAAAAATCGATCACCAAGTCGCAAGCCTTCCAGCTGCTGGCCTCGGCGCTGCGCCTGCAAGGCTATGCCATCGTCAGCGGCGACGGCTACGCCAAGGTGGTGCCGGAAGCGGAAGCCAAGCTGCAGGCGTCGCCGACCGTCATCGGCGGCCAGAAAAGCCCGCAGGGTGACCAGATCGTGACCCAGGTCTTCCACCTGAACCACGAAAACTCGGCCAACCTGGTCACGGTGCTGCGCCCCCTGATCACGCCGAACAACACCATCAACGCCAACCCGGGCAACAACACCCTGGTCATTACCGACTACTCCGACAACCTGAAGCGCCTGGCCAAGATCGTGGCTTCGCTCGATGCGCCATCGTCGGCCGACCTGGACGTGGTGCCGGTGCGCTACGCCATCGCCAGCGACCTGGCGGCGATGATCAACAAGCTGATGGAGCCGGGCGCCGGCGGCGACTCCGGCCGCGTGACCCTGGTGCCGGATCCGCGCACCAACTCGCTGGTGGTGCGCGCACCGTCGGCGGCACGCTCCAACCTGGCCAAGTCCCTGATCGCAAAACTGGACCAGCCGACCGCGCAGGCCGGCAACGTGCACGTGGTCTACCTGAAGAACGCGGAGGCCACCAAGCTGGCGGAAACCCTGCGCTCCGTGGTGTCGGGCGACGGCGGCAGCAGCAGCAGCCAGTCCGGCAGCGGCAGCCTTTCCTCCCAGGCCGGCGGCACCGGCGCCGGCAACAGCTCGGGCAGCCAGTTTGGCATGGGACAGTCGTCTCAATCGGGTTCCGGCCAATCCGGCCCAAGCAACCCGGCGCTGCAAAGCGGCAGCCGCAGCGGCTCGCAGTCGTCTGGCGCCGGCGGTGCGGCTGGCTTCATCCAGGCCGACGCCACCACTAACACCCTGATCATCACCGCGCCGGAAGCCGTGTACCGCAACCTGCGTGCCGTGATCGACCAGCTCGACGTGCGCCGCGCGCAGGTCTACATCGAATCGATGATCGTGGAAGTCAACGCCGCCAAGCTGTCCGAATTCGGCGTGCAGTGGGCGGGCTTGCAGAGCGGTGACCATACCTATCGTGTCGGCGGCGGCACCACTTTCAACAACGTCGGCGGCTCCAATAGCCTGATTGGCCTGAATGCCTTTGCCAATGGCGTCTCGGGCGCCCCTTCGCCAGGCTCGGGCCTGACGCTGGGCATCTTCAAGCAACTGGCCAACGGCAAGCTGGGCCTGGGTGCGGTGGCGCATGCCCTGGGCGCCGACGACGACAGCAATATCCTGTCGACTCCGAACATGGTCACGCTGGATAACGAAGTGGCTACCATCAAGGTGGGGCAGAACGTTCCGATCGTGACTGGCTCGTTCACCACGACTTCGGGCACCAACAACAATCCGTTCCAGACGGTTGACCGCAAGGACATCGGCATTACGCTGAAAGTCCGCCCGCAGATTTCCGAAGGCGGCACCATCAAGCTGGCGATCTATAACGAAAGCTCGAGCATCGACACCAGCGTCACCTCGAGCAGCGGCCTGATCCTGAAGAACCGCACCATCGAAACCAATATCATTGCCGACGACGGCCAGATCCTGGTGCTGGGCGGCCTGATCCAGGACGACTCCAGCGACGGCGTGGAAAAAGTGCCGGGCCTGGGCGACCTGCCGCTGATCGGCAACCTGTTCAAATACCAGAAGCGCAACCGCAAGAAGACCAACCTGATGGTGTTCCTGCGCCCGGTCGTGGTGCGCAACCGCGAGCAGGGCATGAGCCTGACCGCGGACCGCTACGACTATATGCGCGCGACGCAGGAAGCGGCAGCGCCGGAGCCAAGCATCACTGTCCAGAACCTCGGTGCGCCGATGCTGCCTGCCCTGCAGAACGGCCAGCCGATCGGCGGCGGCCAGGTGGCGCGCCCGATTCCTCCGGCTGCACCATCCGTGCCTGAACAGAAGCAACAGCAACAGTAAAAGCAATGACCAACCTCCTGCCCTACGCCTTCGCGCGCGACTTCCTGGTGCTGGCCCAGCCCAGTGCCGAAGCCGAGCACGCGGTCGATGTGATGATGTCTGCCGCCACGCCCGCTTCCGCGATCGCGGAAGTGTCGCGCCGCTTCGGCCGCATCAACATCAAGCACCTGTCGCGCGCCGACCTGGAAGCCGCCATCGCCGCCGCCTATGCCAATGCCAGCGGCGACGCTTCGCAGGTAGCGGAGGAATTCGACGCCGACCTGGACCTGACCAAATTGCTGCAGGACGTGCCGGCGATTGAAGACCTGCTGGAATCGTCCGACGATGCGCCGGTGATCCGCATGATCAATGCGCTGCTGACGCAAGCCCTGCGCGACGGCGCATCGGACATCCACATCGAACCGTTCGAGCAGACCTCGGTGGTGCGCTTCCGCGTCGACGGCGCTCTGCGCGACGTCGTGCGCCCGCGCAAGGCGATCCACGGTTCGCTGATCTCGCGTATCAAGATCATGGCGCAGCTGGACATCGCCGAAAAACGCCTGCCGCAGGATGGCCGCATTACGCTGCGCGTGGGCGGCAAGCCGGTGGACGTGCGCGTCTCCACGCTGCCGACCGGCCACGGCGAACGCGCCGTGCTGCGTCTGCTGGACAAGGAGGCGGGCCGCCTCGACCTGTCCCACCTCGGCATGAGCGAGAAGATGATGGGGCAGTTCAATAGCCTGATCAACCAGCCGCACGGCATCGTGCTGGTCACCGGCCCGACCGGCTCCGGCAAGACCACCACCCTGTACGCTGCGCTGTCCATGCTGAACAACACCTCCACCAACATCATGACGGTGGAAGACCCGGTCGAATACGATCTGCAGGGCGTAGGCCAGACCCAGGTCAACGCGCGTATCGACATGACCTTTGCCAAAGCCCTGCGCGCCATCCTGCGCCAGGACCCCGACGTGATCATGATCGGTGAGATCCGCGACCTGGAAACCGCGCAGATCGCGGTGCAGGCTTCGCTGACCGGCCACCTGGTGCTGGCGACCCTGCACACCAACGACGCCGCTGCCGCGGTGACCCGTTTGCTGGACATGGGCATCGAACCGTTCCTGTTGTCGTCTTCCCTGCTTGGCGTGCTGGCCCAGCGCCTGGTGCGCAAGCTGTGCCCAAGCTGCAAGACCTTCGACGGCACGCAATGGAAAGCGGTGGGCTGCGAACATTGCGGCCACACCGGCTACCAGGGCCGCGTCGGCATCTATGAGCTGCTGCAGACGGACGAACATATCCGCGCCCAGATCCATGACCGCACTTCGGAAGCGGAAATCCGCGTCACCGCCCAGCAGCAGGGCGGCATGATCACCATGCGCGAAGACGGCGAACGCTGGCTGCAGCAAGGCATTACGACGCCGGCCGAACTGCTGCGCGTGACGAAGGACTAAGCGATGCCGGCCTTCCGTTATGAAGCCGTTGATGCGGCAGGCGCCACCAAGAAGGGCGTGGTCAATGCCGACAGCGCCCGTTCCGCCCGTGCCGACCTGCGTTCGCAGGGCTTGGTGCCGATCAAGGTCGACGCCATTGAGTCCCAGGTCGACGCCAGCGGGGCCACCGCGCGCCGCGGCTTTGGCGAAAAGCTCAGTACCACGGAACTGGCCCTGTTCACGCGCCAGCTGGCCAGCCTGCTGGAGGCCGGGCTGCCGCTCGAGCAAGCTTTCACCGCTTTGCTGGAACAGGCCGAGCGCCAGTACGTGCGCGACCTGGTGGCTTCGATCCGTTCGGAAGTGATGGGCGGCTCGTCGCTGTCGGATGCGCTGTCGCGCCACCCGCGCGATTTCCAGGAAATCTACCGCGCGCTGGTAGCGTCGGGCGAGCAGATCGGCCAGCTGTCGCGCGTCCTGTCGCGCCTCGCCGACTACATCGAACGCCGCAACGCGCTGGTGCAGAAGGTCAAGCTGGCCTTTACTTACCCGGCCATTGTGACCGTGGTGGCCTTCCTGATCGTGATCTTCCTGCTCACCTACGTGGTGCCGCAGATCGTGTCGGTGTTCGCCAACACCAAGCAGAAACTGCCGCTGCTGACGGTGATCATGCTGGCCATTTCGGACTTCGTGCGCAGTTACGGCTTTGCCGTGCTGGGCATCCTGATCGCGGCCGGCTTCGTAGTGCGGCGCATGCTGCAGAACCCCGATATCAAGCTGCGCTGGCATACCTGGCTGCTGACGGCACCGCTGTATGGCAAGTTCGAACGCAGCCTGAATACCTCGCGCTTCGCCAGTACGCTGGCGATTACCACCGGCTCAGGCGTGCCTATCCTGCGCGCCTTGGAAACCAGCCGCGACACGCTGTCCAACGTGGCGATGCGCCAATTGGTGGAACAGGCCAGCGACTCAGTACGCGAAGGCGCCAGCCTGGCCCGTTCGCTGTCGGCGCAAAAACACTTCCCGCCGATGCTGGTCCACATGATCCGCGCCGGGGAAATCACCGGCGAACTGCCTGCGATGCTGGACCGCGCTGCCAGCGCGCAGGAATCCGACCTGGAGCGCCGCACGCTGACGATTGCCGGCCTGCTGGAACCGATGCTGATCCTGGCGATGGGCGTGGTGGTGCTGCTGATCGTGCTGGCCGTGCTGATGCCGATCATCGAAATCAATCAGCTCGTGCGCTGAACCTGGAGAATTGAATTGAAACGTTTGCCTTTGATCTGCAGTGTGGCCGCCGTCGCAGTGCTGTCTGCCTCGCTGGCCTACTGGGGCATGCAGTTATTCAAGCCCAAGCAGCGCCCGATCGCGGCGGTGCCGGTAGCGCAAGTGCCGGAAGCGAACATGGACGCGGCGCGCGGGCTGTTCGGCGGGAATACTGCAGTGGCTGTGGTCAGCAATTACCAGCTGCGCGGCGTGGTGGCCGATACGCGTGGCCACGGGAGCGTGGCGATCATTTCGGCGGATGGGCAGCCGGCCAAGGCTTTCCCGGTCGGTTCCGAACTGTCGCCGGGCGTGAGCGTGAAAGAGGTGCAGCCGCGCCATGTGATCCTGATGGAAGGCGGGGTGCAGAAGCGGCTCGACCTGATGAGCGACCAAGGCGTGAGTTCGACCGGCGGCATCGTCGGGCCGGCGAACATGGGCGGGCCGCAGGAGCCGCCGCCGGTGCCGCTGCCACAGCCGCAACCGGCAACGCCAATGGCTCCGCCACCGGTGCAGATGGCACCGGCGCAGCCGCCAAGCATGGCGCAACCTACTGGCGGGGCGCCGCAAGCGCGATGAAGCGCGTAATCCTGGCATTGTTGTTCTGCGCTGGCCTTGCCTGCGCAGCCGAAAACCGTCAAACCGAGGTCCGACCCGCAGGGTCAGACCCCGCCATGCAAGCGCCGCAGACCAGTGTCAGACCCAGTGGGTCTGACACTGGTTTACCGGTTTCAAAGCGCCCCCGAGTCGCCCTGGTCCTCTCCGGCGGCGGCGCCCGCGGCTTCGCCCACGTCGGCGTCCTGCGCGCCCTGCAGGAAATGCGCATCCCGGTCGACATCGTCGTCGGCACCTCAATGGGCAGCGTCATCGGCGGCGCCTGGGCCGCAGGCGCTTCGGTGAAAGACCTCGAACGCATGGCTGCCACCACCGACTGGGACAGCGTGGTAGCCGACCGCCCCGCACGCGACGAGCTGCATTTCCGCCGCCGCGACGAAGACATCCAGATCCCGTCCCGCATCGAATTCGGCATCACGCGCAACGGCGTGCTGGGCCCGCCCGGCGCAGCCAGCAATGCCGCACTGGAAATGGTCCTGCAACGCCTGCTGCCGCGCGGCACGCGCGACCTGCCCGTCAGCCAGTTGCCGCTGCCATTCCGCTCCGTTGCCTCCGACCTGCTGACCGGCGAACTGGTCGTGCTCGACAACACACCGCTATTCCAGACCATCCGTGCCTCGCTCGCCGTGCCGGGCGTTTTCGCACCAGTGCGCATCAAGGACCACCTGGTGGTAGACGGTGGCCTGGTCCGCAACCTGCCAGTCGACATGGCGCGCGCAATGGGCGCCGACATCGTCATCGCGGTCAACGTCGGCACCACGCTGGCGCCGGAAAAGGAATTGGGCAGCGCGCTCGGCGTGGCCAACCAGATGCTGCAGATCCTGACCGAGCAGAACGTGCAGCGCTCGCTCAGCGAATTGCGCAAGGACGACATCCTGATCGCCCCCAAGCTGGACGGTATCACCTTTCTCGACTTCTCCACCTGGGAAAAAGCCATGGCCGCTGGCGAAGCTGCCGCGCGCGAACTGGCCCCGCGCCTGGCTGCACTGGCCCTGCCGGAACGCGAGTACATCAGCATGGAGAGCTTGCGCCTGGCCACGCCGGTCGATTCCGACCGGCCGGTGAAGCTGGCCAAGGTGCAGATCCAGGGTACGCGGGAAGTGAATCCGGAAGTGCTGGAAAAGCAGTCCGGCCTCGAAGTAGGGCAGCCGACCACCCGCGAACAGGTGCGCCAAGCGGCCGTCGCGCTGTACGGCCGCGGCGACATGGCCCGTGTGGAAACCGATATCGACGACGTGGACGGCGAACGCACCGTCACCATCCGCACCACGGAAGCAGAATGGGCACGCAGCCGCATGCGCGTCGGCCTCGAACTGGCGAGCGACTTCCGCGATTCGAACAATTTCGCGATCAAGGTGATGCATGTGCTCTCAGCGCTCAACAGCTGGGGCGGTGAACTGCGCACCGAAGGGCGGCTGGGCAATGAGCGCGGCCTTGGCGTCCAGTGGTGGCAGCCGCTGGGCGCTGGCTCGCAGTGGTTCGTGATGCCGTCGGCGCAGGTTGGCAGGATTGCCGGCGATATCTTCCAGAAGGAGCAACGCATGGCGCGCGTTGCCTACAGCACGCGTGCCGCTTCGTTTGCCTTGGGACGGCAGTTCGGCAACTGGGGTGAGCTGTCGGTTGGCGTGACGCGCCAGGCCAATTCGGTGCGGCGCCTGATCCCGCAAGATCCGACGCTTCCTGTGGATCGCGTCTACGACAGCAAGACTTTCGCCCGCTTCCGTGTCGATACGCTGGATTCGCTGGCCTTCCCGACACGCGGCACGCTGATTACGATCGGCCGCGAGCAGACGCCGGGCAGTGGCAAAGGCGTCGGCACGGGCGGCGTGAACTGGGGCGCGACTGCGCTGCAGGCCTTCGAGTGGAGCGATTGGGCTGGCCTCGTGTCGCTGGAGTGGGCCAAGGCGCAAGCGGGCGCGTCGCCTGTAACCCTGGGAGGCTTCCTGCGCCTGTCGGGAACCCCGACCGATTCGATCCAGGAGCCGACCATCCTGTTGGGCCGCGCGGTGCTGGCACGCCGCATCGCGGCGCTGCCAAGTGCTTTCGGCGGCACCATGCGCGCCGGATTCTCGCTGGAGACGGGCGGGGGCTTTGACCGTGGTACCACGGCCAGCGGCCGCGCACTGAAGCAGGCCGGCAGCGCTTTCCTGTCGGTGGAAACCCGGTTTGGCCCGCTGTTCCTTGGCGCTGGCGCTACCCGGGACGGTGAGCAGACGCTTTACCTGTTCCTCGGGCCTATCTGGTAAGGCTCAGTTGCCTTCATCGTCGCTGCCGCCAAGCTTCTTGTCGATCAGCTTTTTGGCAGCCTGGCGCTCGGCAGTGGTGCGGTTCTTGTCGTGCGGCCCTGCTGCGCGCGCCTTGGCCAGCGCCGCAATCGGATTGCGGGGCTTGCCAAAGTTTTGCGAGGGCTCGACGCGAATCCGCATCTTCTGCCGTGTCGCCAGCTGCTTGTTGGCCATTACAGTACGTAGCGTGACAGGTCTTCGTTGACGGCCAGCGCATCCAGGCGCTGGTTCACATATGCTGCATCAATGGTGAGGTTCTTGTCGCCGGTTTCGGTCGCTGTGTAGGAGATCTCTTCCAGCAGCTTTTCCATCACCGTGTACAGGCGGCGCGCGCCGATATTTTCGGTGCGCTCATTGACCTGGAAGGCAATCTCGGCCAGACGGTTAATGCCGTCCGGCGCAAACTCCAGCTGCACGCCTTCCGTCGCCAGCAAGGCCTGGTACTGCTTGGTCAGGCAGGCGTCGGTACTGGTCAGGATACGCTCGAAATCGGCAATCGACAACGACTCCAGTTCGACGCGGATCGGGAAGCGGCCCTGCAGTTCAGGAATCAGGTCCGATGGCTTGGCCAGGTGGAAAGCGCCCGAAGCGATGAACAGGATATGGTCGGTACGCACCATGCCGTACTTGGTGTTGACGGTGGTGCCTTCGACCAGCGGCAGCAGGTCGCGCTGCACGCCGGCGCGCGACACGTCGGCGCCGCCCACTTCCGAGCGCGACGCGATCTTGTCCACCTCGTCCAGGAACACGATGCCGTTCTGCTCCACGTTGGCGAGCGCCTTCTTTTTCATCTCGTCTTCGTTGACCAGCTTGGCCGCTTCCTCGTCCAGCAGGAACTTCATGGCTTCCTTGATCTTGATTTTGCGCGCCTTCTTGCGACCGCTGCCCATGCCGGAGAACATGGACTTGATCTGTTCCGTCATTTCTTCCATGCCCGGTGGCGCCATGATTTCCATGGTCGGGCTTTGCTCGGCCAGCTCGATCTCGATTTCCTTGTCATCGAGCTCGCCCTGGCGCAGGCGCTTGCGGAAGGTCTGGCGCGTAGTGTCGTCGGCACGCGGCTCGGACGAGCCGTTGGCAAAGCCGAAGTCGCGCGGCGGCGGCAGCAGGATGTCGAGGACGCGGTCTTCGGCGGCATCCTCGGCGCGCGCGCGCACCTTGGCCATTTCCGACTGGCGGGTCTGTTTCACGCCGATGTCGATCAGGTCGCGGATGATGGTGTCCACGTCGCGGCCGACGTAGCCGACTTCGGTGAACTTGGTCGCTTCCACCTTGATGAAAGGCGCATCGGCCAGCTTGGCCAGGCGGCGTGCGATCTCGGTCTTGCCGACACCGGTCGGGCCGATCATCAGGATGTTCTTCGGGGTGATTTCATGGCGCAGCGGCTCTTCCACCTGCTGCCGGCGCCAGCGGTTGCGCAGTGCGATTGCAACTGCCTTCTTGGCCTTGCCCTGGCCCACCACATGTTTGTCGAGTTCGCCGACGATCTCTTGAGGGGTCATGTTCATGCTTGGTCCAGGGTCTCGATGATGTGGTTCAGGTTGGTGTAAATGCACAGCTCGCCGGCGATGGTCAGCGATTTCTTGATGATCTCGGCGGGCGACAGCTCGGTGTTTTCGATCAGGGCCTTGGCGGCCGATTGGGCATAGCTGCCGCCGGAGCCGATGGCGCCGATGCCGCCTTCCGGTTCCAGCACGTCGCCGTTGCCGGTAATCACCAGCGTGGCATCCTTGTCGGCTACCAGCAGCATCGCTTCCAGGCGGCGCAGCACGCGGTCGGTGCGCCAGTCCTTGGCCATCTCGACCGAGGCGCGCAGCAGGTTGCCCTGGTGCTTTTCCAGTTTGGCTTCGAAGCGGTCGAGCAGGGTGAAGGCGTCGGCGGTGCCGCCGGCAAAGCCGCACAGGACTTTGTTCTGGTAGAGCTTGCGCACCTTGCGTGCGGTGCCCTTCATGACGATGTTGCCAAGCGTGACCTGGCCATCACCGCCAATCGCGACATCGTTGCCGCGACGCACGCAAAGGATGGTAGTGCCGTGAAATTGTTCCATGTTAATGCCTTTGTATTAGGATTAACGCGGTATTTTGGGGCCGGAGCCCCAAAATTCAACTGCTCAGTACTTGTGTGGGAAGAGCCGCGCTATATCAGCATAGCCCAGCAGGCGCATCAGTGCTGCGACCAGGTGGTTCAGGTCGCGGAACTCGATCCGGCGGCCCGCGCCGGCCAGTTCAGCGACCTTGTTCTGCAGGGCACTGGCGGCGCCGAATTCCATGCGCGCCAGGCGGCCGCAGTCGAACACGATGGCCTGGTTCTCGCTGGCATAGGCATCGATGGCCGCCAGCAGCTTGCTGATATCGCCTTCGATCACGGCCGGCAACATGAAGCGGTCGGAAGCGGCTGCCGTAGCCTGGCGTGGAGCGTTAGCAACTTTTGTTGGCGCGACGAAGGGCGGCGGCGACACCTCGAAGGTGACGCAGTAGTCCATCGACGACTCTTCGAATTCCTTTTCGCGGTTCAGCAGGCGCAGCAGCTCAAGGTAGAGCAGCCACGGCGCTTCGCCGCAATCGCGGTTGCCGATGACCAGGATGTCGCGCACCTGGTCGGCCAGCTCGGCAGCGCCGACCACGATCAGTTCGCGCTCGCGCGCTTGTACTTTCTTGAGTGCGGCCAGCAGCAGGGCGCAGCCTTCCGGATCGACGCCATTGACGCGCGAGAAATCCAGGCGCAGCGGTTGTTTCTGGTCCATGCTGTCCAGCCGTTCCAGTTGCGGGGCAACCGAAGCGTTCAGGATACCGGCCAGGGCCAGGGTCGGGGTCACGCCGGAGTAGCCGCGCGTCACTTCGGGCGCATTGCCATCGGCGCCGGCGGGCGGCACCCAGGACGGTGGCGAGGTTTCGTACTGGCTGGCGTAGTCGATCGAGACGTTCTCGAACGATTCCTGGCGGCCCAGTACCTGGTAGAGGTCGAACAGCATCCACCATACGGTGCGGTCCTGCGCCGAATCCGGCAGGCTGCCCAGCAGCATCTGCTCGGCCACTTCGGCCTGGCCATTGGAATACAGGATCGCGATCTCTTCCACGATCGGCGCGCTTTCGGCGGCCGCCGCTTCGAGTGGCACATCCTCGTCGCCCAGCAGTTCGGTGGTGTATTGGTCCAGCAGGGGCAGGGTCGCGCCGTCATTGGCTGCCGTCGCGGCGGCTGGCTGCAGCGAGCGTGGCTTGCGGGCCCAGGCTGGTTCCGGTTCGTTGAAGATGTCAGCCGCCATCGCCGCCTCGATGGCGTCGATCTTCATGGCGGTGGCGCGCGCGATTTCGCGTTGCAGGTCCGACTGTTGCGCGCGCTGGCGCTCCAGTTCGCTGTTCGCGGCCAGGCGTGCAGCGTCCGCATCGTCTGTTTCGACGGCGCTTTCGTCAACCTTGCCTTTTTTGAAAATGGAGAACAGTCCCATAGGATCACTAGTGTAGCCCAACGGAAAATTATAAGGGCGTACCGTACGTGTAAAGAAAAGAAAAAAGCACGCCTAAGCGTGCCTTTTTCTCAATTTGTGGCAGATCAGTCGCCGTACAGCTTCTGTTTCAGTTCACGGCGCTGCTGTGCTTCCAGCGACAGGGTAGCCGTTGGACGTGCGATCAGGCGTGGAATGCCGATCGGTTCGCCGGTCTCCTCGCAGTAGCCATAATCGTTGTTGTCGATAGCAGCGATCGACTGTTGCACCTTTTTCAGCAGTTTGCGTTCGCGGTCACGGGTACGCAGTTCCAGTGCGTGCTCTTCTTCGATAGTGGCGCGGTCGGCGGGGTCCGGCACCAGCACGGTTTCGCGCAGGTGTTCGGTGGTTTCGCCAGCGTTCTTCAGCAACTCTTTTTCAAGGTTTTGCAGCTTGTTCTTGAAAAACGCCATCTGAGCCGGATTCATATAGTCCTTGTCGCTCATCTTCAGAATTTCTTCTTCGGTGAGCAGGACTTCTGCGGCGGGGGTCGATTTATTTGCTTTTGTCATGACTTCGCTTACCTTCGATACGACAGAGTTTTCAAATTTCTGCTTGGGTGGCGTCA
>Ga0209050_1001738_pt1 | contig 21673 bp, 25 predicted proteins | sample Araplavi_mTSA_r2_FD_184276 | JGI IMG/M metagenome (GOLD analysis project Ga0209050, IMG submission 184276) | Arabidopsis root microbial communities from North Carolina, USA - plate scrape MF_Cvi_mTSA_r2 (SPAdes) (version 2) | ecosystem: Host-associated > Plants > Roots > Endosphere | place: USA... | reverse complement strand
GGCCGCACCCAGCCTTTTCTATCTGTCCGAGGGGCAGGCGGCGATTTTGCGTGACGGCGTCGAAGTCGGAAGATTGTCCGACGGCGCGCTGATCGGCGAGGCGACGGTGCTCGACGGTACGCATGCGACGGGAACGGTTACGCTGGGCAGCAATGCGCGGCTATGGTTCGTTCCCGCCGCGGCCTTGCGTGCGTATCTGGCGGCCAATCCGGGCGTCGCGGGCGCGCTCCACGAAGGGTTCGCGCGGGCCTTGCGCGGCAAATTGGCGAGTGCGAATACGCGTATCGCCGAACGGTCGGTAATTTCTTGAACCGACGCGTTCTCGGCCTCGAAACTGCAATCGGCCCCTGCTAGTCCTTAGTCCATGACGATGATTCTCTATGGCATTTCGAACTGTGACACGGTGAAAAAGGCGCGGCGCTGGCTCGACGAGCAGGGTGTCGCCTATCGCTTTCATGACGTGCGCAAGGACGGGCTCGACACCGCGCGGCTCCAGAGCTGGATCGACGCGCTCGGTTGGGAAAAGCTGCTCAACAAGGCGGGGACGACCTTTCGCAAATTGCCCGACGCAGAGAAGGACGGGTTCGATGCCGCGTCCGCCAAGGCCCTGATGCTCGACCAGCCGGCGATGATCCGCCGCCCTGTCGTTGAAAACGGGGACGCGATCAGTGTCGGCTTTTCGGCCGCCGACTGGCAGGCGCGTTTTGCGGCATGATCCGCTCGCTCATGGCCCTCATGGCCGTCCTTCTGTCCGCTGGCTGCACGGCTGACCCGGTGACCGCGCAGCCCACCCTAGATGGCAAGCCGCCGATCGTGATCGCGCATCGCGGCGCGTCGGGCGAGCGCCCCGAACATACGCTGGCAGGGTACAAGCTCGCGATCGACCTTGGCGCCGATTATATCGAGCCCGACCTGGTGCTCACCAAGGACGGCATCCTCGTCGCGCGGCACGAGAATGAGATTTCGGAAACGACCGATGTTGCCGCCCATCCGGAATTCGCGGCGCGCAAGGCGACGAAGACGATCGACGGGCAACAGGTCACCGGCTGGTTCACCGAAGATTTCACGCTCGCCGAACTGAAAACGCTGCGCGCGCGCGAACGGCTGCCGAAGCTGCGCAGCACAGACTATGACGGCCAGTATGAAATCCCCACCTTCGAAGAAATTCTGAGCCTGCTCGCCGATGTGAACAAGGGTCGGCCGAAGCCCGTCGGCGTCTATCCCGAAACCAAGCACCCGAGCTATTTCGTATCGATCGGGCTGCCGCATGAGGCGCCCTTGCTCGCGATGCTCGATCGTTTCGGTTACCGCGGCCGCACCGCGCCGGTGTTTATCCAGAGCTTCGAAGTCGGCAATCTGATGGACCTTCGTGCCAAGAGCGAGCTGCCGCTGATCCAGTTGATGGATGCCGAGGGCGGCCCCGCCGACCGGCCGGGAACCAGCTACGCCGCCATGACGTCACCCGCAGGGCTGAAAATGATCGCCGGCTATGCCGATGGCATCGGGCCCGACAAGGGGATGGTGATTCCGCGCGGCGCGCTCGGCCGGCTGGGCAAGCCGACCGACCTGGTGCGTGACGCGCATGTGGCGGGGCTCAAGGTTCATCCCTGGACATTTCGACGCGAAAATTATTTCCTGCCGCTCAATGACAAAGGCAGTGTCAATCCCGCGGCGCACGGCGACCTTGCCGGGGAAATCACTGCCTATTTGAAGACGGGCATCGACGGCCTGTTCAGCGACAACCCGCGCGAAGCGGTGGCAACGGTGCGGAAGGAAAGCGGACAATGACCGAGAAAGCCTTGGGCCAGAGCGGCCTGTCGATCCGGCCCTTTGTCCTCGGCGGCAATGTCTTTGGCATGACCGCGGGGCGCGATGCGAGCTTCGCGGTTCTCGACCGCTTCGTCGAGCTCGGCGGCGGGATGATCGACACCGCCGACGTCTATTCGGCGTGGGTTCCCGGCCACAAGGGCGGCGAGTCCGAAAGCATGATGGGCGCGTGGCTGAAGCAAAGCGGTGCGCGCGATCAAGTGCTGATCGCAACCAAGGTCGGCATGATGCCGGGCGGCCTGAAACCCGACCGCATTCGCGAAGCGGTGCAGGGCTCGCTCGACCGGCTCGGTACCGACGTCATCGATCTTTATTTCGCGCACAAGGACGATCCCGACGTCCCGCTGGACGAAGTGCTCGGCGCCTTTGCCGAACTCGTCGATGCGGGCACCGTGCGCGCGATCGGGGCGTCGAACTATTCGGCCGAGCGTCTCGCGGAGGCGCTGCGCGTGGCCGATGACAAGGGCTTGCCGCGCTACACTGCGATGCAGCCTGAACTCAACCTGCTCGACCGCGACCAATATGAAGGCGCGCTGCAACGGCTTTGCATTGACGAGGGGCTAGGGGTTGTCACCTATTTCAGCCTCGCCTCGGGTTATCTGTCGGGCAAATATCGGAGTGCCGACGACCTCGGCAAAAGCCCGCGCGGCGCACGCGTCAAACCCTATCTCGACGGGAAGGGACCGGCGGTGCTCGCGGAGATGGACCGGATCGCGACCGAAACGGGCGGCACCCTCTCGCAGATCGCGCTGGCGTGGGTCGCCGCGCAACCGGGTGTGACGGCGCCGATCGCCAGCGCGACGACGGTGGAGCAATTGGACGAGCTGATTGGCAGCCTGGATCTCAGTCTCAGCGACGAACAGCTCTCGGCGCTCAGCGCGGCCTGAAACCCGGCCCGACACCCCCGGGGAGAGGCGTGGGCCGGGCCGCGCGGCCGCGCTGTCTCAATCCGTGGCGTCATCCCATTGGAACACCGCCTCGAGCGGCTTGCCGAAGACGCGCGCGATGCGGAACGCGACCTCAAGCGATGGCGAATATTTGCCCTGTTCGATCGCGGCGATCGTCTGACGCGTGACCCCGACCCGGTCGCCAAGCTCGCCCTGCGTCATCTCGCCGGCGAGGAAGCGTAGCGTGCGAATGTCGTTGGTGAAAGGCGGCTTAGCCATGCCATCCTCGGCGATAGCGTGTCACGATGAGGTTCATTCGCCCATCCGATATGCGGCAACCTGGCTCGCCAGTCGGACCAGTTCGGCAACGACCACCGAGCCGAGGAGGCTATTGAGCACTATCGCCAGATCGGCGGTCCAATATCCCACCGCAAAGCAGCAGGCGCCGCCGACGATCAGCACATAATAAGCCCGCGTGGCGGCGCGGCGGGTGATGTCCTTGTCGCGCTCATCGGCGCGCGCGTTGGCGTCGCGCGGCCGGTGGATGGCCAGCGCAATTGCGGCAATGGTGAGCACCAGCGTCATGGCGACGGCAACGACCAGCAACAGGCCGCCTTGGGCCGCAAGTGCGGATACGCCGCGAAGGCTCCAGGGATAGATCAGCGCATACCAGCCAAAGGCGAGGCCGATGACCATGATGGTCAACCAGTCGATCTTCTCACGAAATGTCATCGTCCGACTCTCCTATGTTCGTTCTCCATGACGCTATGTTAAAAATATATAACATAGAGTCAAGTATTATTACCATTACGGTTCTTCGACCTTTCGCTCAGGGCCCCGAGGGGCTAGACCCCCGCGCCATGTCCACACTCCCCAAAACACTCACCTTCGACACCTCGACCAGCCGCGCCAATCCGACGCCGCAGCCGATGAAACGCCTGACCGTGCCGCGGATTCGCCAGCGCAAGGGCGGCGAACCGCTGGTGATGCTGACCGCCTACACCGTCCGTATGGCGCAGTTGCTCGACCCGCATTGCGACATGCTGCTCGTCGGCGATTCGCTGGGGCAGGTGATCTACGGCCTGCCGCATACCGTCGGCGTGACCATGGAGATGATGGCGCTGCACGGCGCCGCGGTGGTGCGGGGCAGCTATCACGCCGCGGTCATCGTCGATATGCCTTTTGGCAGCTATGAAGCGAGCGCCGAACAGGCGTTCACTAACGCCGCGCGCCTGCTCAAGGAAACCGGCGCGGCGGCGGTGAAGCTGGAGGGCGGACGCGCGCTCGCCCCGACGGTCGAATTCCTGACCCAGCGTGGGATTCCGGTGATGGGCCATGTCGGGCTGACGCCGCAGGCGGTGAATATCCTCGGCGGCTATGGCGTCCGCGGCAAGAGCGACGAGGAAGCGAAAGCGATCGTCGACGATTCGATCGCGGTTGCGCAGGCCGGCGCCTTTTCGCTCGTCATCGAAGGCGTACTCGAATCGATTGCGATCGAGGTGACGAACAAGGTCGCTTGCCCGACGATCGGTATCGGCGCCTCGGCGCAGTGCGACGGCCAGGTGCTGGTGACCGAAGACATGCTGGGCATGTTCGAACGCGTCCCCAAATTCGTGAAGCGTTATCAGGATATGGCCGGCGTCGTCGAAGGTGCGGTCAAGGAATATGCCGAACAGGTCAGGTCTCGTTCATTCCCGACCGAGGATCAGATCTACGCTGGTTGAAGCTTCGGCGATCCACCAAAGTGAAACGCTTGGCCTTTTTCGGTGCCGTCGCTAAGGAAGCGGCCGGCCCGCCGATATTTAAGTTTATGGAGGATTGATTGGCCCTGAGCCCGACGAATGATGCCGCGCTGTTGCAGGAAGTCGACGAAGCCGTCCGCAAGGACCGGCTCGATACGATCATGCAGCGCTATGGCCGCTGGATCATCGGTGGCGTGCTCGCCGCCTTGCTGGCGTTCGGCGGCTATCTCTTCTGGAACCACCAGCAGGATGCCGCGCGCGGCGAGCAGGCCGAGGAATTGATCGCGGCGTTCGAAAAGATCAGCACCAACCAGCCGCGCGCCGCGACGACCGACCTGCAGAAGCTCGCCGCCGAAGGCAATCCCGCGTATCGCGCGGTGGCGCAGATCCAGGAAGCGAACATCAAGGCGCAAACCGGCGACCTGAAAGCGGCGGCTGCCCTGATGGCGAAAGTTGCCGCCGACACCAAGCTCGACCAGGCGCTCCGCGATCTGGCGCTGATCCGCCAGACGGCGTTCGAATATGACACGCTGAAGCCCGAAGTGGTGATCGCGCGGATGAAGCCGATGGTCGATGCGAAGGATCCGGCGTCGAGCTGGTTCGCGAGCGCGGCCGAGCTCTCCGCAACCGCGCATTATCAGCTGGGGCAGTTCGACCAGGCCGGCGCCTTGTACGGCCGTATCTCCAAATTGCCCGACGTCACCAAGTCGCTGCAATCGCGTTCGGTGCAGATGGCGGGAATGCTCGGCGTCGATGCGGTTGCCGATCGGGCAGCCGAAAGCGCCGCAAAAGACCAAAAAGGCAGTGCCGCGCCGAAGGCAGCGGCAGCCGCAAAGACTGAGGAAGCCAATTAATATGCGGAATGCGCGTTTCGGAATTTATGCGGCGCTGATCGCGCTGCCGCTTGCGGGCTGCGGTGTGCTGAAGGGCGACGGCGGACCGAAGACGCCGACCGTTGGCGACCGCGTGTCGATCCTGTCGAACGACAACAGCGTCAAGGTCGATCCGGCCACCGCATCGATCGCGGTCGTGCTGCCCGAACCGGCGGTCAACGCCGCGTGGGCGCAATCGGGCGGCAACGCATCGAAATCGATGGGCCATCCGGCACTCGCCGCGACGCGCTCTAAATTGTGGGAAGCGAGCATCGCGGGCAGCACCAACAAGCAGCGGATCGCGGCGTCGCCGGTGATCGCCGACAACCGCCTGTTCGTCGTCGATACCGATGCCGTCGTCACCGCCTTTGCCGCCGACACGGGCGCCAAATTGTGGAGCGCGGCGATCGGCAGTACGGGCAAGGATTTCAAGGCGTCGCTGTTCGGCGGCGGTGCCGGGGTCGACGGCAATGTCGTCTATGCGACGAGCGGCGTCGGTGACGTCGCAGCGCTCAACGTCGCCGACGGCTCGGTGATCTGGAAGGTGAAGCCAGCGGGCCCGCTGCGCGGCGCGCCGACGATCGCATTCGGCGGCGTCTATGTCATCAGCCAGGACAATCAGATTTTCGCGCTCAATGCCGCCGATGGCGCCGTGCAGTGGCAGGCGACCGCGTCGGCCGAGGCCGGCAGCGTGTTCGGCGCGGCGTCGCCGGCCGCCGGGCAGGGCACGATCGTCGCCGGCTTCTCGTCGGGCGAGGTTCAGGCCTACCGTTACGAAAACGGCCGCGACCTGTGGGAAGACGCGCTCGCGCGCACCTCGATGGCGCTGTCGGTGTCGACATTGACCGACGTTGATGCCGATCCGGTCGTCGACCGCGGCCGCGTCTTCGCGCTCGGTCAGGGTGGCCGCATGGCAAGCTATGAACTCGTGACCGGCCAGCGCAGCTGGGAAATCTCGATCGCGGGCATCTCGACGCCTTATGTGGTCGGCGAGTGGGTCTATGCGATGACCGACGATGCCAAGCTGCTGGCCGTCGCGCGCTCCAGCGGCAAGGTGCGCTGGCTCCAGCAGCTTGCGCGTTTCCGCGTCGAAACCGAAAAGAAGAAAAAGGACCCGATCCGCTGGACCGGACCGATTCTGGCGGGCGGCCGCCTGATCGCGGTTAACAGCGAAGGGATTTTGTCGGAATTTTCGCCGACCGATGGATCTTTGCTGGGCACGACCGACTTCAAATCGCCGCTGTCGCAGGCCCCGGTGGTCGCGAACAATATTTTGTACGTCCTCGCGGACGACGGGAAGATCACGGCCTGGCGCTGACAAGCGTCCGGGCCGGGATGGCCCGGACAGATACAGGGATTTAATTTCATGTCGCGATTGGCGACGATTGCCATTGTCGGCCGGCCCAATGTGGGCAAATCGACGCTGTTCAACCGGCTGGTCGGCAAGCGCCTTGCGCTTGTCGACGATCAGCCCGGGGTGACGCGCGACCGCCGCGAAGGCGACGGCCATCTGCTCGGCCTCGATTTCCGCATCGTCGATACCGCGGGTTTCGAGGATTATGACGCCGCAACGCTGCCCGGCCGGATGCGCGTGCAGACCGAAAAGGCAGTGCGCGAGGCCGATGCCGCCTTGTTCATGATCGACGGCCGCGCGGGCGTGACTCCGCTCGACGAGGAAATCGCGCGCTGGCTGCGTAGCGAAGACACGCCGATCATCCTCGTCGTCAACAAGGCTGAAGGGAAGCAAGGCGAAAACGGCCTGATGGAGAGCTATTCGCTCGGCTTCGACAACCCGATTGCGCTCAGCGCCGAGCATGGCGAAGGCATCGTCGACCTGTTCGACGCGCTGCGCCCGATCGTCGATAGTTTCGATGCGGCGGCGTTCGAGGCGGTGCCGCCGCGTGCCGAGGGCGACGAAGACGACGAAGACGCGCCGCTCGGCCCGATGAAGCTTGCGATCGTCGGCCGTCCCAATGCGGGCAAATCGACGCTGATCAACCGCATGATCGGCGAGGATCGCCTGATCACCGGGCCCGAAGCCGGCATCACGCGCGATTCGATCCGCGTCGACTGGCAATGGGAAAAGGACGGCGAGTTCCACGAGATCCAGCTGTTCGACACCGCAGGCATGCGCAAACGCGCCAAGGTGGTCGAAAAGCTGGAAAAGCTCTCGGTCGCCGACGCGCTCCACGCGGTCGATTTCGCCGAGGTCGTAGTCCTGCTGCTAGATGCAACAAAGGGGCTTGAAGCCCAGGATCTGCACATCGCCGACAAGGTGCTGCAGGAAGGCCGTGCACTGATCGTCGCGCTCAACAAATGGGACGTCGCCGAAGACCCCTCATCGCTTTTCAACGGCGTGCGGGGTGCACTCGAGGATGGGCTCAGTCAGGTCAAGGGTGTCCCGGTGCTCAGCATTTCGGGTGCGACGGGCAAGGGCATCGATACGCTGGTGCGCGTCGCGTTCGAACAGCGCGCGATCTGGACCAACCGCGTCTCGACCGCGAAGCTCAACCGCTGGTTCGAAAATGCGGTCGAAACCAATCCGCCGCCGGCGCCCGGCGGCAAGCGGATCAAGCTGCGCTATATCACGCAGGCGCGGACGCGGCCGCCGACCTTCGTCGTGTTCGGCACGCGGACCGACAGCCTGCCCGGCAGCTACACGCGCTATCTGGTCAACGGCATGCGCAAGGAACTGGGGTTCCAGGGCGTACCCGTGCGCCTGAATTTCCGCAATTCGCGCAATCCCTATGACGAATGAGGCGTCGACGCTGGTCGTCGATGCACGCGGCATGCGCTGTCCCTGGCCCGCATTGCGGCTCGCCCGCGCGATGCGCGAGGCGGCCGACGTGCTGCTGATCGCCGACGATCCGCAGGCAGGGCGCGAGGTGACGGCACTGGCGGGCGAACATGGCTGGTCGGTCGAAGCCGACGGAACGCCCGCCGCCGAGGGGCGCTGGCGCGTCCGGCGCTGATCCAAAATGGGGCGCCTTACGCCTCAGGACCGCTGACACCGTAACCTCTTTTTTACCCAACTTCGGCATGGACGGGTTGGGACCACGACCGAATTTGAACACCAAGGGACGGAACATTGGACGAAATCCTGGTCGATTGGGATGAGTTTCGAGCGACGCGCACCCAGCTGGGCGCTGCGTTCGTACGGATTCTCGGCTATTTTCGCGAAGACGGCACCAAGTCGGTGGCCGCGATCGAAGAGGCGATGCGCGCCCGCGACGCGCGCGGTCTCGTCATGCCGGCGCACACGTTGAAAAGCGAAGCGCGCCAGTTCGGCGGCGAAAAGCTCGGCGCACTGGCCGAGGATATCGAGGTGTTCGCCCGCCACTGCGTCGAAAGCCAGATCAGCCCCGAAGAATATCTGCCGCGCGTCGTGACGCTGCGTCCGCTGTTCGAAGAGACGCTCGCCGCGCTCGAGCGCGAAGCCAATCCGCTCGTCCAGCGCCGTCCGACCGGGTTCGACCGCGCCGTCGGTTATTGACGCATCGGTTGCAGCCGGCCGCGCGCCAGGCTGCGCCATAGCCATTCGAGCGGGCCATAGCGAAAGCGGTCTAGCCACGGCTTCGACCAGAGCAGCATGATCGCCCACATGCCAATGCAGAACAGATAGAGCGTCCACCGGTCGACGCTGCCGAACAGTCCCAGCCCATAGCCATAGAAGATCGTCGTCATCACGATGCTGGTGCCGAGATAGTTGGAGAAAGCCATCCGGCCTGTTGCCGCGACGCGTGCGAGCCACGGCGTGCCCGTCGCTCCCTTGATCAGCAGCACCAGCAAGGCGGCATAGGCGATCGTCATCATCAGCCGCCCGGGCCCCGCCCACGCCATGAAGGCATTGACCGCGACGAGATAATCGAAGCCCGCCCGCCACTGAACCCAGCCGACGAGCAATGTCAGCAGCACGCCGGGGGGCAACCAGCGCAGCGCCGTCCGCCGATAGTCGGCGGCCGCCCATGCGCCTGTCAGGAAGCCGTTCCGGAACAGCGCCATGCCAAGCATCATCAGCGGCAGCGTCTCCAATATCGTCATCAGCACGCCGATGAACGGATTGATCGCGGTATCGAGCCGCGAACCGAGAATCGGAAGATAGGCGCCGCGATAGAGTGCGAGCTCCTCGCTCACCTCGCCGTCGATCTTGGCATATTCGGCGCGGACCTCGCGCCCGGCTTCGGCCATCGGCGATGCGGGGTCGTCGGCCGCATTCCCGACCGCAAGCTGCGCGCCGAAGAAAAGCGAGGTCACGACAACGCCGAGGGTGAAGAGGGTGATCGCCCATTTGATCAGCCGGCGCGCTTCCCAGGCCCGGAAGCGGAAGGCGACGCAGCCCACTGCGGCATAGAGAAAGAGGATGTCGCCCCACCAGATGAAGAAATAATGGCAGAGGCCGAAGATCGCGAGCCACGCCATGCGACGGTAGTGGACCGAGCTCGGATTTTGTCCTGACGCCTCCGCGCGATCGATGATCAGCAGCATGCTCGCGCCGAACAGGATCGAGAACAGCCCGCGCATCTTGCCGTCGAAAAGGATGAAACCGAGCGTCCAGGCAGCGAGGTCGGCGCTGGTCTCGCCGCCATAGGCCTTGGGCGAGACATAGGCCATTTCGGGCATCGCAAAGGCGACGATGTTCATCGCCAAAATGCCCATCACAGCGAAGCCGCGCAGCGCGTCGAGGATGACGAGGCGTTCGCCCGCAACTTGTCCATCTTCGCGCATATCGCCCTCCGCTGTATTATCTGCATATAACGGCTGGCGCGACGATCCGTCCAGCGCTTTAACCTACTATTGACATCTATGTCAGTAATGCTATCTGGACATCATCACCTGATTCGAACGAGACCAGCCATGATCCCCACCATCTTCTCCCACCCCGACCGCCAGCCGCAGAAGTTCCGCCCGTTCAAGGCGTTCCAGCACTTCCGCAAGCTCATCGCGGACAAGGAAGACACCGAACAGGTGTTCCACATCTTCGAGAATCTCCCGCGCAAGGGTTTCATGGACGACGCGCGCGCTTTCGTCGAAAGCGATTTCGGCAAGAAGCTGATGGAGCGCGAACCCTATCTGCCAGACCTGCTCGACGACCATAGCTGGATCGACGCACTGCCCGAAGGTACCGTCGGCCACGCCTATGTGACCTTCATGCGCCGCGAAGGCTTGTCGGCCGCGGGCCTTGTCGCCGAGGCCGACAAAATGGGCCGTCCGAAGTTCGACGATCAGGTGCAATGGTATTCGAACCGCCTGCGCGACACGCACGACCTGTTTCACATCCTGACCGGCTATGGCCGCGATGCGCTCGGCGAACAGTGCGTGCTTGGCTTCACCTATGGCCAGACGGGCAATTACGGCAACGCCTTCATCGCGTATGCGGGCGGCTATGAAGTGAAGCGCGGCGTCAAGAGCGACGCGCCGGTGATGGGCGCGATCCGCCAGGGTCAGCGCCACGGCAAGGCGTCGAAGGCGATCATCGAGCAGGACATCCGCTCGCTGCTCGCCGAACCGCTCGAAGCCGCACGTGCGCGCCTCGGTATCGGCAAGCCGACGCTGTATGAAGAAGCGCACCGCGCCTACCGCAACCGCGGGATCGATCCGTACAACTTCCTCGCGGCAAAGGCGGCGATGGCCTGAACGGCTCCCCGGCGAGAGCCGGGGGCCAGCTAATCCAGCTTCGCGATCAGCGCCTGCGCGGCTGCGGGGTTGCGGACCTTCGCGCCGGATATGAAGAAGAGATAGACGTCGCGGTCGCCTTTGGCCCAGTCGCGGGCCTGCCTGGCCCAGCGGTCGAGCCCCTTGGCGTCATAGCCCGTCTCGACATCCTCTTGGCTGCGCTGCAGCCGCGCATAGGTGAAATCGGCGGTCTGTTCGTCGATGCACGGGAACTCGTCGCTGTCGGCATAGACGATCGCCATGTTCCGCTCGCGGAGCATGTCGACGAACGCCGGATCGCGAAAGCTTTCGTCGCGCACCTCGATCGCGTGGCGCAGCGGGAGGCCATCTTGGCTGTCGGGTAGCAGGTCGAGGAAGCCCGCGAAATCGTCGCGGTCGAACTTCTTCGTCGCCATAAACTGCCAATGAATCGGCCCGAGCCGGTCGCCGAGCCGCGTCAGCCCCTGCGTCAGGAATTTCTCGATCGACGCTGCGCCCTCGGCCAGCACCTTACGGTTCGTGGTGAAACGTGACGCCTTGACGCTGAACTTGAAACCGTCGGGCACCGAAGCGGCCCAATTTGCAAAAGTCTCGGGCTTCTGGCTGCCATAATAGGTGCCGTTGATCTCGATGCCGGTCAGATGCTGCCCGGCATATTCGAGCTCGCGTTTGTGCGCGAGCCCGGCGGGGTAGAAAGGGCCGCGCCACGGTTCGAAGGTCCAGCCCCCGACTCCGACATAGATGCTCATCGGCCCCTCACTTTCCGGAAGATTATGCGAGCGCCGCGTCGGCCCCCATCAGGTTCGGGAAGAAACCTTCATGCGCTGCGCGAAGTTCAGCGAGCGTCACCTGATGGTCGCTGCCCTCGAGTTCGAAGACGATGCGATCCTTGATCGTGCGGCCGACCGGATCGACCGGCACGTCGGCGCGGCCGGCGGCGTCGAGGAAGTCGGCGAGGCAGGTGTCGCAGACGGTGACGAGATAGAGGCCCTGATCCTCACCGAAAAAGCTTTCGGCGACGCCGAACGGCTGTTCTTCGCTGACGAGCACGCCGATGTTCGACTTCAAGGCCATTTCGGCGAGCGTCACGGCCATACCGCCGTCGGAGACGTCGTGGCAGGCGGTGATCCAGCCGGCGTTGATCGCGCCGCGGATGAAGTCGCCGGTGCGCTTTTCGCAGCGGAGGTTCACCTCGGGCGGTGGGCCTTCCTCGCGGCCGTGGATTTCGCGCAGCCACACCGACTGGCCGAGATGGCCCGCGCGTTCGCCCACCGCGAGAACGATGTCGCCGGTGCGCTTGAAGCCGATGCCGACCGCCTTGTTCAGATCCTCGATCACGCCGACGCCGCCGATCGCGGGGGTCGGCAGGATCGCGCTGCCGCCGCCGGTCGCCTTGCTCTCGTTGTAGAGGCTGACGTTGCCCGACACGATCGGATAGTCGAGCGCGATACACGCCTGCGCCATGCCGTCGAGGCAGCCGACGATCTGGCCCATGATTTCGGGGCGCTGCGGGTTCGCGAAGTTCAGGCAATTGGTGATCGCGAGCGGCGTTGCGCCGACCGCGCTGATGTTGCGCCAGGTTTCGGCGACCGCCTGCTTGCCGCCCTCGACGGGGTCGGCGTAGCAATAGCGCGGGGTGCAGTCGGTGCTCATCGCGAGCGCGCGGTTGGTGCCGTGGATGCGGACGAGCGCGGCGTCGCCGCCGGTCTGCACCGTGTCGGCGCCGACCTGGCTGTCATATTGTTCCCAGATCCAGCGGCGCGAAGCGATGTCGGGGGTGCCCATCAAGGTCTTGAGATCGGCGGCGACATCCTTCGTCTCGGGGACGTTGGTGAGTTCGGCCTGCTTCGGCGTCGGGACGTGCGGACGGTCGTAGAGCGGCGCGTCGTCGGCAAGCGGGGCGAGCGGGATGTCGCAGACGATCTCGCCTTTATGCTCGAGCACCATGCGGCCGGTGTCGGTGACGGTGCCGATGACCGCGAAGTCGAGTTCCCATTTGTGGAAGATCGCGGCGGCGAAGTCCTCGCGGCCGGGCTTCAGCACCATCAACATGCGTTCCTGCGATTCGGACAGCATCATCTCATACGCCGTCATGCCGGTTTCGCGCTGCGGCACGTCGTCCATCTTGAGGTGGAGGCCGACGCCGCCCTTCGACGCCATTTCGACCGACGAAGAGGTGAGGCCCGCGGCGCCCATGTCCTGGATCGCGACGATCGCGTCCGACGCCATCAGTTCGAGGCACGCCTCGATCAGCAATTTCTCGGTGAAGGGGTCGCCGACCTGTACCGTCGGGCGCTTTTCCTCGGCATCCTCGCCGAAGTCGGCCGATGCCATGGTCGCGCCGTGGATGCCGTCGCGGCCGGTCTTCGATCCGACATAGACGATCGGATTGCCGACACCGCTCGCGGCCGAATAGAAGATCTTGTCCTGTTCGGCGACGCCGACGGTCATCGCGTTGACGAGGATGTTGCCGTCATACGCCTTGTGGAAATTGACCTCGCCGCCGACCGTGGGGACGCCGACGCAATTGCCGTAACCGCCGATGCCGTGGACGACGCCCGAGATGAGATGCTTCATCTTCGGATGGTCGGGACGCCCGAAACGCAGCGCGTTGAGGTTGGCGACGGGGCGCGCGCCCATGGTGAACACGTCGCGCAAAATGCCGCCGACCCCGGTCGCCGCGCCCTGATAGGGTTCGATGTACGACGGGTGGTTGTGGCTCTCCATCTTGAAGATCGCCGCGAGCTTCTTGCCATCTGCGCCTTCGCCGATGTCGATGACGCCGGCATTCTCGCCGGGGCCGCAGATCACCCAGGGCGCTTCGGTCGGCAGTTTCTTGAGGTGGAGGCGCGAGCTTTTGTAGCTGCAATGCTCGGACCACATGACCGAGAAGATGCCGAGTTCGACAAGGTTCGGCTCGCGCCCGAGCGCGTGCAGGACGCGATCATATTCTTCCGGAGACAGGCCGTGTTCGGCGACGATCTCGGGGGTGATGACGGAGGCGGGCGCGGTTGCTGTCTGAGTCATGGCGCGCCTTTAGCGACGTAGGCGCTAAACGAACAGACCCCATGATGCGAAAACATCATGGGGTCTGCGGTCGGAGAGCGGATTAGCGCGAGGCGAGCGTCGCCGTCTCGATCTTGAGCGGCTGAACGTCGCGCAGCGCAAAGCTGACCTGCTGCGAACCGACGGTGCCGCGGACGCGGTGCTGGCCGACGCGGAGCGTGAACGGCTTGCCGGTGCGTTCCTCGACGCCGCTGATGACGCGTGTGTCGCCAACCTGCGTGACGGTGTAGCTGTAGGTGGCACCCTCATGCTCGAAGCGGTTCGTCGGCGCATCCTTCGCAAAAGCGAGCGACGGCGCCAGCGCGAGCAGGCCGAGGGCGGGGAGAATGAATTTTTTCATGATGCAAGTCCTTGTCTAGCGAACAAAACTTGCCTTTGAGCCCCTCTCTTCTTGTGCGGTGCAACATGAATGCTGGCGCGCGCGCCAGCAATTGCAAAAAACAGAAGCGTGATTGCGTGGGGTGAAGGGGTCAGGCCGGGCGCGGCGCTGCAAGCTGCCGGTTGGCGCCAGCCCACGCGGCGGTGCCGGCAAGCAGGATATAAGCGAACAACATCGTTGCCGGGATGGCGAGCGAATAGGCGGGCTCTTTTGGCCCGAACCAGTCGACCGCCTGCGCAAATGCGAGCAGTGCCGCGAGTATCCATAAGCGCCGATTGCCCGCGGGGGCCGAGGTGCGCCGCATATAATAAGCGAAGGCCCCTCCGATCAGCAGGATCTCGAGCGGCATCGCGATCAGCGGATGGTTCCACAGGCCCAGCCCGAGCTTTGGTGGCATGCCATAAAGTGTGAGGTCGGGGATGTGGACGAGGAGATCGATGAACCAGTGCGACACCACGACCAGCGCCGCGCCGATCGCGGCTTCCTTCCTTTTGGTCGCGAACCAGACGATCACGCCGAAAATCTTCGCCCAGATCAGCGCACCGAGCAGGCTGTGCGTGTAGGGCATATGATGCAGGTCCATCGGGTTCATCGCGGTGATACCGGGGACGATCCGCATCGCCTCGATCCCCGGGATCAGCAGCGCGGCGAAACCGATGTCGACGAGCTGCGCGGCGACGAACAATGTTCCAAGACCCGCCGCCTTGGGGCGCGCTGCGGCGATCAGCGCCGGGGCGAAATGGCCGATGAACATGGCGCGAGGCTATAGGGCAAAATCACCACGTCAAGCTTGACCGGACGGGGGCGAAGGGGCCAAAGCAGGGCCATGACGGACACCCCCGACACCGCTGCCGCCGCCAATATCGCTTCCCTGTCGTTCGAGGCCGCGATGGGCGAACTCGAAACGATCGTGCGGCGCCTCGAAAGCGGCGATGTCAGCCTTGAGGAATCGGTGGCGCTTTACGAGCGCGGCCATGCGCTGCGCGGCCATTGCGAGGCGCGGCTCGCCGCGGCGCAGGCGCGGATCGAACAGGTCAGCCTTGGCGCCGACGGCCGCCCGGCGGGAACCACCCCCTTCGGCGAGAGCTGAGCCATCATGGCGTCGGTCGACAGCGAAGTTTCGCACGGCACGCAATTGCTCCTGTCCACCCAGGCGGACGTCGTTGCGGGCATCGACCGCCTGTTCGATCAATTGCTGCCCGTACCCCTCGATCCGCGCGGCCCGCTTTATGAGGCGATGCGCCACGCGGCGATTGCCGGCGGCAAGCGGCTGCGTCCGCTGCTGGTGCGCGCCGCGGGCGACCTGTTCCACGTCGACCGTGCGCTGACCCTGCGCGTCGGCGCGGCGGTCGAGGCGATGCACGTCTATTCGCTGATCCACGACGACCTGCCGTGCATGGACGATGACGATATGCGCCGCGGCAAGCCGACGGTGCACAAGGCGTATAACGAGGCGACCGCTGTGCTCGCGGGCGACTCGCTCCATGCGCTCGCTTTCGAATGGCTGTGCGACCCGGTGACGAGCCCCGATCCCTTCGTGCGCGGCGAGCTCTGCTGCGAACTTGCGCGCGCCGCGGGACCGGCGGGCATGGCGGGCGGGCAGATGATGGACCTTGCTGCCGAGACGTCGAATTTCGACCTGCCGACGGTGACGCGGCTCCAACAGCTGAAGACCGGGGCGCTGATCGCCTTTTCGGTCGAGGCCGGCGCGATTCTCGCGCGCATCCCGCCCGAGGGCCGCGCGCCGCTGCGCGCCTATTCGCGCGACATCGGCCTCGCGTTCCAGATCGCCGACGACATCATGGACGTCGAGGGCGACGAGGCGCTCGCGGGCAAGGCGCTGCACAAGGACGACGCGGCGGGCAAGGCGACCTTCGTCACGCTGATGGGGCTTGAGCGCGCACGCGAACAGGCGACTGCGCTGGTCGACCAGGCGATCGGGCATCTCGCGGGTTTCGGCGATGAGGCGACGCTGCTGCGCGCGATCGCCCGCTATGTGGTGGAAAGGGACCGTTGATGCGCATTGGGGTCTATCCCGGAACCTTCGACCCGATCACGCTCGGGCATATGGACATCATCCGCCGCGGCGCGAAGTTCGTCGACCGGTTGATCATCGGGGTGACCACCAATATCGCGAAATCGCCCCTGTTCGACGACGATGAGCGGATTGCGATGGTGAAGGCCGAAGTGGCGGGGATCGACGGAGACATCGAGGTCGTCGGTTTCAATTCGCTGCTGATGGACTTTGCCGACGCGCAGGGCGCGTCGATCATCGTCCGCGGCATTCGCGGCGTCACCGATTTCGAATATGAGTATCAGCTGACGGGCATGAACCGCCAGCTCAACGACCGCGTCGAAACCGTCTTTTTGATGGCTGACGTCAGTCTCCAGCCGATCGCGTCGCGGCTGGTCAAGGAAATCGCGATCTTCGGCGGCGACATCCATAAATTCGTGACGCCTACGGTGCGCGACGCCGTGGTTGCGCGCATCGCCGAGCGGGGCCTCCTCCAGGGCGAGCGCTGATACCGATCATTGAGCGTTCAGCTTTTTCCGGCTAGGGCGCGCCATCGGGGCGCAAATCCAGTTTACATTCTAAAGGCCGATCCAGCATGAAATCATCCTTCCGCCCCTTGGTTCTTACGGCGATGGCGTTCGGTCTCGCGGCTTCGGCCGTCGCGCAGGATGCGCCGCCCGCACCGGGGCCGAACCCCGAGCAAAGCGAACCTGCGCCGCCGGTGGAAACGCCCGCGCCCGCACCGGTCGAAACCCCGACCGCGCCAGCTCCTGCTGCGGCAGAGGGAACGCCGGTAACGGCCGCCCCGGCGGTGCCTGCGATGACCCCCGACCAATATATCAACAACCCCGAATATATGCTCAATATCGACCTTTCGACGGGCGGCCGGATCGTGATCCAGCTCTATCCCAATGTCGCGCCGAACCATGTCGAGCGGATCAAGCAGCTCGCGCGCGCGGGCTTTTACGACGGGATCAAGTTTCACCGCGTGATCGACGGCTTCATGGCGCAGACGGGCGATCCGACCGCGACCGGGCAGGGTGGCTCGCAGCTTCCCGACCTCAAGGCCGAATTCAACGTCACCCCGCATCTGCGCGGCACGCTGTCGATGGCGCGCGCCGAGAGCGAGGACAGCGCGAACAGCCAGTTCTTCATCATGCTCCAGCCGCGCTTCGCGCTCGACCGCCGCTACACCGCCTTCGGCCGCGTCATCTCGGGCATGCAATATGTCGACGCGATCCATAAGGGCGAGCCGCCCGAAGTGATGTCGCGCATGGTGCAGGTGTCGGTCGCCGCCGACAACAAGCCGATGCCGCCGGCGTCGATGCTCACCGAAACGGTGCCCGCCCCGGTTGCGCCCACCGTGACGGTCGACGAGCTCAACGCCCCGATCAAGCAGTAAGCGCGGGGACGCGCTCAAAGTCATGCGCGTCGACGCCTTCGATTTCGATCTGCCCAACGAGCGTATCGCGCTCCGCCCCGCGCGGCCGCGCGATGCGGCGCGGATGCTCGTCGTCGATGGCGGTGAGATCGTCGATGCGGGGGTCGCGGACCTGCCATCCTGGCTGCGTCCGGGCGACTGTCTCGTCTTCAACGACACGCGCGTCATCCCGGCGCAGCTCGAAGGGCGGCGCGGCGACGCAAAGATCGGGGCGACGCTCCACAAACGCATCGACCTGCGCCGCTGGCAGGCGTTCGTGCGCAACGCCAAGCGGCTGCGCGTCGGCGAGAGCGTCGATTTCGGCGCGGGCGTCGAAGCGATAGCGGAGGAGCGGCTCGCCGACGGCAGCTTCATTCTCGCCTTCGCCGGCGATGAACCCGTCGAAGTGCTGCTCGAGCGCGCGGGCACGATGCCGCTGCCGCCTTATATTGCAGGCAAGCGCCCCACCGACGAAAACGACCGCAGCGATTATCAGACGATGTTCGCGCGCGAGGACGGCGCGGTCGCGGCGCCCACCGCGGCGCTGCACTTCACGCCCAAGCTGCTCGATGCGCTGGCGGCGGCGGGTATCGGCACCGAAACGCTGACGCTGCACGTCGGCGCGGGCACCTTCCTGCCCGTGAAGGCCGACGACACCGAAGACCATGTCATGCACGCCGAATGGGGGCGGATCGACGCCGATACGGCGGCGCGGCTCAACGCCGTGCGCGCCGCGGGCGGCCGTGTGATCGCGGTCGGCACCACCAGCCTGCGCCTGCTCGAAAGCGCGGCGCAGGATGACGGCATCATCGCGCCCTTCGCTGGCGACACCGCGATCTTCATCACCCCCGGCTATCGCTTCAAGGCGATCGACGGGCTGATGACCAATTTCCACCTGCCGCGTTCGACCTTGTTCATGCTGGTCAGCGCGCTGATGGGGCTGGAGACGATGCAGGCGGCTTATGCGCACGCGATTGCGCAGAGCTATCGTTTCTACAGCTATGGCGATGCGAGCCTTTTGCTGCCGCGTTCTAAATGAACCGCGTTCCCGGTTAAGTTTGTTTCATGGGCGCCGCTGGCAACCGGACGAATCGTGCGTCCTTCCCACGGGCTTAAGCAATGAAAAATCCGCTGATGGCGCCTCCGGCCGGGCGGCCGTGCGCCCGAATCGCCACTTGACCGGTATGTCGCGAGTGTCCCCGATCAAGCACTCGGTGTTATATAAACATATGTTATAAAAAGGCTTTTTCTGGGGCTGCCGGAGCCTTGTCGAACGCTAATGACTCGTCTTGCCACTGTTCGATTTCGATACAGCTTGGTCGAATCGGGCATTTTGGATCGCGCGCGCCGGACCGAACCGGGCGCTCGGACCGGCAAGCGGATCGTGCGCCCCCCTATCCAACCCGTAGGGCGCTAAGCTTCTAGAATGTTAGGCTTTACTGAGTTTTCGGGTGAATTTTGGTTGGTAAAATTAACTTTCAATTTAGCCGCTTAGTGCGGCGCTGTCGGCCAAAATTCCGGATTTTCCACGCATCCTTAATGTTTTAACCAATCATAAACGGTTGCGCTTCCCGCCCTGTCGTTTAATTAGTTGTTAACCGCAGGGGGCAAGTCGCAGACTGGAAAGGTCTCCTCGGCGGTTGGGGAAGCGAAAAAGGGCGCCGTCGCCGGCGCCCTTCGCTTCAGATGACACGACCAGTCTGAATGAGGGGAATTACCATGAAGAAGCTTTTTGCTCTGGCCGCCATGTCGGCCATGCTCTCGACGCCTGCCTTCGCTGCCGATTCGGACAGCGAATCGTTCGACATCAACGCGAGCGTTGCTGAAACCTGCACGATGGAAGGCATCAGCGACATCGAACTCGGCACGCTGTCGATCAACACCACCGCCGGCAGCAACGCGCTGTTCCTCAACGGTGCGTCGGCCGACAACGCCGGTGAGTTCTGGCTGAGCTGCAACGACACCAACCGCATGTCGATCGTTCCGACGCTCGGCAAGCTGAAGAACCAGTCGCGCACCCTGCAGTCGGGCGATGACGCCGGCTTCAAGGACACGATCAACTATTCGGTTGCTGCCCTGAACTATCGCAACGGTTTCCTGCAGCCGTCGTACAACAGCCTGCTTGGCCCGCTGCTCCAGAACCAGAGCCGCGGTGCGATCCATCGCAAGATCGACATGGGCGCTGCTGTGACCCTGCTCGGCAACCTCGACGCCCGCCCGCTGGCTGGTGTCTACAAGGACACCGTGACGGTCACCGTCACGACCATCTGATCCTGATGCAGGGGAGGGGCGTTGCTCCTCCCCTGTTTGTCTTTCGGGTCGCCATGTTCGAATATGATGCGGCCCCTCAACGGGGAATAGCTCCATGAAGAAACTTCTTATCGTCTCGCTCGGCGCGATGCTCGCCTCGACCCCTGCCTTCGCTGCGGATTCGGACAGCGAAGCGTTCGACATCAACGCCAGCGTTGCCGAAACCTGCACGATGGAAGGCATCAGCGATGTCGACCTTGGCACGCTGTCGATCAACACGACCGCCGGTTCGACCGCGCTGCTGATCAACAACACGTCGGCTGACGAAACCAGCCCGTTCTGGGTCAGCTGCAACGAAAGCAACCGCATGCTGATCGACGCCGATCTCGGCGTTCTGAAGAACCAGACGCGCACCCTCGCTTCGGGTGATGACGCGGGCTTCAAGGACACGATCAACTACTCGGTCTATGCCCTGAACTATTTCAACAGCGGCGCCGGCCCGCAGCACAGCTCGGCATCGGGCTCGACGGGTCAGAACACGACCCGCGGCGCGATCCATCGCCAAGTTGAACTGCGCGCACGCGTTCGCGCCAACGAAAACCAGGATGCCCGCCCGCTGGCCGGTGTCTATGAGGATACCGTCACGGTCACTGTGACGACGATCTGACAGGCTTCGTTAATCAGATGGAAAAAAGGGGGGCTAAGGCTCCCCCTTTCAGTCTGTAGCGATGCGATCTTGCAAGAGCGTTTGGGGGAATTGGTCTTGTTCCGGAAATCTTTGATGCTGGCGTTCGCCGCCGCAACCTTGGCCGTGAGCGCCAGTCCCGTCGAGGCCGCCCGCGTCACGCCGATGACCGTCGAAATGACGCCGACCGGGCGCGGATCAACCGCGCGTATCGAAGTCACCAATTCCGAAGACCGCAACCTCCCGGTCGAACTGCGGATGTATCGCGGCGATGTGAACGAGGCGGGCGAACTGACGCTCACCCCGGCCGACGAAAAGTTCGTCGTCTTTCCGCCGCAGGTCGTGATCGCGCCGAATGCGCAGCAGGTTTTCCGCATCCAGTATCTGCCGGGCGAACCACTCACCAAATCCGAAGTTTATTATGCTGCGGTCACGCAGATCCCGGTCGAACTCGATCCGACCATTTCGCGGATCCAGGTCGTGATGCGCTTCAACGTGCTGGTCAATATCGTGCCCGAAGGCACCAAAGCCGAACCGGTCGTGACGGCCGCCAAGGCGCTGGTTCGCGAAACGGTGGTCCCGCCTGACGAACGGCTCCCGGTCGATCAGCAGAAGCCCAAGACGGTCACCGAACGCGGCGTCGAAGTCCGTATCGAGAATCGTGGCACGCGCTTTTTCGCTGCCGGACGCACCGGATGGACGATCACCGGCACGCGTGAAGACGGCACCGCTTTTTCGGACACGCGCACCGCGAGCCGGATGAGCGATGCAATCGGCTTTGGCCTTATTCCGCCCGGGGGGGCACGCATTTTCTTCGTTCCGGTCGAGGAGCCGCTGCGCGAGGAGGGCGTCAGCATCAAGATCGGAGAATAACGAAGG
>Ga0209050_1001732_pt1 | contig 21715 bp, 20 predicted proteins | sample Araplavi_mTSA_r2_FD_184276 | JGI IMG/M metagenome (GOLD analysis project Ga0209050, IMG submission 184276) | Arabidopsis root microbial communities from North Carolina, USA - plate scrape MF_Cvi_mTSA_r2 (SPAdes) (version 2) | ecosystem: Host-associated > Plants > Roots > Endosphere | place: USA... | reverse complement strand
CGAAGCCGAAGTCGGCCGTGGTCTCGGTCAGCACGTCGGGCGCGTTGGTGCCGAGCACGCCGTGCGCGGCCATCGCGTCGACGTCGAAGTTGTTGTAGCCCACCGCCATGTTGGCGCAGATCTTCAGGCCGGGGCAGGCGTCGAGCACGGCGGCGTCGATGCGCTCGCTGCCGGTGGTGAAGGCGCCCTGCTTGCCCTGCAGCTTCGCGATCAACTGTTCCTTGCTCCAGCTCTCGTCGGACTGGTTCGACTCGACCTCGAAGTGCTGCGAGAGGCGTTCGATGGTTTCGGGAAAGATCGCGCGCGCGACCAGGATCTTGGGCTTGCTCATGATGTTTGCACTCAGCGGAAGAAGATGAAGGTGGAAAGAACGAACAGCGGGACCAGGATGGCCACCGACCACGCCATGTAGCCGAAGAAGCTCGGCATGCGCACGCCGCGGCTCTCGGCGATGGCCTTGACCATCAGGTTGGGCGCGTTGCCGATGTAGGTGTTGGCGCCCATGAACACCGCGCCAGCCGAGATGGCGGCCAGCGTGTTGGCGTAGGTGGTCATCAGCGCCGCCGGGTCGCCGCCCGCGGTGTTGAAGAACACGAGGTAGGTCGGCGCGTTGTCGAGGAAGGAGCTCAGCATGCCCGTGGCCCAGAAATACATCGCCGGGTCGGGTTGGCCGTCGGCGCGCGTCACGGCCGAGACGACGGCGCCGAACGGCCCCTGCGTGCCGGCCTTGAGCATCGCGATCACCGGGATGATGGTCAGGAAGATGCCCGCGAACAGCTTGGCCACTTCGGCCATGGGGCCCCACTCGAACTGGTTGTCGGCGTGCACCTTGGCCGGCGTGATCTTCAGCGAGAGCAGCGTGATGGCGATCAGGCCCGCGTCGCGCACCAGGCCCGGCAGGCCTACCCGGGTGCCGAAGACATCGAAGCCGACGGGCGACTTCCAGAAGCCGCTGAGCAGCACGAACGCGACCACGCCGCCCAGAAGCCAGAAGTTGACGGCGCCGTCGAAGCCGATGCGCTTCGTGTCGGGCGTCGGGTCGACCGGCAGCACGCCCTCCTTGCGGTAGTAGTGGCGGTCGATGGCGTAGAACAGCGCGAGCAGCACGGCCAGGATGAAGAGCGTGTCGGGCAGGATGTTCTTCGCGGTCCAGAAGAAGTCGACGCCCTTCAGGAAGCCGAGGAACAGCGGCGGATCGCCCAGCGGCGTGAGCGAGCCACCCACGTTGGAAACGATGAAGATGAAGAACACGACCACGTGGACCCGGTGCATGCGGTTGTCGTTGGCACGAATGAGCGGCCGGATCAGCAGCATCGACGCGCCCGTGGTTCCCATGAAGCTCGCGAGCACCGCGCCGATGGCGAGCAGCCCGGTGTTGAGGCCGGGCGCGCCGTGCAGGTTGCCCCGGATGTGGATGCCGCCCGCCACGGTGAACAGCGCCGTGAGCAGGATGATGAAGGGGATGTACTCCTCCACCAGCGCATGCACGAGTTGGGCGCCGGCCAGCGAAACGCCGAAGGTGGCGGCAAGGGGCAGCAGGAAGGCCAGCGCCCAGGCCGCCGAAACCTTGCCGTAATGGTGGTGCCAGAAGCCCGGCGCCAGCAGCGGGAACAGCGCGATCGACAGCAGGATGCCGGCGAACGGCACGCCCCACAGCGGCGAGAGCGCGGCGCCGTCGAAGTCGGCGGCCATCGCCAGCGCGGGAAACATCAGCGGCAGCAGCGCGGCCGCCGCAAGGCGAAGGGGTTTTTTCATGGGGCCGTACCGTACCAGAGGGGCCAGTACAGCCTTCACGCCGGGGGTTGCTCGATCTCGAAGACCTGGCGCAGGTAGGCCAGGTATTTTTCGTCCTCGCACATGTTCTTGGATGGCGTGTCCGACAGCTTGGCCACCGGCTGGTCGTTGCAGTGGATCATCTTGATGACGATCTGCAGCGGCTCGTAGCCCAGGTCGTTGGTGAGGTTGGTGCCGATGCCGAAGGCCAACTGGCAGCGGCCGCGGAACTGCTGGTAGAGCTCGATGGTGCGCGGCACCGTGAGGCCGTCGCTGAAGATCAGCGTCTTGGTGCGCGGATCGACCCGGTTGGCGACGTAGTGCGCCAGCATGCGCTCGCCCCACTGGAACGGGTCGCCGCTGTCGTGGCGGGCGCCGTCGAAGAGCTTGCAGAAGTACATGTCGAAGTCGCGCAGGAACGCGTTCATGCCGTACACGTCGGACAGCGCGATGCCCAGGTCGCCGCGGTACTCGCGCGCCCAGCTCTCGAAGCCGAAGATCTGGCTGTCGCGCAGCCGCGGGCCGAGCGCCTGGCAGGCCTGCAGGTATTCGTGGGCCATGGTGCCCAGCGGGATCAGGCCCAGCTTCATGGCGTACAGCACGTTGCTGGTGCCCGCGAGCTGCGGCAGCCGCGTGCCGGGCGGCGCCTGCACCGGCGGCGAGGTGACGGCGCCGAGGCGGGCGGTCAGCGTACGCAGCACCTCTTCGTGCCAGTCCTTGGAAAAGCGGCGGCGCGTGCCGTAGTCGGCGATCTTCAGGTCGGCGAGGCCGGCGTCCTGCAGCTGGGCGATCTTGGTTTCGAGGCGGCGGCGGCCTTCCTCGAAGTCGGGCTTCTTCTGCGTATTGCGGAAGTACACCTCGTTGACGATGGCCAGCACCGGGATCTCGAACAGGATGGTGTGCAGCCACGGCCCCTTGATGCGGATCTCGAGCTCGCCCGAGGGCTGGGGAACGATGTTGATGTACTTCTCGTTGAGCCGGAAGAGCCCGAGGAAGTCGACGAAGTCGCTCTTGATGAAGCGCATCGAGCGCAGGTAGGCCAGCTCGGCGTCGCGGAACTGCAGCGAGCACAGGCTGCGCACCTCGTCCCGGATCTGTCCCGCGAACTGCGCCAGGTCGACGCCGGGGTTGCGGCACTTGAAGCGGTACTCGACCCGGGCCCCGGGGAAGTGATGCAGGACCACCTGCATCATCGTGAACTTGTAGAGGTCGGTGTCGAGCAGGCTGTGAATGATCATGGTGCTGTGCGCGGTGTCTCAAACTTTCGGCGTCCGTTCGATTATCACGGGGTGAGTCGGCCTCTGCCTACGGGGCCTGAACTGCACGTCCTACCGTGAGGGTGAATCCCCCCGATGACAGTGATTCCACGGCGAAGCACACGGCCCGCCGGATCAACCTGGCTCAAAGTCAAAGGAGGTTTGCATGAACAAGGACACCATCGAAGGCAACTGGAAACAGCTCAAGGGCAAAGTCAAGGAGCAATGGGGCAAGCTGACCGACGATGACCTCGACGTCATCGCCGGCAAGCGCGACCAGCTGCTCGGGCGCATCCAGGAGCGCCACGGCATCAGCCGCGAAGAAGCCGAGAAGCAGGTCAAGGACTGGGAATCGCGCGATGGCCGCACGCCGGACGCGCTCTGGTTCGAACGCTATTGAACAGCTCCTGAATTTCATCCACTCCGGAAGGAAAACATCCCATGAAAAAACATCTCCTCATGCTGGCCCTCGCCTCCACCTGCTTCGTGGCCACGCAGGCCAGCGCCATGACCAAGGATGAATACAAGGTCGCCAAGGAAAAGATCGAGGCCGACTACAAGGTCGCGAAGGCCCAGTGCGACACGATGAAGGACAACGCCAAGGACGTCTGCCAGAAGGAAGCCAAGGGCAAGGAAAACGTCGCCAAGGCCGAGCTGGAGCAGCAGTACCAGCCGAGCGACAGCCACGCCCGCAACGTGGCTGAAGAGAAGGTGAAGGCCACCTACGAAGTCGCGAAGGAAAAGTGCGACGACCAGAAGGGCGATGCGAAGGCCGCCTGCGTGAAGCAGGCCAAGGCCGACGAAGCCCAGGGCAAGGCCGACATCAAGGCGATGAAGAAGACCGCAGGAACTTCAGAACGGACCGCGCCGGTCAAGCCTTGAGCGAATCGACCACGCGTTGCAGCGCCTCGGGTAGCGGTACCGGGCGCTGCGTGACGCGGTCCACGTAGACGTGGATGAAGTGGCCCTGTGCCGCAGCGCTGTCCGCGCCCTCGGCGAACAGCGCGATTTCATACCGCACGCTCGACCGGCCCGCCTGGGCCACCCGAATGCCCGCCTCGACGGTTTGCGGGAACGCGATGGGCGCGAAATAGTTGCACTGCGTCTCCACCACGAAGCCGATCGTGGAGCCCTCGTGGATATCGAGCGCGCCGCGCTCGATCAGCAGTGCATTCACCGCGGTGTCGAACCAGCTGTAGTAGACGACGTTGTTGACGTGGCCGTACATGTCGTTGTCGGCCCAGCGCGTCGGAATGCTGCGGAAAGCGCGGTAGCTGCCGCGGGCCTGGGGGATTGGTTTGGTCGGGGCGCTCATCGCGCGGCATTTTGCCCGGGAAGCCGAATTTAGAAGACGGCTTCTAAATTGCTGCATGGCAGCAAAAACCCCTTGATCGCAAAACTCAGCTGCCTATACTTGAGGCCATGCTGCACCGCAACATAGACGGCGAGACAGCGCAACGTGAATCGACCACTCAATCATCCCTTCTGGAGATTTCCCAAATGGCCCTGACCGCTGACCAAATCCTCGCCGCCCAAAAGGCAAACCTCGAAACCCTCTTCGGCCTGACCACCAAGGCTTTCGAAGGCGTCGAGAAGCTCGTCGAACTGAACGTGACCGCCTCGAAGGCTGCCCTGGTCGAAGCCCAGAGCACCGCCCAAGCCGCCCTGAGCGTCAAGGACGCCCAAGAGCTGCTGACGCTGCAAGCCAGCCTGTTCCAGCCCCTGGCTGAAAAGACCGCTGCCTACAGCCGTCACCTGTACGACATCGCCCAAGGCACCGGCGCCGAATTCGGCAAGGCCTTCGAAGCCAAGGCTGCCGAAGCCCAGCAAGCCTTTGTCGGCCTGGTCGACAGCGCCTCCAAGAACGCCCCCGCCGGTTCGGAAACCGCCGTTGCCGTGCTGAAGAGCGCCGTGGCTGCCGCCAACAACGCTTTCGAATCGGTCCAGAAGGCCGTCAAGCAAGCATCGGACGTCGCCGAAGCCAACTTCAATGCCGTGTCCACGCAAGCCGTTGCCGCCGCAAAGACCGCAACCGCTTCGCGCAAGCGCTAAGCTGGCGACCACCACCAGTTGTCTCCTTGGGTCCTCACGGATCCAATTCAGGGCCTCGTCTCACGACGAGGCCTTTTTTTCGTCTGGCGGGCCTCTTCGATAATGCGGGTCTCATTTCAGGAGACTCTCCATGCAGATCGACGGCAAGGTTTTTATCGTGACCGGTGGCGCTTCGGGCCTCGGCGAAGGCACGGCGCGCATGCTGGCGGCCAATGGCGCCAAGGTGGTGATCGCCGACATGCAGGCTGACAAGGGCGAAGCGGTTGCCAGGGAAATCGGCGGCGTGTTCGTCAAGTGCGACGTGAGCCAGGAAGCCGACGGCCAGGCCGCGGTGGCCGCCGCGCTCAAGCTCGGCAAGCTGGTCGGCCTCGTCAATTGCGCCGGCATCGCCCCGGCCGAGAAGACGGTGGGCAAGAACGGCCCGCACGCGCTGGCCGTGTTCAGCAAGACCGTCACGGTCAACCTGATCGGCAGCTTCAACATGATCCGCCTGGCGGCCGACGCCATGGGCAGGAACGAGCCCGAAGCCACCGGCGAGCGCGGCGTGCTGATCTCGACCGCCTCGGTCGCGGCCTACGACGGCCAGATCGGCCAGGCCGCCTACAGCGCCTCGAAGGGCGGCGTGGTCGGCATGACGCTGCCCATTGCCCGCGACCTCGCACGCAGCGGCATCCGCAACATGACCATCGCCCCGGGCATCTTCGGCACGCCCATGCTGTTCGGCATGCCGCAGGAAGTGCAGGATGCCCTGGCCGCCAGCGTGCCCTTCCCTTCCCGCCTGGGCACGCCCGAGGACTACGCCAAGCTGGCGAAGCACATCATCGAGAACGACATGCTCAACGGCGAGGTGATTCGTCTGGACGGAGCGATTCGATTGGCTCCCCGCTGAGAGCGGATTTGGGCGGCTTCGTGCTGCCGGTGCGGTCCAGGCGCTCGTAGTTCGCGATCACCTGGGCGCCCAGCAGCACCAGCGTGGCGGCGATCTCCAGGCTCAGCAGCACCACGATGGCCGTGGTGAGCGAGCCGTAGACCACGTTCACCTGCGACAGCGTCGAGAAATACCAGATCAGCACGCGCCGCGTGGCCTCCCACAGCAGCGCGGCCGTCACGCCGCCCAGCAGCGCATGGCGCAGCGACATGCGCCCGGCCGGCATCACGAGGTAGAGCGAGGTCAGCATGAAGATCTCGCCACCCAGCCCCAGCAGGTACAGCAGCAACCCCGAAACACCCGACAGCGACCAGCTGCGCCCCAGCAGGTCGACGCTTTCCTGCCCCACCAGCTGCAGCGCGCCCGACACCAGCGTGACGAGCAGCAGCCCGACGCACAGGCACAGGATGTAGACATAGGGCATGGCCACCGAAACCAGGAAATGGCGTTTGTGGTCCGCCTTGCGGTGGTGAAAGATCACCGCCATGGCACTTTCGAGCACGCTGAAGGCCAGCGAGCTGAAGAAGATCATCGTCACCAGCAGCACCGGCCCCAGCACGTCGCGATGGTCCAGGAAGCTCGAGAGCTCGCCAACGATGGCTTTCGACTGCCCCGGCAACAGCCATTCGAGGTACCGCCCGATGGTGCGCAGCAGCTCGGCCTGCTCGATGACGTGCGACAGCGCGATCACGCTCACGATCAGCAGCGGCACGATGGACAGCAAGGCGTAGTACGCCACCGCCCCCGCGAGCAGCAGGCCCTGGTTGGCGCGAAATTCCTTGAGCACATCCCAGGCGAACCGCAGGGGGTGGCGCAGCAGCGGCGCAATGTGTTGCAGGGGTTTGGGCATCGTCGTGCGTGGATCCAGTCGCTTTCAGTATGCCGCCGGGCCGCGAGGCTTCACCCGCTTGCGTATCATTTGCCGCTCTTCGCCTACATGACCATCCCCGCTTCATTCATCCAGGAACTCATCGCGCGCGCCGATGTGGTCGAGATCGTCGGCCGCTATGTGCAGCTCAAGAAGGCCGGCGCCAATTTCATGGGCCTGTGCCCGTTCCATGGCGAGAAATCGCCCTCCTTCTCCGTCAGCCCGACCAAGCAGTTCTATCACTGCTTCGGCTGCGGGGTGCATGGCAACGCCATCGGCTTTCTGATGGAGCATGCCGGCATGGGCTTCGTCGAGGCGGTGCACGACCTGGCCGGCCAGTACGGCCTGCAGGTGCCGGAAGACGACGCCTCCCCCGCCGAGCGCGCCCGCGCCGCCAGCCAGCGCCAGAAGCAGGCCACGCTGACCGACGTGCTCGAAAAGGCCGGCGACGCCTACCGCAAGCACCTGCGGCAGGCGCCCGGCGCCATCGAATACCTGAAGGGCCGGGGGGTGTCGGGCGAAGTGGCCAAGCAGTTCGGCATCGGCTATGCACCGGCCGGCTGGCGCGCACTGGCCAGCGTGTTTCCCGACTATGACGACCCGCTGCTCGCCGAGAGCGGGCTGGTGATCGTCAACAACGAGGAAGGCCAGCTCAGCGAGGCCGAGGCGAAGCGCTACGACCGCTTCCGCGACCGCGTGATGTTCCCGATCCGCAACGTGAAGGGCGAATGCATCGGCTTCGGCGGCCGGGTGCTGGGCGACGAGAAGCCCAAGTACCTGAACTCGCCCGAAACGCCCGTTTTCAGCAAGGGCCGCGAGCTCTACGGGCTCTACGAAGCCCGCGCCGCCTTCCGCGACCGCGGCTATGCACTCGTCACCGAGGGCTACATGGACGTGGTGGCGCTGGCGCAGCTCGGTTTTCCGAACGCGGTGGCCACGCTCGGCACGGCCTGCACCACGGAGCATGTGCAGAAGCTCTTCCGCTTCACCGAATCGGTGGTGTTCAGCTTCGACGGCGACGCCGCGGGCCGGCGCGCCGCGCGCAAGGCGCTCGACGGCGCGCTGCCGTACGCCACCGATGTGCGCAGCATCAAGTTCCTGTTCCTGCCGGCCGAGCACGACCCCGACAGCTTCATCCGCGAGCACGGCGCCGAGGCTTTCGCCCGCTTCGTGAACGAGGCAACGCCGCTGTCGCGCTTCATGCTCGAAGCCGCTCGCGAAGGCTGCGACCTGACTTCCGCCGAGGGCCGCGCCCACATGACGAGCAACGTGCGCCCGCTCTGGAGCGCCATGCCCGACGGCGCACTCAAGCGCCAGTTGCTGAGCGAGATCGCAACGCTGGTGCAGCTCGATGCAGCGGCGCTGTCGGACCTCTGGGCCTCCACGCCCGGCCCGCGCAAGGCCGGCGGCGCACCGGCGCCGCAGCGCCACAGCGAGCCCCCGGGCTTCAGCGGTGGCGGCGGCGACGACTACTACCCGGACATGCCTCCGCCCCAGGACTACGAGCCGCCTCGCTATGAAAGCGATAGCAAGCCCAAGTTCCAGCAGCGCAAGTTCACGGGCAAGGGCGGCAAGCGCTGGGGCGGCAAGTTCGAGGAACCCATCGAGCCCCTGCGCGGACGCGGCGCCCCACCCAGCCGCCCCGACGTGGCGGTGCGGCTGCTGCTGTCGAACATGGCGCAGTGGGAAGCCCTGTCGCACGAGCTCCACCTGATGCTCTGCGAACTGCCCGGCCACCACGGTGCCCTCTTCACCTGGCTCGACAGCCAGCTGCACGAGCACGGTGTCCAGCCCTGGGCAGCCCTGCGCGAAGGCCTGCGCGGACTCGGCTTCGAGCCGCTGGCCGAGCGGTTGATGTCCGTCTCCGAAGCCGGGCCCATCCCCGAAGGCGAAGAAGCGCAGCACCTGGCCGACGCCGCCCGCGAACTCGCCAGCGTGCTCGATTTCATGCTCGACGACCGCCTCAAGGCCCAGCAGAGCGAAGCCATCGCGGCCGTCGGGAAAGACCCGAAAGCCCTGGAGCGCTACAAGGCACTGGAAACCCGGCGGCTCGAATTGCGCGCTCGCCTGCGCGCCTCGGGTTCAGAAACTGCTTGAAATTTGCGCAACACGCTATAATGTAGGGCTTCGCAACTGGCGAAATTAGGCAAGAGCGACAGCAGCACCTCCGGGCCGACCCCTAGCGCAACGCACTCCAACGGTAAATTCCGGCGGAAAGGGTCAATAACCGCAAGGACTGCACACCAAATGTTCGCCCGACATCTTGCCTGCTGAGGAATTCATTCCTCTTTCCCAATTGTTTTTAGTCCGTGCCTGTGCACGGGCTGTGGTGGCGCTGTCCTTGTGACGGTGCGCCTGTGATTTCGCTTGTTCTTTCTTGCCGTAACGAGGTCGTATGCCCAGTTCAAAGAAGCCTGCTCCTTCACTTGCCAAAAGCGTCGCCACCAAGCCCGCAGCAGAAAAACCGTTGAAAGCCGGCGCGAAGCCGGCAACCAAGACGGCCGCCGCCGCATCCAGATCGGCAGCCGCAACGAAAGTGAAAACCGTGCCCACGAAATCGACCTCTCTCGACGATCCCAAAAAAGCAGCCGCCCCGGCAGCCAAGAAAGTCGGCCGCCCGCCCAAGGCCGCCGGCGCCGCCACGCCTGCCACCGGCGCCAAGCGCGGCCGCAAGCCCAAGGCTGACAAGGATGCGCCCGAGAACGACATCGACCTGTCGGACATCGAGGAAGATCTGGCCGGCGACGAGCCCGCGGCTGCCACGACCACCGAAGAAAAGGTCAAGCCGCTGCGCATGAAGATCAGCAAGGCGAAGGAACGCGCCTTGATGAAGGAGTTCGGCCTCGACGAGACCGTGCTCTCCGAAGAAGACCTGGCCAAGCGCCGTTCGCGCCTGAAGACCCTTATCACGCTGGGCAAGACCCGCGGCTACCTCACGCACGGCGAAATCTCCGACCACCTGCCCGACAAGCTGGTCGACGCCGAGACCATGGAAGTCGTGGTCACCATGCTCAACGACATGGGCGTGGCGGTGTACGAGCAGACGCCCGACGCCGAAACCCTGCTGCTGAACAACACCGCGCCCACCGCCACCACGGTGGAAGAAGCCGAGGAAGAAGCCGAAGCGGCCCTGTCCACGGTGGACAGCGAATTCGGCCGCACCACCGACCCGGTTCGCATGTACATGCGCGAAATGGGCACGGTCGAGTTGCTGACGCGCGAAGGCGAAATCGAAATCGCCAAGCGCATCGAAGGCGGCCTGATGGCCATGATGGAGGCCATCTCGGCCTCCCCCGCCACCATCGCCGAAATTCTGCGCCTGGCCGCCGAGATCCGCGAAGGCAAGGTCGTCATCTCGACCATCGTCGACGGCTTCTCGAACCCCAACGAGGCCGACGACTACGTGGCCGAAGAAGACTTCGACGAATTCGACGAGGAAGACGACGATGACGGCAAGGGCGGCTCCAAGGCCCTGACCAAGAAGCTCGAGGAACTCAAGCGCGAAGCGCTCGAGCGCTTCGACCGCATCGCCGGAATGTTCGAGAAAGTCCACAAGATCTACGACAAGGAAGGCTACGGCACGCCGGCGTACGTCAAGGCCCAGGAGGCCCTGTCCGCAGAGCTGATGACCATCCGCTTCACGGCCAAGACCATCGAGAAGCTGTGCGACCTGGTGCGCACGCAGGTCGACGACGTGCGCAAGAAGGAGCGCGAGCTGCGCCGCATCATCGTGGACAAGTGCGGCTTCCCGCAGGACGAGTTCATTCGCGACTTCAGCGGCTACGACAAGAACGGCAACCGCATCGCGTCGAACCTGCTGAACCTCAAGTGGGTCGAGAAGCAGGCCGCCGCCGGCAAGCCCTGGAGCGCCGTGCTCGCGCGCAACATTCCGCCGGTGCAGGAACTGCAGCAACGCCTGACCGACATCCAGTCGCGCGTGGTGGTGCCGCTGACCCAGCTCAAGGACATCAACAAGCGCATGAACGAAGGCGAATCGTCTTCGCGCGACGCCAAGAAGGAAATGATCGAGGCCAACCTGCGCCTCGTGATCTCCATCGCCAAGAAGTACACCAACCGCGGCCTGCAGTTCCTCGACCTGATCCAGGAAGGCAACATCGGCCTGATGAAGGCGGTCGACAAGTTCGAATACCGTCGCGGCTACAAGTTCTCGACCTACGCCACGTGGTGGATCCGCCAGGCCATCACCCGCTCGATCGCCGACCAGGCGCGCACCATCCGCATCCCGGTGCACATGATCGAGACGATCAACAAGATGAACCGCATCTCGCGCCAGCACTTGCAGGAGTTCGGCTTCGAGCCCGACGCCGGCATCCTGGCCGCGAAGATGGAGATTCCGGAAGACAAGATCCGCAAGATCATGAAGATCGCGAAGGAGCCGATCTCGATGGAAACCCCCATCGGCGACGACGACGATTCGCACCTGGGCGACTTCATCGAGGACAGCAGCAACACGGCCCCCATCGAGGCCGCCATGCAAGCCGGCCTGCGCGACGTGGTGAAGGACATCCTGGACTCCCTCACGCCGCGCGAAGCCAAGGTGCTGCGCATGCGCTTCGGTATCGAGATGTCGACCGACCACACGCTGGAAGAGGTCGGCAAGCAGTTCGACGTGACGCGTGAGCGCATCCGCCAGATCGAGGCCAAGGCGCTGCGCAAGCTGAAGCACCCGAGCCGCTCCGACAAGCTGCGCAGCTTTATTGATACGCTCTAAGCCGGTCTCCCGGTATTTCTCTGACGAGGAGGCGCCCGCAAGGGCGCTTTCTTTTTTGGCCTTCGCGACAAGAAGAATGGAGCAAACCTCATGAATCCCGATGCAGACAAGCTCTGGCAAGCCCCACGCTGGGCGCTTGCCGTGCTGCTCGCAGTGCTCGGCATGCTCGGGCCCTTCTCCATCGACACCTACATCCCGGCCTTCTCGGGCATCGCGCGCTCCATCGGCGCCACGCCGGCCGAGATGCAGCAGACGCTCTCGGCCTACCTGTTCGGCTTCGCATTCATGAACCTGTTCCACGGCGCGCTGTCGGACAGCTTCGGCCGCCGGCCCGTGGTGCTGTGGGGACTGGCAGTGTTCACGCTCGCCTCGCTGGGCTGCGCGCTGTCGCAGAACATCACGCAGCTCGTGTTGTTCCGAGGGCTGCAGGGCCTCTCGACCGGCGCCGGCATCGTGGTCTCGCGCGCGGTGATCCGCGACATGTTCCCGCCGGCCGAGGCGCAGCGGGTGATGAGCCAGGTCACGATCTACTTCGGCGTGGCCCCGGCCATCGCGCCGATCGTGGGCGGCTTCCTGTTCGTGCACGCGGGCTGGCATGCTGTGTTCTGGTTCCTGGTGGCCGTGGGCGTGGTGCTGTTCGCCGCCAACTACAAGCTGCTGCCCGAGACGCTGCACAAGGACCACCGCCAGCCCTTCCAGGTGCGGTACCTGCTGCGCGGCTACTGGGACCTGTGCTCCGACCCGCGCTTCCTGCTGCTGGCCTTCGCGAGTGGCGTGCCCTTCAACGGCATGTTCCTCTACGTGCTGGCCGCGCCCGCGTTCCTGGGCGACCACCTCGCGCTGCAGCCGCAGCAGTTCTTCTGGTTCTTCCTGCTGACGATCGGCGGCATCATGCTCGGCGCACGTGCCAGCGGCCGCATGGCCGGCAAGGTGGCGCCCAAGCGGCAGATCCGCGACGGCTTCGTCATCATGCTGGCGACTTCGGTGGTCAACGTGGTGGCCAACACCTTCTTCGAGGCGCACGTGGCCTGGGCGCTGTGGCCGCTCGCGGTATTCGCCTTCGGCTGGGCGCTGATGGTGCCGGTGGTCACGCTGCTGGTGCTCGACCTGCACCCGGAGCGCCGCGGCATGGGCTCGTCGCTGCAGGCCGTGATCGGCTCCACCGCCAACGGCATCGTGGCCGGTGCGGTGGCGCCGCTGGTGATGCACTCGACGCTCGCGCTGGCGCTGACCTCCATGGGCATGCTCGGCATCGGCCTGGTCGCATGGGTGTGGCTGCATGGCCGCTGGCCCGAGATCGGGCGCCTGGTGGCTCACGAAGGCTGAGGCCGGAGGCTGCGATGCGGTTCGAGGCACTCTTGAATCACGCGCGCGCCTGGCTGCCGGGCCGCACCACCGTCGATGCGCGCGAACGGCTGCGCGCGGTTGCGGGCGCCGGCCTCGGGCTGCTGGCCACGGCGCTGCTGTGCCGGTGGCTGGCCGGCCCGCTCGCCGCGACCGTCTGGCTGATCGCGCCGCTGGGCGCCAGCGCCGTGCTGGTGTTCGCCGTGCCGGCGAGCCCGCTGGCGCAGCCGTGGTCGGTCATCGGCGGCAACACGCTGTCGGCGCTGGTCGGCATCGCCGCCGCCAACTGGATTCCCGACCCCGCGCTGGCCGCCGCCGTGGCCGTGGCCGGCGCCATCGGCCTGATGTTCAGTGCACGCTGCCTGCACCCGCCCGGCGGCGCCGCGGCGCTGCTGGCGGTGCTGACGCACACCACGCATTTCTCGGCCGCCCTCTTCCCTTTCCTCACCAATTCGCTGCTGCTGGTGCTGGCCGGCGTGGCCTACAACACGCTCACCGGGCGGCGCTATCCGCACGTGCAGGTGGTGCGCCCGCCCGCTGCCGATGCGCGCTTCAGCCAGGCCGACATCGACGCGGTGCTGACGCGCTACAACCAGGTGCTCGACATCAGCCGGGACGACCTCGAATCGCTGATCCGCGAAACCGAGCTCGAGTCGTACAAGCGGCGCCTCGGTACGCTGACCTGCGCCGACATCATGTCCAGCGTGCCCATCTCGGTGGAGTTCGGCACGCCGCTGCAGGAAGCCTGGACGCTGATGCACGAACGACACATCAAGGCCCTGCCCGTCACCGACCGCACACGCCGCGTGGTCGGCATCGTCACGCAGGCCGACTTCTTCCGCCAGCTCGACCTGCAGCACCATGACGGCATCGCCGGCAAGCTGCGCGACCTGATCCGCGCCACGCGCACGGTGATGTCGAACAAGCCGGAGGTGGTCGGCCAGATCATGACGCGCCAGGTGCGCGTGGCCAGTGCGGACCGGCCCGTGGTCGACCTGGTGCCGCTGTTCTCCGAGGGCGGGCATCACCACATTCCGATCATCGACGGCGAGAAGCGGTTGACGGGGATGATCACGCAGTCGGATTTCGTGCGGGCGTTGTACCGCGCGGTCGGGCCTGCTTGATTTTTCTTGCTCCCCTGCCCGGGGGAGGGTCGGAGTGGGGGCACGACGGCATCGGCCGCAACGCAGCGCCTCATCGACGGCCGCCTGCCCCCATCCCAGCCTTCCCCCAGAGGGGGAAGGAGCAAGAACCTTACTCCAGCACCACGTTCGCTTTCTTCACCAGCGCCGCATAGCGCGCGGCCTCGCTGCGGAAGTAGCTCGCGGCCTGCTCGGGCGTCGTGGGCTTGATGACGTTGCCTTGCTTGTCCATCGCTTCGCGCACTTCGGCGCTGGTGAAGGCCGCGGCCACCGCATCGTGCGCGCGCTGCACGTCGGCCGCCTGCATCTTCGGCGGGCCGATCACCGCGAACCAGCCTTCGACCGCGTAGTTCGGCAGCCCCTGCTCCGCGATGGTCGGAATCTCCGGCGCGGCCGGCGAGCGCGTCGCCCCGCACAGGCCGATGGCGCGCAGCGCCCCGCTTCGGATGTGCTGCTGCACGGCCGGCAGCGCGACCACGCCCATCTCGACCTGCCCGCCGATCATGTCGGTCACCATCGGCCCGGTGCCCTTGTAGGGGATGTGCCGTGCCTTCACGCCGGCCTCGTCCATGAACATCTCGCCGGCAAGATGGATGATGGTGCCGTTGCCCGACGAGGCGTAGTTGTAGCCCCCGGGTTTGGCGCGCAGCAGCGCCACCAGTTCCTTCACGTTCTTCGCGGGCACCTTCGGGTTCACCAGCAGCACCAGCGGCGTCGCGCCCACCACGCTGATCGGCGTGACGTCGTTGATCGCGTCGAAGGGCATCTTCTTGAACACCGCCGGATTGATGACGTGATTGTTCGACACCATGCCCAGCGTGAGCCCGTCGGGCGCGGCCTTGACGATGGCCGCCGCGCCGGTGATGCCACCCGCGCCCGGCAGGTTCTCTATCAACACCGGCTGGCCGAAGGCCTTGCCGAGCGCGGGCGCGGCCGCGCGCACGATGGTGTCGACACCCGAGCCGGCACTGATCGGCAGGATGAAGCGGATGGGCTTGTCGGAGCCCTGCGCGAACGCGGGACGCACACCCATCGCGGCCACCGCGGCGGCGCACGCGCCGAGGCCGAGCACCGCGCGGCGGTTCAGGCGATTCAGGTTCGTCGAGGGAAGTGTCTTCGTCATGGTCTTGTCTCTCTTTATGTTTTGGGAAAAGGATCGCAGGCTCAGGCCACCGCCGAATCGGCGTGCAGGGCGTCCACCTGCTCGCGTGCATAGCCCAGCTCGGCCAGCAGTTCGCGCGTGTGCTCGCCGAGCGTGGGCGGATTCAGGCGCACGCCAAGGCGCTCGCCGCCGAGCGTGATCGGGAACAGCGTCGTCTGCGCCGTTTCGCCGGCACGCTCGCCGTCGGGCAGGCGGATGTCCACGAGCCCGCCGGTGGCCTTCAGGTGCGGGTCTTCGTACAGGTCTTCCGGCCGCGTGATCGGCGCGAACGGCAGGCCCCTGGCCTCGAAGATCGCCGACAGTTCCGCCGCCGAACGATCGGCCAGGCGCTGGCGCAGATCGGCCAGCAGCGTGGGCCGCAAGCGCACGCGGTCGTTGTTGGTGCGCAGGGCCGGGTCGGCCTTCAGGTCGTCGAAGCCCAGCGCGTCGCAGAAGGTCTTCCACTGCGCGTCGCTCACCGCGGCCAGGAAGATCTGCTCGCCGTCCTTCACGGTGAACACGTCGTACAGCGCCCACGCCGAGATGCGCTCGGGCATCGGCGCGGCGGCCTGCCCCGTGATGGCGTACTGCAGCATGTGCTGGCCGACCAGGAACACGTTGTTCTCGAACAGCGCGGACTGCACCTCCTGCCCCTTGCCGGTCTCGGCGCGCTGCATCAGCGCGGCGATGGCGCCGATGGCGCCGAACATGCCGCCCATGATGTCGTTCACGCTGGTGCCGGCACGCAGCGGATCGCCGGGGCGGCCGGTCATGTAGGCGAGGCCGCCCATCATCTGCACCACCTCGTCGAGTGCGGTGCGGTGCTCGTACGGGCCGGGCAGGAAGCCGGTGTGGTTCACGTACACGAGGCGCGGGTTGAGCTTGCCGAGCGCGGCATAGCCCAGGCCGTACTTGTCCATGGTGCCGGGCTTGAAGTTCTGCGCCACCACGTCGGCGGTGGCACACAGGCGCAGCGCGGCCTCGATGCCCTCGGGCTTCTTGAGGTCGAGCGCAATGCTCTTCTTGTTGCGGTTGAACATGGGAAAGAAGCCGGCCCCCGCGCCCAGCAGGTGCCGCGTGCGGTCGCCCTCGATCGGCTCGACCTTGATGACTTCCGCGCCCAGGTCCGCGAGCACCATGCCGCAGGTCGGCCCCATGACCATGTGCGTGAACTCGACCACGCGGATGCCGGCGAGCGGCAGGCGCTTTTCTTGGGTGCCGGTCGTGCTCATGCCGTGACCCCCGCCGTGGCCGCGAAGGTCTTCGGGAAGCCCGCGCGCCATACCGTGCCCTGCAGCGTTTCGCCTTCGAGCCAGCCCGCCACGCGCTTGCGCAGCTGGAGCAGCTTCGGCAGATCGACGCCGGTCGCGACGCCCATGCTCTCGAGCATGAAGACGAGATCTTCGGTGTCGACATTGCCGCTGGCCCCGGGCGCATGCGGGCAGCCGCCGATGCCGGCGAGGCAGGCGTCGAAGCGCGTCACGCCGACTTCCAGCGCGGCATAGACATTGGCCAGCCCGAGGCCGCGCGTGTCATGGAAGTGGCCGCACCACAGCCGGTCGCCCGCGATGCGCAGCGCCCGCTCGAACAGGCTGCGGACCATCGCCGGATCGGCATAGCCGACGGTGTCGGCAAGGCTCACGCGGTCGGCCCCCGCGTCGAGCAGCGCCTGCATCAGCCGCAGTACTTCGTCGGCGTCGACGTGGCCCTGGAGCGTGCAGCCGAAGGCCGTGCCCACGCCGCCGTCGATGAGCGTCTTCGAGCCCGCGGCATCGCGCGCGGCGCGGATGCGGCCCACCTCGGCCACCACCTCGTCGGGCGTCTTGCGCAGGTTGGCGAGGCTGTGCGCGTGGCTGGCCGAGAGCGGCACGATCATCAGGTCGGCCTCGCCCGCGATGGCACGCTCCGCGCCCTTCAGGTTGGGCACCAGCACCGACGCGAAGAGGCCCGGCAAGGTCTTCGCATAGGCCAGCAGTTCGGCCGTGTCGGCCAGTTGCGGCAGCAGGTGCGCCGGCACGAAGGAGCCGACTTCGATCTCGCGCTGGCCGGCCGCATGCGCGTCGCGGATCCATTCGAGCTTGCGTTCGGTGGACAGCACGCGGGCGATGCTCTGCAGGCCGTCGCGCAGGCCCACTTCGCGGACGACCGCGCGGGGCGGCAGGAAGGGGTGAATCAAGACTTTGTCTCCGTCGTGAGGGTACGGCGTTGATATTAGAAGTTCCAATTCGACCCAGAAGGTATATTTTGGAAGCCATTTGATTCCAGAACGGAACACCATGAGAGACCTCGACCTCACCACCCTGCGCCTGTTCGTCGCCGTCTGCGAAACGCGCAGCATCGCGCGCGCTGGCGAGCAGGCCAGCATCGTCGGCTCGGCCATCAGCAAGCGGCTGGCCCAGCTCGAAGAAGCGGTGGGCACGCCGCTGTTGCTGCGCAAGCGCCGCGGCGTGGTGCCCACGCCGGCCGGCGAAACCCTGCTGGAGCACGCCCGCGCGATGCTCGGCAGCGTCAACCGCATCGAGCGCGACATGGCCGCCTACGCGGGCGGCGCTCGCGGGCATGTGCGCATCCTGGCCTCGGCGTCGGTCATGGCCGAATCGCTGGCGGAAGACGTGGCGGGCTTTCTGAAGGACCCGGCCCACCGCAACATCCGCGTCGACATGGAAGAGCGCGTGAGCCCCGAGATCGTGCGCGGCATCCGCGAGGGCAGCGCCTCCATCGGCCTGTGCTGGGACGCCGCCGACCTCGACGGCCTGGAGCGGCGCAACTACCGCTCCGACCACCTCGCCATCGTCGCGCACCCGTCGCATCCCGTCGCAAGGCACGAGCACGTGCGCTTCGAGCAGGTGCTCGACCACGAATTCGTCGGCATGCCGGCGTTGAGCGCCGTGCAGCTGATGCTGGCGCGCGAGGCGGCGGTGGCGGGCAAGCCGCTGGTGTACCGCGTGCTGGTTTCCAACTTCGACGCGGCATTGCGGGTGGTGCGGGCCGGGCTCGCGATCAGCGTGGTGCCGGCGGAGGTGGCGCGGCCCTTCACCGATGCCTTCGGCCTGCGGCTGATGCCGCTCACCGACGCGTGGGCGCGTCGGCGTTTCGCGATCTGCTTTCGCGGCGAGGCGGCGCTGTCGCCGTCGGCGCAGCTGCTGGTCGCGCACCTCGAGCGGTGCGCCACGGACTGACGATCCGGAAGCCCATTCGGCCGAAATCCGAAACTATTCGTTGTGAATCATCGGGTTTTTGTTTCGATTTTCGCAACCTAACATTCGGGGCATTCAGCGCTGTCACCTCTTCACATCACACATTCAGAAAGATCGCCGCCATGTTCCGCAGAGCCCTCCTCTCCGCCGCTGCCCTCGCCACCACGCTGAGCCTCGCCCCGCTTGCCGCCCAGGCCGCCCAGCCCCTCAAACTCGACGTCTACAACCCCGGCACGAAATCGATGTTCCCGGTCTCGTCGGAAATCGTCACCGGCCAGACCGATGCCGTGCTGATCGACGCCCAGTTCCAGCGCAACGACGCCGAGGCGCTGGTGCAGAAGATCAAGGCCACGGGCAAGAAGCTCACCACGGTCTACATCAGCCACAGCGATCCCGACTACTACTTCGGCCTCGACGTGATCCAGGCCGCCTTCCCCGACGCGAAGATCGTTGCCACGCCGCAGACCGTGGCCGCGATCCAGGCCTCGAAGGACGGCAAGCTCGCGCACTGGGGCCCGATCCTCAAGGAGAACGCGCCCAAGGCGCTGGTCGTGCCCGAGCCGCTGGCCGGCGACAGCCTCACGCTCGAAGGCCGCAAGATCCAGGTCGTCGGCCTCGACGGCCCCACGCCCGAACGCAGCTTTGGCTGGATTCCTTCGCTGAAGGCCGTGGTCGGCGGCATCCCCGTCTCGGCCAACATCCACGTGTGGGTGGCCGACACGCAGACGCTCGAGTCGCGCCAGGAGTGGATCAAGACGCTGGGCCGCATCGAAGCCCTGCACCCGAAGACCGTGGTGCCCGGCCACTACCTGCCGAACGCCAACGGCTCGGCGCCGTACACGCTGGCCTCTGTGAAGTTCACGCGCAGCTACCTGCAGGCCTTCGAGACCGAAGCCGCCAAGGCCAAGGACTCGGTCGCGCTGATCGCCGCGATGAAGAAGCGCTACCCGAAGCTGGAAGGCGCCTCGTCGCTGGAACTCGGCGCCAAGGTCATCAAGGGAGAAATGAAATGGCCGCAGTGAACGACACCACCACCCTTCACTACATCTTCGACCCGCTGTGCGGCTGGTGCTACGCCGCCGCGCCGCTGGTCGATGCGGCGCGCAACGTGCCGGGCCTGCAGGTCGCGTTCCATGGCGGCGGCATGATGACCGGCGCCAACCGCCGCGCGATCACGCCGCAATGGCGCGAGTACGTGATGCCGCACGACCGGCGCATCGCCGAGATGACGGGCCAGCCCTTCGGCGAAGGCTACTTCGAAGGACTGCTGCGCGACACCGGCGCGGTGATGGATTCCGAGCCGCCGATCACCGCCATCCTCGCGGCCGAATCGCTGCGCTCAGGCGGCGGGCTGGACATGGTGCATCGCCTGCAGCGTGCGCACTATGTCGAAGGCCGCCGCATCGCCGATGCGCAAGTGCTGAAGGCGGTGGCCGCGGAGCTCGGTTTCGATGCCGAAGCCTTTGCTGCAGCCGTCGAGCGCCTGGCGGGAGAAGCGACCGCGCAGCACATCGCCGAAAGCCGCCAGCTGCTGCAACGCGCGGGCGGCCAGGGCTTTCCGACCTTCGTGCTGACGCGGGCCGATGGCAGCGCCAGCCGCATCGACATCGGCCCGTGGCTGGGCCGTGCCGAAGACTGGAAGGCGCGCCTCGCGGAACTCGTCTAGCGCGCGACGCCCAGCAGCCGGTCCAGCACCTGCGGCTGGGTGCGCAGCGCCGCGGCGCTGTCCTTGTGCACGATGGTGCCGTGGTCCAACACCACTGCCTCGTCGGAAATCGCGAGGATCGCCTGCGGATGCTGCTCCACGATGATCGCGGCCAGCCCCTCGTCCTGCGTGATGCGGCGGATGGCGCGCAGCAGCTCCTCCACGATGATCGGCGCGAGCCCTTCGAGCGGCTCGTCGAGCAGCAGCAGCTTGGGGTTCAGCACCAGCGCGCGGCCCACGGCCAGCATCTGCTGCTCGCCGCCCGACAGCTGCGTGCCCAGGTTGGTCTTGCGCTCCGCGAGACGCGGGAACATCTCGTAGACGCGCTGCGGATTCCACTTGCCGGGCCGTTCCACGGCCGTGAGGTTCTCGTGCACCGTGAGCGACTTGAAGATGTTGCGCTCCTGTGGCACCCAGCCGATGCCGGCCGCCGCGCGCTGATGCGGCGCGAGCTTGTGCAGCGCCTGTCCGCTCAGCGTGATGCTGCCGCCATGCTGGCGCGTGGCGCCGGCAAGCGTGTTGATCAGCGTGGTCTTGCCCGTGCCGTTGCGGCCCAGCAGCGCCAGCGTCTGGCCTTCGCCGAGCGCGAACGCCACGTCGTGCAGTACCACGGCCTCGCCGTAGCCGGCACTCAGGTTCTCGGTGCGCAGCAGCTCAGACATGGGCGGTTTCTCCGTGGCCCAGATAGACCTCTTTCACCTTGGGATCGTTGGCGATGGTTTCGGGGTCGCCTTCGGTCAGCAGCGTACCGTTGACCAGCACCGTCATGCGGTCGGCAAAACTGAACACCAGGTCCATGTCGTGCTCGATCAGCAGCACCGACACGTCGGCCGGCAGCGCGGCCACGGTCTGCAACAGCTCCTCACGCTCGCCTGCGGGCACGCCCGCCACCGGCTCGTCGAGCAGCAGCACGCGTGGCTCACAGGCCAGCGCGATGGCGATTTCCAGCAGGCGGCGCTTGCCGTAGGCCAGGTGCTTCACCTGCTGCTGTGCCACGTCGCTCAGGTGAAATTGTTCGAGCAGTTGCGCCGCGCGCTCCGCGATCGCCTTGCTGGCGCCCAGCGGACGCCACCATTGCGCGCCGATGCCCTGGTGCTGCGACACCACGAGCGCCAGCGTTTCGAGCGGCGTCATCGAATCGAACAACTGGTTGATCTGGAAAGTGCGCACCAACCCGCGCGCCACGCGCTTGTGCGGCGCGAGCGTCGTGATGTCTTCGCCGAGCAGCGTGATGCGGCCTTCGGTCGGCGTGAGCACGCCCGTGAGCTGGTTGATCAGCGTGGTCTTGCCCGCGCCGTTGGGGCCGATCAGCGCATGGCGCGCGCCGCGCTTGAGCTCCATCGACACGTTGTTGGTGGCCGTGATGCCGCCGAAGCGCATCACGAGGCCGTGGGTGGAAAGAACGGTGTCGCTCATGCCGCTCCACCCTTCTTCTTGCCGGCGCCGTACCACGTCCAGGGCTTCAGCAGCCGGTCGCGCCCGACCAGCACCAGCAGCACCAGGATCAGGCCGATCCAGAACATCCAGTACTGCGGCGTCACGGCCGACAGCCAGGTCTGCAGCAGCTTGAACACGAT
>Ga0209050_1001727_pt1 | contig 21747 bp, 18 predicted proteins | sample Araplavi_mTSA_r2_FD_184276 | JGI IMG/M metagenome (GOLD analysis project Ga0209050, IMG submission 184276) | Arabidopsis root microbial communities from North Carolina, USA - plate scrape MF_Cvi_mTSA_r2 (SPAdes) (version 2) | ecosystem: Host-associated > Plants > Roots > Endosphere | place: USA... | reverse complement strand
AACGTTCCCGCTGCCGATGTCCAGACGTTCTGGGGTTCGCTCGGCTGCGGCTGCTGGGCCGTCTGATCCGATGCGGCCCCTCCGGACGAGAAGGGGCCGCATCACCTGCCTTTTCCATAATTTCGAACATGTCGGAAGATCTTATTCGGATAACTGAGGAAGCCGCCGCCTCCTAGACCACCGGCATTCCCCCCATCCCCTCGGAGACCGACATGACCGTCACGCCCGCCAACGACCCTGCCGCCCCCCTCAAGTCCAGCCTGCCGCACCTGCTGCTGCTGCTTTCCGCCACGACCGGCCTCGTCGATGCCGCCTCTGTCCTCGGCCTCGGCAAGGTCTTCACCGCCAACATGACCGGCAACGTCGTGTTCCTCGGCTTCGCCACGGCGGGCGCGCCGGGCTTCAAGGTGATCCCGGCGGTCATGGCGCTGCTGGCCTTCATGGTCGGTGCCTGGGGCGGTGGCCGCCTCGCCCGCGGGCATGTCGAGCTGCCGCTGCGTCGCTGGCTGCTCCGGGCCGCCGCGATCGAGACCGCACTGCTGTGGATCGCCGCTGCCATCTCGACGAAGATCGACATCGCCGCCCAGGCCCCCGAGATCGCCGTGCTCTCGGTGATCGTCCTCACCGGCTTCGCCATGGGCCTGCGCAACGCCACCGTCCGCGCGCTCAAGGTGCCGGACCTCACCACCACCGTGCTCACCCTCACCATCACCGGCATCGCTGCCGACATGACCGGCCGCGCCAGGTCCCCCAACTTCCTGCGCCGCTTCGGCGCCGTGCTGTCGATCTTCCTCGGCGCCGCCGTGGGCGCGCTCCTGCTCCTCCACCTCAGCCTCGCGGTGCCTCTCGCCCTCGCCGGCGCCATCGTCCTCGGCGCCACGCTCTTCTTCACCAGAAATCCCGAAGCCGACCTGCCGCGTCGGACCTGAACATTCCGACCCTATCCTTCGGGCGGACCGGCGCAGGTTTTTCGCCTGTGCCGGAACCTCGGCGCCTTCCAAGCACTACCTAGCCATACTTTCGTTTCGTTCAGTCTTCCGCCGATCTGTGATCTACCGGCCGAGCGCTGACGGAGATGAAGCGTACCCACGCGGGTAGCGGGAGAAGTGATCATGAAGGACCTGTCGAGTCATTTGGCACCGGGCGGAACTCCCGCTCCCGCACAGATAGCCGACAGATTCCTCCGCACTCGAAATCTCAGCCGCGAGCTCGTCAAGAACCTGAACGAGGCAGACGCCACCGTCCAATCGATGCCGGATGCCTCCCCCGCCAAATGGCACCTTGCCCATACGACCTGGTTTTTCGAGACCTTCCTCCTGCGCGATCACGTTCCCGGCTATCGCCTTCACGACGCGCGCTGGCCGTTCCTGTTCAACAGTTACTACGAGGCCGAGGGCGCCCGCCTCGCCCGCCCGGAACGCGGTCTGCTGACCCGGCCGACGGTTGCCGAAGTGCTCGCCTATCGCGATCATGTCGAAGCGGCGATGCTGGCGGCCATACCCTTCCTCATGGAGCGGCACGGCGACCTGATCGAACTGGGCATCCAGCACGAGCAGCAGCATCAGGAACTCCTGCTCACCGACATCAAGCACCTGTTCTCCCGCAATCCGCTCGGTCCGGCCTATGCGCCGCCTCTGGCGATCCCGTCCGACCGAAGCGTCCCGTTGCGCTGGATCGAAGGCGTGGAAGGCCGCTTCGACATCGGCGCGGACGAAAATACCCGCTTCGCCTTCGACAATGAGCTGCCCCGCCACCCGGTATGGCTGGCCCCCCATGCGCTCGCCAACCGCCCCGTCACCAATGGCGAATGGATCGAATTCATCGCCGACCAGGGCTATGGCACCGCCGCGCTCTGGCTCTCCGATGGCTGGGACTGGGTACGACGCGAGGAGGTGAGCGCCCCGCTCTACTGGCGCGGCGGCGGGAGGCAGTGGGAGCAGTTCACGCTCTCGGGCTGGCATGCCGTCGATCCAGAGGCACCGGTCACGCACATCTCGTTCTATGAAGCCGACGCTTTCGCGGCCTGGGCCGGTGCCCGCCTGCCGACCGAGCAGGAATGGGAAGCCGCCGCCTGCACCCGCGATCCGTCCGGCGGCCTACAACTCTACCGGGCCGAGGCTGTACACCCCCGCGCCGAGGCGGAAACGGATGGTTTCGCCTCTCTCTACGGCAATGTCTGGGAATGGACCGGCTCGGCCTATCGCCCCTGGCCCGGCTATCGCCCGGCGGCAGGCGCGGTGGGCGAATACAACGGCAAGTTCATGTCCGGCCAGTTCGTGCTGCGCGGCGGCAGCTGCGCCACCCCGCGAGGCCACATGCGCGCCAGTTACCGCAACTTCTTCCATCCGCACCAGCGCTGGCAGTTTACCGGCCTTCGCCTCGCAAGGAGCATCTGACATGTATCTGACAGCCCCCCGGATCGACGAAACCCCGGCTGCCCGCCCCGCCTCCCGGCCTGATCCCGCGTTCCGTGCCGAAGTGCTGCGCGGCCTGGCCCAGCCGCAAAAAGCGATACCCGCCCGCTGGTTCTACGACATGCGCGGCTCGCAACTGTTCGAGGCAATCACCCAGGTTCCCGAATATTATCCCACCCGCACCGAGACCGCCCTGCTCCAGGCGCATTGTCCCGCCGTGGCGGAAAGGATCGGAACCGAGGCCACGGTGGTGGAATTTGGCTCCGGCAGCTCGATCAAGACGCGTATCCTGCTCCGCGCCATGCCGCGCACGACTTATGTGCCGATCGATATCTGCGGCGAGTTTCTGGACGAGGCCTGCATGGCGCTCCGCGACCTGTTCCCGGCTATGCCCATCGTTCCGGTCGAGGCGAATTTCATGGAGCCTGTCCATCTGCCGCTGCCTCGGGAGAGCGCCGACCGGCCGATGCTGGGCTTCTTCCCCGGCTCGACGATCGGCAACCTCACGCCCGACGCCGCCGTCGACCTGCTGCGCTCGATGCGCGGGACGCTGGGTGAAGGCGCCTATCTGCTGATCGGCATCGACCGGGTGAAAGCCCCGGAACGCCTCGTCTCCGCCTACGACGACGCAGGAGGGGTGACGGCGCTGTTCAACCTCAACCTGCTGCAACGCATCAACCGGGAACTCGGCGGCTCGATTCCGGTCGGCGAATTCCGCCATGTCGCGCGTTGGAACCCGATCGCCAGCCGTATCGAGATGCACCTTGAGGCCCGACGTGCGGTAGGTTTCGAAGTGGATGGCCAGTCTTTCCGCATGGAGCGCGGCGAGACGATCCATACCGAGAATTGCCACAAGTACCGCCCCGGCGAGATGCGCGTCCTGCTCGCCGCCGCCGGCTGGCACGAGCTGGAGCACTGGACCGACCCGCAGGGCGACTTCTCGCTGATACTCGCGAAGACGGACGGCACACGACAGGAGCCTTAAACGCTCCCTTTTTCCAACAAGACTCCGGGGTCCCCGCCAAAGCGGGGACTGGCTGTCCATAGCCGGCGCCAAGCCGATCTGGATGGCTTCGCTACGCTCGCAATGACGACGGGGGTTTGGGACCGGTTGTCGGCACCGGATGGAACCGCATTCGGAACACCGCCCCCCTCGGCTCGTTGCCCTTCGCTTCCAGATTGCCCCCGCTCCGGGCCATGAGTTCGCTGGCGATCGCCAGTCCAAGCCCCGAACTGCGCTTGAAATCGCGCCGGGCTGAGGCGAAGCGGGCGAACAGCTCCCCCCCTCCCGGCAGGCCGGGCCCATCGTCTGCAACGCGAATTTCGGCGGCGGGGTCGACGGTCACCACCACATGCGTCCCCGGCGGCGTATGCTTCATGGCGTTCTCCAGCAGCGAGTCGAGCGCCCGCGCCGCCAGATGATGGGATGCGAACACGAGCATCCGCTCCGCCCCGACGATCTCGATTTCCTGCCCGCGCGCAATGAACAGCGGGACGATCGCCGCCACGCGTTCTTCGGCCACCGCGCGCAGGTCCGTCACTTCGCCGGGATCGCAGGCCATGGCGTCCACTTCGGCCAGCAGAAGCAGGCGCTCGACCATGGCTTCCAGCGCGTCGATCTGGCGTTGCAGGCGCGGCTGGGCCTCGGGCGATCCTTCCTGCTCCACCAGCAGGCGCAAGATCGAGAGCGGGGTGCGCAGCTCGTGCGCCGCATCCGCCGCAAAGTCGCGCTCGATGCGATAGGCTTCCTCGACCCGGTCGAGCGCGGCATTGATTGCGCTGAGCAGCGGCAGGACTTCCTCGGGCATCCCTGCCGTATCGACGCGCTGCTGGAGCTGATAGGGCGAAACCTGCCCGACCTCGCGCGAGGCGCGCTTGAGCGGTGCCAGCGACTGGCGCACGATGGCGACATCCACCGCCAGCAGCCCAATCAGGAACACCGCCAGCAAGGCCCCGCCGACGACCGCGATATCCGCGCGCAAGTCGTCGAAGATGACGTCGGGATGGTCGAGGTTCTGGACGATCACCAGCCAGCTCCTCGGCTCGCCGATCAGCGGCATGGAGACGCCCGAATAGATCCTCGGCCCCTTTACCCTCTTGAAATAAGCGGTCCCGGCACGCGTCGGCACCGATAGCGAAGGATCGGAGCGCAAGTTCTCGATCCTGACCGGGCGGCCCCGATCCTCGATCCAGAAGCTGAAGCTGGAACCGCCGCCGCGCAGCGCCGAGGCGGACTCCTCCGAGATCGACCACCCGCCGTTCTGGCGATGGAGACCGCCCTGCATCTTCTGCGCATATTCGTCGAGCACCTGACGCTGCAGGCGGTCGCCGGTGCTGTCGATCAGCAGCATCGCCCCCCAGGCCGCCAGCACCGCGGTCACCAGCGTCGCCGCCGCATGGAGCAGCAGGATGCGCCGCAGGATCGAGTGGCTGCGCATCAGGCCTCCGGCGCGGCGCGCAGCAGATAGCCGAGGCCACGCACCGTCACGATCTCGATCCCCGCCTCCAGCGACTGGAGACGCCGCCGCAGCCGGTGCACGCTGACTTCGGCGGCGTTGGAGGAAAATTCCTCGCCAAGGCCGAAGAACACGGATTCGATCTGGGTCTTGCGCACCACCTTGTCGCGGTGGCGCATCAGCAGGTCGAGCAGTTGCACCTCGCGCGGGGCGAGGACGATGCTGGCCTCGCCCACCCGCACCGTCTGCGAGGCCAGTTCGTAGCGCAGCCGCCCGCAGGCGATCTCGCCGCCGTTCTCACCCAAGGAGCGGCGCAGCAGCGCGGCGACGCGGGCGATCAACTCCTCGGCGGCGAAAGGCTTGGGCAGGTAGTCGTCCGCTCCGGCATTGAGCCCGGCCACCCGGTCGGCGATCGCCGAGCGCGCGGTCAGCACCAGCACCGGCAGGAAATGCCCGGCCGCGCGCAGCGAACGCAGCAGTTCGATGCCGTCCTGATCGGGCAGGCCGAGGTCGAGCAGGAGCGCGGAATGGTTGCCCGCCTCCACCAGAATGCGCGCTTCCTCGGCGGTGGCGACGATGTCGTTGCCGAACCCCGCCTCGCGCAAGTGCGTGCCGATCAGGTCCGCGAGTTCGGGATTGTCCTCGACGATCAGCAGACGCATGGGAAAGCCCCTCTCAGGCTGGTTCTCGTCGACGGGGAGCTGCCCTTTATCGCTGTCATGCCCGCATCTATCGCGGGGATGGCCCTAAGGTGCAACAGGCGGCGCGATCAGACGGGAACCTCGATCGTCACCCGCAGGCCGCCTTCCGCGCGGTTCGTGGCGGCAATCGATCCCCCACAAGTCGCCACCGCCCGCGAGGCAATGGTCAGGCCCAGCCCGAAGCCGCCGCCCGAACCGGTTCCGCCGCGCACGAACGGTTCGAACATCGCGCTTTCCATCCCCTCGGCCACGCCCGGCCCTTCGTCGCTGACCGAAATGCGGAAAGTCTCCGGGGCCGCCAGCAGTTCAGCGCGGACTTCGATCCGTCCCCCGCGCGGCGAATGGCGCAAGGCATTGCGCACGACATTGTCGATCGCGCTGCGCAGCAGTTCGGCATTGCCTCGCACCGGCGGAAGCTCTTCAGTCTTCCGATCCGGCAGCGCAAAATCGATCTTCACGTTCTTGGGCTGCGCCTCGTAGCGCGCATCCGCCAACACGCTCTCCGTTACGGCCACGAGATCGAAATAGTTCTCGTCCGAATCCCGGTCGTTCTCGGCGCGGGCGAGCATGAGCAGTTCGCCGACCATACCGTCGAGCCGCTCGACCTCGCGCTCCATCCGGTCCATCGAATGCTCGAAGCGCTCGGGTGTCTGCCGGGCGAGCGCTATGGCCAGTTGCAGGCGCGCCAATGGCGAGCGCAATTCGTGCGAGACATCGTGCAGCAGCCGGTCCCGGCTGGCTACGAGATGTTCGAGGCGGCGCGCCATGCCGTCGAATTCATGGGCAAGATCCGCCACTTCATCGCGGCGACGACCGATCTCCGGCGAGACGCGGGCGGTCAGTTCGCCGCGCGCCAGACGTCGGAAACCGTGCCGCAAGTGGTTGATCGGCAGGACCAGATACCAGGCAAGGAAACCGCTGAACAGCAGCCCCGCCACGCACCCGATCCCGACCAGTTCCGGCGGCACGTTGAAGCGCCACCCCCCGCGATCACGATGATAGCGGAAGCGCAGCAGCCACTCGGTTCCGGAAGGATCGTGCACCCGGCGTTCGAGCACGGCCGTCTCGCCGTCACCGGAAAACGGCGCGGCACTGCGGGCTTCCAGCAGGTCCAGCCGCAGGCGCTGGTCGAGCGGCAAGTGCGAGACCATCTGCTCGTAGCGCGGGCGCCCTCCGGCAGAGAGCGCCTGCGTCCCGGCTTCCAGCACGGCGGGACCGATCTGCTCGGTCATCAGGAACGCCGGAAGTTCGCGGTCGTCGCGCAAGGCGAAGAGCAGCCAGACCGCCTGGGTCATCAGCAGGAACGTCACCAGGAAGCCCAGCAAGATCTTCCAGAACAGCCGCAGCCGGATCATGACACCTGCAACCTGTAGCCGACCCCGCGAATGGTCTCGACATTCGCGGCGCCTGCGGAAGCCGCTTCCAGCTTGATTCGCAAGTTGCTGACATGGACGTCGACACTGCGGTCGTAGCTCTGCCGCGCCCGGCCGAGACCGCGCAGCGAGAGTTCGTCCTTGGTCGACACCGCCTCGCCCGCCCGCGCGAGCACGAGCAGGATGTTGAACTCCGAAGCCGTCAGTTCGACCGGCACGTCCCGCCACGAGGCCCGGCGCGCGGCGACCTGAATCTCAAGCGCACCCAACCGGCACACCGGCGGCAAAGGCGGGCCGCGCTCGGCGGGCTGGTGACGGCGCATGTTCGCGCGCAGGCGGGCGACCAGTTCGCGCGGAGAGCAGGGCTTGGCCACATAGTCGTCGGCGCCGAGTTCGAGGCCGATCACCTTGTCCACCTCGTCGCCGCGCGCGGAGAGCATGATGACCGGCACATCGATGCTTTCGCGCAGGCGCCGCAGCACTTCAATGCCGTTCAGCCGGGGCAGCATGATGTCCAGCACGACCGCGTCGTGTTCGCCGGAAAGGGCGCGCTCGATCCCGTCCAGACCGTCGGTGACGATCTCGACCCGGAATCCCTCGCTTTCGAGATACTCGCCGAGCATGGCGCCCAGTTCGAGGTCATCGTCGATCAGCAGGATGCGTCTGGCTTCCTCTTGCACCCCATCCTGATGCCGCAAAGCGCCGCGCATGTCAGCCGCCGCCGCGCGCCCTTACGGAAACTTTACAAAGCGCTTGCGAAGTCTTTACCCGCAAGCCGCTCGCCCCGCGCCATAGAGCGGGGCATGTCGACCAAGCGCCGTCTCGTGATCGGGGGCATCCTCGTTGCCGCCGCCCTCGCCCTGTTTCTCGTCTGGAAACTGTTCTCTGGCCCTGCCGAACCCGTCGTCGCGACCGCGAAAGTCACGCGCGGCACGATGGAGCAGACAGTCGAAGCCACCGGCACGCTGGAACCGAAGGAACTGGTCAGCGTCGGCGCGCAAGTCTCCGGACGGCTTGACGAACTCAACGTGGCGGTGGGCGATGTCGTCCATCAGGGCGACCTGATCGGCAAGATCGATCCCCGCACCGCGACCAACAGCCTCGACACCGCCCGCGCCGACCTTGCCAACATGAAGGCGCAGGCGGCGGGCGCGAAAGCCACGCTGGCCCGCCAGAAGCTCGCCTACCAGCGGCAACTGGCGCTCGGCGCGGGCGAGGCGACCTCGCAGCAGGACTTCGAGACCGCGCGGCAGGAACTCCAGTCCGCACAGGCAAGCTACGAAGCGCTGCTCGCGCAGACCCGGGCCGCCGAAGTGAGCGTGAACACCGCCGAAGTGCAGCTGGGCTTCACCAAGATCACCGCGCCGATGGACGGCGTGGTCGTGGCGATCGTCACCAAGCAGGGCCAGACGGTCAACTCGGTGCAGTCTGCGCCGACCATCGTCATCCTCGCCAAACTCGACGTGATGACCGTGAAGGCCGAAGTCTCCGAGGCCGATGTCATCAACGTGAAGCCGGACCTCCCGGTCTACTTCACCATCCTCGGCGATCCCGACAAGCGCTACGAGGCGAAGCTGCGGCTGATCGAACCGGCACCGGAATCGATCGTCAACGAGGTCGATTCCACATCGACCAGTTCGTCCAGCAGCACCTCGGATTCGGCGATCTACTACAATGCCCTGTTCGAAGTGCCCAACGAGGACGGCCGCCTGCGCGCGCTGATGACCGCCAAAGTCAGCATCGTCCTCGCCAAGCGCTCCAATGCCTTGATGATCCCCTCGACCGCGCTCGGCGCCAAGGGCAAGGACGGCACCTACTCGGTCCGCGTGAAAGGCGAGGACGGCAGGATCGCCCCCCGCAAGGTGCGCATCGGCATCGACAACAATATCAGCGCCGAAGTGCTCTCGGGCCTGAAGGAAGGCGAATCCGTGGTCGTCGGCGAAGCGAAGGCCGAAACCAAGAGCAGTCAGGGGCCGATGGGGCCACCCCCGGTCTGAGCCGCCTCATGACCCGAACCCCGCTCATTTCGCTCTCGCACGTCCGGCGCGAGTACCCCTCGGGCGACGGCGTCTTCGCCGCGCTCAAGGACATCGACCTGTCGATCGAGGCGGGCGAGATGGTCGCCATCGTCGGCCAGTCCGGTTCGGGCAAGTCGACGCTGATGAACATCCTCGGCTGCCTCGACCGGCCGACGTCCGGTGCCTACCGCATAAACGGCCGCGATACCGGCGATCTGGAGCCGGACGAACTCGCCGCCCTGCGCCGCGAGCACTTCGGCTTCATCTTCCAGCGCTACCACCTGCTGACCGACCTTTCCGCGCTCGGCAATGTCGAAGTGCCCGCCGTCTACGCAGGCCGGGCACGCGGCGAACGGGCGGGAAGAGCACAGGAAATTCTCGCCCGGCTCGGCCTCGGCGAGCGCACCGGGCACCGTCCCGGCCAGCTTTCGGGCGGCCAGCAGCAGCGCGTCTCGATCGCGCGCGCGCTGATGAACGGCGGCGAAGTGATCTTCGCCGACGAACCCACCGGCGCGCTCGATTCCGCCAGCGGTGTCGAAGTCATGCGCATTCTCGGCGAACTCCACGCCGAGGGCCACACCTTCATCATCGTCACCCACGACATGAAAGTGGCCGAGCACGCCGACCGCATCATCGAGATTCGCGACGGCGAGATCATCGACGACCGCCGCACCCGCGAGAATGCGGTGCGCCCGGCGGTGCAGAAGGCGCCGCCCGTCGCCAGCGGCTTTCAGCAGGTCCTCGACCGCTTCCGCGAGGCCTTCCGCATGGCGGTGCTCGCGATGTCGGCGCACAAGCTGCGCACGTTCCTGACGATGCTCGGCATCATCATCGGCATCGCCTCGGTGGTCTCGGTGGTGGCGCTGGGCGGCGGCGCGCAGGAGAAGATCCTCTCCGACATCAGCAGCCTCGGCACCAATACCCTGACGATCTATCCCGGCAAGAGTTTCGGCGACATGCGCTCGGCCCGGATCGAGACGCTGAAGGACGCCGATGCCGATGCCTTGGCGCAGCTCCCTTACGTGGACAGCGTGACGCCCAGCGTCTCGACCAGCGTGACCGCCCGCTACCGCAATGTCGCGGCAACCGCGAACGTCAGCGGCGTCGGCGCCGACTACTTCCGGGTGCGCGGGCTGGAGCTGATCTCCGGCGGCCTCTTCGATGCCCAGAGCGTGCGCGAACTGGCGCAGGACGTGGTGATCGACGAAAACTCGCGCGACACCCTGTTTCCGAACGGCGAGGACCCGCTCGGCAAAGTCGTGCTGCTCGGCAAAGTGCCCGCCCGCGTGGTCGGCGTGGTCGGCACCCAGCAACAGGGCTTCGGCGGCAGCGACAGCCTGACCGCCTATGTGCCCTACACCACGGTCATGAGCCGCATGCTCGGCCAGACCTACCTGTCCAGCGTGACCGTTCGCGTCAACGACGACACCTCGACATCGGCGGCGGAAGCGGCGGTGACGCAGCTTCTCGCCAAGCGCCACGGCACGACCGACTTCTTCATAAGCAATTCCGACGACATCCGCGAGACCATCACCAACGCCACCAACACGATGACCCTGCTGATCGCCGCCATCGCCGTGATCGCGCTGATCGTCGGCGGGATCGGGGTGATGAACATCATGCTCGTCTCCGTCACCGAGCGCACCGCCGAGATCGGCGTGCGCATGGCCGTGGGCGCGCGCCAGTCGGACATTCTCCAGCAGTTCCTGATCGAGGCGGTGCTGGTCTGCCTGATCGGCGGGGTGATCGGCGTCGGCCTCTCGCTGGTGGTGGGCGTGGCGGTTGCGTTCACGCCGATCGACTTCCGCATGGCCTATTCGGTGACGTCGATCGTGGCCGCCTTCGCCTGTTCCACCCTGATCGGTATCGTCTTCGGCTTCCTGCCCGCCCGCCGCGCGGCCCGGCTCGACCCGGTCGATGCCCTTTCGAGAGACTGATCCCGTGCCCGAGCAGACCAGACCTTTCCGCCCCGCCCGGCTCGTCGCAATCTCGCTTCTCGCGCTCTGGACCGGCGGCTGCGCGGGCGTGACGCGCACCCATTATGCCGCGCCGGAACTGCCTGTGGCGGCAGGCTGGGACCAGACCTCGCAGGGCCCAGCGCGGACCGCAGGCGCGCCGTGGTGGAACGAGTTCGGCGATCCCGCCCTCAACGCGCTGGTCGATCAGGTCCTGGCCGCCAATGCCGATCTTGCCGCTGCGGGACTGCGGCTGAAGCAGGCGCATCTCTCCGCCGAGCAGGCGCGGCAGGGCCTGTTCCCGAGCGGCAATGCCAGCCTCTCATCCAACGGTTCGAAAGCCCTGAACGGCGGCGCGGACTGGGCGAAATCGAGCGCCGCATCGGTCGGCGTCTCGTGGGAACTCGACCTGTTCGGCCGCCTCGGCGCCACCGCCGATGCTGCGAAATGGGAAGCCGAGGCGAGCGCGCAGGACCTTGCCGAAACCCGCCTCTCGCTGATCGGCACGACGGCCCAGGCCTGGTGGCAGCTCGGCTATGCCAACGAGCAGATCGCCATCGGCGAGGAAAGCCTGGCCTATGTCCACCGCGCGCTGGCGCTGGTGCAGCGCCAGTACGACGCCGGTGCGGTCTCGCACGTCGAACTGCGCGATGCCGAGCAGTCCCTCGCCGCGCAGGAAGCCTCGCAGACCCAGCTGGTGCAGGCCCGCGTCTCGGCGCTGAAAACCATCGCCGCGCTGCTTGGCCGCCAGTCCTACGAAGGCGCCGAACTCAAGACCCTGCCAAGGCAAGCCCTGCCCGCCATCGCCGCCGAGGCCCCTGCCTCGCTGCTCGCCCGCCGCCCGGACCTCGCCGCCGCCGAACTGCGCCTGCGCAAGACTTTGGCGACCAGCGACGCGACGGTGGCCAGCTACTACCCCAGTTTCAACCTGACGGGCACGCTGGGCACGGCGAGTTCCTCGCTGCTCAAGTTCTTCAGCGATCCCACCGCCAGCCTCGGCGCGGTGCTCTCGCTGGCGGAGCTGAACCCGGAGAAAGTCCGCCTCGGCACCGGCATCGCCCGCGCCGATTACGAGATCGCGGTGCAGTCGTTCCGCCAGACGTTCTACGACGCCCTGCGCGACACCCAGGTCTCGCTCTCGGCCCGCGAACAGTACTTGCGGCAGGCAGGCTTCGTGGAAGCCAACTACACCGCCGCGCGCGATGCCGAGCAGCTCTACGAACGCCAGTACCGCGCCGGAGCGATCACCCTGCGCAGCTGGCTCGACGCCCAGGAACGCCTGCGCACCGCCCGCACCGGCCTGATCCAGAACCGCTACAATCAGCTCGTCACCCAGGTGCAGGTCTATCAGGCGCTAGGCGGCGAGACGGCTCCCGGATCCTGAATGCAACGCAACCTTACAAGCTTGTAAGGTTGTCGTAAGCCGGGCCGGAATAGCGAAGATTTCGAGCATCGGCAGGATTTGTACCTGTCGGCCGCAACATCGAAATCAGGATATGAAGCCGCAAGTCGAACTCGCGCCCGGCACGCGCCACACAGTCGCATCTCGCCCCTCCCCCACCTCCCGGCGCCCGCGAGTTGCGCTTTTCTCCGGCAATTACAATTACGTGCGCGATGGCGCCAATCAGGCGCTGAACCGTCTGGTCGGCTATCTGGAGCGGCGCGGCTGCACCGTGCGCGTCTATTCGCCGACTTCGCCGACCCCCGCCTTCGCGCCGGAAGGCACCCTGATCTCGGTGCCCTCGGTGGCGATCCCGGGACGCGGCGACTACCGCCTCGGCCTCGGCCTGCCGCGCCGCATCCGTGCCCATCTGGCCGAGTTCGCCCCGGAGATCATCCACGTCTCGGCGCCGGACTGGACCGGCACCGCCGCCCAGCGCTTCGCCCGGCAGGCGGGCATTCCGGTCGTCGCCAGCCTGCACACCCGCTTCGAGAAATATGCCGCCTTCTACGGCGCCAGTCTCGTGCGCCCGGCGATGGAGCGCCACCTCGCGCGCTTCTACCGCAATTCCGACCGCATCCTCGTACCCACCCCCGCCATCGCGGATGAGTTCGAGCTTGAAGGCCTCGGCGAAAAGACCCACCTCTGGGGACGCGGCGTCGATCGCAGCCAGTTCACCCCGCTCGCCCGCGACCAGGCCTGGCGCCGGACCATGGGCGTAGCCGATGGCGAAGTGGCGGTGCTCCATTTCGGCCGCCTTGTGCGCGAAAAGGGCCTTGCCGCCTTCGCCGCGCTCTGCCGCCGCCTGATCGCGGAAGGCCTGCCGGTCCGCCCGCTGGTGGTCGGAGACGGTCCCGAGCGCCAGTGGCTGGAACAGAAGCTGCCGCAGGCGCGCTTCGCCGGACATCTGATGGACGTCGATCTCGGCCGCGCCGTGGCCAGCGCCGACCTGTTCCTCAATCCCAGCACGACCGAGGCCTTCGGCAACGTCACGCTGGAGGCCATGGCCTCGGGCCTGCCGACCGTCTGCGTCGACGTGCCGAGCGGGCGCAACCTGCTGAAGGGCGGCTCCGGCCTGCTCTTCGCCCACGGCGACGAGGACGGCGCGATGAAAGCCCTGCGCCTGCTGGTGCAGGACGGCCGCCGCCGCGCCCAGATGGGCACCTTCGCCCGCGAGGCCAGCAAGGCCTACGACTGGGACGGCGCCTCGCATCAGGTGCTCGAATGCTACATGGACCTGCTCGGACGCAGCCTTGCGCCGCCCTCGGCGCAGGACCTCGGCCTTATCTCGCGGGCGGCCTGACGGTTCCATGGAAGAGGTGATCGCCCATGCCAGCGCCTTCGTTCAGACCCACGGGATCTGGGCGGGTCCCGTCGTCGGCCTGCTCTGCTTCGGGGAATCGCTGGCGATTGTCGGTCTCTTCGTGCCCGCCACGGCAGTTATGCTGGCGATCGGCGGGCTGATCGGCGCCGACACGCTGGACGCCTGGCCGATCTTCTTCTGGGCCGTCGCCGGGTCGATCCTGGGCGACTGGGTCTCCTACGCCTTCGGCAACCGCATCGGCCCGCGCGTCTATCGCCGCTGGCCGCTGAACCGCCACCGCCCGGCCGTGGCGCGGACGCGGCTGTTCTTCCGCAAATACGGCTTCGCGGCAATCTTCATGGGCCGCTTCCTCGGCCCGATCCGCGCGACGGTGCCGCTGGTGGCAGGCGTGCTTGCCATGCCCAAGCGGCCGTTCCAGATCGCCAACGTGGCCTCGGCCTGCCTCTGGGTGCCGCTGATGTTTGCCCCCGGCTATCTCGCTGCCGGTCCGCTCGGCGCGGCGCTGGCGCTGGACGAGAGCAAGCTCGTGCTCGGCGGCCTCGTGCTAGCGGCAGTGGCGATGGGCGTGACCCTGCTCGGCTCGCGCCTACTCGGACGCCGGAAGCGATCGAGAGCATGAAATCCTGCAAATGACGACCGCAAGCGATGGGGTGATGGAATGCGCGTGAAGACGATCGGACGAATTTTCCTGTGCGGCACGGCAGCGATGTTGGCCGGTTGCAGCGGCACGCCGAAAGTGGCCGAGACCCCGCCACCGCCGCCCGTGGTGGCGGTGATCCCGCCGCGCCCGATGCCGCCGCTGGGCGCTTCGCCGAACATGGTCATTCCGGCCAAAGCGGTCGACGGCACCCGCCGCACCGTCAACAGCGAGATTTCCGCCGCCCAGGCCTTGTGGAATCTGCGCTCGGCCTACAATGTCGCCGCGCTCAACTGCACCGGCACCGAAGGCGCGCCGATCCTGGCGGGCTATACCGAGTTCCAGAAAAAGTACGCCAAATCGCTGGCGACCACGAACAAGAACCTCGACAAGGAATACAAGGCCCGCTTCGGCGCCAAGGCGATCCGCGAGCGCGAATCCTACCAGACACAGGTCTACAACTTCTTCGCGCTGCCGCCCGTGGTGCCTTCGCTGTGCCAGGCCGCGCTGGAATTGACCACTGCGCTCCAGACCGTGCCCGCCGCACAGCTAGAAAGCTTCGCGACATCTAGCGGCCTCGCCCGCGCCGAAGCACCGTTCCGCGCCTTTTTCGACAGCTATGAACAGTACCAGGCCGACCTGCTCGCCTGGGAATCGCAATATGGCAGCAGCCGTGCCGCCGCCCCCGATGATGCGCAAACCATTGCATCGCCCGCCGTCGCGGCAAATCTCTTCTGAATGTGAAAAATTGTGAACAAAGCCCTGTAAGGATACCGTAAGCGCGGTTAGTATAGCCCTTGCGTTGTCGGTTCCGCCTTCACTGTCGGAACCGCTCGCGGGGGCAATCTGGGACGAAACGGCGTGGTGGATCACGAGCTTATTTCGACGGCCTGCGTGCCGGCAACCGAAGGTTTCTACATCTCCACCCGTCCGCGGTTCGGTCCGGAGCAGGCCGTTCCCGCCGAGATGGACCAGGTGCTCGCCTGGCGGGTCGATACCTTCAAGGTCAGGGGCGATGCCGCCCCCCTCTCCACCATCACGCCCGTCACCATCAACGGCAGCCTCGATTCCGCCGAATTCGCATTGCTGCGACCGGACGGCACGATCGAATATCCCGATGGTTCGTCGATCGCCGTGGGCGGCGGCGCGCGCCTGCGCCTGGTCGACGACAAGCTCTGATCTCTCCCGAATTACCGACCTAAAGGAACCGTGCGATAGCCGCCCCGTTCCTGACCCATGTCGATAGAAGCCCTGATCGCCCAGTTCGGCCTTCCCGCCGTTGCCCTCGGGGCCGGAGTGGAGGGTGAGACGGTCGTCATGACCGGCGGGTTCATCGCGCATCAGGGCCTGTTGCCGCTCTACGGCGTCATGATCGCCGCCGCGATCGGCTCCTTCGTGGCGGACCAGTTCTTCTTTCTGCTCGGTCGCCGGTTCCGCGCGCACCGGCTTGTCCGCAAAGTCACCGAGAGACCCGCCTTCGCCCGCGTCCTGTCGATGCTGGAACGCTACCCGACCGGCTTCATCCTCGCCTTTCGCTTCCTCTACGGCCTACGGACGATCAGCCCGATCGCCATCGGCACGTCGGCCGTGCCGGCCCACCGCTTCGTCCTGCTCAACGCCGTGGCGGCAATGATCTGGGGCGCGGTGATCACCGGGATCGGCTACAGTTTCGGCGAGGGCGTGGAGATGGCCTTCGGGCACTTGCGCCGTTTCGGCCACGTCGCGCTGGCGATCGCCGCGCTCGTGGCCGTTGCGACGGCCGTCACCCTGCTGGTGCGAGGACGCCTCAACCGCTCGATGGCAGCGAAGGACTGAAGTCTATCCGCATTTGCTAAAACCGCATTGCTGGCAGGTGAGACATCCCTCCATCATGATCGCCGCTTCCTCACCGCAGTTCGGACAGGTCTCTCCCGACGGACCGGCAGCAGGCGCCGCGACCGGGCCTTGCGCATGTTCGCGCAGGATACGGCCGATCAAGGCGATCAGGCTCGGCGCGTAGCGGCCCTTGGTGTCGTTCTCCAGCGCCACGAAAGCGCCGCCCTTGGCCGAATGGACCCGCTCCAGTTCCTCGAAGATGAACACGGCATCGCCCCGGCGGCAGACCGCCGAGAGCGTGCGCGTCAGGGCCGCCATCGTCTCGAAGTTCTCGGCCGAACTGGTGTTGATGAAGATCTCGAAGGGAATGCGGCGGCCGTCCGGTGCGAGATAGTCGTTGATGGTGAGGTAGTAGTTCTCCCCATCCACCGGCCACTTGATCTTGATCGTGCGGCCCTGAAGCGTCTCCGGCCGCTTCGGCACCGGAGCCTCGGCCGGGAACAACGGCGCGTCTGTTGGCTTCGGTGTGTCCGCGACCGGCTCCGACAGCACCGAACCGCGCACGCCGCTGGGACGATACGTGGTGCAGCCCTTCATACCCTTTTCCCAGGCCGAGAGATAGACAGCCCGGAACGCCTCGTAAGACATGTCCGCCGGGCAGTTGATGGTCTTGGAGATCGCCGCATCCACCCATTTCTGCGCGGCGGCGGCCACCGCGATATGGTCCTCCACCGAAAGCTCCAGCGCCGTCACCATGTAGGGCGGCAGCGGAGCGGCAGGATCGAAACCCGGCAGACGACTGTAGAGATACCAGCCATAGTCCTCGACCGTGAAGCTCTCGGTGCGCTGCTCGGTCGCGGTCTGCTCGACGACGACGGCGCGGTTGTAGCGCCAGGAGAAGCTCGGCTCGATGCCGGAACTGACATTGCCGTAGAAGATGCTGGTGGTGCCGGTCGGCGCGATGGTCAGCAACACGCCGTTGCGGATGCCGTGCTTCGCCACCTCCTCGCGGATATCGGCGGGCAGCCGGTCCAGCATCGGCGCAAGGGCGAACTTGTCCTTGTCATAGGCGGGGAACGGACCACGCTCCTTCGCGAGGTCGATCGAGCCGCGATAGGCCTCTGCCGCCATCGCCGCGCAGATTTCCTCGACCATCGGCACGCTCTCGGCGCCGTAGCGCAGGCCGAGTTGCTGGAGCAGGTTGCCAAGCCCGGTGAAACCCAGCCCGACGCGGCGCTTGGCCTGGGCTTCCAGCCGCTGGTCCTCGGTGGGGAAAGGCGAGGTTTCGAGCACGTTGTCGAGGAAGCGCACACCGATCCGCACGGTCGCGGCCAGCCGCTCCCAATCGACCCGCGCCTCGCCGGTGAAAGGATCGAGCACCATGTTGGCGAGATTGACGTGGCCGAGATCGCAATCGCCGTTGGGCGGCAGGGGCTGCTCGCCGCAGGGGTTGGTCGCGGAGATCGTCTCGCAGTAGGAAAGGTTGTTAAGCCGGTTCACCCGGTCCACGAAAACGACGCCGGGTTCGGCATATTCGTAAGTCGTGCGGGTGATGAGGTCGAACAGTTCGGCGGCGCGCATGCGGCGATAGACGTACCAGGGCTTGCCGTCGCGCTCGGTCACGGCGACATGGCTGCCGTCGGCACGCGGGATCGGGAAGCCCAGGTCCCAGTCGCCGTCGGCCTCCAGCGCGGCCATGAAATCGTCGGTGATCGCCACCGAGACGTTGAAGTTCTTGAGCACATCCTTGCGCGTCTTCGCCTCGATGAAGGCGATCACGTCCGGGTGCCAGACCGGCAGCATCGCCATCATCGCCCCGCGCCGCGAGCCGCTGCTGCGGATCGTCACGCACATGCCGTCCCACATGACCATGAACGGGATCACGCCCGAAGAGACCGAGGCCGTGCGCGCCACAAGGGCACCGTCCGGGCGGATCGTGCCGAAATCCATGCCGATGCCGCCGCCTTGCTGCTGGGTGAAAGCGGCCACTTTCAGCGCGTCCATGATCCCCACGCCCGGCAGGTCCGGCTCGGTATCCATGGAATCCTGGATCGTCGGACTGACGAAGCAGTTGATCCAGGTGACGCGCTTTCCGGTCCCCGCGCCCGCGAAGATGCGTCCACCCGGCACCCAGTCGCGTGCTTCCAGAGCCGCCAGCGCCTGCGCGGCATGGGCCGGATCGTCCTTGGCATAGACCCCGGCGACGACGCGGCGGAAGGTATCTGAAGGGCTCTGCTCGTCGGCGTGGCGGTACTTCTCCTTCCAGACGTGGAGAGTGACGGGCTGGTCGAGCGGGCCGGACGAAGTCGGGGCGGACATAGTGGTTCCTTGTTGAGATCGGATGGATGATGGGCACGCGCCCGCCCGAGGATCGTCACGAGTGTAACGGCCTCCAGGCGCATTTGGTTGTCGGCTAGCGATGGACGCTTCAGGGCGGAGCGATAGTCACGACCGGGGACCGGGCATATTTAGGGTTACGAAAACAACAGACCGTCGCCCCCGCGGAGGCGGAGGTCCCGCTTCCTTCAGCAAGGATGCGGGCAAGAAGCGGGGTCCCCGCCTTCGCGGGAGCGACGGGGGATGACCGGCAAAACTTTAGCGCGAAACCACCTAACGGCGCACGTCTGGCCGCCCTGAAGGCGTGATTCATCGGGGCGCGAAGCGGCGCCTGGGCAGCGATCATGGCGGCTATCTCCATCGCGCCCAATCCTTTGGGCACCGATGGAATTCAGGATACCGATCGGTTTTTCAAATACAACCCGGCCGGTGAATTTTCATGGTGGAAGCAGCCCGCTCAACGCTCCAGCAAAGGCGGGAGCGCCAGCCTCACGAGGTCCCCGGCACGCGGTTCGGCCACAAAAGTCAGGGCCGGGGCGAAGGCGATCTCGAACAGCAGTGCACCCAGCGTCTCGGCCTCCGCGGAGCAGTACGGGAATCGGCCAAGCAGGTATGTCCCCAGCCTCTGCCACTGCGAGCGGACGATCGCTTCCTGGCGGCGCAGCGAGTCCTTGCCCTGTGCCACTCGGGCATGCTCCAGGATCGTCAGCGACCAGCCGCCGAACTGCGACCGTTCATCGGCCCACTCCGCCAGAATATCGACGATTTCCGCCATTTCCGACGCCTTTTCCATACGTTCGAGCAGCCCCTTGAGATTCTCCTCGTTCTCCGATTCCAGCACGGCGAGGAAGATTGCCTCCTTACCGTCGAAGTTCGAATAGACCGCCCCCTTGCTATAACCTGCTGCCTCGGCAATGCGGTCCAGCGAAGTCACGGCATAGCCGTCGCGCCGGAACAGCTCGCGTGCGGATTTCAAGAGCCTCAGGCGCGTGAGTGCCTGGGTTTCGCTTCGCGTCAAGCGCGTCATCTTGCCCTGTCTCCTGTCGACCCACCTCGTTCGGGCGGCCTTTTGCCTGTTTAGCCTTAACGGCACCTATTGACGCCGTTCCGGATACTTGTAGGTATTACAAATCCCATTCCCGCCCGTTGGGAACCGGTTTATATCAGCTATCGAACTTCTCTGACGTGTCCGCCGTGCCTTTGACCCAATAGCCGCTGGCCTTGAGCCATTGCGGCACGTGGCCAAGCTCCTCCAGCACATAACTTCGCAAGGTCCGCGTCACACTGCCCTCGGCGGCAATAAAAATGAAGCCGTCGCCCGGCGGCGGCACGAAACCGCGCAGCGCCTCCAGCAACGGCGCGGCATCGGCGGCCTGCGCGGCAGGGCGATGGACCCAGACCGCTTCGTGCCGCGCCCCGGTCTCGAAAGCCTGCTCTTCGGCAGCCCCGGTCACTGCCACGATGCTCGTGACCGGAGTGCCCGGCGCAAGTTCCTCGATCCGGCGGCCGATCGCGGGGAGCGCGGTCTCGTCGCCGACCAGCAGCCACCAGTCGAAGTCCTGCGGCACTACCAGCGAGCCGCGCGGCCCGCCTATCCGCGCCTCGTCACCCGGTTTCGCATGAAGCGCCCAAGCGGTGACCGGCCCTGCCTCGTGAACTGCGAAATCGACGGTCAGTTCGTTCTTCGCGGCATCATAGCGACGCGGAGTATAGTCGCGCATCGCCGTACCTTCGCCTTCCGGCGCGAAGACCTTGATGTGATCGTCGGGCGCCAGACTGGTGAAACCGGCAAGTTCCTCACCGGTCAAGGTAAGGCGCAGCATGTTAGGTGTGACTTGCTCGACCCGGCTGATCGCCAGAGTGCGGCGATGCAATTCGTGACGGACTCGGTTGATCTGATGCTTCATGGGCTCTCCTGCTAGCGAGTGGGCCTTCCCTCCATTCAGATACTGATGGGTATGCCTATTCGCAAGATGACGCCGCTCTTTTATCGCCGACGCAAAAACGCGCGGGGTTCAAAAAACGAACGATCAGGTTCACCGCGACAACCTTGGGTTATGGAATATAAGCAGGCCCACCCAACAGCACTGCCAAGGCATACTAAACACTTTTAACTTGACGCATATAAGGGCCAGTTCGGATCTATTTTTAATAGACTCGCAATAGAATCGCCCTCAAATGTTCCAAATTCGGGAGCTACATTCCGAGTTCTGAGCATTTTTATGCGTCGCGTCGGGAGTGCCTTATGGGCTTGGCACTCCAATCGCTTCGTGGCGTCGGGGGGAATTTTTATGCGGGGGCTCGGGACCTGGTTCCGTTCGCGCGGCGTCTGGCTTGTCTGCGCGGTGCTGCGTCGATCACGCGATTACGGCGAAATTCCATCGCAGATCGCCTCGCTAGACCGCGCTGCCGGAACGTTCCTCCGCACCCTGTTGAGCGCCCTGCTGGTGCTCCTGCCGACAGGCGCCTGGGCGGCTTCTACCGCCTGCAACGAGATCAACAATCTCGGCGGCATATTCACCGTCGATTCGAACGGCGTCGGAACTGACAAATTTACATCTCCAGGCATTCATACTTTGGCCGATGGAGAGAGGGTCACGTATTCCTGGTCGGGAAACACCAAGGGCGCCTATATATACATCGCCTGGACTCAAAATAACGGCTCAACATATGCGCCCAGCTCCGTGTTGGATTCTACCGCAACGTCAGGTTCAGGAAGTTTCATTTTCTCCGGGACAAGTCCCAACGATTACTTCCAGGTCGGCATCGCCGATACGAATTACATCACACAGCCCAGCATTCCGAAGCCTTCCTCGCAGGACAGCACGGTCGCCATCAGCCTGAGCTGCTCGTCCACCCCCGTCCTGGGCGTCGCGATGAGCCATGCCGGCAACGCGGCGCAGGGCGGCCTGATGAGCTACACCATCGTCCCAAGCGTAACCAACAGCCCCACGACGAGCGCGCCGTTGACGGCATCTCTGACCCTTCCGCTGGGCATGAGCATTTCAAGCCTGTCCGGCACGGGCTGGACCTGCACGCCTTCGGGCCAGACCGGCTCATGCACGCGGACTGGCAGCTTCGGCCCCGGCACGGGCCCCGTCATCAACCTGATCGCGGCATTTGCCGCCAATGCTACCACGCCGCTCGCACCTTCGGTGATCTTGTCCGGGGGCGGAGCGAGCGCTTCGGCTTCGGCGAGCGATTCGACCGTCGTGGTCCAGGCGCCGACCATCACCAGCATTTCGCCGACCGCGGGTCCGGTCGGCGGCGGCACCA
>Ga0209050_1001726_pt1 | contig 21753 bp, 17 predicted proteins | sample Araplavi_mTSA_r2_FD_184276 | JGI IMG/M metagenome (GOLD analysis project Ga0209050, IMG submission 184276) | Arabidopsis root microbial communities from North Carolina, USA - plate scrape MF_Cvi_mTSA_r2 (SPAdes) (version 2) | ecosystem: Host-associated > Plants > Roots > Endosphere | place: USA... | reverse complement strand
TGACCCAGGCCAAGGTGCGCGAACTGGCCGGCCGCGAGCGCCTGATCGTCCTGTGCGGCCGCTACGAAGGCATCGACGAGCGCCTGATCCGCGCCGAGGTCGACGAGGAAATCTCCATCGGAGACTACGTGCTGTCCGGCGGCGAACTGGCCGCAGCGGTGATCGTGGACGCCGTCGCCCGGCTGCGCGAGGGCGTGCTCGGCGATGCCGAGTCCGCGGTGCAGGACAGCTTCGAGGATGGCCTGCTGGACTGCCCGCACTACACCCGGCCGGTCGAGCACGCGCTGGGCGCGGTTCCGGAAGTGCTGATGTCGGGCAACCACGCCGAAATCGCCAAGTGGCGACGGATGCAGTCCCTGGGCCGGACCTGGCAGCGCCGCCCGGACCTCCTGGACGAGGCGACCCTGTCCAAGGCCGACCGCAAGCTGCTGGAGGCCTATCGGGCGGCGCTGGCCGCCGAACAGGCCGCCGGGGCGTCCCCCGAGCCGGCCCCGAAGGCCCCCGAGGCCACGTAACCGCTGGCGTTGCGGGGAAAAAAGCCGCTATAATCCGCGGCTTCCATTTGTTCCACCCATGCCAGACGCGGGTCCACGTGCACTCGCGCTACAACGACTCCAACAGGCCAAAGCCATGAACAAGCCCTCCATCCACACGCTCCTCCAGAATTTCGAAGCCGAGCAGATCCAGCGCCAGCTTCCCGCCTTCAGCCAGGGCGATACCGTCATCGTCAACGTGAAGGTCAAGGAAGGTAACCGTGAGCGCGTCCAGGCCTATGAAGGCGTGGTCATCGCGATCAAGAACGCCGGCCTGAACTCGTCCTTCACCGTGCGCAAGATCTCGCACGGCTACGGCGTCGAGCGCGTGTTCCAGACCCACAGCGCCACCATCGCCTCGGTCGACGTGAAGCGTCGCGGCAAGGTGCGCGCGGGCAAGCTGTACTACCTGCGTGGTCTGCAGGGCAAGAAGGCGCGCATCAAGGAAGATCTGGCCGCCTACGCCAAGACGAACAACGCAACGGCCGCCGAGTAATCCTCGCGGCGGGCCTCAAGCCCGTGCGTTCCAACGGCCGCCTCCGGGCGGCCGTTGTCGTTTCAGGCGTCGCAAATAAGCGTTCGCAGGCTCCGTAGGATGGTTTCGCTTCGCTAAACCCATCCTGCGGCGACGTCTTTGTCTTTTCGCCATGCCCACGCACCGCGGCGTAGCGTTCGGAAACGATCGTCGTGATCGTGTCGTGGATGGCGCCGTGGCCAGCATGCTTCATGCAAGTCCGCAATCGACGTGCGAGTTCCGCTTCTACGAGGAACTCGGCGACTTCCTTGCGCCCGCGCGTCGCAAGCGCAGCTTCGTGCATGCGTTCGACGGCACGCCGTCGGTGAAGGACCGCATCGAATCGCTCGGGGTACCGCATACCGAAGTCGACCTGATCCTCGTCGATGGCGAGCCCGTGCCGTTCTCGCATCGCCTCACTGGTGGCGAACGCGTGGCGGTCTATCCCATGTTCGAACGCTTCGAACTCGGCGAAGCCAACCGCCTGCGTCCGGCGCCGTTGCGCGAGCCCCGTTTCGTGCTCGACGTGCACCTGGGGCGGCTCGCGTCGTACCTGCGGCTGCTGGGCTTCGACACGCTGTATCGCAACGATTACGAGGACGACGAACTGCAGCGGATCTCACGTGCTGAACATCGCATTCTGCTCAGCCGCGACACCGGATTGCTGAAGCGTTCGACGGTCACGCACGGTGCGTTCCTGCACGCCACCGATCCGCGCCGGCAGCTGCGCGAGGTGCTTGACCGTTTCCAGCTCGACGGACGCATCGCGCCGTTCACGCGCTGCGCGCGCTGCAACGGCAAGGTCGAAGCGATGGGCGCGATGCCCGACGAACACGATCCCGATCGCGAGCGGCCTGCGGAGCGCGATCCCTCGCCCGGCGAACGCGAACGGCGCGATCCGGGCAGCGGCGAACCGGAACGCCGCGATCCCGGCCACGCGCCGCCGCAAGACGACCCGAGTGTGCCGCCGGAAATCCGCGATCCCGCGCGCCCAAAGCCTGGAAAGCACGGGTGCGCGTCGGACGCCATTCCCGTCAACGTGCTCAACGGCCATGCCGGCATGCTCAGCCGCTGCCGCGACTGCGGCCAGGTCTACTGGCCCGGCAGCCACCTCACGCGGCTACGCCAACGCCTGGAAGAAGTGGGTGTGTCGATCTGACGCAATCGCGTCGCGTCATCGCGCCAACGCGTCGTCCGGTTCGGCGCTGGGATCGGCCACCGGCGACGGCGGCGTCGCCGGCACTTCGGCCGGAGAGGCGACTTCGTGCCGGTCCGGCGCCAGCATCCGCGCCTTGCGCCAGCGGCCGAAGCGGTAATACGCCAGCGCCATCACCATCGAACACAGCGCGCTGATGGGGAAGCTCCACCAGATCGCGTCCACGCCGATGCGCGGCTGCATGAAATCGGCGAACGGCACGCGGATGCCCCACAGCGCGATCACCAGGATGATCAGCGGTGGCACCACAGCACCCGTGGAACGCACCACGCCCGACACCACGAACGTCACGCCGAAGAACAGGAACGACCACACCGCGATGTGGTTGAGATGGCGCGCGACTTCCAGCGCATCGCTGCCGGAGGGCAGGAACAGCGACAGCGTCCAGCGATCGAACACGATCAGCGGCACGATCAGCGCGCCGGTCATCAGGAAGTTCATCAGCACGCCCGCGCGCGCCGTGGCCGACACGCGATCCCACCGGTGCGCGCCGACGTTCTGCGCGGCCATCGACGAACACGCCGCGCCCACCGCCATCGCCGGCATCTGCACGTAGGTCCACAACTGCAGAGCCGCGCCGTAGGCGGCGGTGGTCTGCGTACCGTGCTGGTTGACCATCGTCATCATCGCGATCATCGCCAGCGAGATCAGCACCATCTGCAATCCCATCGGCACGCCCTTGACGATGAGCGCGCGCAGGATCGTCGTGTCGATGCGGAACATGTGCGCGTCCTGACGCCCCAGCCACAGCACGTGGCGTTTGTGGCGCAGGTAGAAGAGCAGGGCGATCAGGGTGGTGGTCTGCGCCACCAGCGTCGCCCACGCGGAGCCGGCGATGCCGAGCTTGGGGAACGGACCCATGCCGAAGATCAGCAGCGGGTTGAATACGATGTCCAGCAGCACCGCCACCAGCAGGAAGCGGAACGGTGTGCGCGCGTCTCCCGCGCCGCGCAGCGCGGCCGACAGGAACGCGAATGCGTACAGCGCGGGCATCGCGAGGAAGATCACCTGCAGGTAGGCCTCGGCCAGCGGCAGCGACGCCGCGGGCGTGCCCATCGCGGCGAGCAGGTGGCGCGAGAACCACTGCCCCAACGCCGCGATCACCACCGACAAGCCTATGAAGAATGTCGCGCTGGTGCCCATCACGCGTCGCGCCTGCGTCAGGTCGCGCGCGCCCATCGCCTGTGCGATCAGGATGGTGGCGGCCATGCCGATGCCGAACACCGAGCCGATCAGGAAGAACATGATGTTGTTGGCGTTCGCCGTCGCGGTGAGCGCCTCTTCGCCGAGGAAGCGTCCGACCCAGACCGCGTTCACCGATCCGTTCAGCGACTGGGCGATGTTGCCGGCGAGGATCGGCAGGGCGAAGGCGAACAGGTTGCGGCCGATCGGGCCTTCGGTGAGGTTGTGCGAAGTGGGCGCCATGGGCGAATCGGGCATCCTGACGTGAAGACGCGGCAAGGTAGCACCGACAGTGCGAACGTCGCGCCATGTCCGATCGCACGCGCGAAGACGGCATCGACCCTGCGATAATTGCCCCACAGCCCGGGAGTCCCGGCCGGGCATCACCGGACCCTGCAGTGACCGACGTACCCGATGCTTCCGCGCCCACCGTGCGTCTGGACCTGTGGTTGTGGGCGGCGCGATTCTTCAAGACGCGTTCGCTTGCCAAGCACGCGATCGACACCGGCAAGATCGAGATCGGCGGCCAGCGCGCCAAGCCTTCGCGCGCGGTGCGCGTCGACGATGCGCTGCGCATCGCGCGCGGCGATGAAATCTTCGAAGTGCAGGTGCGTGGGCTCAGCGATACGCGCGGTCCGGCGAGCGTGGCGCAGGCGTTGTATCTGGAAAGCGATCAGTCGCGCCAGGCACGCGAAGCGGCACGCGCGTTGCGTGTGGCGGAACGCACGGGCTATCGCGCGCCGGAAACGAAGCCTGACAAGCGTGCGCGCAGGCTCATCCGCGCGCTGGGCGATATCGACGCGATGTAATCCCCTCCCGCGAACGGGAGAGGGCGCAGCTGCGAGCGGCGCGTTATCGCCGCGGGCCACCGCCGAGGAACGAACCGGCCAGCCCGATCAGATCCGACAGGTCCGTATCGCCATCGCCGTCGCGATCGAGCACGGCGCCCATCAGCGAACCGCCGATGCCGCCCTGTTGCGCGATCGACTGGCGTTCCTGCCCGAGCACGTCGCCCAGCTGCTGTGGCGACGCGGCGAGTCCCGCGCCGCCGCCGTTGCCCGCGAACATGCGCTTGGCGAGGTACGCCATCACCAGCGGCGCGAGCATCTGCAGCAACGAACTCGCCTGATTCTGCCCAAGGCCCGTTGCGGCGCCCAGGCCCTGTGCCGCCGTGTCCTGGCGGCCGCCCAGCACATGGCCGAGGATCGAACCGCCCTGGCCACCGCCGCCGAGCACCGAACCCAGCACGCTGCCGATATCGAGCCCCGAGTGATCGCGCTGCAACGCGCCGAACAGCGCCTCAGCGCCCTGCGGCTGGCTGGCGTTGCGCCCGAGCGCGCCCATGAGCAGCGGCAACGCCGCGGAAACCGCGCTTTCGGTCTGCGAAGGCGACAGGCCGAGCTGGCTGCTGATGTCGGCCAGCGGTTGTCCCTGCAATTGGCCGAGCAGGTCGTTGGTCAGGGGCGTGTTCACGGGGCGTACTCCGAGTGGGGGCTCGATGCTAGCGCCGCGACGTTCACTCGTCGTGAGGGCGTGACGGCGGAAATTTCTCGCGCGCCGCGACCCGGATGCGAAGCCCCCTTCCGTGCGCGGAAGAGGGCTTCGATGAACGCGCGAATCAACCTGCTTCGACCGGATGATCCACCGTACCGCTCGCGCTGCGGTCCACGTTCGACGCCTCCAGATTCAGCGCCTTCGCCACGCCTGCGCCGTAGGCCGGATCGGCCTTGCTGCAGTTGGCGATGTGGCGCTGCTTGATGAAGTCCGGCGCATCGCCCATCGCGCGTGCGGTGTTCTCGAAAAGCACCTGCTGCTGCGCCGGCGACATCAGGCGGAACAGGTCGCCCGGCTGCTTGAAGTAGTCGGCGTCGTCCTCGCGGAAGTTCCAGAAGTCCGCGTTGCCGTTGATCTTCAGCGGCGGCTCGCGATACTCCGGCTGCGCGTCCCACTGGCCGTAGCTGTTGGGCGTGTAGTGCAGGTTCGAACCGTAGTTCCCGTCCACGCGCATCGCGCCGTCGCGATGGTTGCTGTGCACGGGGCAGCGCGCCGCGTTCACCGGGATCTGGTGGTGGTTGACGCCCAGGCGATACCGCTGCGCATCCGAATACGCGAACAACCGCGCCTGCAACATCTTGTCCGGCGACACGCTGATCCCCGGCACCAGGTTGTTCGGCGCGAACGCGCTCTGTTCGACGTCGGCGTAGAAGTTCTCCGGATTGCGGTTGAGCTCCATCACGCCCACTTCGATCAGCGGGTAATCCTTGTGCGGCCACACCTTGGTGAGGTCGAAGGGGTGGTAGGGCACCTTCTCGGCGTCGGTTTCCGGCATCACCTGGATGTACACCGTCCACTTCGGGAATTCGCCGCGCTCGATCGCGTCGAACAGGTCGCGCTGGTGGCTTTCGCGGTCTTCGCCGATCAGCGCCTGCGCTTGGGCGTCGGTCAGGTTCCTGATGCCCTGCTGCGTGCGGATGTGGAACTTAACCCAGAACCGCTCGCCACTGTTGTTGTAGAAGCTGTAGGTGTGCGAGCCGAAGCCGTGCATGTGGCGATAGCTCGCCGGGATGCCGCGATCGCTCATCACGATGGTCACCTGATGCAGCGCTTCGGGCAGGCTGGTCCAGAAATCCCAGTTGTTGCGCGCGCTACGAAGGTTGGTCTTGGGATCGCGCTTGACCGCTTTGTTGAGGTCCGGGAACTTGCGCGGATCGCGCACGAAGAACACCGGCGTGTTGTTGCCGACCAGGTCCCAGTTGCCTTCCTCGGTATAGAACTTCAGCGCGAAGCCGCGGATGTCGCGCTCGGCATCGGCCGCGCCGCGTTCGCCGGCGACGGTGGTGAAGCGGGCGAACATCCCGGTCTGCTTGCCGACGTGCTCGAAGATCTTCGCGCGCGTGTATCGGGTGATGTCCTGGGTGACGGTAAAGGTGCCGAACGCGCCCGAACCCTTCGCATGCATGCGGCGCTCGGGAATGATCTCGCGATTGAGGTTGGCGAGCTTCTCGATCAGCCAGACGTCCTGCATCAACAATGGCCCGCGCGGGCCTGCCGTCATGCTGTTGTCGTTGTCGATGACCGGTGCGCCGAAGGCCGTGGTCAGCGGGGTCTTGGCGGGCTTGTCGGTGGGCTGGCTCATGGGGACTCCGTTCTGTCGTGAGAAGTTCAGAGACTAGGAAACGCGCGCAATTCTGGAAAATCGTTTATTGCGAACGATTCGATAGCGTGGGGTGATGACGATTCGCGTATCCATGCGCGCCTGGTCCGTTCGTGGCGTTTGGGTGGAACGTCCGCAAGGCGCACACGGCCACGCTCCGCCGCGGGGCGAGCATGGCGCGCGCCGCATTGCGTCCGTGTGACGTGGGGATGGCGCGCAACACGCTTGTGGCCCGGGTAAGCGCAAGCGCACCCGGGTGAGCGTGACCTACAACAGCGAAAAGGTCAGGACAACGCCTTCAAGCGATACAACGCCTCCAGCGCCTGCTTCGGCGTGAGGTCGTCCGGATCGATCGACGCCAGCGCATCCAGCGCCGCGGAGGACGGCGAGAACAGGCCGAATTGCTGCGGTGCATCCAGCGCGACCGGCGCCAGCGAAGGCGAGGGCGCATCGCGGCTCTGCTGTTCGAGTTCCGCAAGCCGCCCGCGAGCCTGCTGCACGACGGCCTTCGGCAGGCCCGCGAGCGCGGCCACCTGCAAGCCGAAGCTGCGATCGGCAGGGCCGTCCTTCACCGCGTGCATGAAGACCAGCTGGTCGCCATGTTCGACCGCGTCCAGGTGCACGTTCGCGATGCCGCTGCCCGGCTCGGCCAGCCGCGTGAGCTCGAAGTAATGCGTGGCGAACAGCGTGTACGCACGGTTGTGGTGCGCCAGATGGCGCGCGCATGCATCGGCGAGCGCGAGGCCGTCGTAGGTGGACGTGCCGCGTCCGATCTCGTCCATCAGCACCAGCGACTGGTTCGTCGCATGGTGCAGGATGTAGCTGGTCTCGCTCATCTCGACCATGAAGGTCGATTGCCCGCGCGCGAGGTCGTCGCCCGCGCCGATGCGCGTGAGGATGCGGTCGATCGGCCCGATCACCGCGCGCGAGGCCGGCACGAAGCTGCCGATGTGCGCGAGCAGGACGATCAGCGCGTTCTGGCGCATGTAGGTCGATTTACCGCCCATGTTCGGGCCGGTGATGACCAGCATGCGGCGGCCTTCGTCGAACACCAGGTCGTTGGGTTCGAAGGGATCGTTGCGCACGGCTTCGACCACCGGGTGGCGCCCGCGTTCGATGCGGATGCCGGGTTCATCCACCAACTGCGGCTGCGCCCAGTCCAGCGACTGCGCGCGTTCGGCGAAGCAGGCGAGCACGTCGAGTTCGGCCATCGCGCCGGCGCAGCGCTTGAGTGGTTGCAGGCGTTCGTTCAACACGTCCAGCAGCTGTTCGTACAGCAGGCGTTCGCGGGCGAGCGAGCGCTCGCGTGCGGAGAGCACCTTGTCCTCGAACTGCTTGAGTTCCTCGGTGATGTAACGCTCCGCGCCGGTCAGGGTCTGGCGGCGCGTGTAATGCGTCGGCGCCTTGTCGGACTGGCCCTTGCTGATCTCGATGTAGTAGCCGTGCACGCGGTTGTAGCCGACCTTCAGCGTCGCGATGCCGGTGGCGGCCTTCTCGCGCGCTTCCAGGTCGATGAGGAACTGGTCGGCGTTGGTCGACAGCGTGCGCAGTTCGTCGAGTTCGGCGTCGTAACCCTCGGCGAAGATGCCGCCGTCGCGCGCCAGCACCGGCGGCTGCGCGACGATCGCCGACTTCAGCAGGTGCGCATGGTCGTCGTGTTCGCCCAGTTCCGCGGCGAGTTCCGCAAGGCACGGCGAATCCAGCGGCGCGAGCACGGCGCGCACCTGCGGCAGCATGCCCAGGCCGTCGCGCAGCGTGGACAGGTCGCGCGGACGCGCGCTGCGCAGGGCGATGCGCGACAGGATGCGCTCGAGGTCGCCAAGTGCGCGGAACTCTTCGCGCAGCGTGTCGCCGCAGCGCGATTCGATCAGCGTCGCGACGGCCTGCTGGCGATGGCGCAGCAGGGAGCGATCGCGCAGCGGACGATGCAGCCAGCGGCGCAGCAGGCGGCCGCCCATCGGCGTGATCGTCGAATCCAGGATGCCCAGCAGCGTGTGGCGCGTATCGCCGTCCACGCGCGTGTCCAGTTCGAGATGGCGGCGCGTGGCGGCGTTCATCGCGATGGCGCCGTCGCCCGATTCCACCGCGATCGACGTCAGGTGCGGCAGGCGCTGCTTCTGCGTTTCCTCGACATAACCCAGCAACGCGGCGGCCGCGGCGATCGAGAGCGGCTTGTCTTCGAGACCGAAGCCCGACAGATCGTGCAGGTTGAAGAAACGCAGGAGTTGGCGGCGGCCGCTGTCGGCGTCGAACAGCCACGGCGCGCGGCGACGCACGCCGGTGCGTTCGGCGATCCACGGCGCCCAGCCATCCTCGTCGGCGACGAGCGTTTCGGCGGGCTCGAGGCGAGCGATCTCGGCTTCCAGCGCGTCCTCGTTCGCTACTTCATTGACGAGGAAACGCCCGCCGGCCAGGTCCGCCCACGCGAGCCCGTAGCCCGTCTTGCCGCGCGCCACCGCGAGCAGCAGCGTGTCGCGACGTTCGTTGAGCAGCGCCTCGTCGGTCACCGTGCCCGGCGTGACGATGCGTACGACCTTGCGCTCGACGATGCCCTTGGCGAGCGCCGGATCGCCGATCTGTTCGCAGATCGCCACCGATTCGCCCAGCGCCACCAGCCGCGCCAGATAGCCTTCAGCCGAATGGTGGGGAACGCCGGCCATCGGGATCGGCTGGCCCGCGGACGAGCCGCGCTGGGTCAGTGTGATGTCGAGCAGCCGCGCGGCCTTGCGCGCGTCGTCGAAGAACAGTTCGTAGAAGTCGCCCATCCGGAAGAACAGCAGCACGTCCGGGTGCTCCGACTTCGCGGCGAAGAACTGCTTCATCAGGGGCGTGTGTTCCTGCGGCCGTTCGGCTTGGCTCATGGATCGCTGATCTACGGTGTGTGCTGCTGTTGGACGGTGCCGGAGGCCGGCGAAAGGGGCACTAGGCTAGCAGCCGTGGGCGATCTCCGTGGCGGTCCCGTCGCAGGCGCGTTCGCCAAAATGGGCGAGGGGACGCGTCACGCAGACCGGCTATCATCGGCCGCATGAAAAACGACGTCTCCGACACCTCCCTGCTGCGCCTGGCCGAGCAGGTCGGCGAAGCCGCCCGCGCCCATCGCCAGACGCTGGTCACCGCCGAAAGCTGCACCGGCGGCTGGATCGCCAAGATGCTTACCGACATTCCCGGCTCGTCGGGCTGGTTCGAGTGCGGCATGGCGGCCTACAGCTACGAAGCCAAGCAGGCGCTGCTGGGCGTGCGCCCGCAGACGCTGGAGACGCACGGCGCGGTGAGCCGCGAGACGGTGATCGAGATGGTGTCCGGCGCGCTCGTGCATTCGGGCGCGACGCTGGCCGTGGCGGTCACCGGCATCGCCGGCCCCGGCGGCGGCACCGAGGACAAGCCGGTCGGCACGGTGTGGATCGCCTGGAAGCGTCGCGGTGGCTATCCGACCGCGGTGACCTTCCATTTCGACGGCGACCGCGACGCCGTGCGCCGCCAGACCGTCGCCGCGGCGTTGCACGGACTGGCCGAACTCATGGGCTGACGCCCCGGGCAGGACCGCCGGGAGCCCGCTCCAACCGCTGCTATTGACTCCCGGGATTCCGTTAGTAGTATTGCTACTAATGGACATCACCGACACCCAGCGCGCCATCCTCGCCCTGATCGCCGAGCGCATCGAGGCCGAGGGCGTTCCGCCGTCGCAGACCGAGATCGCCCGAGCCATGGGCTTCAGCAGCGTGCGTGCGGCCCAGTACCACCTGGAAGCGCTGGAACAGGCTGGCGCGATCCAGCGCATGCCGGGCCGCGCCCGCGCCATCCGGTTGTGCGCGGCCGCGATCGAACCCGAGTCGGCGTTGCAGCTGCCGGTAAAGCATGTCGACGCCGGCGATGCCGCCAACGACGCGCTTCGCCTGCCGGTGCTGGGGCAGGTGGCCGCGGGACGGCCAATCGGCGCCGACATCGGTTCGGACGACTTCGTCCTGCTGGACCGCGTGTTCTTCTCGCCCACGCCCGATTACCTGCTCAAGGTGAAGGGCGATTCGATGCGCGACGAAGGCATCTTCAGCGGCGACCTCATCGGAGTGCATCGCACCCGCGATGCGCGCTCGGGGCAGATCGTGGTCGCGCGCATCGACGACGAGATCACCGTGAAGCTTCTGAAGATCGGCAAGGACCGCATCCGCCTGCTGCCGCGCAATCCCGACTACGCGCCCATCGAGGTCGAGCCGGGCCAGGACTTCGCTATAGAAGGCCTGTACTGCGGACTGGTTCGGCCGAACCGATGAGCGCACCCATGAGGCATTACCCATGAAATCCCGGGCGGTTTTCCGGGCCGTTGTCAGTGGCGTTCCGGGGCAGGGCGCGGGGTTTTCCCACGCCCTGTCCCGGACACCCCTCATGGCCAGCCGGCAATCGCCCACGCAATCTGCAGATGGTCGCGGGCGCGTCTCAGCCCGTGCGATACGCGACCGTTAGATTGCTTCCCAAGCAACGGCTTCCGCCACTGACACTGAAGGAAACTCCAAGATGGACGACAACAAGAAGCGCGCCCTTTCGGCCGCACTGGGCCAGATCGAAAAGCAGTTCGGCAAGGGCTCGGTGATGCGCATGGGCGATCGCACGATCGAAGCGACGGAAGTCATCGGTACCGGTTCGCTGATGCTCGACATCGCGCTGGGCATCGGCGGCCTGCCGAAGGGCCGCGTCGTCGAGATCTACGGTCCGGAGTCTTCCGGCAAGACCACCCTCACGCTGCAGGCCATCGCCCAGTGCCAGAAGGCCGGCGGTACCTGCGCCTTCATCGACGCCGAGCACGCGCTCGATCCGATCTACGCCGCCAAGCTCGGCGTGAAGGTCGACGACCTGCTGGTCAGCCAGCCCGATACGGGTGAGCAGGCGCTGGAAATCGCCGACATGCTGGTGCGTTCGGCCGCCGTCGACATGGTCGTGGTCGACTCCGTCGCCGCGCTGACGCCGAAGGCCGAAATCGAAGGCGAGATGGGCGACCAGCTGCCGGGCCTGCAGGCGCGCCTGATGAGCCAGGCGCTGCGCAAGCTCACCGGCAACATCAAGCGCTCCAACTGCCTGGTGATCTTCATCAACCAGCTGCGCATGAAGATCGGCATCATGATGCCGGGCCAGAGCCCGGAAACCACCACCGGTGGCAACGCGCTGAAGTTCTACGCCTCGGTGCGCCTGGACATCCGCCGCATCGGCTCGATCAAGAAGGGCGACGAGATCATCGGCAACCAGACCCGCATCAAGGTCGTGAAGAACAAGCTGGCGCCGCCGTTCAAGCAGGTCGTCACCGAAATCCTTTACGGCGAAGGCATCTCGCGCGAAGGCGAGCTGATCGACATGGGCGTGGACGCCAAGCTGGTCGAGAAGTCCGGTGCCTGGTACAGCGCGTACGACGAGCGTATCGGCCAGGGCAAGGAAAACGCCCGCCAGTACCTGAAGGACAACCCGCAGATCGCCGAGCGCCTCGAAGCAGCGCTGCGCGAGAAGTTCGTGCCGGCTGAAGCCAGCCGCGAGCAGGGCGACGACGACGGTCAGGACGACTGATCGTCCGTATAGGTGATCGCGTGAAGACGGATCCGCGCCATGCATGACGATCCGAGCGACGGTGGCACCGGGGTCAACGCCCCCGGTCGCCGCCGTGGTCGCGAGCAGACCCCGGTCCAGCGCGCCCTCGGGCTCCTGACCCGGCGGGAGCACTCGCGCAAGGAACTGAACCGCAAGCTGACCTCGCGCGGCCTGGATGCCGGCGAGGTCCAGGCGGCCGTGGACCGTCTGACTGGCGAGGGCTGGCAGGACGACAGCCGTTTCGCCGAAGGCCTCGTGCGCAGCCGCGCGGGCAGCGGCTATGGCCCGTTGCGGATCCGCGCCGAACTGTCCACGCACGGGCTCGATGGCGACGCCATCGCCCGGGCGATGGGAACGTTCGAAGGCGACTGGACGGATAACGCCCGCGACCTCGTCCGCCGCCGCTTTGGCGCGTCTATCGAAGACCTGGCCCAGCGTCGCAAGGCGGCCGATTTCCTGATCCGCCGTGGCTTCGACGGCTCCAGCGTGCGCGCGGCGACGCGGGTCGATCTGGAGGACTGACATGTCCGCGTCGAATGGCGGGCCGTCAGCGGCGACGTTTGGCAGGGCATGCAAATCGGGTCCGCCGGCCCGGCATCTTTGATGCCGCCACAAAGGCTCCAGGTTCCTGCGCTGGTAAGGACTCCTGCCTGCAGAGCTGGGTCACCGGCGGCAATCGCCGCGAACTGCCGGTGCAGTTGGTGGAAGCGCGTTGACCGGCCGGCCTGACCTCGCGCGATCCGTCGCGGCTCCACGCCGTACGTCCTACGGGAACCTGTACAGCCCGCTGGCTGAATCCGACCCCCTATCACCCCATTTCGGGCCCCCGTCCGCGTGGCGTTCACAGCCCGTATCCAGCCTTCGCAGCCAGCGCCCCGCCTGTGTCAGCGGCGCCAAGCGCGAGCCGGGTCGTCCTGCTAACCTAGCCGGCTTTCCGGTTCGGGTTGCCTGCTCCTGTCGACGCCCCCACTAGGGCAAGACCGGACCGGGCAGTCCGCCCCTGTCATCGACTTCGCGCGCCAGGCATGAAAACCACTACCGAAATCCGCAGCGATTTCCTCGAATTCTTCCGTGGAAAGGCCCACACCATCGTTCCGTCGGCTCCGCTGGTGCCGGCCAACGACCCGACGTTGCTCTTCACCAACTCGGGCATGGTCCAGTTCAAGAACGTGTTCCTCGGCAGCGAGAAGCCCGGCTACGTGCGCGCGGCCGACGTGCAGCGCTGCCTGCGTGCCGGCGGCAAGCACAACGACCTCGACCAGGTCGGCTACACCGCGCGCCACCACACCTTCTTCGAGATGCTGGGCAACTGGTCCTTCGGCGACTACTTCAAGGAAGACGCCATCACCTGGGCCTGGGAACTGCTGACCAAGGTCTGGGGCCTTCCTGGCGAGCGCCTCACCGTCACCGTCTATCACACCGATGACGAGGCGTACGGCATCTGGAACAAGAAGATCGGCGTCCCGGCCGAGCGCATCGTCCGCATCGGCGACAACAAGGGTGCGCCGTTCGCTTCGGACAATTTCTGGCAGATGGCCGACACGGGTCCGTGCGGTCCGTGCACGGAAATTTTCTACGACCATGGCGCGCACATCGCCGGTGGTCCGCCGGGTTCGCCCGACGAGGACGGCGACCGCTTCATCGAGATCTGGAACCTGGTCTTCATGCAGTTCGACCGCCAGCCCGACGGCACGCTCGAACCGCTGCCGGCGCCGTGCGTCGACACCGGCATGGGCCTGGAGCGCCTGGCTGCCGTTCTGCAGGGCGTGCACGGCAACTACGAGATCGACCTGTTCCGCCACCTGATCGCCAAGGCCGCGGAGTTCACCTCCACCACGGACCTGGGCAACAAGTCGCTGCGCGTGATCGCCGATCACATCCGGGCCTGCGCCTTCCTCATCGTCGACGGCGTGCTGCCCAGCAACGAAGGCCGCGGCTACGTCCTGCGCCGCATCATCCGTCGCGCGCTGCGCCATGGATGGATGCTGGGCCAGAAGGGCCCCTTCTTCAGTCGCATGGTCGCGCCGCTGGTCGAAGTGATGGGCGACGCGTATCCGGAACTCACCGCCAAGCGCGAGTTCGTCGAACGTGCGCTGCTGGCAGAAGAAGAACGCTTCGCCGAAACGCTCGACGCCGGCATGCGCATCTTCGATGAAGTCGCCGCGCGTTCGAATACGACGATTCCCGGTAACGACGCCTTCCGCCTGTACGACACCTACGGTTTCCCGGTCGACCTGACCGCCGACATCGCGCGCGAGCGCGGTCTGTCGGTGGACATGGAAGGCTTCGAAACCGCGATGGAGCAGCAACGCGAAACCGCGCGCGCCGCCGGCAAGTTCGGCAACACCGCGACGATGCCCGCCGAACTCGCTGCGCAGCTCGCGCCGACGCAGTTCCTCGGTTACGAGCAACTGGTCGATGAAAACCTCGAAGTCGTCGCGCTGCTGAAGAACGGCCGCGCCGTCGATCGCATCGAAGCGGGCGAGGAGGCGGCAGTCATCCTCGACCGCACGCCGTTCTACGCCGAAAGCGGCGGCCAGGTCGGCGACACGGGCGACCTCGAAGCCGGCGCCGCACGCTTCGCCGTGCGCGACACGGTGAAATTCGCCGGCCAGTTCCACGGCCATGTCGGCACGCTCGCCAGCGGTTCGCTGCAGCGCGGCGATCGCGTGCGCGCCACGGTGGACACCGTGCGTCGCGCTGCAACCGTGCTGAATCATTCGGCCACGCACCTGCTGCATTCGGCGCTGCGTTCCGTGCTGGGCGACCACGTCGTGCAGAAGGGTTCGCTGGTCGCGCCCGATCGCCTGCGTTTCGACTTCTCGCACTTCGCGCCGGTGGGTGCGGGCGAGCTCGCCGAGATCGAGCGTCGCGTCAACGCCGAAGTGCGTCGCAACCACGCCGCCGAAGTGCACCACATGGGCATGCAGGAAGCGCTGGATTTCGGTGCGATGGCGCTGTTCGGCGAGAAGTACGGCGACCATGTCCGCGTGCTGCGCATGGGCGACACGTCGACCGAACTGTGCGGCGGCACGCATGTTTCGCGTACCGGCGACATCGGCTTGTTCAAGATCGTGTCCGAAGGCGGTGTGTCCGCCGGCGTGCGCCGCATCGAGGCGCTTACCGGGCAGGGCGCGCTGGACTTCGTGGCCGAGGAAGAGCGTCGTCTCGACGAGGCCGCACGCCTGCTGGGTGGCAACGCTGCGGATGTTTCCGACAAGCTGCGCAGCCTGCTGGACCGCCAGAAGAAGCTCGAGCGCGAGCTCGAATCGCTGAAGGCCAAGGCCGCCTCGGGTGCGACGTCGGACCTCGCGTCCTCGGCCGCCGACGTGGCCGGCGTCAAGGTCGTCGCCACGCGCCTGGAAGGTTTCGACGCCAAGGCGCTGCGCGATGCGGTCGACCGCCTCAAGCAGCAGATGGGCGATGCGGTGATCGTCCTGGCCGGTGCCAGCGAGGGCAAGGCCGCCCTGGTGGCAGGCGTGAACGGAAGCGCGGCGGGCAAGGTCAAGGCGGGGGAACTCCTCGCCCACGTCGCCAGTCGGATCAATGGCAAGGGCGGTGGCCGCCCGGACATGGCGCAGGGCGGTGGCGACGATGGCCCGGCCCTGGTCCAGGTCCTCGGCGAAGTCCCGGCCTGGGTCCGCGACAAACTTGGCTGAATGGTGAACGTAGACCACTTCTGGTTGCGGCAGCGTTTGGCCCGCCGCTAAGATGGTTCACGTTTGTGTTTTGAAATCGGGGAGCTCCCGGGAGCTCCCGCATGCCGGCCCGGAAGGGCGGCCATAGGAGATGTTAGATGCTGATCCTGACGCGTCGCGTCGGTGAGACCTTGATGATCGGCGACTCGGTGACCGTCACCGTGCTCGGCGTCAAGGGAAACCAGGTGCGTATCGGTATTACCGCGCCGAAAGATGTTGCAGTCCACCGCGAAGAGATCTATCAGCGCATCCAGCGTGGCGAAGAACCCGCGGACAACGATTCCGGCAAGCACAACGCAGGCTGAGAAATCGTTTGCCGTAATCGGGGCGAGCCGCTATCCTTTGCGCCCGCACCGCTTTGATGTTTCCGCGGAGACTTGCCCGAGAGGCCGAAGGGGCTCCCCTGCTAAGGGAGTATGGGGTCAAAAGCTCCATCGAGGGTTCGAATCCCTCAGTCTCCGCCAGTTTCATCGGCCGGCCGGATCGGCCACCAGGATGCACGGCATGCTGGTAATGCACGACGCGATTGAGCGACGCGCATGCGATCCAAGCGGTCGCACGGTACCCGCGCGGTCCGTGCAGTTGAAGCGCCTTCAACGGCTTCGACAAAAGTGTTCGAAAAATGTTTGACGAATCGGTAACGATCCTTCATAATTTTTCAACTCAGCGCCCGTAGCTCAGCTGGATAGAGCACCAGGCTACGAACTTGGTGGTCGGGAGTTCGAATCTCTCCGGGCGCGCCACATAAAGCAGAAAGGCCGATGCGAAAGCATCGGCCTTTTTGTTTGCGTCGCGAGATTCGAAAACATCGCCTTTTGCCTGCGTTGCCGATGCGATCCTTCGAACGAACGAACGACCGCCGTCGAATCAAACCACCGCCATCGCATCGGCCTTCGCGATTTCATCGCCGTAGTACCCGCGATACCACGCGACGAAACGCGCCACGCCTTGCTCGACCGTCACGCCGGGCGCATATCCCATGTCGCGCGCGAGGTCGGTGCAGTCCGCTTCCGTCGCCGGCACGTCGCCCGCCTGCAAGGGCAGCATCCGCAGCGTCGCCTTGCGACCCAGGCACTGTTCCAGCACTTCGATGTAGCGCAGCAGTTCGACGCTCTGCGCGCTGCCGATGTTGTACAGCCGATACGGCGCAACGCCGCTGCTCGCCGGATCGGGCGCCGCGCCATTCCATCCATCGTCCACCCCCGGCACGCGATCCAGCGCACGCACCACGCCGGCGACGATGTCGTCGATGTAGGTGAAGCTGCGCTTGTGGCGGCCGTGGTTGAACACGGGAATCGGCTCGCCCGCGAGGATCGCCCGCGTGAACAGGAACAGCGCCATGTCCGGCCGGCCCCAAGGGCCGTACACGGTGAAAAAGCGCAGCCCCGTGCACGGCACGCCGTACAGGTGCGCGTAGCTGTGCGCCATCGCCTCGTTCGCCTTCTTCGTCGCGGCGTAGAGCGTCAGCGGATGCTCGGTGGACTGGTGTTCGGAGAACGGCATCGCCGTGTTCGCGCCGTAGACCGAACTGGTCGATGCGTACACGAGATGTTCGACACCGTGGTGCCGCGCGCCTTCGATCACATGCAGGAAGCCGGTGACGTTGCTCGCCACGTATACATGCGGATTCTCCGCGGCATAGCGCACGCCGGCCTGCGCGGCCAGGTGCACGATGCGCTGCGGCCGATGCTCGCGGAACAGCGCCTCAACGGCGTCGCGATCGGCCAGGTCCCCGTGCACATGCGTGTACGCCGGATGGTCGGCGAAGCGCGCCAGCCGCGCGCGCTTGAGCGTGACATCGTAGTAATCGTTGAGATTGTCGAACCCGACGACCTCGTCGCCTCGCGCCAGCAGCGCCTGCGCGACATGCGAACCGATGAAGCCGGCCGTGCCGGTGACCAGCACCTTCATCACAAGCGTCCATCCACCGCGTCGCGTGGCAGCACGTATTTCACGTCGTAGACGATCGATACCGGCTTGCCGAACGCACGCACGCCTTCCGCGCCGAGCTGCGCGAATTCGCGATGCGCCACCGCGACGATCACCGCATCGTAATCGCCGTGCGCGGGCGCTTCGATCGTGGACAACCCGTACTCGTGCGCGGCGTCGTTCGTGTTGACCCAGGGATCGTGCACGTCCACCTGCGCGTTGTAGCCGCGCAGCGCGTGCACGATGTCGACCACGCGCGTATTGCGAAGGTCCGGGCAGTTTTCCTTGAACGCCAGGCCCAGCACGAGGATGCGCGCCTGCACCGGGTTGATGCCCTTGCGCACCATCAGTCGCACGACTTCGCTGGCGATGTACGCGCCCATGCCGTCGTTGGTGCGGCGGCCCGCGAGGATCACGTCGGGGTGGTGCCCGATCTCCTGCGCCTTGTGCGTCAGGTAGTAGGGATCCACGCCGATGCAATGGCCGCCGACCAGTCCCGGCCGGAACGGCAGGAAGTTCCACTTCGTGCCCGCCGCCTGCAGCACTTCCAGCGTGTCGATGCCGAGCTTGTTGAACAGGATCGCCAGGTCGTTCACCAGCGCGATGTTGAGGTCGCGCTGGGTGTTCTCGATGACTTTCGCCGCTTCGGCGACCTTGATCGAACTGGCTTTGTGCGTGCCCGCTTCGATGATCGACGCGTACAGCGCATCGACGAAATCCGCCGCGCGCTTCGTGGAGCCGGAGGTGATCTTCAGGATCCGCGTGAGGCGATGTTCCTTGTCGCCGGGATTGATGCGCTCGGGACTGTAGCCGGCGAAGAAATCGCGATTGAACACCAGGCCCGACGCGCGCTCCAGGATCGGCACGCAGACTTCCTCGGTGCAGCCCGGATACACGGTGGATTCGTACACCACCACGTCGCCGCGCTTGAGCACCTGTCCCAGCGCTTCGCTCGCGCGGATCAGCGGCGTGAGGTCGGGGCGCTTGGCCGCGTCGATCGGCGTCGGCACGGTGACGATGTAGACGTTGCATCGCTGCAACATGCCCAGGTCGCTGCTGCACCGCAGGCGCTGCGCCTGCGCCAGTTCGACCGAATCGACCTCCAGCGTGCTGTCGCGTCCTTCGCGAAGTTCGACCACGCGCTGGGCATTGATGTCGAAGCCGACGGTGTCGTAGCGGCGGCCGAACGCCACCGCCAGCGGCAATCCGACGTAGCCCAGTCCGACCACGCCCAGGCGGACCGTTTCCAGTGTCGGCAGCGCGGCAATATCCGGCTCGCCGTGCGCGACGGCATCGGCATCGCGCAGCGCGGTGTTCCGTGGGCCTGTGTCGGCCCGGTGGACCAGCCGTTCCCCAATCTCGGTCGTGTCCATTCTCGTCTTGTACTCGTTCGTTGACGGGACGACCGGCCGGCATTGGCCGTAGTCGCCTTGATGCACCAAACGCAGCCGCGGGCCGGGACAGGACGCCGACACGGCCGTGTCCGGCCTGGATCGATGCCTGCGTTCGTGTTCGTTGAATCCGGATCGTCGATCCGGGCAGGCACCGGCAGGACCGGACAGGGGGCGAGGTGGCGGTCGCATGGCGACAGGCAACATCGGCGTGCTCGTTGCGCGACGCGTTCGCGTGCGGGCCGATGGCGCCCGGCGCCTGTGCGACCGCCATGCTCGATCTGCGCCAGTGGCACCCCTGGCGCGACGAAGCCTGGTCGCTGCTCGACGCCTCCGAACGCCAGCGCGCCGGCCAGCGCCGTTTCGCCGAGGACCGCGAAGCGCTCGCGCTCACCTACGCCCTGCATCGTCTGTTCGTGGCCGCTTCGCTGGGCATCGCGCCGGATGCGTTCGCCATCGCGCGCAACGCCGAAGGCGCTCCGCACCTGCCGAACATCGAGCTGCAAGGCCGCACCGTGTACACCAGCCTCAGCCACGCCGATGGCGTGGCGGCGTTCGCGCTGTGCGCGCAGGGGCCGGTGGGCATCGATATAGAAGCTTCCTTCCGCGCGGCCGAATTGCCGGGCATCACGACGAGCGTGTGCCATCCCTCGGAACTGGAATCGCTTGCGACCTTCGCCGAGCCGGCGCGCAGCCGCGCGCTGCTCGCGCTGTGGGTACGCAAGGAAGCGCTGCTGAAGGCCGAAGGCGTCGGCCTGGCGCGCGAGATGTGCAGCTTCCGCGCCGCTGCTGGCGCGGAATTCCTCCTGGCAGGGAGCACGCGGGAAATTCCTGCGGCGTGCAGCGTGCGCCTGGCCATGCTCGATGTGGGCGAGCGATGGACCGCGGCCGTAGCGGCGCCGCGTGAGGCCGCGGTCGAATGTACGCACCTGCATCCGCTGATCGAACCGCCTGCTGGCCGGAGCGCCGGCGGAAGGTCGTTGTATCTGTCGTGACTGCGTCGCACAGGGGAACGTCATGACCATGACGCGCGACGCCCGGCTCCGGCCGGGACTTCTCCGGAACCCTCGACTGGATGTTGGACGAACGTGCGTGCGCAACGGCGCGCGCATCGCGTAGGAGTGCGGTCCATGATGTTCGGAAAAGCGAGTCTGAAGAACCGGGCGTTGCTGCTTCTTTGGCTGCTCGAAGTACTGCTGCTGATGGCGGCGGTGATGGGCGCGGCGTGGCTGCGCTTCATGAACGATCCCGAAGGCCACGAGATCTTCGCCGAGAACATCACCGTGCGCGCGCTGCTGGTGGCGGCGTTCGTCACCACCGCGATGGCCGCGCTCGGCCTGTACCAGGTGCATGTGCGCCTGAACCGCTTCGAGTTCGCGCTGCGATTGCTGGTGTCCTTCGCCATCGGTGGTATCGGGCTGATGGTGCTGTACTACCTGATCCCGAACGCGTACATCGGCCGCGGCGTGATCGTGATCGCGATGATCCTGGGCCTGGTCGGCATGGCGCTGCTGCGCTTCTGCGTGATGCACGTCTTCAGCGGCGACCTGTTCAAGCGCCGCATCCTCGTACTAGGCGCGGGCCACAACGCGGACCTGATCAACACGCGCATGCGCCGCGTCAGCGACCGCCGCGCGTTCACGCTGATCGGCTTCGTGCCGATCGAGCACCAGGAAGCCTGCGTTCCCGATTCGATGCGAATCCACGCGCCCGACGGCCTGGCCGATGTCGTGCACCGGTTGCAGATCAGCGAAGTCGTGGTCGCCCCCGACGAACGTCGCGGCGGCTTGCCGATGGAGGAAATGCTGACCTGCGTGCAGCGCGGCGTGGCCATGACCGACCTGTCGACGTTCTTTGAACGCGAGGCGGGCCTTGTCACGACGAACCTGTGCGATCCCTCGTGGCTGGTGTTCTCGGGCGGTTTCGACCACTCCACCTCGCGCTGCATGAACAAGCGCCTGTTCGACGTGCTGGCCGCATCGGCGCTGTTGCTGATCGCGTGGCCGTTCATGGTGCTGGTGGCATTGCTGGTACGCCTGGAGTCGAGCGGTCCGATCCTCTACCAGCAGACGCGCATCGGCGAAGGCGGCCGTCCGTTCGAGCTGATCAAGTTCCGCAGCATGCGCGTGGATGCCGAAGGTGATGGCGTGGCGCGCTGGGCGCAGCGCGGCGACGACCGCACCACGCGCGTGGGCAAGTTCATCCGCCTGACCCGGCTGGACGAGTTGCCGCAGCTGTTCAATATCCTGCGCGGCGAGATGAGCATCGTCGGCCCGCGTCCTGAGCGTCCGCAGTTCGTCGACATGCTCAGTCGCGAAATCCGCTACTACGCGGTGCGTCATTGCGTGAAGCCGGGCCTGACGGGCTGGGCGCAGCTGCGCTATCCGTATGGCGCCTCCGTGCGCGATGCGGAGGAGAAGCTGAAATTCGACTTGTTCTACGTCAAGAACCATGGGCTGGTTTTCGACCTGATCATTCTGTTGCAGACGGTTGAGGTGGTGCTGTTCCAGAGGGGCTCACGCTGAGACCATCCGCAGGGTCTTCGCCCTACGTGAGCTGAGCGAAGAC
>Ga0209050_1001725_pt1 | contig 21758 bp, 15 predicted proteins | sample Araplavi_mTSA_r2_FD_184276 | JGI IMG/M metagenome (GOLD analysis project Ga0209050, IMG submission 184276) | Arabidopsis root microbial communities from North Carolina, USA - plate scrape MF_Cvi_mTSA_r2 (SPAdes) (version 2) | ecosystem: Host-associated > Plants > Roots > Endosphere | place: USA... | reverse complement strand
TCGTGCAGGCGATTCGCGACCGCCAGGCCGACGTGGGCGTCATCACCAGCGAGGCCGCCGACCCCGCGCTGCATTTCATTCCCTACCGGACCGACCGCCTCGTGGCCATCGTGCGGCAGAAGCATCCGTGGCGCGGGCGCGAGGTGTCGTTCGAGGAGCTGCTCGACTTCGACTTCGTCGGGCTCGAGGACGACTCCGCCATTTCCCGCACCATGGAAGACGCGGCCATGAGCGCGCGCAAGGTGCTGCGCTTGCGTGTGCGCGTGAAGAGCTTCGAGGCGGTGTGCCGGATGATCGAAGCGGGCATGGGCGTGGGCATCCTGCCCGAAGGCGCGGCCGTCGCCTACCGCAAGGAGATGAAGCTGCGCTTCATCAATCTCACCGACGCGTGGGCTTCGCGCCGCATGTACCTGTGCACGCGGCAGGAGGCGTTGAGCTTTCCGCAGCGGCGGCTCGTCGACCATCTGCTGGCGCGCGGCATGAGCTAGCGGCAGCGGCTTCGGTGCGCGCGCCGGCACAGGACGGTGCGGCGCATCTACCAGGCGCGACCCGGGCGTGCCTAGGGTGTCTCGGGGATTACACACAAGAACCCTAAAAAAGGCCGCGGCCCGTTCGACGGCCCGACAACAAATAGGGACCCCCAATGACACATCGAGGACGAGGATCGAGGCCCGCGTGGCCGTTCAAGACACTGGCGCTGACGCTTGCCATCGTGCTGACCGCCTGCGGCGGCGGCGGTGGCGGCGGCGCTTCCTTTCCACTGATTCTGCCGTCATCGGGCGGTACGCCACCAGGCTCGCAGCCACCAGCGGCGCAGCCTGAAAACCCCGCGCCCGTCACGCCCCCACCCACGTGCGCCGCGGCCGTTCCGGCCGGTGCGCCGCTCGCGGCCATCTCTTCCGTGCAGGGCACGGGCGACATCAGCCCCATGGCCTCGCAGGCCGTCACCGTGCGCGGCGTGGTCGTGGGCGACTTCCAGAGCACCGGCCCCACTTCGGTGAAGCTGAACGGGTTCTTCGTGCAGCAGCTCATGCCCGATGCCGACCCGATGACCTCGGAAGGCGTCTTCGTCTATGCGCCGAACAACGCCACACGCGTGGCTGTCGGCGACTACGTGCAGGTCACCGGCGTGGTCGCCGAGTTCGGCCAGACGGCCGGCGTGGGCGCCAAGCCCGACAGCATCACGCAGATTGCCGGCACCACCCCGACCCCGCTCGCCATCAGCGTCTGCGGCAGCGGCGTGGTCGTCGAGCCCACGCAGATCACGCTGCCGGTGGCCGACGAGTCCGCGCTCGAGCGTTACGAGGGCATGCTCGTCGAGATCGCGCAGCCCCTGGCCGTGACCGAACTCTTCGAGCTGGGCCGCTACGGCCAGATGGTGCTGTCGCTCAACGGCCGCCAGTTCAATCCCACCAACGGCAACGCGGCGGCAACCCATGCGCAGAACCTGCTCGCGCGCATCGTGCTGGACGATGGCGCTTCGGTGTCCAACCCGAACCCCATTCCGTACCTGAGCGCGGCCGGCACCGACGGCACGCGCCGCATGGCCGACACCACGCAAAAGGTCACCGGCATCCTGAGCCACAACTTCGGCGCCTACCGCATCCAGCCGACGGTGGCGCCGGTGTTCGCGCAGGCCAATCCGCGCCAGCCCACGGCGCCGGTGGTCGGCGGCTCGCTCAAGGTGGCCAGCCTCAACGTGCTCAACTACTTCACCACCTTCGTGGACGGCACCAACGCCGCCGGGCAGACCGGGCAGGTCTGCCTGCTCGGCACAGGCGTTGCAACGGACTGCCGCGGCGCGAACAACCTGAACGAGTTCAAGCGGCAGCAGGCCAAGATCGTCGCTGCCATCGCGGGGCTCGATGCCGACGTGATCGGCCTGATGGAAATCCAGAACACCGACGTTGCCACGAACGACCTGCTGGCCGCCCTCAACGCCAAGCTCGGTGCGAACACCTACGCGGCCGTCAACAGCGGCGTGTTCGGCACCGATGCGATCAAGGTCGACATCCTCTACAAGCCCGCGAAGGTCCAGCGCGTCGGCAATGTCGTGTTGCCGACCGGCACTGATCTGGCGGACTACACCGCCGCCAGCGGCCGGCCGCCGCTGGCCCAGCGCTTCAGCGCCGTCGGCAACAACGGCGGCCTCTGGTTCGTGGTCAATCACCTGAAGAGCAAGGGCAGCTGCCCCGCCACGGGCGACACCGACCAGGGCCAGGGCTGCTGGAACCTGGCGCGCACCCAGCAGGCCACCGCACTCAACAGCTTCGTGAGCAAGCTCAAGGCCAGGGGCACGACCGGCGAGAACGACGTGCTGATGATGGGCGACTTCAACAGCTATCTGCTGGAAGACCCGACCAAGGTGCTGGAAGGCGCGGCCAACGAAAGCCTGCTCAAGCGCATGCCCGCCAGCGACCGCTACACCTACGTGTTCGGCGGCGAGACGGGCGCGCTCGACCATGCCTATGCCTCTGCCTCCCTGGCTTCGCAGGTCAGCGGCGTGAACGTGTGGCACATCAACTCCGACGAGCCGACTGCGCTCGACTACAACACCGACTTCACCACCGACGACCGCTACGCGCCCACACCGTTCCGCGCGTCGGACCACGATCCGGTGCTCGTGGGCCTGAACCTCGCGGCCGACACCGCCGTGGTCGAGCCCATCGTCAGCGCCACGATCGCGGCTTCGGCGAAGACCGGCGACACCTACAGCGTGGACATCACCGAAGCCACGCCCGGCGGCGCGACCACCATCACGTCCCTCACGGTCGACTGGGGCGACGGCACCACCGCCACCACCGCGGCGGGCACGGGCGCCGTGACGCATGCCTACGCGGCCGCCGGCACCTTCACCGTGGTGGTCACGCTGACCAACTCCGCCGGCCAGACCGCGACGAAGTCGGGCAATGTGAATGTCACCACCACGGTCGTGGTGCTGCCGCCCGGCCCGCCCGATCTGTTCTTCAGCGAGTACGTGGAAGGCTCGTCGAACAACAAGGCGATCGAGCTCTACAACCCGACCGCCTCGGCGATCGACTTGAGCCTTTATGCCGTCAAGCTGTATTCGAACGGCGCGACGGCGTCCACGAGCACGCAGGCGCTGAGCGGCTCCCTGTCGCCCGGCGGCACGATCGTGCTGGCGAACGCCGGCGCCACGGCTGCCTTCAAGCCTGCCGGCACGCAGGACAGCGGCGTTGCCAACTTCAACGGCGACGATGCCCTGACGCTGGAGAAGTCGGGCACGGTCATCGACCGCATCGGCCAGGTCGGGTTCGACCCCGGCACCGAGTGGAAGAGCGCCAACGGCGCCAGCACGCTGAACCAGACGTTGCGCCGCAAGCCGACCATCACATCGGGCGATCCCAATCCGGGTATCGCTTTCGATACGGCGGCGCAGTGGGACAGCTTCCCCATCGACACTTCTGCGGGCCTGGGCTCGCACACGGTCGACTGAGCTTGGCCGGTGGGCGCTCGAACAGGGGCGCCCCGAAAGTCTTGGAGGCGTTGCGCTTGCCTGGCGCAAGGCTTGGGGTCATTCGGGGCGACGCTCACGCCGACGGGGTACCTTGCTCCGCGAATGTCCCCCGGCCTTTGGCCTCCTCCTCTATTTCGCTGCGCAAGGCACCCCATCGACGTGAGCGTTTCGGCACCGCTTCGGATCGGCACGGCACGGGCGCGTGGGGTGTGCGCGCGGCTCTTTGCAGAAGCTGCATTTGTTGGCGCTCGTCGGGACTTCGTGTCGCACGAAGCCGCCATCGCGTCGCGCTCTTCTTTAAAGTGATTGCCCCTGTCACTCGATACCCCACAAGGGAACAAGGAAGGCGCAACACACACCACCACCGAATGTTCGAAGGCTGCTTGCCTCGCGGCAGGTTGTCGGTGCGAAAGCAGCGATGCGTATGCGAGGTATCAAAGGCGACGGCCGGGGCGTCACTAGCGCCCCGACCGTCTAACCAAGTTCGTGCACTACCTTGAAGGGACCGCACAAAAATGGCTACCAAGACTATAGCCCGGCCAACTACGCCGGTCGCTTCCGAAGACAACGCCCAAGACAACGCCAGACACCCGGCGGATCTTCTTGAAAACACCCTCTCCCAACTCGAAGCTCTGCTGTGGGTCTGCCATGGGGAAGACATCGACTGGTGCAGCGGTGATGGGCCTCGGCAACTGGACAACCTGCTCTGGCTTGCGGCTGAACTGGCACGCAAGGCTGGGGAGTTGTTCCAGATGAGCGAGAAGGCGCGATGTGGGACGCCTGCGACTGGCGGTTAGCGGCTGGTCTGCGGGCCGCAGGTTCGCGGCCCGCCTGGGAAATTGGGACTTCGGGATGAAACGGAGGAAGCCCTCGCGATCCAGGGAGCTCGGTCCGGTAGCGGTTTGTGGGGCAGGCCTCCCGGCAGCGATGTGTTCCACGCTGATCGTCGGCAGAAGATGCGAGCATCCGCTTTGCAGCGATGCCGGCATCCCTCGGCCTCGCGCGAATGGGTACTATCCGCCACGAGCAGAACCAGACGACACCTTCACACACAGAGACGGGATGATCCACAAATTCAGAGAGGCGATCGCGAGCAGCGGGGTGCTCACCGATGTCGAGGTGCGCGACGAAATCGTCGTTGGCCGCGCTCGAGTGCTGGCAGCGCAAGCTGACGTTTGGGTCAACGTCGATCCTGAACTCGAGGACGGGGGAGTACCGGACGCTGCGGTTCTGCTGCCCCGCATCGTCCAGATACTCAGCGTCTCGCCAACGCAGTGGGGCGTGATCATCGACCAGATCGTTGGCGAAATCGAAGAGGCAGTCGGTGACGAGCCAGTGAAGGAAGCCATCAGCCTGCGATCCGACTTGGTCTTGAAGTCAGTTGTTGTGCTCGCCGGGGCGACACTTCTGCGCTTCGAGGCGCCACGCCAGTTTCCTGACAGCTGGATCCATGCTCAGCTTGACGAGCAACTTGCTCTCGACGACCTTGAGGTCGCTGCGCGGGATGTGGATGCAGAAACGATGTCATTCAATACCGTTGATGATCTGCCAGACCACGTCAGCAAGGACAACACGTCGCGAGAACCATAAAGAAGAAGACCGTCTCCGAAGGCGATCCGGCAGTCTCCGGTCCCATGCACCGAGCCATGAATGCTCGACAGGAAGAGACGCTCCGCGGCTCGATGGGCAGCACGACAGTGGGGCTCGCATGCCGGTGATCGATGCATCAGCGCTCTTCAACGAAGCAGACCGCAGCAGCATTCTTCATGCAGGCCGCTTGCGGCCAGAGGCGAACGTTACTGCCCTGATTTTTTGATTGAACGGAGAACATCCTTGAATCGCACCGTACGGCTTCAGCGTCACTACGAGCGGGTTTGGTCTCGACCCACGGAAGTGTGTCCTTTCGACGCAGGCCCCGTCCACGAGCTTCCGCCTGGCTTCAGGGTGCTGTGTGCGGCCCCCGACGCGAAGCGAGTGCTCTGGACATACGCAACCGCGGGACTTTCGAGCAGTAAGCGTGTCCCTGCAATCGAACTTCACCTGTTCAGCCCCAGGAAATCGCTGGGTTTGGTCGAGTTGCTGTACGCGGTGGCCCACTATCACTGCAACGGGCCTGGTCTCGATTGGGCTCACACGGTGAATCTCGGTCGGCCTTGGCTCGACTCTTCGAAATGCGAGTACGGCTTGGTTTCACGGCCTTATCTGGACGGGCCTGACCTTGAGAACTACTCGGACGAAGAAGGTGGCGTGAAGTGCTATTGGCTTGTGCCGATCACCGCCGATGAAGTTCGCCTCAAAGTGAGACAAGGCATCGACAGCCTGGAAGACGAATTCGAGCGGCAGCAATTCAACTATGCCGATCCAGGGCGCAAGTCTGTTGCAGGCGCGTCTGACGACGAGGGGGCTTGACCTCCACTGTGCGCGGCGGATTCAACCGGTCAACGGCCTGGCTCTGCTTTCTGCATCCGGTACTCACCTGCACGCAGGTGAGTACCGGATCACTGGACGGAGATGGATTGCCTGCTGGGCGTCGCGTCGAAGATCAGCGTTGCAGGCCAGGCAGGCCAGGCAATGTTCAGGCTCGCATCGTTTGGATCGCCGGTGCGCGCGAAAGCACCGATGCTGCGCATCATGCTGTTCGACAAGGCGAGCCGACCCGGCTCGTTGGCCTTGGTGAACATGATGCCGGCGTACAGCGAAGGGCTGAAGTTGCCGAATGCGAAGGGCAGATCGAAAGCATGCGCCGCGCCGTAGATCTTGTCGAAGGGCGCGGGTTCTTCGTCCCAGTCGAAGCGGTAGGCCCAGAGGTTGCTTTGCTGCGACGCGAGTGCGTCTGCAACGCTGTCGCGGCTCGCGCCGAAGAAGATCTGGGTCAGTCGCGAAGCGACGGCGTCGAAGCCGGTGCCCGCGGTGTTCACAGGTAAGTAGCCCGACGGGATCCACTGTTCGAGCGTGCTTTGGGGGGCTGCGTCGGGCTGGTAGCCGAATGCAGTGGAGAAGACCTGCGCATCGCTCAGCAGCCGCGCGCTGCCGGTGCCTCCGGCGAGCGGGAACAGCGTCGGGAAGAGCTTGCCTTCGTCTCGCGCATTGCCGATCAGCACAGGCACCTTGGCGTACTTGCCGGCCTTGATCGCCGCAATCGGGCTCGTCGGCACGACGTTGCCATCGGGGATCGGCCCCGATCCCGATGCGCCGAGCGGGGCGAGCCGCGTGAGTACCGTGTGCAGCACGAAGTCGGCGCTTTTGCTGCGCATGTAGGCGGCAATCTGCTCGCTGCTTTGCGTCGAGAGATAGGCCTGTGCAGAAGGTATGTCGGTCGCAAGCCCATCATCGATCACCATGTAGACAATGAGAAGCCCCCATTGCCCTGCATAGTCCGATGCGCGTGCGAGCGTAGCCACACTGCCGGCTGGCAGTTCACTGGCCAGCGAGATGCCGCCGCTGATCGGCAACGCCCGATGGATCAGAGCCGGTTTCGCGTTGGCCACGAGCGGCGACGTCATGGCCGCGTAGACATTGACGGCGCCAGCCGACTGGCCCATCAGCGTGACGTTGCCGGGGTCGCCGCCGAAGCTGCCGATGTTGGCCTGGACGAACTGCAGCCCTTTCACGATGTCCAGGATGGCGAAGTTCCCAGAGTCGTTGAGAGGGTCGCCATTCTTGAGTGAGCTCGCATTCATGAACCCGAACATGCCGAGCCGGTAGTTCACCGAGACCACCACTGCGTTGGCGGTGCGCGCAAGGTTCGCGCCGTCGTAGACAGGGTCGGCCGTGTAACCGGTGATGTTGCTTCCACCGTGCACCCACACGATCACCGGCAGCTTTCCGGTGTCGTTGGCCGGCCGCCAGACATTCAGGTACAGGCAGTCTTCCGAGCCGACCGTCTGGCCGAGCGTGGTGCCGATGGTGGCGTCGTACCTGTTGTTGAGGCCCGGTCCGTACAAGCGGCCGGTGGACACGCAGGCGTCGCCGAACTGTTGGGCGTCCCGTGGCGAGGTCCACGCTTGCGGGTCGACGGGAGGCTTCCAACGCAGATCTCCCACGGGGGCCTTGGCAAAGGGGACGCCCTTCCAGGCGAACGTGCCGCTGGTGGCGGAGTTGTCGGTCCCGACGACGGGGCCAAAGGCGGTCTGGCGCTGCATGGAAGGTGCCGATGCCGGCGGCGGCGACGGCGGGGCGGCAGGCGCAGCTGGCGGTGGCGCCTGCGTACCGAGACCGCTCAGGTCGATGGCGCCGCTGCTGCCTCCACTGCCGCCACCGCAGCCGGCCAGCACCAGCAGCGTCAAGAGCATTGCGGGCAGGCGCCGATCGATCTTCAAGCCGATCGCAGTTCTTGTTCTCTTCATCTTGTCTCCTGATTTTTTGAGTCCCGCTGCGGCATTGGCCGAACGGACGCCGCGCGCACAGGCTGTGCGCCCCCTCAAGTCTCGCGAACTGCCATCGGTGTTCAATGGCAGCGAAGCACACTGCCGGCCAGGGCAGGGTGTGCGCAGGATCTACCGGAGAAACCCTCGAAGCCCGGGAGCGGCAGCGCGACGCTGCGGCTCGCAGAAGGGCCTGTGGACACTGTCACTCGTCCAGGAAACCAGGCGGTGCGCTGTCCGTGCTGAGGCTCCACAGACGCAGCGCCATGTGTATCTCCAACGCCCGGCTGGCGCTTCCCCAATGGCCCAGCAACTCCTCCACGTTCGCCAGGCGCTGGCGGACCGTGTTGACGTGGATGCCCATGCGCGATGCCGTTGCCTTTGCGTTCTGGTTGCTGTCGAAGTACGTCAGCAGCGTGGATGTGAGTTCGGAGCCGCGCTTGCTGTCGTGCAATGTGACGGGGCCGATGGTCGCATCGAGGAACGCGGCGAGGCTGGACCGGTCGTGCGTTTCGAACAGCACCGAGTACAAGGCCATCTCGTTTTGCGCGATGACGACCCCGCGCATGCCCAGTCGTGCCAGCACCGAAAGCCCGCGCCGCAGCGCTGCATAGAGTGCCGGAAGCTCCGCAGGCGCCTGTGCCGGCCTCGACATCACACCGCGGTAGGCTTGACCGAGTTCGCGCCGGGCAAAGGCACTGAACTGTTCGAGCACGCCGTGCGCCCTCGAGGCGTTGCACGCCAGCACCAGCACGCCATCGACTTCGTCGAGCACCTGCCCGCCCAGCACTGGGTCCGAGTGCAGACGCCGAGACCAGAACCCTGCCGTCGACTGGTCCGTTTCCATGACCAGCAGCGACAACGGCAGCGACAGGTCGAGGCCGAAGCGCTCGGCGCGGTCCTGCGTCAGCGCAGGCTCGCCCTGGCGCGGCGAGATGAGTGTTCGCAGCAGCGCAGACACGTCGCGGCTCTTCTCCGCGTCCATGCGTTCCTGCGAGAGCAGCATGACCCCGATGACGCTGGAACTCCGCTCGAACGTTCGCAGCGAAATCCCGTGCAAGTCTTCGTGCCTGAAGAGCAGCACGGCGCCGAGCATGTCGTTGCCGCCGATCACCGCGATGGCCCGGCAGAGTTCGCCATCGTGTGCGAATGCCGCGACGGATCGGCCGGCCTGCCGGCTCTCGCGCAGCGCGCGCGCCAGCTCGGCGCTGTGCGGCCCATTCGGCCAATAGGCCTGCGCTGCCGTGCCGTCGTAGCCGGGCGCCCGGGAACTGGCTATGACGTGGCCGGCTTCGTCGAGCACCAGGACGCTGCCATTGAGCAGTTGCGCGACCGATTCGGACAACGCACCGAGCGAAGCGCCTCTGGCGAGCAGCGACGTGAGCTCCTCGTGCGCTTCGGCCGCGCCCTGCACGTCGCGCGCATGGCGCTCCAGCTCGGCGCGCGCGAGGTCTGCATTCGCCAGCGCAGTCTTCGCTTCTGCGAACGCTTTGGCGTTGTTGATGGCCACTGCCGCGTGCGTGGCCAGCGTGCACAGGATCGACACGTTGAGCGCGGTGTGCGTGCGGTGGTAGCGGTCGGCCACGAACAGCAGCCCGATCACGTTGTCTTCGCAGATCAGCGGCGCGCCCACCAGCGCGGCCACACCTTCGTCGCGGAAGGTGTCGTCCAGCGCGGGGTCGTGCACGAAGCGTTTGTCGTGAAGGTAGTCGGGCGTGAAGAAGGGCAGGCGTGTCGACATCACCACCCCTGCGACGCCGAGGTTGCGCCCTGCAGTCATCTTGCCGGTGCGCTGAGAGATGGCGCCATCCGCGACGACCACCTGGAACTCGCCGGTCTTCGCATCGACCACCGTGAGCCAGCACAGGTGCGAGCCCATCAGGTTGCGCGCGCGGTTCGCAATGGCCTTCAGCAGTCCCTGCAGATCGAGGTGGCTCGACAGATCCTGTGCCGACTCGATGACCGCAAGCATGCCGCGTTCGCGTTGCTCATGCAGCTCGAGCCGATTGCGCAAGGCCATGGCCATGCGCACGAGTTCGACCAGGCCCGACTTGCCGCGCAACGCGTCGGGCAGGGCCTCGACGCTGGACAGGCGCGCCGCGAACTCTTCAGCGGACGCGCTGCGGTGCAGCAGCCCGACAAGGTCGGCAGCAATTTCCTCGGGAGCAAGACCGGAAGCCGGCGCCTGAGGGCGCTTTCTGTCGAGGGGCAGTGAAGACATAGGGCTGCGAAGGCTAGCAGAACGAAGCGCGACGGGCATGGGCGCAAGCCCTGAGCTGCTGCACGCGTTTTCCCGGAGGACGGCGCGCACATCGAGACGGTGCCGCGTGTGTGAGCGGCTCACATAGCCATTGGCGGTGGCCTTCCGGACACTCGGTGCATTCATTCGTCCACCGTCACACACACAGTTTCTACAGGCATTCATGAGCATCATCGACTCACTCCGGCCCGCTCCCGGCTTGCGCGTGCTGGTCACGGCGGGAGCGTCGGGCATCGGCGCGGCGGTTGCGCGCGCGTTCTGCGAAGCGGGGGCGCGCGTGCATGTGTGCGACATCGACCGCGCTGCGCTTGACCGGCTGGGCTCGGAGGTCCCGGAGATCACGTCCAGCATGGCCGACGCGTCGGTTCCTGAGGATGTCGACCTTGTCTTCGACGACGTGCAGGGTGCCCTGGGCGGCCTGGACGTGCTCGTCAGCAACGCAGGCATCGCCGGCCCCACCGGCGCCGTTCAGGACCTGAGGCGCAGCGACTGGGAGCGCACCGTGTCGGTCAACCTGAACAGCCAGTTCTACTTCGCGCAGCGCGCTGTGCCGCTGCTCAGGCAGTCGGCGCACAACCCTTCGCTGATCGCGATGAGCTCGGTCGCGGGCCGGCTCGGCTACCCGCTTCGCACCCCCTACGCCGCGACCAAGTGGGCGATCGTCGGTCTTGTGAAGTCGTTGGCGATCGAGCTCGGCCCGCACGGCGTGCGCGTCAACGCGATCCTCCCCGGCACCGTGGAAGGTGAGCGCATGAACGGCGTGATCGGCGCGCGTGCAGCCACTGAGGGTGTGTCGGTGGAGGCCATGCGCGCCCAGTACCTGCAGAAGATTTCGCTGCGCCGCATGGTCACTCTGGACGACGTGGCGGCCATGGCGCTGTTCCTGTGTTCGCCCGCCGCGCGCAACGTCACCGGCCAGGCCATCAGCGTCGACGGAAACATGGAATACCTCTGACGTTCGCCTTCTTCTCCGTATCCCGCATTCCCGCATTCCCGCATACCGATACCCCCGCCTTCGCGCCGCCGGCGCATTCCGAATTCCAAGACAAGGAGACACTCATGCAAGAACATAAATCCCGCGGCTTTCGCTTCGCCCTGGTTCCCGCGCTGGGGCTGCTGCTTTCCGCAGCGGCATCGGCCGCGCCGGTGAAGATCGGCGTGCTCGAAACCCTCTCGGGTCCGCAGGCATCGTCGGGGCAGGCCTACCGCAGCGCGGTGCGCTACGCCATCGACCAGATCAATGCTGCAGGTGGCTGGAACGGCGAGCCGGTGCAGTTGCTGGAGTATGACAACCAGGGCGGTCCTGCGGGCGCGGCCGACAAGCTCAAGGCCGCGGCGGCCGATGGCGTGCAGATGATCGTGCAGGGCGCATCGTCGGCCATCGGCGGGCAGATCACCGAGGACGTTCGCAAGTACAACCTGCGCAATCCCGGCAAGGAGATCGTCTACATCAACGTCGGCGCCGAGGCGCTCGAGCTGACCGGCGAGAAGTGCAACTTCCATCACTTCCGCTTCAGCGGCGATGCGCAGATCCGCACCAAGGCGCTGGTGAGCGCCATGAAGCAGGCCAATGCGCTCGGCACTCGGGTGTATTCGATCAACCAGAACTATTCCTGGGGCCAGGACATGGAGCGCGCGATCTCCGACAACGCGTCCGCCGGCGGCTACCAGGTGGTCGAGAAGACGCTGCACGATGTCAACAAGGTACAGGACTTCGCACCCTACGTCGCCAAGATCGCGGCGTCCAAGGCCGACTCGGTACTCACCGGCAACTGGTCGAACGACCTGCTGCTTCTGATGAAGGCATCGAAGTCGGCAGGGCTGAAGGTGCGCTTCGGCACCGTGTTCCTCGACCAGCCCGGCAATCTCGCCAATGCGGGCGACCTGGCCATCGGCCACTTCGTGGTGCATACCTTCAATGCCGAGGCGGGTGGCGCGGACGGCGAGCGCTTCGTGAACGACTACAAGGCCAAGACCGGCCACGCGCCTGCATTCATCGAGCCGCAGACCGTGTTCGGCATGGCCATGGTCGCGGATGCGTTGAAGCGCACGCCAGCCGAGGGCGGCAAGCTCAACGTGAACGCCTTCGCGAAAGCGCTGGAGACTGCGAAGATCAAGTCGCCCATGGGCGAGATGAGCATGCGCGCCGCAGACCACCAGGTGCAGATGCCCATGGTGGTGTCATCCGTGAGCAAGGATGCCCGCTACAAGGCCGACGACACAGACATGGGCTTCAAGCCCGTCAAGCGCTTCTCGGCAGAGGAAGCGTCCGCACCGGCCCAGGCCGCGTGCGTCATGAAGCGCCCGGGCTGACAGGGCGGCGGCATGGACCAGTTCCTCGTCTCGCTCATGAACGGCGTCATCTACGGCCTGCTGCTGTTCATGGTGTCCGCCGGTCTCACGCTCATCTTCGGAATGATGGGCGTGCTCAACTTCGCACACGCCTCGTTCTACATGCTGGGTGCCTACTTCGCGTACACCCTGCAGGACCTCATCGGCTTCTGGGGCGCGGTGCTGGTGTCGCCCGTGCTGGTGGGTCTGGTGGGTGTCGCGGTAGAGCGCTTCTTCCTGCGGCGCGTGCACCAGTACGGACACGCCCACGAACTGCTGCTGACGTTCGGGCTGTCGTTCATCGTGGCGGAATCGATCAAGCTGTTCTTCGGCAACTTTCCGGTCGACTACCGCATTCCGGCCGCGCTCGACGTTCCAGCGTTCGCCATCGGCGGCGCGCAGTATCCGGTCTACCGGCTGCTGATGGGAGGCATCGCCATCGCGATGTTCATCGTGATCTACCTGCTCCTGACGCGCACACGCGTGGGCATCGTGGTGCGTTCCGCAATCTACAAGCCGCGGATGGCAGAAGCGCTCGGTCACAACGTGCCGCTGGTGTTCATGGGCGTCTTCGGCGTCGGGGCTGCGCTGGCAGGACTGGCCGGCGCGGTGGCGGGGGCCTTCTACACGACCAACCCCAACATGGCGCTGGAACTGGGCGTGATGGTGTTCGTGGTGGTGGTCGTCGGCGGCCTCGGTTCGCTGGGTGGTGCAATGCTCGCGTCGCTGCTCATCGGCGTGGTCACGTCGCTGGCGGTGAGCGTCGACCGCAGCCTTGCCGATCTGTTCGCGCTGGTCGGCGCGGGCGCGTGGGCGCGCGACGTGGGCGGCCTGCTGACGCTGAAGATTTCCAGCCTCTCGGCTACCATTCCTTTCGCATTGATGCTGCTGATCCTGCTGGTACGCCCGGGCGGGCTCATGGGCGAGAAGGTCTGATGCGATGAGGGCAGTTTCGATTTCTGTCTTCGCGGTTGCCGCTGTGGGTGTGGCGACGCTGTTCGCGTTGCCGTTCCTGCTGTCGCAGGGTCTGCTGAACGCTGCGGTGCAGATGCTGATCGCAGCCTTGTTCGCAAGCGCCTACAACCTGTTGTGCGGCCAGGCCGGGATGCTCTCGTTCGGCCACGCAGCGTACTTCGGCGTCGGGGCGTTCGGTACCGTGCACGCCATGAATGCCATAGGCGGTGCAGGCTTGCTCCCGACGCCGCTGCTCCCACTGGTCGGAGCAGCCTTCGGGCTGGTCTTCGGTGCCGTCGCGGGCTGGTTCGCGACCCAGCGAACAGGCACGTACTTCGCGATGATCACACTGGCCATTGCCGAGCTGGTGCATTCGCTCGCGCCGCACCTGAAGGGGCTTTTCGGTGGGGAGGCCGGGGTGTCCACCATGCGCATGCCGGCATGGGGGTTCGACTTCGGCTCCACCACGCAGGTCTACTACCTCACGCTCGGCTGGGCGCTGCTGTGCGTCGGGCTGCTGTACTTCTTCACGCACACGCCGCTCGGGCGGCTGGTCTACGGGTTGCGCGAGAACAGCCACCGGCTGCGCTTCCTCGGCTACAACGTGCACGGGCTGGGCATCGCGGTGTTCGCGATCTCGGCCATGTTCTCCGGCGTTGCCGGCGCACTGCAGGTCATGTCGAACGAGTCGGCGAACTACGTGGTGTTCGACCCCGGCCTGTCGGCGGCGGTGATCCTCAACAGCTACATCGGCGGCGTGAAGATGTTCCTGGGGCCGGCGCTCGGCGCAGCGCTCATGACCTTCTTCGGGTATGCGGTCTCGGATCTGACGCAATCGTGGCTGCTCTACCAGGGCATCCTGTTCGTGCTGGTGATGATGTTCATGCCGGCCGGGCTGGCGGGCCTGCCCGGCACGCTGAGCCGGTTGCGCCAACGCTTCGGGCTCGCACGCGCGATGCCGCTGGTGTTGCTGTCGATGGGAGCGGCAATCCTGCTGAGCCTGGGCGGCGCTTTCGCGATCGAGCTGCTGCAGCGCCTCTTCTCGCAAGACTACCGATCGGCGGTGCGGCTGCATCCGGGCGAAGCATGGCCGCCGGTGATGCTGCTGTCGCGCGAATGGTCTCCGGCTTCGATGGCGACATGGTCCGTGCCTCTGCTGCTGTTCGCCGCCGGACTGCTTCTCGCGTGGCTCGCGCGTCGCCGCGGCGCCGCGCTCGAAGGCGGCCAGGTCGAGCGCATGCCGCCCGGCCTCGCGGTGCCCCGTACGGAGGGGGCCGCATGAGCGAACCGATTCTCAGCATTCGCGGCCTGCGCAAATCGTTCGGCTCGACCGAGATCATGCGCGGCGTCGATCTCGACCTGCGCCATGCCGAACGGCACGCCTTGATCGGGCCCAACGGCGCAGGCAAGTCGACGTTGTTCCACCTGTTGTCGGGTCACCTCGCGCCGAGCGCCGGCGAGATCCGCTTCGATGGGCACGACATCGGGGGACGCTCGCCGCAAGCCATCAACCGGCTCGGCCTGGCGCGCTCCTTCCAGATCACCAACATCTTCCCGAAACTGAGCGTGTTCGAGAACATCCGCCTGGCTGTCATGCGTCCGCACGGCGTGCAGTACACCTTCTGGAAGGTCATGGCGCGCGACCAGGCGATCCGCCGCGAGACGCAGCGGTTGCTCGAACTGGTCCGCCTGACAGCAAGAGCATCGACGCTTGCGGGCGAGATGGCGTACTCCGAGCAGCGCTCGCTGGAGATCGCCATGACGCTCGCGTGCGATCCCAAGCTGATCCTGCTGGACGAGCCGATGGCCGGCATGGCCACCGAGGAAACCCATTACACGGCGCAGCTGATCCGTGAGGTCACCCAGGGGCGCACGCTGGTGATCGTGGAGCACGACATGGACGTGGTGTTCTCGCTGAGCGACCGCATCAGCGTGCTGGTCTACGGTCAGGTGATCGCGACCGGCACGCCCGAAGAGATCCGGAACGACCCACGCGTCAAGGAAGCCTACTTGGGCGAAGAGGTGAGCGCATGAACGCCGTTGCCGAAGACAGCCTGCTCGACATTGCCGAACTGCATGCGCATTACGGCAAGAGCCACATCCTTCACGGCGTCAATCTGCGCGTGGCGCACAACGAAGTGGTCAGCTTGCTGGGTCGCAACGGCTCTGGCCGGTCCACGACGATGAAGGCGATCATGGGACTGGTGGCACCGTCGGCCGGCCGGATCCGGCTGCAGGGCCGCGAGCTCGCGGGGCAGCGGCCCTATGCCATCTGCCGCGCCGGCATCGCCTACGTGCCCGAGGAGCGCGAGGTGTTCGCCAACCTGACCGTCGACGAGAACCTTCGCATGGGCGAGCAGGCCGCGCCGCCAGGTGCGCACCGCTGGAGCGTGCAGGACATGTTCGACTACTTCCCTCGATTGAAGGAGCGCCGGAACACGCGCGCGGGCAGCATGTCCGGCGGCGAGCAGCAGATGCTCACCATGTGCCGCTCGCTGCTTGGAAACCCGCGCGTGATGCTGATCGACGAGCCCACGGAAGGGCTCGCGCCGAAGATCGTGGCCCAGGTCGGCGAGTGCATCCGCGACATGCATCGCAAGGGCGTGTCCGTGCTGCTGGTGGAGCAGAAGCTCGCCATTGCGCTGAAGGTTTCCACGCGCGTGTGCGTGATGGGGCATGGGCGCATCGTGTTCGAAGGCACGCCGCAGGCGCTGGCATCGAACGAGGAGCTCGTGGCGCAGTGGCTGGCGGTGTAGGGCTGCGGTCCGCCGCTCCAGCGTTTCATCTTTTCATCGAGAGGCCTTCATGGCAATCACACAAGACAAGGTCATCATCTCCTGCGCGGTCACAGGCTCGGTCCATACGCCGACCATGTCGGAGCACCTGGCGCTCACGCCCGACCAGATTGCAGAGCAATCGATCGAGGCTGCCGAGGCCGGCGCCGCCATCCTGCACCTGCACGCGCGCGACCCGCTCAACGGACGGCCTTCGGCAGACCCCAAGGTGTTCGACCAGTTCGTGCCGCGCATCCGCGATGCGACCGATGCGGTCATCAACATCACGACCGGCGGCAGCACGCGCATGACGCTCGAAGAGCGCCTGGCCTATCCGCTGAAGGCGAAGCCGGAAATGTGCTCGCTGAACATGGGGTCGATGAACTTCTCCATCCATCCGGCGGCGCGGCGTATCTCGCAGTGGAAGCACGATTGGGAGCAACCGTACGTGGAGGGGATGGAGGACCTGATCTTTCGCAATACCTTCCGCGACATCAAGCACATCCTGAAGGTGCTGGGCGACGACTGCGGCACGCGCTTCGAGTTCGAGTGCTACGACGTGGGCCACCTCTACAACCTGGCGCATTTCGTTGACGAGGGTCTGGTGAAGGGGCCGCTGTTCATCCAGAGCATCTACGGCATCCTCGGCGGCCTGGGGCCGGACCCCGAGAACCTGGTGACGATGCGCACGACGGCCGACCGGCTGTTCGGCCGCGGCGGCTACCGGTTTTCCATCCTTGGAGCGGGGCGTCACCAGATGCCGCTGCTGACGATGGGCGCCGTGATGGGCGGCAACGTGCGCGTGGGGCTGGAAGACAGCCTCTACCTGGGCAAGGGGCAACTGGCGAAATCGTGCGCCGAACAGGTCCGCAAGATCCGCCGCATTCTCGAGGAACTGTCGCTGGAGATCGCGACGCCCGATGAGGCACGGGCCATGCTGGGCCTGAAGGGCCGTGATGCCGTGGCATTTTGAGAGCACCGGGTCTTTCGAGCATCCGGCTGCGCTTCGTATCTCTCTTTCAAATCCCGAGGAACATTGATGAAGAAATTTCTGGACGGCCGGGTGGCCATCGTCACCGGCGCCGGCAGCGGGCTGGGCAAGGCCCATGCGCTGGCGCTCGCGAGCCATGGTGCGCGCGTGGTGGTGAACGACGTCGCCGGGGCGCAGCCGGGCTCGCCAGGGCGCGCCGTGGCCGATGAGATCGTGCGCGCCGGTGGCTCCGCCATGGCCGACGGCGGCGACGTGACCGACTTCGCGCAGATGCAGGCGATGGTGGCGCGCGCTGCCGGCGAATGGGGCCGTGTCGACATTCTCGTCAACAACGCGGGCGTCCTGCGCGACCGCACGTTCGCCAAGATGTCGCTCGACGACTTCCGCCTGGTGATGGAGGTGCACCTGATGGGCTCGGTGAACTGCGTCAAGGCGGTGTGGGAGCTCATGCGCACGCAGAAGTACGGCCGCATCGTGATGACGACGTCTTCGTCGGGCCTGTACGGCAACTTCGGGCAGTCGAATTACAGCGCCGCGAAGATGGCGCTGGTGGGGCTGATGCAGACGCTGGCGCTCGAAGGCGAGCGGCAGGACATTCGCGTGAACTGCCTCGCGCCGACCGCAGCCACGGCGATGACCGAAGGCGTGCTGGCTCCCGATGCGCTCGCGCGGCTGCAGCCCGCCTCCGTGAGTCCGGGGCTGATCGCGCTCGTGGGCGAAGACGCGCCGACGCGCACCATCCTGCTGGCAGGCGCGGGAAGCTTCGAAAGCGCGAACATCACCATGACGCGCGGCGTGTTCATCGGCGGTGTGCAAGACGCGCAGGACACGGAAGAGGTCGCCGCCCAGGTCCGTGCCCGCATGGAGGACATCCGCAATCGCGAGGGCGAATCCGTGCCCGGCACTGGTTTCGAGCAGTACAGGCTCGAACTCGCGAAGGCCGGTATCGAGGTCGCATTGCCCGGCTGATCAGGGTTTACGCGGCATCTGCGCCGCACATCGCATGCGCCGATCCGGTGTGCGTCCCGCACATTGGTTTCGGTGCGCCACGGCGGGAGACTTCGCCGGCGACGACACAACATTGGAGACATATGAAAAGCAGATCCGGAAGACTGGCGCTGGTCGCCACGGCCTGTGTGGCCGCAAGCGTGGCATTGCTTGCATGCGGTGGTGGAGGGGGAGGCGGCGGCGCGGGGTTCCCGCTGATCGTGCCGCCGGGAGCCAACCCGCCGCCCTCTGGCCAACCGGCCGGGCCTGCAGGACCCGCAGGCCCCTCGGGTCCCGCAGCATTGAGCTGCGAGCAGTTGCAAGGCATGGCCATTCCTGCGGCGTCCATCGGCCTGCCCACTTCAGGCGCAAGTGTCACGTCCGCCAGGTCGGTGGCCGCGAGCGGCACCGGTGCGGCAGCCGTGCCGGCTTACTGCGAGGTGTCCGGAAAGATCGCGCCGGTCGACCCGGCCGCACCGAACATCCTGTTCCAGGTTGGCCTGCCGGAGAGCTGGAACCAGAAGATTGTCATGCTCGGTGGCGGTGGCTTTGACGGAACCATACCCAGCGTGAAGGCCAACGTGCCGAACGGGCCTGTCGACAAGCCGACACCGCTGGGCCGTGGCTACGCCACGTTCGCCAGCGACTCGGGTCACCAGGCCAACGCACTCGGCTCGCAGGACGGCCGGTTCGGACTGAACGACGAGGCGGTGCGCAACTTTGGCGGCGACGTGTTGAAGAAGACGCGCGATACGGCCCTCGCGATCATCAAGGCGCGCTACGCCGCTGCGCCGGTCAAATCGTACTTTGCAGGCGGATCGACTGGCGGCCGCGAGGCGCTGGCCGCGATCCAGCGCTGGCCTGCGGATTGGGACGGCGCCATCGCGTGGTACCCGGCATGGAACGATGCGGCAGCGCTGCTCGGCGGCCACCGCATGAGCCGCGCGCTGGCGCAGCCCGGGGCGTATCCCAACGCCGCGAAGCGCTTGGTGCTGTACGAGGCGGCCATGGAAACCTGCGATGCGCTCGACGGTGTCGTGGACGGCCTGATCAGCAACCAGACCCTGTGCAACGCGCGCTTCGATCCCTCGACTGCCACTCTGAGAGGCGTGGCGGTACGCTGCCCCGGCGGTGCCGACACAGGCAACACGTGCCTGTCGGACGCGCAGATCGGCGCGATGAACAGCATCAACACGGCCACCAGCTTCCGATTTCCGCTGGCGAGCGGCGAGACGCAGTACCCGGGCTACAACATCTGGGGCGCCGACACCGGCATCAGCAGCTGGACGTCGCCGCTCGAACCGACAGTGGCCTTCCTGGCCTTCGGTGCGTCACAGCCGACGCGGCCCATGCCGGCGAACGCGCCCTACATCAGCGTGCTCACCGATCAATGGATCAAGTACTTCGTCACGCGCGATGCGGCGTACGACTCGCTGTCGCTCGACCCTGAAAATCCGGGACCATGGGCCGGTCGCATCAGCGCGCTGAGCACGCAACTGGACACGAGCACCGACATTTCGGCCTTCCAGGCGAAGGGCGGCAAGCTGCTGCTGGCCCACGGTCTGGCCGACGTGCTGGTGAGCACCCGCGCCACCGAGCAGTACTACCAGCGACTGCAATCCAGCATGGGGCCGTCTCAGGTCGACACCTTCGTCCGGTACTACGAGGTCCCAGGCCTCGGCCATGCGGTCAGCAGCGTGTTCAATGCGACCTGGGATTCGCTCACTGCGCTCGACCAGTGGTCTGTGAACGGCACGGCGCCGGTCGGGCAGGTCACCACCGACACGGCGGGGGTGCCCGGGCGCACGCGGCCTTTGTGCGACTACCCGAAGTGGCCTCAGTACAAAGGAGCCGGAGACGTCAACGTCGCGAGCTCGTTCACGTGTGTCAACTAGCCTGATGGTTGTGCCCCATTGAGCGTTGCCCTCGCGGACAACTCGACATACTCGGCAGGTGTTGTGGTACGCGGCTCGATGTTCTGCGAGACGATCCATGCGTTGAGCGCGAGATCGGCGACTGCGCAGCGGATGGCGGAGCTGAGCTTGGCGAGCACGGGAGCCGGCGTATTTCCCGGCGCCGCGATACCGTGCCAGCCTGCAGGCTGAAAGCCCGGAAACCCCGATTCGGCCACGGTCGGCACGTCGCGGTCATGCTCCACCCCGTCGCTGACTTGCACTGGGTGGCTGGCTGATGCCCCGCACCTTCATGAACAACGAAGTCAAATGGGTTCCCGAGGGCGCGCTGGCCGACCCGCTGCAAGCCTCGGCAGGTGTCGAACATGGGTGCAGGCGCAAGGTCATCGGTCCGAAGGCAAAGGCCCGCCGCCGCACACTGCCTTCACCGTCACCGGATACTGTTCGCACCAGCCACCACCGCGCGAACCATGCAATTCCCGAAGTCCGCACTCATTCCCTGCCTGCTCCTCGGTGCAACGCACGTTGCTGCGCAGATCAACGCCGGGGCCCTGCCTCCGACGCCATCGCCGCCGTTCAAGCTCACGAAGATCGCGCAGTTCGACCTGCCGTGGCGCATCGCCTTCCTGCCGGACGGGCGCATGCTGGTTACCGAGAAAACCGGCAAGCTCTATCTGGCAACTCAGTCGGGGCAGAAGCTTGAGGTCAAGGGCGTGCCTCAGGTGCTGTATGAAAGCCAGAACGGCCTGCTTGGCGTCTACCTGGCCCCTTCGTTTTCGAGCGATGCAGGCATCTACCTGACCTACTCGGAGCCCGGACAGGAGCCAGGCACCTCGAGCTTGGCGTTGGCCCGCGCGACGCTCAAGCTGGACGCGGGCAATGCCTCGCTGGAAGACCTGAAGGTCGTCTGGCGGGACCCGATCAAGGGCAAGGGTGGTCAGGTCGGCGCTGCCGTTGCCTTTTCGCCGGACCAGAAGTTCCTGTTCCTCACGGTCGGCGACCGTCAACGCTTCACACCGGCCCAAGACCCAGATCAGCCGGCTGGCAAGATCCTTCGGCTGACGCTCGATGGCAAGCCGGCGCCCGGCAACCCGATGGCGGGCAAGATGGGTGCGGGGTCGGTCGCGGTGATCGATCCGCCCAGAGACACGGAGGCTGCCAAGACCGCGCCGGTGGTGCGCACGCATGTCTTCGACGGCCCCAACCTCACGCCGTCCGAGACATGGAGCTCGGGGCATCGCACGCCCTATGGCATCGCGTTCGCACCCGATGGTCGGCTGTGGGAGCTGGAGCATGGGCCGCGCGGCGGCGACGAGCTCAATCTGATCGAGCCGGGCAAGAATTACGGCTGGCCGCTGGTCTCATATGCGGTGAACTACAACGGGGTGCCCATCGCCAGTCCCGACTCCCGGCCCGACCTCGCCAAGCCGGTCATCTACTGGACGCCCGTGCTGGCGCCGGGCAACCTGATGTTCTACAGCGGCTCGATGTTTCCGAAGTGGAAGGGCTCGGCCTTCGCGACCGGTCTCGTCAGTCACGCACTTCACCGGATCGAGGTGAACGGCGCGGTAGCGAAGCCCGCGGAGCATTGGACGGTCGGCTTTCGCGCGCGCGCCGTCGAGCAGGCGCCCGATGGCGCGTTGTGGTTGATCGAGGACGGGCACGACGGCGGCTTGTATCGCCTCACGTCGAAGTAGTCGGTCAGG
>Ga0209050_1001722_pt1 | contig 21792 bp, 15 predicted proteins | sample Araplavi_mTSA_r2_FD_184276 | JGI IMG/M metagenome (GOLD analysis project Ga0209050, IMG submission 184276) | Arabidopsis root microbial communities from North Carolina, USA - plate scrape MF_Cvi_mTSA_r2 (SPAdes) (version 2) | ecosystem: Host-associated > Plants > Roots > Endosphere | place: USA... | reverse complement strand
GAAGCGCAGGCGGCCCTTGATGCCGGGGCTGCTGGGCTGGCGCGTGCCGTCCGCGGCGATGGTCGCGCTGTCGACCTCCACGTTGACCTCGACCGCCTCGCCCGCGATCTGCTGCGGCGTGAGCGCGGTGCTGGCGGCCGCGACGCCCGCGTCCTGCCACGCGTACTTCACTTTCCACGGCGTGCCATCGGCGCGCGGCGGCTCAAGCTCCAGGATCAGCGCGTTGCGGAACAGATAGCCGCCCTCGAAGTGCTGGTTGAGCCAGAGCCGATGGTCGATTTCGTAATCAGGCACCCGCACGCCCAGCGTCAATCCATAGGCGAGCGAGCGGCGTCGCGGATTCACCTTCGCGCGATTGGCGAGGAACACCGTCGACAGGTAACTCGCGCACGGCTTGGTGCCCGCCAGCCAGCCGGCATGCGTGACGCAGGCGACCGAGTCCTCCTCGGAGGTCCGCCGCGTCAGATACCAGAGCTTGCCGCGCGGCGACGCGAGCATCTCGATCTGGTACAGCGCGTTGATCTTCTCCGGCTGTCCATCGGCCGCCTTCAACACATCGGGTGGCAGGCGGATCTCGTCGATGTCCATCCAGATGTCGACGCGCACATCGCCGAACAGGAAGCGCGTGAGGTTCTGAAAGGCCTCCTCGCTGTTGACGATGCCGTAGAAGCCCGAGTGCGAGCGATACGCGAAGGCCTTCGCGCAAGGCGCGCCAATGCTGCCATCCGCGTTGAGCCCGCACAGCGTCGCGTTCTCGATCTTCACCAGGCCGTCGCTGCCGTTGCCCACGAAGGTGCGCGACAGGCCAGCGGCGACTTCGTAATCCAGACGATTCGTGCCGACCATCGTGAATACGCGCTGCGACGGGAAGCGTGCCTCCGGGAGAAGATCCACGGCGCCATGCCGCGCGAAGGCCTCCTTCAGGTCGAGGTACTCGGCCATGCGCGTACCGCGGTTGAAGTTGCTGATGTCCATCGCCGAGAACCACGACGGCACGTTCACGCCCAGCATGTCGATGCCGTTGTGCGGCGTGGCGTAGGTGAAGAACTTGTCGACGCAGCCGGCGACGCCCTTGGGATCGAGGTCGGGGTTCTGCAGGAACGCACGGCACACCAGGCCGCCCATCGAGTGCGCGACGAGATGGCAGCGGAAGTCCTCCTCCTTGTCGACGCCGCTGCGCGGATTGGCGACGACAAGCTGGCGGACCTTCGCCACGAGCTCGGACAGCCCCTTCGCAAAGGCCTCGATGGAGGGCGTCTCGCCGCTGCCGAATAGCGTCGAGGCCGGGTCGTAGTAGCGGTAGATGACGATGGAACGGCTGCCCAGCACGTTGTCGGTGGGCTTGCCGGCGGCGTCGAACTCCCAGCCGGGATCGACGATGTCGAGGCCGTCCTCGTAGACGTCGGCATAGCCGAAGTCCGAGGCGAGCCGCACGACCGGCGATTCGAAGACGAACTTGCGCGGCCGGGTCCTGTCGCTGGCGGAGGCTCGCATCGTCGTGGAGCCGAGGTTGAAGCCGCAGAAGGGATCGGCGGTGGTCTCGTCGATCTCGCCGCGCGACATCGCGAAGCCGCGGACATAGACGATCGGATGGAACGGAGCGTTGCTGTTGGCCATCGAGCCCTCCCCAAAGGGCTCGGTACGGACGCGAACCCCAAGGGAGTCTCGCGTGAGGGAACGGACCGGTCATCCCCAAGTTTTAGGGCGCGGCCGTGGAGCCGTTGCCCGGTGATACGCTTCGCCCGCATCAAAGCGCAGGAAGGGTTGGTCATGGCATCGAAGGCATTGAAGGCCTCCGTTCTGGCGGCAGCGGTTGCGCTCGGGGCGTACTGGTACTGGTCCCCCTTCCTTGCGATTCACCAGCTCCGTAATGCCGCGAAGGCCGGCGATTCCGATGCCTTCAACGAACGGGTCGACTACCCCAGGTTGCGCGAGAGCCTCAAGGGCCAGCTCTCCGCGGCCATCGGCGACAGGATGGCCGATGGCGAGCCGACGAACGGCGCGGCGAGGGCCGGCGCCGTGCTTGGATCCCTCTTCGCAACGGCCTTGTCGGACCGCATGGTCGACGCATTCGTCCGTCCCGAGGTCGTCATGCGGGTCATGCAGGAAGGCAAGCTCCTTCCAAAGTCCGAGCAGGGCCGCGACAGGCGTGATCGAGGGAATGCACCCGAGGAAGCTTCGGGCGTGGAACCGTCGCGCTCTCGAACGCCCATCTGGTCGACCGAGCGCACGAGCGTCGACAAGCTCATCCTCTACGCGCGCGATGCCAGTCAGCCCGAAGAGAAGCGCACCGGCCTGGTCTTCGAACGGCGCGGCTTCGCTTCATGGCAACTCACGGAGATCCGGCTGCCAGCGCTCTGATTCAACAAGCGCGCGGTCAGCGGCTAGCGCTCCTTGAACCACCGCCCCAGCGTCTCCCGCTCCTCATCGGTGATGCCCGTCGCGTTGTTCAGCGGCATCGTCTTCTGAACAACCGCCTGCTGGTAGATCTCCGCGGCGTGTTGCTCGATCAGCTGCGGCTCGTGGAACTGGATGCGCTTGGGCGCCAGCGCGGCGTTATGGCACGCCAGGCAGCGGTCGTTCACGATCTTGCGCACGTCGTCGAAGCTCACCTTCGCGGGTGCTGACGGCGCCAAGGCGGCCGCCACCGGCGCTGGGCCCATCGGCGCCGGCTTCGGCGCCAGCCACGTGATCAAGGCGGCAAGCAGCGCCGCGACCACCACCAGCAGCGGCCACGCATTCACGCCCTTGTGGCGCTTCACGAACCAGGTGCGCACCAGCGCGCCCGTCAGCATCAGCCCCACCAGCACCAGCCAGTTGTGAGCATGGCTGTAGAGCATGCCGTAATGGTTGGACAGCATCGCGATCAGCACCGGCAGCGTGAAGTAGGTGTTGTGCACGCTGCGCTGCTTGCCACGCTGGCCGTGGACGGGATCCACTGGCCGGCCGGCACGCATGTCCGCGATCACCTGCTTCTGGCCCGGGATGATCCAGAAGAAGACGTTCGCGCTCATCATCGTGGCGATCATCGCGCCCACGATCAGGAAGGCCGCCCGGCCCGCGAAGAGCTGGGTCGCGCCCCAGGCGGCCGCGGCGATCACCACCGCGATCAGTCCCAGCACCACGCCGTCGTTGCCGATCGAGCCGTCGGCCTTGCGGCCGAAACGCCGGCAGATCTGGTCGTAGATCAGCCAGCCGCCCGCCAGGAAGCCGAGCGCCCCGGCGATCGCCGCAGGCGCGCTCCAGTCATGCACGCGCCTGTCGATCAGGTAGGTGTCGGCATTGAAGAGATAGAGCAGCGCGAAGAGCGCGAAACCGCTCATCCACGTCCAGTAACTCTCCCAGTAGAACCAGTGCAGGTCCCGCGGCAGATCCGCCGGCGCGACCATGTATTTCTGCGGGTTGTAGAAGCCGCCACCGTGCACGGCCCATAACTCGCCGTCGACGCCCTTGGCCTTCAGGTCTTGCGACTGCGGCTTGAGCAGGTGGTTGTCCAGCCAGACGAAATAGAACGAGGCGCCAATCCAGGCAATGGCCACGATCACGTGCAGCCAACGCAGCAGCAGATTGGCCCAGTCAAGCAGGTAGCTGTCCATCAACGAATGAGGTTCAGGTCCGGACCACCACTGCGGGCGCTGTGAACCGGCAAGCGTCGCGCTGAAGAATCGGGGCGCCGCGGCGACGTTGAGCAGCGAAGTGTATACAGCTTGGCATGCGGACTGCGGCGGGCGAGGGAGCAGTAAGAGCCGGACGGCGCAGTAAACCCCCTCGCCCCAGCGGGGAGAGGGAGGGGAGAGGGGCTCGTGCCATAGCGCTGCTGCCCTTCGAAGCCCCCCCTCTCCCCTGCCCTCTCCCCCCTCACGGGGGGCGAGGGAGTAAGACAGAGCTCAGCGCGGTGCGGCGGGGTCCTGCATGGCTTGGGCCACCACCGACAACGCCACCATCTCTGGCTGCTTGCTTGCGATGCCGGGAATGCCGATCGGGCAGGTCACGTGCGCCAGTTCGTCCACGCCGAAACCGCGCGCCTCCAGCCGGTGCCGGAACGTCGCCCACTTGCTCTTGCTGCCGATCAGGCCGATGTAGGGCAGATCCCGCGCCTCACGCTGCCGCTTCAGGCATGCCGCCACGATGTCCAGGTCCTCCGCATGGCTGAAGCTCATGATCAGCACCTGCGATCCCGGCGCCAGCGTCGGGACCGCGCCCTGCACCGGCTCGGACTGCTCGGCCACCACGTTGTCGGGCAGCGGCTCGGGGAACACGCCCTCGCGGCTGTCGATCCAGTGCACCCGCGCTGGCAGCCTCGCCAGCAGATCGACGATCGCGCGGCCCACGTGGCCACCGCCGAACAGCGCGATGCGCCGCCAGTCCTGTTGGCCGCCCAGGCGTTCGGACAGGCCCGCGATCGATGCGGCGTCCAGCCACTCGAAGCCCAGCCACACCACGCCGCCACAGCATTGACCCAGCGACGGCCCGAGCGCGAAGCGCTGCCGCGCCTCGATCACCCGGCCCGCCGCCAGCGCGGCGCGCGCCTTCGCGATCGCATCGAACTCCAGCTGGCCGCCCCCGATCGTGTTCAGCACGTCCGACGCCGTCACCGCCATCCAGGCACCCACCTCGCGCGGCCCGCTCCCCTGCAGCTCCTCCACGCGCACCAGCACCGCCGGCTCGCGCGCCAGCCTCAGCGCCAGGGTCTGCCACGATCGCATCGAACCGCCCTCAACTCCCGCGATAGGTGGAGTACGACCACGGGCTCGCCAGCAACGGCACGTGATAGTGCGCGTCCGGATCGGCGATGCCGAAATCCAGCGGCACCTCGTCCAGGAAGGCTGGCTCCGGCAGCGTCACGCGCCGGTGACGGAAATAGGCGGCCACCTCGAAGACCAGCCGGTAACGCCCGGCCTGCAGCGCCGCGCCTTCCAGCAGCGGCCCGTCGGCGCGCCCGTCGGCGTTCAGCGTCAGCGACTGCAGCAGGCGCGGCTCGCCGTTCTCGATCCGGTACAAGCGCGCCGCCATGCCGGCCGCCGGGCTGCCGTGCATCGTGTCCAGCACATGTGTCGTGAGCTTGCCCATCGGCGTCTTCGGTGGAATGAAAGCGCAAAGTGTATACACTCCCGGACACAAAATCCGCCCCGCCATGAACGCCCGCGACCCCGACGCCGCCGCCTCCGTCACCGAGCGCATCACCGCCGCCATCACGCAGGCGATCGTCGAGCGCCGCCTGATGCCGGGCACCAAGCTCGTCGAGCAGCAGCTGGCGGACATCTTCGACTGCTCGCGCACGCTGGTCCGGCAGGCGCTCAACCAGCTGAGCCGCGACCGGCTCGTGCGGCTCGAGCCAGCGCGCGGCGCCTTCGTCGCGCAGCCCAGCGTCGAAGAGGCGCGCCAGGTCTTCGAAGTGCGCAAGATGCTCGAGGCCGCGATGCTGTCCGATCTCTGCCAGCGCATCACCGCGACGCAGGTGCGCCAGCTGCGCGCCCACCTGAAGCAGGAACGCGAAGCCATCGCCCGCACCGACGTGCCCGGCCGCACGCGGCTGCTGGCGGACTTCCACGTCGTGCTCGCCCGCATGCAAGGCAACGAGGTGCTGGCCCAGCTGCTCACCGACCTGCTCTCGCGCAGCTCGCTGATCGCGCTGATGTACCAGAGCTCCCATTCCGCCGCCGAGTCCCAGGCCGAGCACGAGGCCATCGTCGACGCCCTCGAAGCCCGCGACAAACGCGCCGTGCTGAAGCTGCTCGACGCGCACCTGGGCAACGTCGAGGCCAACCTGCGGCTCGATCCCCGCGTGCAGGACCTGAAGGCCGTCCTGCAAGCTTGAACCGGCCCCCGCTCCATATCGCCCATGAAACCCGTCGTCTCCCCCGGCTATCCCCGCGACCTGATCGGCTATGGCGAACACCCGCCGCATGCGCAGTGGCCGGGCCAGGCGCGCATCGCCGTGCAGTTCGTCCTGAACTACGAGGAAGGCGGCGAGAACTCGGTCCTGCACGGCGACGCCGGCAGCGAACAGTTCCTGTCCGAGATGTTCAACCCGCCCGCGTTCCCGGCCCGCCACCTGAGCATGGAAGGCATCTATGAATACGGCTCGCGCGCCGGCGTCTGGCGGCTGCTGCGCGAATTCGAGAAGCGCGCGATGCCGCTGACCGTGTTCGGCGTGTCGATGGCGCTGGAGCGGCATCCGGAGTTGACGCGGGCCTTCGTCGAGCTGAACCACGAGATCGCCTGCCACGGCTGGCGCTGGATCCACTACCAGCAGGTCGACGAGGCCATCGAGCGCCAGCACATGGACATCGGCATGGACATCATCCAGCGCCTGACCGGCGAGCGGGCGTCGGGCTGGTACACCGGCCGCGACAGCCCGCACACGCGCCGCCTGGTCGCCGACTTCGGCGGCTTCGAGTACGACAGCGACTACTACGGCGACGACCTGCCGTTCTGGCTCAACGTGCGCAAGACCGATGGCACGCTGACGCCGCATCTGGTCGTGCCCTATACGCTGGACTGCAACGACATGCGCTTCGCGCTGCCGCAGGGCTTCAGCCACGGCGACGAGTTCTTCGACTACCTGCGCGACACCTTCGACGTGCTCTACGCCGAGGGCGCCGAGGCGCCGAAGATGATGAGCATCGGCATGCACTGCCGTCTGCTCGGCCGGCCGGGCCGCATGCGCGCGCTGCAGCGATTCCTCGATCACGTCGAGAAGCACGACCGCGTCTGGATCGCGCGCCGCGTCGACATTGCCCGCCACTGGCGCGCGACGCATCCGTTCGACGCCGACAAGGCCTTCGTCTGGGGCTGATTCCCACCGAGCATCCGATGAGCACACCCGCCCTCACCCTCGACCTCCTCAATGCGGCCGGCCCGGAGCGCTTCGTCGCGCTGCTCGACGGCATCTATGAACACTCGCCATGGATCGCGCAGCGCGCCTTCGCGGCGCGGCCGGTGCAGGGCTTCGCCAGCCTGGCCGCGCTCAAGCACGCGATGGCGAGCGCCGTCCGGGACGCCACGCCGGGCGAGCAGCTCGGCCTGATCCGCGCGCACCCGGAACTCGCCGGCAAGGCGATGGTGGCGAAGTCGCTGACCGCCGAGTCCACCCGCGAGCAGCGCACCGCGGGTCTGACCGACTGCACGCCCGAGGAGTTCGCGCGCCTGCAGCAGTTGAACGCGGACTACAACGCGCGCTTCGGCTGGCCCTTCATCCTCGCCGTGCGCGGCCCGCGCGGCGACGGCCTGTCGCGCCAGCAGATCATCGACACCTTCGCGCGGCGGCTCAACGGTCATCCGGACATCGAGCGCGCCGAGTGCCTGCGCCACATCCATCGCATCGCCGAGATCCGCCTGAACGACAAGTTCGGCGTCACGCCGGCGCTGGGCAACCAGGTCTGGGACTGGGCCGAATCGCTCGCGCGCTTCTCCGATCCCGGCTTCGCGGAGAACGGCCAGTTGACCGTGCTCTACCTGACCGAGGCGCACCGCGCCGTGGCGGCCCAGCTCGCGGACTGGATGCGCGAGTGCGGCTTCGACGAGGTCTCGATCGACGCCGTGGGCAATGTCGTCGGCGTCTATCACGGCGAGGACCGCGAGGCCCAGCGCCTGCTGACCGGCAGCCATTACGACACCGTGCGCAATGGCGGCAAGTACGACGGGCGGCTCGGCATCCTGGTGCCGATGGTCTGCGTGCGCGAGCTCAGGCGCCAGGGCCGCCGGCTCAAGCACGGCATCGAGGTGGTCGGGTTCTCCGAGGAGGAAGGCCAGCGCTACAAGGCGACCTTCCTCGGCTCCAGCGCGCTGGTGGGCCGCTTCGATCCCGCCTGGCTGGACCAGGCCGATGCCGATGGCGTCGTACTGCGCGAGCTGATGCAAGGCGCCGGCCTGCCCGCGACGATGGAGGCCATCCACGCGCTGCGGCGCGATCCGGCGCGCTACCTCGGCTTCGTCGAGGTCCACATCGAGCAGGGCCCGGTGCTCAACGAGCTCGACCTGCCGCTGGGCATCGTCACCTCGATCAACGGCAGCATCCGCTACGTCGGCGAAGTGCGCGGGCTCGCCTCGCATGCGGGCACGACGCCGATGGGCCGCCGCCGCGACGCGGCCGCCGCCGTGGCCGAGCTGATCCTTTACGTCGAGGAACGCGCCGGCGCGGTGCCCGAGGTCGTCGGCACCGTCGGCCAGCTGCAGGTGCCCAGCGGCTCGATCAACGTGATTCCCGGCCGCTGCCGCTTCAGCCTGGACCTGCGCGCCACCACCGATGCGGCCCGCGACGCGCTCGACGCCGACGTGCGCCAGCGCCTCGCCGAGATCTGCGAGCGCCGCGGCCTCGGCTTCACGCTGGAGCGCACCGAGAGCGCCGCCGCCGCGCCCAGCGCGCCGGTGTGGCAGGCGCGATGGGAAGCGGCGGTGCTGGCGCTGGGACTGCCGGTGCACCGGCTGCCCTCGGGCGCCGGCCACGACGCGATGAAGCTCCACCAGGCGATGCCGCAGGCCATGCTGTTCCAGCGCGGCCTGAACCTGGGCATCAGCCACAACCCGCTCGAAGCCATCAGCAACGACGACACCGAGCTGTGCGTGCGCGCCTTCCAGGCGCTGCTCGACGGACTCTGACTCCTCCTGACGCCCGCCATGACCGCTCCCGCCTCCACCGCCACGCCCTCCTCCAGCGACGCCCGCTTCGCGGCGCTCGACGCCTGGATCGACGCCCACTTCGACGAACAGGTCCGCTACCTGCAGGAACTGGTGCGCGTGCCCACGGACACGCCGCCCGGCAACAACGCGCCGCATGCGGCGCGCACCGCCGAGTTGCTCGCCGCCATGGGCTACACCGCCGAGCAGCATCCGGTGCCGGCCGAGCAGGTGCGCGAGTACGGCCTGCAGTCCCTCACCAACCTGATCGTGCGCCGGCGCTTCGCGGACGGCGGTCCGGTCATCGCGCTGAACGCGCATGGCGACGTCGTGCCGCCCGGCGAAGGCTGGACGCGCGATCCCTACGGCGGCGAGATCGTCGACGGACGGCTCTATGGACGCGCATCGGCCGTGAGCAAGAGCGACTTCGCGACCTACACCTTCGCGCTGCGCGCCCTCGACGCCGTCCAGGCCCAGGGCGCGGCGCTGAAGGGCGGCGTCGAGCTGCACTTCACCTATGACGAGGAGTTCGGCGGCGAACTGGGCCCCGGCTGGCTGCTGGCGCAGGGGCTGACGAAGCCCGATTACCTGCTCGCGGCGGGCTTCAGCTACCAGGTCGTCACCGCCCACAACGGCTGCCTGCAGATGGAGGTGACCGTGCACGGCAAGATGGCGCACGCCGCCATCCCGGACACCGGCATCGACGCGCTGCAAGGCGCGGTCGTGATCCTCAACGCGCTGTACGCGCGCAATGCCGAGTACCGCAAGGTCACGTCATCCGTCGAGGGCATCAAGCACCCCTACCTGAACGTCGGCCGCATCGAGGGCGGCACCAACACCAACGTGGTGCCCGGCAAGGTCACGCTCAAGCTCGACCGCCGGATGATTCCGGAGGAGGATCCCGAAGTCGTCGAAGCGGAGATCCGCGACACCATCGCCCGGGCCGCGGCTTCGTTCCCCGGCATCACGGTCGAGATCCGGCGCCTGCTGCTGGCGCGTTCGCTCAAGCCGCTGCCGGGCAACCGGCCGCTGGTCGAGGCGCTGCAGCGCCATGGCGAGGCGGTGTTCGGCGAGCCCATCCCGACCTCGGGCACGCCGCTCTACACCGACGTGCGTCTCTACGGCGAGCACGGCATCCCGGCGGCCATCTATGGCGCGGGACCGCGCACGGTGCTGGAGTCCCATGCCAAGCGCTCGGACGAGCGGGTCGAGCTCGAGGACCTGCGCCGCGCCACGAAGGTGGTGGCCCGCACGCTGCTGACGCTGCTGGCCGGCAGCTGACGCCGCCATCAGGGCGCTCGCGCGCCTAGAATCCGGCCCGCCATGCGCCTGCATTCCCCTTCCGCCCTCGCCCGCTGGATGGTCGCCCTGACCTTCTGGCTGGCGGCACTGCTGCCCGCGGCGGCCATGGCGGCGCAGGCGCTCAATGGCGACCTGGCGCCGTGGACGCAGATCTGCCGCGCCAGCGTCGTGGGACCACGCGCGGCCGAACTGCGCGACGGGCTCGCCGGCAGCGGCTTGAACGACCAGGACCACGCGCTGTTCCAGCATTGCGCGTTCTGTCACCTGCACCAGGACGCGCTGCCGCTGCCGCCCGTCCCGGTGATGCTGCCGCTGCGCGCCGAGCTACGCCACGGTCTGCCGGAGCGCTTCCTCAGCGCGCCGGTCACCGCCCACGCCTGGCGCAGCGCGCCCGCGCGGGCGCCGCCTTCGACGGTCTGAAGCCGACGCGCCGGTCATGCCGGCGCCCCTTCATCCGTTGGAGTTTCCCTTCATGCACAGCATTTCCCGTGCGCGCCGCCTGCAGGCCGGCGCGCTGACGATGCTGGCGACCGCCTCCGCCGCCGTGTGCGCGGCGGATGACGCCAGCCTCCGTGTCCAGACCCTGGGCATCGTCCGCGTCGACGGCGCGGCGCCGACCTCGCTCCCCAGCCGCATCCCCACCACGATCGAGGGCGTCAGCGGCGAGGACATCGCCCGCGACATCAACGCCACCGACGCCGAGGACGCCCTCAAGTACCTGCCCAGCCTGCTGGTGCGCAAGCGCTACATCGGCGACTACAACCACGCGGTGCTGTCCACGCGAGCCTCGGGCACCGGCAACAGCGCGCGTTCGCTGGTCTACGCGGACGGCATCCTGCTGTCCAACCTGCTCGGCAACGGCGCCACCTTCGCGCCGCGCTGGGGACTGGTGTCGCCCGAGGAGATCACCCGCGTCGACGTGATGTACGGGCCGTTCTCGGCGGCGTATCCGGGCAACGCGGTGGGCGCGGTAGTCGACTACCAGACCCGCATGCCGGCGCGCTTCGAGGCGCATGCGCGCCTGGGCTACAGCCATCAGCCCAACGATCTGTACGGCGCCCGCCGGAGCTATGACGCGAAGCAGGCCAGCGCCTCGATCGGCAGCGCCGAGGGCGCGCTCTCGTGGTGGATCCACGCGGGCCGCACCGACAGCGAGGGCCAGCCGCAGACCTTCGCGACACGGACCGTGAGCAGCGTGGCCGCCGATCCGGCCGCCGTTGCGGTGACGGGCGCGGTGCCAGGCCTGAACCGCGCCAACCAGCCATGGCTGCTGCTGGGCAGCGGCACCCAGTACGGCACGGTCCAGGACCAGGCGAAGCTGAAGCTGGCTTACGAGCTGTCGCCGGGCCTGCGGGCGCTCTACGTTTTCGGCCTGTGGAGCAACCGCTCGGAGGGCCGCTCGCAGAGCTTCCTGACCGATGCTGGCGGTGAGCCGGTCGACCATCGCCGCGGTGGCGGCCTGACGCAGCCGGTCAGCATCGACGGCAGGGCCTACACGCTCGGCGCAAGCGACTTCCCGCAGACGCGCGACGAACTCGAGCACCGCATGCACGCGTTGTCGCTGAAGCGGCGCGTCAGTGAGGGGCTCGGGTGGGAGCTGTCGGGCAGCGTCTACGACTACCTCGCCGATCGCTCGCGCGCGTATGCGCCGACGCAGAAGGCCAGCGACGGTGGCCGCCTCACCGACCAGGCCGGCACGGGGTGGAACACGCTGTCCGCCAAACTGACCTGGACGCCAGCGGGCAGCGATCACGCGATCGATGCCGGCCTCTCGCAGGAGCGCTACCAGCTGCGCACGCGGGTGTCCGGGCTGAGCGACTGGCGCTGGGGAGCCGCGGGCGCGCAGACCTCGCGCTTCGAGGGCGACACGCGCGTGCGCGCCCTCTTCGTGCAGGATGCGTGGACCTTCGCGCCGGACTGGACCGCGGTGCTGGGTCTGCGCGGTGAGCGCTGGCAGGCCTTCGACGGCCTCACGCAGGCCGCCGCGGACACCGATCCGCATCGGCACGAGGACCGCGCGCGCACCGCCTGGTCGCCCAAGGCGGCCCTCTCCTACGGCCTCTCCGAGGGCTGGGTGCTGAAGGCCAGCACCGGACGCGCGGTGCGCTTCCCGACGGTGAGCGAGTTGTTCCAGGGCGGCTTCGACCCGGCCGGCAACTTCATCAACAGCAATCCGCTGCTGAAGCCCGAACGCAGCTGGACCAGCGAGCTCAGCGCCGAATGGACGGGTCAGGGGCGCGACAACCTGCGGATCACGCTGTTCCACGAGGACAGCCGGGATGCGCTCTATTCGCAGATCAATCCGGGCGTGAGCACCTCCACGAGCACGGTGCAGAACATCGATCACGTGCGCACGCGCGGGGTGGAGTTCAGCGGCACGGCGACGCTGCCCAGGCGCGTCATGCTGACAGGCAGCCTGACCTTCGCCGACTCGATCATCCTGGCCAACGGCGGCTACGCGACGGTGCCCGGCGACACGATCGGCAAGTGGCAGCCGCGCGTGCCGCGCTGGCGGGCGACGCTGCTGGCGCAATGGCAGGCGCGGGACGATCTGAGCCTGAGCCTGGGCGCGCGCTACAGCGGCAAGCAGTTCAGCACACTGGACAACAGCGACGTGAACGGCTTCGCCTACATGGCCGCGAGCAAGTACTTCACCGTCGACGCGCGAGCGCAGTGGAAGATCGACCGCCAGTGGACGCTGGCCGCCGGCATCGACAACCTCAACAACTACCGCTACTGGAACTTCCATCCGTATCCGGCAAGGACGTTCCAGGTGGAAGCGAGGTGGGATTACTGAGCCAATCCAGCTGGCAGCTCGGCATCGGGCCAGTGCCGCGCTGCATGGATCACGCGTTGAATGATCAAGCGGGGCGGCGGCGACTGGTAGAGCACACGGTAATTGCGCCTGATCGCCAAGACCCGCGTGTCGTTGAAGCGCGTGCGCGTGCCGATGCCAGGCTGAAAGGCGAGCAGCCTGAACTTGCGAAAGAACTCCTTTGCCATCTTCCTGGCGGCGGAAGGGTTGTCGCGCGCGATGCGGCTGAGGATCTCGACGAGATCCCGGTGAGCCGCGTGCGTGATCGCGGCACTCAAGTTTCGTCCGGAAGGTCAGATGAGCCCTCCGCTCCGAATTGCTCCTCGATCTCCCGTTCGACCTGCTCGAGAGGCAGATCGTGTCCGAGCGCGCTGGACCGGCGTGCTTCCTGCACGAGCCGGTATTCGTGGGCCTCCCGGTTGTCCGGGTCAAAGAACTCGGGGCTGTTGACGAAGACGGCCTCCTCAATCAACCAGGACACGTGCTCGTCCAGCGTGAGGTTCGATTTCACAGCCCCTGCTTCGAGCTTGCGCTTCAGCTCCGCATTGATGCGGATGGTCAAGGTGGTCTCGGGCTCGGGCTCGGGCATCGTGGGACTGAAATGGATCGGATCCAGGAGGGCGTTCATTCTGCACCTGCACTTTCCAACGAGGAGGAGAAGAGCAGTCTGAGCGCGCTGGCGGCGGTCCCATGTCAGCCAACCGCCCCCAACGACTTGGACAAGTCAGCGCTTCGGAAAAGTCGATCAGTTTGAGCCAGTCCTCATCGCCACGGGTCTCCCGCGTTCGGCGCCTCGGTACTTCCCCTGACTGACCAAAGGCACCCCCCGCCCCTGGCGGGCACAATCGTCCGCCACCGCCCGGCGGCCACGAGCCGCGAGGCGGTTTCCAGACTCCCAGGAGCACACCGCATGCATTCCCGACTTTCGCTGACCGCCGCGCTGGTGGTCGGACTGGGCGCCGCCGCGGCCGCGACCGCTCAGACCGCTCAAACCGCCCCGAGCGCGCCCGCCGCCCCGGCCTCCGCCGCGCAGTCCTTGAGCTATCCCGCCACCCGCAAGGTCGACCAGACCGACGACTACCACGGCACCCGCGTCGCCGATCCCTACCGCTGGCTCGAGGACGACAACTCCGCCGAGACCAAGGCCTGGGTCCAGGCCCAGAACGCGGTCACCGACAAGTTCCTCGGCGCGATGCCGCAGCGCCTGCCCACGCGCAAGCTCTACACCGAGCTCTACAACTTCGAGAAGTACGGCGTCCCCTACAAGGAAGGCGGCCGCTACTTCTGGACCCGCAACGACGGCCTGCAGCAGCAGGCGGTGCTCTACACCGCGCGCAGCCTGAAGGACACGCCGCAGGTCGCGCTCGACCCCAACACGCTGTCCAAGGACGGCACCGTCGCCCTGACCGGCGGCGCCGTGTCGCGCGACGGCCGCCTGATGGCCTACGGCACCGCCGGCGCCGGCTCCGACTGGCAGACCTGGAAGGTCCGCGACCTGGAGGCCGGCAAGGACCTGCCCGACACCATCGAATGGGTGAAGTTCTCCGGCGCGTCCTGGACGCCCGACGGCAAGGGCTTCTTCTACTCGCGCTACGACGCGCCGAAGGAAGGCCAGGCCCTCACCGGCGCCAACTACTTCCAGAAGGTCTACTACCACCGCCTGGGCACGCCGCAATCGGCCGACGCGCTCGTCGCCGAGAACCCGGCCGAGAAGGAATGGGGCTTCAACGTCGAGGTCACCGATGACGGGCGCCTGGGCCTGATCCACGTGTGGAAGGGCTCGGGCAGCAAGAACGGCCTGATGCTGCTGCCGCTGGACGGCCACGGCGGCTACGCCGGCGCCAAGCCCATCCCGCTGACGCTGAGCTTCGACGCCGAGTACAGCCCCGTCGTGCTCGACGGCCAGCGCCTGATCGTCAAGACCGACAAGGACGCGCCCCGCGGCCGCCTGATCGCGATCGACCTGGACAAGGACTGGCAGGCCCGGGATCCCAAGACCTGGACCACGCTCGTGCCCGAGACGCAGGACGCGCTGACCGCCGCGAGCGGCGTCGGCGGCGAGCTGATCCTGAGCTATCTGCAGGACGCCTCCACGCTGGTGCGCATCCATGCGCCCAGCGGCAAGCATGTGCGCGACGTCAAGCTGCCCGGCATCGGCACCGCGGCCGGCTTCGGCGGCAAGTGGAAGGATCCGGAGACCTTCTTCAGCTACACCAGCCTGACCACGCCGGGCGAGATCTGGCGCCTGGACGCCAAGACCGGCCGCACCGACCTGTTCAAGCGCGCGCAGACCGCCTTCGACGCCGACCAGTACGAGAGCAAGCGCGTCTTCGTCACCAGCAAGGACGGCACCAAACTGCCGATCTTCATCGCCCACCGCAAGGGACTGAAGCTCGACGGCAGCAACCCGACGCTGCTCTATGGCTACGGCGGCTTCAACGTGCCGATGACGCCAGGCTACGGCGTCACCGCCGCGACCTGGATGAAGATGGGCGGCGTCTACGTGCTGGCCGTTCTGCGCGGCGGCGGCGAGTACGGCGCCTCATGGCATGACGCCGGCACCAAGCTGCGCAAGCAGAACGTGTTCGACGACTTCATCGCCGCAGGCGAATGGCTGGTGGCCAACAAGTACACCCAGCCGGCCAGGCTCGCCATCAATGGCGGCTCCAACGGCGGCCTGCTGGTCGGCGCGGTGACCAACCAGCGTCCGGACCTGTTCGGCGCCGCGGTGCCGCAGGTGGGCGTGATGGACATGCTGCGCTTCCACAAGTTCACCATCGGCTGGGCGTGGACCTCGGACTACGGCGTGTCCGAGAACCCCGAGGAATTCAAGGCGCTGCTGGCCTACTCGCCGCTGCACACGATCAAGAGCGGCGTGCGCTACCCGGCGATCCTGGTCACTACCGGCGACCATGACGACCGCGTCGTCCCGGCCCACAGCTTCAAGTACACCGCGACGCTGCAGGCTGCCGACACCGGTCCGGCGCCCAAGCTGATCCGCATCGAGACGCAGGCCGGCCATGGCGCCGGCAAGCCGACCTCCAAGATCATCGAGGAGCGCGCGGACATCCTGGCCTTCATCGCCAACACGTTCGGCATGGACGTGAAGTAAGCGAACCGCCGCCCGCGCGCGGCGGCGGCCACGGCCCGGCCCGTCCCTGGACGCGCCGGGCCTTTTCACGTCCAGATCGGCCGTCACGGCGCACCCCGTGCCCGGCACGAGGAAATGGCCGTGAAATCCGGCCAGTTGTTTGGCCGGATTTGGGCCGTGTTCTCGTCGTCTCGCCGCGCCGCGCATTGGCGATGATGCGAAGCATGACGACACGCCGCACGCCCGCCTTCACGCAGCCCACGCTCCCGCGTCCCTGCTTGCGAAAGCCAGCCCCGGCGCAGCCGCCGAGCGGCGGCTGAGGTCCCGCCCGATCCACGCGCCCAGGCCGCGTCCCGTCACGGGTCGCCTGATGGCCGGCGCGCTCGCGCTCCACTTTCGCCACGCCGCAGCGCCACGCCCCGCAGTCCGGGCGTCCAGGCGGCGTCTCAGCGCTCTTGCCCGGCCCTTCCGCGAGGGGTCGGGCTTCTTTTCGTTCGCGTGACGGCTCGTTGACAGGCGATTACACGTGAGAACCGTTCGTCCGAGGCATGCAACTGACGGCCATGCCTGTCCACTCGACTCTCCCCACCAGTTCCGTGCCGGCCCTCGATCCGGAAGCGTTCGACCTGCTGCCCAAGGCATTCACGCCGCCGGCATCGCCGTCGCCCCAGCCGTGCCCCGGCTCGGGCGTGTCCTTTCTTCCCGATCAACGCACGGCGGAAGGCAAGCTGATCAAACGCTTCGAGGACTTCCGCGCCGATCCGCTGTTCGATGAATGTCGCCGGGAGGCGGGCGAACGGCTGGAAGAGCTGCGCCTCCTGTCGCAACAGCTGGGTGGCCGGTGTGACGACCGCACGGATGTGCTGCTTTCCCGAGTCCAGAGACAGCTCGACCTGGACGGCGGCCGCCATTTCGGCGTCGCGCTGCCGGTCGTGCTCGGTGAGGGCAAACGGGGACTGGACGAGTTCTGCGCGCTGATGCGTCAAGACACCTTCGATCGCGGAGCGCGACGCACCGCGCTGGACAACTTCGTGGACGAGCTCGGCGCATGCGGGCCTCGTGCGGGACTGGCGATGATGCGGGCGCCTGGGCTGTTGCGGCTGGCACAAGGCGGCCTGCATGCGGCCTTCCATCAGACCGTCGAGCACATCGTGGAACAGACGCTGCTGCAGGTCTGGCGCGATCAGGATGCCCTGCGCACGCATCCGCTCGGCCATGGGATGGAGCCCCACGGCGTCCAGCGGCTGCGCACGGAACTCGGCCTGCCCGGCGGCCAGGACGAGGACGCCTACGCGGGCAAGGGGGCGGTCACGCCCTTCATGGTCGCGAACGCCCGTTCCCGGCTCGCCGACCAGCTCGACCCGGCAGCGCTGGCAGCGCGCCTGGCCGCGGATGCGACGAGTCGATTGCATTCGGCGCTGCGGCGCGACTTCGCCGGCGACCTGGACGTCATCGACCCCATGCAGGCCGAGCATGGCGAGATCGTGCAGCGCCAACTGGACGAGACCAATACGCGCTTCGGCGGCATTCGCTTCGCCAGCATCGTCGCGCCGCGGGACGCGGACGGTGACAGCTGCCGCATCACGCGGGACCCGACGCTGATCGCGCTCGACCTGATGTACAGGATGAGCGAGATGGCACTGTGTCGTCCGCCCGTGATCCGACAGATTCAGCGCTGGATGGACGACGGCGGGGTGGTCTCGCTCAGCCACGTCCGCAACCAGCTCTTCTTCATCCAACATCACGGTCTTGGACTGCCTGAGCCAGAGCGCTCACCGGTGCGCATCGCCGACCTCGCGCGTCTGCCCGAGCCCGGCACTGCGGCGGATTTCCAGACGAGCGCGATCGGCCCCTGGCGGGAACGCCTGGCCGCGACGGTCATAGCCGCCGCCTCGATCGACGAGCTCATGGCGTTTCCACGCGAATGGGTGATGGACCGGTCCGTCGCCACCGCGCTGCTGGAGCGGCTGAACCCAGGCGAGCGCAAGGCCTGGCTGGCAGCCCGGCCATTGCCGGCAGCTGCCGCGGCGGAAATCGCCAGCATCAGCGCCTCACTCGACGAGAAGCAGCTCAAGGCCGATGCGGCAGCGCGCCTGCGCAGGCTCAGCGCGGCATTCGACAAGGGGGACCTCGCGTCGCTCGACCAAGCGGTTCAGGAGATGCGCACGCACGATCCAGCAGGACTGGCGAAGTTCCTCGAGAAACTGCTTCCGGGCACAGAGCCGCTCTGCGCGCCGGCCACGTGGGCCATGGCTCGCGGCGAGTCCGGCAAGGCCGAACTGCTGCTGCGGACAGCACTTGAACTCACACAGTCGCAGCAACTGCCAGAGGACCGTTTCGAGGTCCTGATGACCGGTGCACTGCGGCCTGAACTGTTCGATGAGCAGGCCTCGACGCAGGCCTGGCTGACCATCGCCAGTGAAGCGCGAGCGGCCGGTCTGCTGGGACGCGAGAAGGTGCGGGAGGCACTGGCCGTCAAGAGCACTAAAGGCGGGTCCATCGAGCTGTGGTCGCAGGACCCCGGCAAGGCACACCGCCTGACTTGTTGGGCCGAGCTTGTCGGCAGGGCAGCCTCGCAGGGACTCATGGATGGGCACCATGCCGCCGAGATGCTGCGCGGGCACCCGGACCGGCTGCCGCTCCCGGACGCTCTGCGGAACGCCCAACTTCCAGACGCCGTGGCCGCGTTGCTCTCAGGCTACGTCCAGGCCGCCCGTCACGGCGGGCTCCCCCCGGGCTCGCTGACCGCGCTGCTGAGAGGCGACAACCTCATGCCTCCTTACACGTTCCTGGCAACAGCAGTCACGGCCGACAAGATCCGGGACGTCAAGGCGTTCATGAGCGTCGCCTTCGTGGCGCTGCAGCGCAAGGCGCTGCCGCTCGAGGACTATCTGCAGCTCGTCCGCGACGGAGCGCCGGGGCGGCCATTGCTGCGCACGCTCTGTGCCAAGACTCCCGAGATGCTGGGTACCTATCTGGACCAGCTCTTCATCGCCGCGGCCAGCGGCGCTCTACCGGCCAAGGCTGTCAAGAAGCTGCTGCTGGCCCGGGACGTCAATCGCGTGCCCGCGATCGCGGGCGCTTCCGTGGCCCATCTGGCGCGCCTGCATGCGCTCGTGGACGACCTCCGCAGCGAGCATCGTTTGAGCGGCTGGGAGGCGTGGCGGCTCAAGTCCGCGGTGTCGTCCGCCGCGAGGCGCAAGCGCTGACCGGATATGCGCCGCTCAGCGCTTGTCCAGCGCATGGGCGCGATCGTCCGACTGCCGGCCGCGCGCGTGACCTCGCGCGAACCAGCACCAAGGGGATGCGACTGACAGCCTTTCCCTTGCCGGAGTCCGCATGCCGCTGCACACCGCCCCTTACCTGATCACCGATTTCGTCGTCGTCGACATGGATGGCACCGAGAACGAGAACGTCCATATCGCGCACGAGCCGCGAACTGGGGCCGAGCGCTTCCTCGAAGCCGTCGAGGCCGGGGACTGGGAGCGGGCCAGGGACATGCTCAACGGCAAGCCGAACGCCAATGACCGCACCGCGATTTTCCGCGTCACTTTGCCGTCGCGGCGGGAAGGCGAGCCGGGGCTGACGCCGCTGGCGCATGCGGTCGCCCAGGGCGATGAAAAGATGACGCGCGTCCTGGTCGACGCCATCGCCGACCGCCGCGATGGCTGGGGCCAACTGCACTTCAATGCCGCCACGCACTTCAACCTGTTGCGGGAAGGTCTGCGCGGGGCGACATTGAAAAGCGGCAAGGCGCTGGACGTGTGCTTGGACGTGATGCGCCGCATCCCTGACGTGAGGCGCGAGGCTGAACGGCAGTTGCCGGAGCTGCTGGGTACCATGCGACCCTTCGGTGGTGGCGCGGAGGACGTGACTGGCGGCCGCAACCGCGCCGCGCGGACGGCCGGCTGGTTCAATGGCGTGGTTGCGGCCGCCAAGGACGGGAAGCTGATCTCCCGCGCAGATGCGCTCAAACTGCTGATCGACAGCCACGGCAGCTCGCCGCTGCGAGAAGCGCTGGGAACGGACGTGGCGCTCTTCAAGGCCATGATCGAAGGCTACGTGCACGCGGGGCGAGAGAAGGTCATTTCCTCTCTCCAGTTGCTGACCCTGATGTGGGGGCTGCAAGGCGAGGACTCGGTCCTGTACACCGCGGCGCACGGCGACGAGCCGGACGCCGTCTCGGCCTATGTCCTTGCCGTCCACGCGGCGCGGAGCGGGGGGGCGCTGCCCAGCGATTCGGACTATCTGAGCTTGCTGAGGGCTGGCCGCGGCATCCGGACGCTGATGCCGTCGCTCTGCCACCCGAATGCATCGCCGGCCACCCTGGAGGCCCTGAAGGCCTATCTGAAGAGCGTGCTGAATGCGACCGTAAAGACCGTCACCCCCGACTTGTTGCTGTCAGTCATGCTGGCGCTGGGCGACGATGGCCGGCCGGCGTTGACGCAATGCAGCCCCGCCCAGGCAAAGTTCGTCCGCGATGCCTTGAGCATGGCGGTCGAGGACGGCCGGCTCGCGCAGGAAACGGTGGATCACATCCTCCGACACCTCCCCCCAAGCGACGGCGCGCAGGCGCTTCCGGCCACATGAGCGCGACGGCAACAGGGTCCTTTGCCCGCTCCCCCGGCGGGGGATGAAGGGAGTGGAACTCAGCGCTTCTCGAGCGCATAGGCGCGCACGCTGTCGCCGGGCTTGGTGCCCGTCGACCCGTGCCCGCCCGCGACGACCAGCACATACTGCCGGCCGTCCGCGCCCAGGTAGCTCATCGGCGTGGCCTGTCCGCCCGCGGGCAACCGCCCCTCCCAGAGCTGGCGCCCATCGTTGACGTCGTAGGCGCGGACATAGTTGTCCATGCTGCCCGACAGGAAGGCCACGCCCCCCGCCGTCATCAGCGGTCCGCCCAGGCTGGGCACGCCCAGCGGCAAGGGCAGTGGCAGCGGCGACAGGTCGCGCACCGTCCCGTTGCGATGGCGCCAGACCACGCGGCCCTCGTTCAGGTCAACGCCCGCCACCGTACCCCACGGCGGCGTCTGGCACGGAATGCCCAGCGGCGAGGTGAAGGGCTTCATCTTGGCCGCGAAGGGGGCGCCGAAGTTCTCGTTGAGCGCCGGCAGCGAGCCGCTGGGCGGGCCCTCGTCCTGCACCAGCAGCGACTTGTCGTCATGCCGCCGCACCAGCTGCGAGGTGAAGGCCAGCACCACCGGCGTCGTGAACGCAATGCCGCGCACCGGATCGACCGCGATGCTGCCCCAGTTGAAGACGCCGAAGTTGCCCGGATTGATCAGCGAGCCCTGCTCCGACGGCGGCGTGAAGCGACCCTCATAGCGCAGGCGGTGGAAGGCGATGCGGCACCAGAGCTGGTCGAACATCGTCACGCCCCACATGTCGCGCTCGCGCAGCACCGGCGGATTGAAGGAGATCGCCGACACCGGCTGCGTCGGCGCGGTGAAATCGCCCGCCGCCGCGCCCTGCGGCGCCGGCGCTTCGGTCACCGGGAACACCGGCTTGCCGTCGCGCCGGTCCAGCACGAAGAGCTCGCCCTGCTTGGTCGCCTGCACCAGCGCCGGCACGCGCTGCCCGCGCACGGTCAGGTCGACCAGCACCGGCTGCGCCGGCACGTCGTAGTCCCACAGGTCGTGATGCACCGTCTGGAACACCCAGCGCGCGCGTCCCGTCGCCAGATCCAGCGCCACCACCGAGGACGAATGCTTCTCGACGTTGGCCGAGCGCTTGCCGCCCCATTGATCCGGCGGCTGGTTGCCCATGGGCAGATAGACCAGGCCGAGGTCCTCGTCGACGCTGGCCACGGACCAGCTGTTGGGCGAGTTGGCCGTGTAGGTCTGCCCGGCGGCGAGGGGCGCGGTGGCGTCCGGGTTCGCGGAGTCCCAGTTCCAGACCAGCGCGCCGGTCTCGACGTCATAGGCGCGGATCACGCCCGACTGCTCCTTCGTGGACGCGTTGTCGA
>Ga0209050_1001721_pt1 | contig 21832 bp, 25 predicted proteins | sample Araplavi_mTSA_r2_FD_184276 | JGI IMG/M metagenome (GOLD analysis project Ga0209050, IMG submission 184276) | Arabidopsis root microbial communities from North Carolina, USA - plate scrape MF_Cvi_mTSA_r2 (SPAdes) (version 2) | ecosystem: Host-associated > Plants > Roots > Endosphere | place: USA... | reverse complement strand
ATCAACGCGTCGAACGTATCGCCAGCACACTGCCAGTGCGATCAGGAATGTCATCGGCAGCGACCACGCAATCCAGGTTGACAGCTGCCGGAACAGTGCCGGTCCGTGCAGGATGCGATCGTAGTACGACGCGTCGAGCAGCACGAACCCATGCGGCAGGAACACGGTGATGATCGGCGTAGGCACCGGCGCTGCCAGCAGGGCGAACACGAAGGCGAGCAGCACGACGACAGCGGCCGATCGGATGCCCCTGCGACGCAGGGCGCGAAGCGCGATATGGAGCGCAAGCGCAAACGGTGAAGCGAGTGCTGCCCAGAGCAGCAGCACACCGGCAAAGGCGAGGATGTGCGGCATGCCTGCTCCCAGGTGGTGTGATCGATCAGCGGGGTGGCGGTGCGACGGGGCAGGCGACAGTGGCTTCAAGCCGGTAGCCGCCAGGGACATCCGCAGGCAGCGGCCGTCCCGACAGAAGGCGCAGCGTAGCGTGGAGGCTGGCAGCGGTACAGCAGGCGGCCCGTTTCCACTCGACTGCTAGACTGTCCGCCCCCTGCCTCATGGATGGATGCATGGCTGTCCAGCGCCTCAAGCCTCTGCCGAAGAAGGACATTGCAGCGTTGCGCGCGCGCTGGACCCCGGACCTCGTGCCGAACCTCTCCCATCCACGGCGCAAGCATGACTGGCGCGACAAGACCATCAGCAACCGCCACTGGGACCCGTCGCCGTTCGGCACAACGGCCGATGGCCGGCTGGACTATCGCGGGTTTCCTTATCCGGTTCCGCACTACCAGAACCTGCAGTCCGTGGATCTTTCCCATGCCCAGGAGGGCGGCGGGGCGACCTTCCTGACCTACGCCGTCATGCAGGACTGCGATTTCACCGGTGCAGCGCTGGGGAACGTTTCGGAAACGCTCATCCGTTGCTGCTTCAATCGGTCCGAGTTCATCCACGTCACACTCGGCGGCACGTTCGATGGGTGCAGCTTCGTGCAGGCAAAGCTGCGCAAGTGTGGTTCAACGGCCACCTTCACTGATTGCGATTTCCGCGATGCCAACCTGTCAGGCACGGATTTCTCGCGAGCGCGCTTCGTACGCTGCATCTTCGATGGCGCCAGCTTCAAGGGATGCGACCTGCACAAGGCGGTGTTCGTCGGGTGCCGGCCCAGCGAGGAGCAGCTGGCCGCCTGCTACGAGAACGGGGGCATCCGCTTCGAGGATGACACTGGCCAGCAGGTAAGCGTGGAGACGCCACCGGCAGCGGAAGATCCGGTGATCGAGGCGTGGGACCGGCTTGCGCAGCGGATGGCGGGCCAATCCTAGGCATCGCCGCCTGGACATCGCTGCCCGGGCCCTTGGCACGCGGGCGTTCCAGGGCCACGGGCCACGTTTGCTATCATGCGCGCCAATGGCCGCCCGCCCGATGCTGATCGTGCGCCTGCGCATCCTCCTTCCTCGAAAGGGGACGCATCTGCGGCCATTCGCAGCGAAACCTTGCCCGGCCAGGCGCCGCCTGCCACCCGGGCCCCCGTACTGATCGAATAAGGAAGGCCGGCCGCATGCCTGCGGTCGTAATACATGAAATCACCTGCAACTTCGCGTCCCGGGTTGATCCCGGTGCTGGCCCTTCTGCTGGTCGGCCTCAACCTGCGCCCGGTGCTGGCCGTGGTCAGCCTGCTCACCGATTCCATCCGTGCCAGCAACGGCATGAGCTTCGAACAGATCGGCTGGCTCACCAGCCTGCCGATGATGGCCATGGGCCTGATCGCCATGGCCGGCGGCCTGGTCTATCGCCTGGGTTATCGGCGCGGCGTGGCCATCGGCCTGGCGCTCACGGCGGCTTCGGCACTGGCCAAGCTGGCCTCGCATGAACCGCTGTGGCTGATGGGCTCCAGCGTGGCCGCAGGCCTGGGCATCGGCATCGTGCAGTCGCTCATTCCCGGCTACATCAAGACCCGCTTCCCGCACCGCGTCGACCTGCTGATGGGCCTGTACGTGAGCATGATCATGGGCGGCGCGGCGCTGGCCGCCGCCAGCGCGTCGGCCTTGCTGCAGTGGCTGGACTGGCAGGGCACGATGGCGTTCTGGGCGGTGCTGGCGATGGCCGGCATCGCGCTGTGGCTGCCCAATAGCGGGCATGCCGACGCACCGGCCGCCAGTGTGTCCGCCACCGCCGGCAGGCCCGCCGCCTTCCGGCCCTGGCAGCATGGACGCACCTGGTTGCTGGTCGCCCTGTTCTGCGTGTCCAGCAGCTGCTACACGCTGTGCCTGGCGTGGATCGCGCCGTACATGATGGAAGCGGGCGTGCGCGCGAACGAGGCCGGCTTCATGCTGGCGGCGTTGAGCCTGTCCGAGGTGGCCGGTGGCTTCCTCGTCTCCTGGCTGGCACCGCGCTTCCGCGACCGCCGCGTGCTGCTGGCGCTGTTCCTGGCCGCTACCGCACTGACCTACGTGCTGATCGGCGTGGCGCCGATGTATGCCCCGTGGCTGATGATGTGCCTGCTCGGCCTGTCGATCGGCGGCCTGTTCCCGATGACCCTGATCCTGGTGATGGACCACTGCAGCCAGCCGGCCAAGGCGGGCATCCTGGTGTCGTTCGTGCAGGGCGTGGGCTATCTGGTGGGTGGCGTGCTGCCCTTCGTGGCCGGTTCGATCCGCGACACCGTGGGCGACCTCAGCGTGGCGTGGGTGGCGATGGCCTGCGTGACGGCCGCGGCGCTGGTGCTGGCGGCACGGGCAACCCCGGCCAGTGCGGAGCGCTTTGACGCGCGTTGATCGCCCCGCTGCAGGCGCCGGCACTGTCCGGCGCCTGCCGTGCCTGCGTCAGCTGGCCTGGCCCAGGCGCACCTTCAACTGCTGGATTTCCTGTTCGCTCACACCGATCGACTTCAGGTAGCCTTCGGCGCCGCCGTACTGGCTGTGCAGCGCAGCCAGGAACTGTTCCATGTTGTCTGGTGCGGTACCGGCCATGCCGGCCATCTTGCGGCCGATCTCCGGGTTCTGTTTGATCAGTGCCATGATCTGCGCGTTCATCGCGCTGTCCTTCGGCTGGCCTTCCAGGTAGTGCGCGGAGATCGCGTAGTTGTGCACGATCTGTGCCTTGGGCACGCCCGCCAGGTCCAGCAGCAGGCCGGCGATGATGCCGGTGCGGTCCTTGCCGGCGGTGCAGTGGAACAGCACCGCGCCATCCTGCTGCGCGGCGATGCGCTGGAACACCTGCTTGAACTGCGGCTGGCTGTGTCCCAGCCACTGCACGTACGCCTCGCCCAGCGAATCGGGGAAGCTCGTCATCATCTTCTGCAGGTCCATCTTCTCGGTGCCCATCAGCGAGATGCGCTGGTAGGCGAAGCGATCATCGTTGGCCAGCAGGTCCGGCGACTGCGCCTGCTCATCGGCCGTGCGCAGGTCGATGTCCAGCTTCACCCCGGCGGCGGCCAGCGCATCGCGGTCGGCCTCGGTCAGGCGGCCCAGGTCGGCGGTGCGCACGAAGGCGGTGGCCGGAATCGGGCCGTGGCTGCCCTGCAGGCCCGCGAAGCTGCGCACGTTCCAGGCGCCCTGCAGCGGGATGACGCGCTGCGCATCGTCGGCGGCGGGTGCGACGTTCGTGGTGGTGGCAGGGGTGGCAGCTGCGGCGGCGCGCGGTGCAGCGGCGGCAATGGCCGGCGCGGCGGCCAGCGGCAGGGCCAGCATGAGGGCCAGGGTCAGTTCGGTGCTGCGGTTCATGTCGGTCTCCACGGGAATCAGAAGTTGACGGCCACATCCAGGCCGAAGGTACGCGGGTCGTTGAAGATGCCGGTCTGGCCCAGCGCAGGGCTGTTGAGCTTGTAGAACAGGTGCTCTTCGTCCAGCAGGTTGCGGGCCCACAGCGAGAAGGACATCGTGGTGCCGGTGTTGTTCAGCGGCACGTCCATCAGTGCCACGCGCGCATTCACCACGAACGAACTGTCGGTGAGCATCTGGTCGTATTCGCTGGTATAGAAGCCGTCGGACCAGTTGCCGTCCAGGTGGAACTTCAACGCGGAGAAGTTGGCGAACGGCACCAGGTAATCGAGCGAGAGGCTGCCGGCGTTCTTCGGCGCCAGCAGCGGCTGCACGGTAACCGCCACGCCGGCACCGAAGGGATCGACGGCGGTCTGCGCATCGATCCTGGTGTAGGCGTAGTTGAGGCCAACGGTCAGGTTGTCCACCGGCATCACGCTGAATTCCAGCTCCGCGCCACGCGATTTGCCATCACTCAGCGCATTGGTGGTGACCATGGTGGTGCGCGTCTCGCCGCTGTTGGGGTCGAACGGCAGCGAGAAGTCCATCTGCTTGTGCGCGATCTTCGAATCGAACAGTGCCAGGTTCAGGCGCGCGCGGTTGTCCCAGAACTGCGACTTGAAGCCCAGCTCGTAGGCAGTCACTTCTTCCTCTTGTTCATAGGCTTGGCTATCGCCGCGCTCTGGACAGCGGAGTCCTGGGCGACTGCGTCGAAGTTCAAGGACACCCTGCTAGATCTTGCCAATGACGAACCCGCGACGTGAGATTTGGGTCGACTGCAGCAGCACATAGCAGAGGCACGCATGAAGTCCAACCGATTGAGTGCCAGTTCCATGACTCCGGGCTCCGTCGGCAGGGCGCCTACCTCGTTAGGAGCCGGTCTAAGGGGTTCCGTCTTTGTCCCTGGCTTCACACAACCGCAGGAGTGCTATGGCCCTCAGCGACATAGGGAGGTGACAGCGGCTTAGCTGTGCAGGCTCTTGTACGCCGCCAATCAGAAGCTTTTTGGCCGTATCAAGAACGGTCTGCCGGGCCAAGCCCCCCGACGCTGCGACTCGGCCAGGCCAGTGATGGTCCTGAACAGGAACTCGGCAAAGTCGGAAGTCGGAACATCCAAGCGGAAACAGCCTTCCCGCTGACCACCTAGAAAGAACGCGTCGATCATCTGTAAGGTCTCGTCTCAGGAGCATCCAGCGAACGCTCGATGGTCACTCAGATCAAACCAATGGACGAACGCGAAGGCGGCAAACTCACGCTCTTCCACATAATGCTCGACCATCCAGTCGAAAACCTCTGCTGGAGGCCGATCACCTTCAGCACACTGCTTTGCAATGGCGCTATGCATTTCCATTGAGTGACGCATGACGCGATGGAGGATCTCCTCGCGCGTCGGGCAGAAGCGATACAGAGTTGCCCGGCTCACCCCGATAGCCTCAGACAACTCGGCCAGGGTGGCTAGCGGTTGAGCTACAAGAGAGCTGGCCAAGCTCCGCAGCATTCACCTGAACTCTTAGACATTGATTCGCCACTTTGCCATGGCTAAAGGATGAAATATGATTCATATTGGATTCATTCGTAACTTTTTCCGTCCATCACGTGCTTGACCGCACGGAATCGAAGGAAGCTGTGATGAAGTCATCGGGTCAAAGGATCCCAAGCGCACCTGCGATCCATAAGGCGGCAGCTCACCATCGAAGCCCCTGCACCGGATTTACCTCTGCTGACACAACGCATCGTGCGAGCACTATTGGCCGTCTGACTAGGATCCCCGAAGAAGTAGCGACTCCCAAGTTCGCCTCACCGTCTGCACTAAAGCCACTCACTTCGATCTCATCAACACCGCAAAGGAGCTAAGCAATGGCAAGGAATGTTTTCTTCAGCTTCCACTTCAACAATGATTTCTGGCGCACCCAGCAGGTACGCAACATGGGCGCACTGGCTGGCCAGAAGCTGTACACGCCTAACGAGTGGGAAGAGGTCAAGAAGAAAGGAAGTGGCGCGATTGAGAAGTGGATCGATGACAGTCTGGTGGGGAAGACCTGCGTAGTGGTCCTGGTGGGCGCAGAGACGGCAAACCGCCCTTGGGTAGTGACCGAGATGATCAAGGGCTGGAACTCCGGTAAAGGCATCGTTGCTATCCGCATCAACAAGCTGCTTGATAGCAAGGGTAGTTCGTCAGTCGCCGGCGCCAACCCTCTCGATGAAGTCACATTGAAGAAGGGCACAGCACGTCTCTCGAGCCACGCCAAGCTCATCACGCCGGCGGGCGCCGATAGCAAAGCGGTCTATGCCGACATCCAGGCGAACATTGAAGACTGGATTGAGGAAGCGATTGAGATCAGGAAAAACTACAAGCCCTGACGTCCCGGGATGCCTCCTCGTACCTGATGAATGATGAGAATGAATAAAGCGGCTCTGAACCGTTTTCTCACCGAGTATCCCGACGCGCTGAACGATGGCGTGGGAGCGATCTTTGTCGGTGCCGGCGTCTCGATGGCGGCGGGCTATCCCTCGTGGTCAGAACTGCTGAGGGATATCGCTGTAGAGCTTGAGGTTGACTCGAAGAACGTTCCAGACCTGGCAGCTCTGGCTCAGTGGAGCATTCAGGAAAATGGGGGCTCCACGCGCGTCCTCAGTGTCATCAAGAAAGAGATAGGACCTGACAAGGCTATCCCTGACACCGTCCAGGTCATCGCACGTCTGCCGGTCCGACACATCTGGACAACCAACTACGACCGGCTGGTCGAGCGTGCGTTTGCAGCTATCAGTCGCCCGCTGGACCCCATATCGGGACCCACTGACCTGGCTCTTAGACCGACGCCGGGCGCAACTCTGCTCTACAAGATGCACGGCTCCATTGATCGTCTCGATGATGTCGTCATCTCTACGGACCATTACGAGCTGTTCCGCTCCAAGCGGGGACAGTACCTGCCACTGTTCCAGGCCCACCTGACCAGCATGTCCATGCTGTTCATCGGCATCAGCTTTACAGACCCAAACATTCGGCATGTCCTGTCGCTGATCCGAGAGAGCTTCACCGAGTACCCGCCAGAGCATTTCGCCATCGTCCGTGCGCCCCAGAGGGGGGACTTCGCGAGCGATGGTGAGTTCGCGGCGCGAAATGCTCAACACAAGCTATGGGCAAAGGACCTGAAACGATATGGCCTGCTTGCGGTAGAGGTCAGTGACTACGCTGAGATTCCCGAGCTACTACGTCAGATTGAGAAGCGAGTTGCTGCGCGCAGAATCTGGGTGAGTGGCAGCTGGCCCCTTGAACGGGGAGGCCCCGAATCCGCGGCCATTCATGCGCTAGCCGAAGGCGTGGGTCAACGAATTGGTGAGACGGGGCGCCATCTGGTGAGCGGGGCAGGCCTGCTGGTTGGATCAGCTTCACTGTCTGGCTTCTTGGGTGCACTTCGCCAGGGCGGGGGATGGGACCTCGAACGAAGACTGATCGCCCGTCCCTTTCCTCAACCCTTGGAGGGGGCGCAGCCCAACGACAACGAATGGGCACAGCTACGAAGTGAGCTTGCGCGGCAAGCCGGCATCGCCATCTTTATTGGAGGTGCGAAGCTGGTCGACAACGTCCTGGAGGACGCCATTGGCGTGGAGCAGGAGTACGAAATCGCCAAAGCAGCCGGGGTGTTTCTGCTCCCGATTGGCGCAACCGGTGGCGCTGCTCAAAAAATCTGCGGTCGCCTACTTGGGTCCGCGCTTTCCGCAGCAGGGAAGGACGCTCAAAGACCAACAGATGATGAGTTGACCATTCTGTCTTCGCCAGACCTCTTGCGTACAGAGGAGGGGAGACGTCGGCTCATCTCACTGGTGTTTCAGATTATTGACCGGGCGGCAGTGGCTGCCTGATCGATCCCAAGGAGGGAGGGCTACATGGCAAGAAACGTAACAAAGGCCGAGCTGCGGGGCTTTTCGGCATCCAGGACTCAAGCTGGCCGGGAGCAAATTCTAAAGTCCATTGCTTCCTCTGGTGGCACGAGCACCTTCCTATCGCACTCCAGCAAGGACAAGGAAATCCTTGAGGGCGCGATGGAGGTTCTATACAACAACGGGGCAAAGGTCTACATCGATGAGGTTGACCCTCAGATGCCACCCTACACTTCAGCACAGACTGCAGCCCTGTTGAAAAAGCGAATCAGCCAGACACAGCGCTTTGTTCTACTGGCCACTGAGAACAGCAAGGAAAGCCGCTGGGTACCATGGGAGCTGGGCATTGCCGATGGTGAAAAGGGCTTGGAAAGAATCGCTCTCTTTCCAGCATCCGACAGCATGGACAATGACAGTTGGACGAGCTGGGAGTACCTGGGCCTGTACCACCGTATCGTGTGGGGCAGGCTCTCCGGGCACGAGAAGGAGCTCTGGATGGTCCTTGATGCCAGAAAGAACACGGCCGTTACGCTGAGAAACTGGCTTGGTCCCGGCTACTGAGGCCAAAGTAGTCATTGGATGACCCTCATCTGTAAAGACGATGAGGGCCACTCCAACGCCACGTCCCCAATCAACTGACGGAGGACGTGATGCGGAATCCGCAATCGCTCATTTGCGGCGCTTGCTACACCAACCTCCGCACATGCCGCGGGCTGACCGCGGTCGACGGCAAAGGCTATGTCCGGTCGCTTCCACCACGCCAGTGCGATGAAGTCCATCCGCCAAACCGTAGGAGCGCACTCTTCATTCGCATGTCCCCTTCCAGGCCGTCTGGTAGATTGCACTGACGAAATCATCGCGCAAGAAGCAGTCGGTTCCTTCCATCATCTTCAGGTCCTCAACCAACTCGATTTCGGCGTAAATGACCACGGGTATGCCTCGAGATCTGGCGTAGCCGACCTCAAAGACCGTAACTAAGCATGCCGAAAATTCGATGCAACGCTGCCAAGCAGAAATCCTCTAGCGTCTCTGGCTTGCCAGAAATCGGGACAAGGTGCTCATCCCCTTGCACTCAGTCGAAGGCGAAACCGAGCTTGACCTGGGGCCCTACAGCTTCACCTTCTTGGCCGACGTCGTCGACGGTCAGATTACTACGGTCCACGAGTGCGGTATGAAAGAGTGCTGAGGCTTGCGTGGATCCTTGCTTCAGGATCAAGACTACCTCTAAAGATCAGGTGAAATGCTCACGCGTCTGACGTGTTTCCCTGAAGGTTGGTACAACAGCGCTGGCAGTAAGTGCTGAAGGGCGTCCGCTGTCGGTCTTCCTGCTTCCAGGATTCATTGCGGGAAGGGTCTTCTATGGGAGCTTTGCATTCGACGACCGCAGCTTCCTGCTTGTGTGTGCTCGGACTGCACGCCCCCAATCGGCGCCACTAGCGCTGATTGGGGGCTGCAAAAACCTCAGGAACTGCCTTGGACCCATTGAGGAGGCAGGGTCCGTCGCTTCGTCAGTGGGGCCAGCCGTCGTAACGGACACCATCGAAGAAGTCCGGTCCCACGCGGAACTGCAGCGTGCCGTGTTCTTGCATGATCCTAGCGGCTTCGTCAGAGCTGGCGTAGTCGGTAAAATCAAGCAAGAAGCCGTAGATCATGTCGCCACTATTGCCATCCAAGGGCATCTCTTCGACGTCTTGGATGCCCTCGACCTCGTCAACCGTCCAGCCCAGCAGTTCTGCAACGACCTCGGCCTTAGTGCGAACAGGGGGAGCGTCATCCTCTTCGTCGATCTCGGGCCAAAGGCGATGTTGAGAAGAACGCGGAGTGCTCATGTGGTCCTCCCACGGAGCCCTTAGGAGCACGTGCGTGACCTCATACTCAAATGAGCTGTAGCAGCGCCTGCCCAGCCGCTCACCGGCTAGAGATAGCTGGAAGTCAATCTTCGTGCCCGTGTACGGGCGTTCCGGATCCCGGTGCAAACTCACATGGCCGGGGATGCTGTCAGTAAACGACATGCCGATCTGCAGGTGCTCGAAGTTCACTTCAGGATCCGAGTAGATCTCTTCAATGCCGTCGTGATTGAGTTCGTCGATCTGTCCCGTGACGCGGCCATTGTTCTCAACCACGTGCTCGATCTCCTTGCGGATGTGGTCAGTGAGGTCGGCGTACGAGCGATGCAGGACAACGTGGGCAAGCCTGTCGGCAAATGCCCTGCTGAGTAAGTGGTGGAGTTGCTCGATGTCGCACTCAATGCCGAGCTCGCTGACCCGCTGACTTAGGCAGTCGCGGTCCAGGATCAAGTGGTGGATCAAGTCGAAACTGCCCGGCTCCTCGGCGGAGGCCTTAGCAGCCTGGTAAGAAGCAAGCGTTTTGTAGCCGAACGCCGCGACCAAGAGCTGCTGGGCATGCCCATGTTTTATAGACACGCCGGCGCCTTCGCCATGCGAACGGAAGGAGTGGGTGATGTCGGAAAGGCCAATGTTCACACGATTTCTCCGTGGTGATGCGCTAGACCAATCGAGCGATTACTTGGCCGGCGCCCATGGATATCGGGTGTTGGCTTAAGTGAATGACGCACTTGCGGGTGATGCCGTCCGGTTGGAGCCGCTCGAAGCTCAGGCCGACGAAGCCGTTGCGCAGATAGTGCGCCGATCGAGCGGTTTGCGCAAGTCGAGTTCAACGCGGGGCGAATGGTGGATCGAAATTACCGGTGGCCAGCCTCATGGCATGGCGAGGAGGCAAGCCATGAGGCTGGTCTTCGTGGGATCCGTCGCTTCCGTGTCCGGTAATCAGTGAAGGCTGTACCAGTAGGCTCACGGCGTGGACACCGCGCGCGCCCAGTTGCATTGTGGTTTGCCTGACCAAATGGGCTTACATATGCGCCTGCTGATCCTCTCCGATCAACAGTCGTTGTGACCCACACGGCTCCCTCTGGCAGGGCGATGTAAAGGCTTAGATGAGCGGCCCTGTGACCGCGCGGCGTGCATGTGACATGAAGCTGGATCAGCAGCTATCCAGCAATCAGCTTGGCCAGACGGGATACGCCCCAAGAGATGTCCATACCAACCTCCAAAAGCCCTGACGCCCACAACTTGGGACCTGAATTTGTGCGTAGGTGGAAGTGAGAGGAGGCGTGCCGGATAGGGGTCGAGAACCACATCTGCTCCAGCCTGCTGGGGGCCTTCCGCTTCGGGTCCATCGAACCGTAGCGGGCGTATTCCTTGAGCAGACGCTTCAGGGTAATCAGTCTTTCCCTGTATGGCTCAATCTCCCACTCAGAGGCTCCGACCATCGTCCGTCCGGCAGCAGAAAGATCTGAAATTTCCCGCTCAATCCGACGCAGCTCTTGCAGGATCGAGCTTGCCTCTTCAACGCCCTCTGTGACCACGTAGCTCATCTTGGCATCCTCCTGACCAAGCTCAGTCTACCGTCTTGGCCTCCAGGCTGCGGCCCTCTCCGAGGATACAGAGAGCCGCGTCTGATTATGAGGAAGTAGTCTCGGGTTGATCAGTTACTTATACATCCACGTGGCGGTTTAGTAGCTGCTGCTGGTGTCATGGTTCTCGTCTAGGACAGAGCGCTAGATCCGCGATGGCCAGCGGTGCCAGGCGCGTGGATCGCCCGCGGCGCACAGCACCGACCTCGGTTAGTGTCTGCGGGTGATCAAGCACTAGGTGTGCAAGTCGTCGCACGTCGTCATGCACGTTGCGCTGCGCCATGAAATGGTGGTATTCCGAATGAATGCTTGCCATGTAGCCCGTTCACACAGAAGGACGCTCTGTACGGCGTTCCTGACCGTTGTTATTCGCCCACCCGCGTATGGGCCCTGATGGGCTGTGCTTCCATACGCGGTTATGGCTTTTGGAAATTCTTGGCGAAATAGTCGATAACTTGGGACGCCTGCGTGCCTTGACGAAATCGCCTCTGCTCTTCGAAATCCGTCGAGGGCAGCATGTGGATCAGCTGATGATCTGCGTAAAGCTCGACGACCTCACAGGCGTCCAGCGCACCGGCACGTTGACCCGCCAGTGTGTTCGCTGCTTCGATGGCCGCGCCGATCATCACATCCGCCAATTGCACGGCGGGACTGTTCTGAGAATCGACCTGCGTCACGGACTGAAGCTTAAGCGGAAAAGTGATGGTGGCGATCTCCGACTGGCGGAATGTGACCACATCTTTGTGATGAATGTAGCGCTGCAGCAAGTCGTGATAGGTGAGCAGGTTCTTCGACCGGTCGTGCTCTATCCGATAGGGACCGTCGGCCATTGCCTCCATACGGCTGACCAGTGACTGCAGCACCACTAGGGCGGCATCCGTACTGACGCCGGGGGTGGCGATCGCTTGCAGGCACTCGGGGGCCGCGAATTTCGCCAACGGTCCCAGCGCCTCGGGCAACTCCTGCCAGCGGCAGTCGCGAGCTGCTTGGATTAGTTCGGCGAGCGCTGCCGGGCTCTTTTCCTTCACTGCGCGCTGGAAACTTACCAGCAGACGGTCGAGAGCGTCTGGCCCGATAAGCTTCGGCCCCACCGTGTATAGCAGGGATGCCAGCGAATAGTTCTGTCCCTCCTGGTAGAAGTCTATCCCGCGCTCGTAGTAATACGGCTCCACGGCATAGTCGAGGAACATAAGCAGCAACAGGTAACGTTTGTCGCAGACGTAGGTCACGCACTTGTAGTGGCCTAGCACGACACGTTGCAGCGCCATCAGGCGGGGGCGGTTGCCCGGTCGTCGTGCTAGGGCCCGGTACTTGAGCTCGCCTGCTTGTAGCTTTGGAAAGTGCTCCCGGATTAGGCGCCTGGCCTCGTCGTCGTCGATGGCGATTGCCGTCGCACCTTGAAACCTCTGCTCCGGGTTCAGCAGATCAAAGCCTGTGTAGCCGCTTTCGTCGATTCGGAAGCACTCCAAGTTCCAACCCCCTGACCCAAGATGGATTCAGGTGATGATACTGTCAGTAGAGGCTTCAGATATGGTTCAAAGACTGATCTTGGGTGGGAGAGATCATTGGAGGAGCGGCTTGGGCGGGGGCGAGGTTGACAGATCGGAGGAACGCTTGCGCTGGCGCCGATTCCCATTGTGCCCCACGTGCGGGGCAACCTTCCCAAAGCAGATCAGCTGAACAGGTGCACCTGGCTGCTTAAGTGAAACTCTTTGTCCGCTTCTGGCCGAAAGCCGCTGTTAGCTCTCGTCCGCCCTAGGGAAATCGGATGCGTACGGATGTGCGCGCCTTGAATGAATTCTGAGCGCAGCGCTTCTCCACACCACTATGGCTAGAGCTCATAGTCACTGACAGAAGCATCTGGTCAGATCCAGACCTCCCATCTGCAACCCAACTCAAATGCATGAACTGGTGGGGCCGAAGACGGCGAGTACCGGCGAGGCAGTGGCCGTTGCATTCAGGGCGCGACCCGGAACCCGATTCTCTGGACAGCCAACCGCAGGGCTTGCGACATCCAACACGACCTTTCCGTTTCCCGATGGTGGGGCGCTGTTGCTGACGACCGCAGCAATGGCCGACCGCGAGGGTGCTGAGTACACCAAGGGGATCGTGCCGGAAAGCACCGTTCGCGGGGATCGAGATGCCATCGAGACGGCTGCGAACTGGCTCCGTTCGGCGCCGCAGGTTTGGTGTTGCTTCGTGATGCGAAGTCCGCTTTGGACCGCAGGGTGTCACGCGATCCAAAGTGGACATCCGTAGTTCTACCGGAGCTGCCTAACGGTGGCGATTGAGCTCTTTGCTCGGTCCGGTCTTGTGCTGACTTGTCCGCTGGACCTAGCGGCCGTAAGATCGAGCTGTATAAAGGTAAATCGCGCAATTCGGTGCTTTTGGGTAAACCGCATAACCGGTCCCACGAGTTCGTTTGTTAGGTGTTTACGCATCAGGGGAGGGTTGTATGAATTTTCTTTTCAACAGTGATGGCCAGCACATCGCAAATTTGGTCAATGGCCAGCTGCACTCTCCGGATGGCCCAAACATCGGGCATTTTCTGGAGCAGCACGGGATCTTCATAGACATGCACGGCAGGTATCTTGGCGAGATCATCTACAGTGATCGCCTCATGTACAACCGAGCCTCTCCCCATCGCTCGGTCAACTATGGAAGTTATGGCAACTACGGGAGCGCCGGAAACTGCGGCAGTCCAGGAAGATCCGGATCTATCGGATCTGTAGGCGGGTATGAAGACGTTCCCCTTGAGAGACTTGTGTAAGAGGCCTAGCAATTCATTCAAGCCGAGAACCCTTCACGGTCTCGGATGTGGCCGGGCCGCATCGGGCGGGTCGGCTGAATTCAAAGATTAGGTGCCAGGAAAATGTATGGCAATCCGCAGGCGAAAGTTGCAGCCTCCTGACTTATCGGGTACTCCGATTTTGAGTCGCTTGGAGGAGCGAGTTCTTAGGCAGATCATTGAATGGGCCGATTCCTATATGACAGCCAAGGATGCCGGTCAACGAGCCGCAAGTCAGTATGTGCCCACGACCGAAAGGTGCAGCTCCCATTTCAACTGCAAACACTCTGAAATGCTCGCTCTACTTAACCAGTTCGAGGGTTGGGGACTAGTCAAGAAACGTCGTAGGATATCGGCTGGTATCACCGGCAATGGCTATGACGGGTCGCTACACTCTGAGGTCATGCCAACGGAACGCGGCCGCAAGGTGCTGCTTCAGAATGCCAATGCATAGGAACTGCATGCTTACGCCTAAAAGTTCATTCAAGCCTGCGCCGCTTTGCGACGTGGCTTCATTAACGCGTTTCAAGCGTCCGCTTCTGGCCGAAAGCGGGCATTGGTCCGTCGTTTTGCTGGGCCTGGGCCAAGTATCCCACCTGGTCTCCGGTTCGGGCCATACTCTGCCTTGTTAGCCGGGACCGGCCGCAATATGATCGGAACGTACCAGATGGAGTGGCTCAACTGCAGAAGAATTTCGAAGGGAACTGAATGACTCCCTGATAAGTTAGATTGGATTTTCAGGAAGGTTAACAATCACATGGAGAACGGCATGATCAACGCAGCATCAGCCACTGAAATAACAAATGCTTGGCAACAGTTGGAGGCCGCTCATGGCCCCCGCGCTACCCAGTACATGCGCTCCAGTCTTCAGCCAGCTATTGAGGCTGCGGCAAAGGACGGTCATAGCCACATCTCCTTAGAGGGTGTAAGCGAAGAATTCCTCCAGAATCTAATCGCAGCGCTTCAATCGCTGGGATACGGCACTCAACTCAGCGGCGACACGTTCACCATAACGTGGTGAAGGCTGGTAGTTGATTCTAGCCAACTCCGCGTCACAACGCGGCCATCATGCTTTCGACTTTGAGGGTTCAATGTCTCGTGCCGTTGAGTTTGAGATCGCTCTTTCCTTTGCCGGAGAAGATAGAGTCTACGTTGATCAGGTTGCCAATATTTTGCGGGACTGTGGAGTAAAAGTTTTCTACGACATTTTCGAGGAATCAACCTTATGGGGCAAGAATCTCTACGACTACCTCTCTGATGTTTACCAGAACAAAGCTTTATACACGATAATGTTCATATCCGCGAGCTATGCCCGCAAGTTGTGGACCAATCACGAGCGGCAAGCTATGCAGGCGCGGGCGTTCCAGGAGCACCAGGAGTACATACTTCCCGCCAGATTCGACGACACCCCGATCCCTGGGGTCTTACCGACAGTTGGGTACATCTCCCTCGTAGGACGTACCCCTCAAGAATTCGTCGAGCTCGTTCAAAAGAAGTTGATCAACAGTGGCCGCACGATTCCTTCGGAATCGATACGACGCGCCGTGTTCTCCGTGTCAAGCGCCCCACGCGTTGACCCCATTCATTCGAGAATTTTTGTCGTCTCTTCTAGTGGTCACCCTGTAGCGGGGGCAGAAATAGTCGCGATTGCAGACAACGGCACCACGAAGAGCGGAGGAACTTCGGTTAACGGGGTCTGCGAACTATCCATCCCCACGCGACGCCTCTACCATCTTCTGGTCGCCCATCCCAGACATCCGGGCGCGATATTTCATTCGTGGGATCCCAATGTCGACCTGACGGTCACGGTTGCCGATTCGGAGAATACGGGTTCGGTCATCTGCCATAGCACCGGGTACATTCCCGGGCTAGAAGGTCGCTTGAACCCAATACGTGACACGCACGATCGCATGTACTTGTACGCTGACAACATTGCGATAGATGCCGGAGTGCAGCAGCCGGCGACAATTGAGGTGGATGTGCCGTTCGAGCTAGAGGATTCGAATGGAGTAGTTATGCAGGTCCGAGTCCTGCACATCCAAGGGCGAACGTCTTTACTCCAGTATACGTACCAGCGCCGCATCGACGGCTAGATCCATCATCGCGAGTATGCTGCCCAAGAAGCACGGCACCGCCTCAAACGTTAAGGATGGTCTCGTTCTGGCCGAAAGCGGACGTTGATTGCGAGTAGCGCATCACGTCTGGGGGCGAATCATCTTGATCCGGACCTACATGCATGGCTTAGAGCCCCTCAATGGCGATCGTCGACTACTGCAGTAGGACCAGGCGAGCCATTAATGCGTTCGTACGCGGGACTGTAACGGGTTACGGTGGCTTGCATGAGCGACCTCGGCGCCGCTGCTCGCTACCTTCATGAACTACTGCCCCACTGGTCGGTGAGCTCGAACACTGGCCCAGTTCCACTGCGCGCACCCTGCCCCACTTCATAGCCAGCCTGTTCGACCTGGCCGAGATTGATTTGCTGGGCCGCCGAGTGCTGCTGGCCAACGTCCCGACGGAGGCGGAGCCGATGCCACCTTCTCGGCTGATCGAGCAGGTGGCAGACTCTTAACGAGAGACCCTCCGCAGCTGGACAAGCGTGAGGGGTGCCGTGTGCGCGATCTCCCTGGGCGCCAGTCCTACTCCTTGACCATTGCAACCAAAGGTTCTCTGCCCTCGCGCAACCATGGGCGCAGCAAGAGTGAAAACCTATGGTTGCGCGTCAACACGGCCTCGACAGAGTTCCCTGAACAGCAACTTCATTCATGTACTGGTCAGTTCAATATTCAGGGTCGATTTCATCAGCAAACGGATAATTCACACCTGTCGACCGCCTCTTCTCTCTCCCTCTCCCGGGGAGGCGGCCGGCGAAACCAAAAATAATTAAAGGTGTGTCCCGATGAACAAGAATTCGCTGCTTGCCCTGGGTCTGCTGGCTGCCCTGCCGTTCGCTGCATCGGCTGCCGATGGTCTGTCGTACAACTACGTTGAAGGCGGTTACGTGAACACCGATGCCAAGGGCGGCGACGCCGATGGCTGGGGCGTCAAGGGCTCGGTTGCCGTGCACCCGAACTTCTCGGTCTTCGCTGATTACAGCAAGCAGGAAACCGACACCTTCAAGAACGACGTTGACCAGTGGCGCATCGGCGCCGGCTACAACTACGGCATCGCACCGAACACCGACCTGGTGGCTCGTGTTGCGTACCAGAAGTTCGACATGAAGCACGGCCTGGACTTCAACGGCTACTCCACCGAAGTGGGCCTGCGCACTGCCTTTACCCCGAACCTGGAAGGCTACGCGCTGGCCGGCTACGAGGATTACAGCAAGAAGCACGGCATCAACCCGGAAGGTGAGTTCTACGGCCGCGTCGGCGCCACCGCCAAGTTCACCCCGAACTGGGGCCTGAGTGGCGAAGTGAAGCTGGCCAAGGCCGGCGACCGCGAGTGGTTCGTGGGCCCGCGCTTCACCTGGTAAGAACAGCAATGCAGTAAAAGCGTGTTACCGGCGTGTGCTCTCTCTCTCCCACACGCCACCGAAGCCCGGCCTTGCGCCGGGCTTCTTTTTTTGCGGATTACGGTTGGGCTTCCACCAGGCCCAGCCGCAGCAGGCTCTCGGCGGTGGCCACGATGGCGTCCTCGCGCGAACGCGGTGCCCAGCCCAGCAGGCGCTGCGCCTTTTCGCTGGTGGCGTTCATCGTGCGGCCCAGCAGCGGCACCGAACCACGCAGCGCCGGGTCCTTCAGCGCACCCAGGCGTACCACCCAGTTGGGGATGACCCGCGTGCTGACCTTGTCGGCGGCCGCACCCAGGCGCTGCTTCAGGACCTGCGCCACTTCACCGAGCCACAGGCTGTCGCCGGCGATGGCGATGAAGCGCTCGCCATTGGCGGCCGGGTGGGTCATTGCGCGCAGGTGCAGGTCGGCCACGTCGCGGACATCGACGAAGCCGCAGTTGATCTTCGGCGACCCCTTCTGGCCCTGCAGCAGGTTGCGCACCAGGCGGATGGAATGTGAGTAGTCGCCGCCCAGTACCGGGCCGAGCACGGCGGTGGGATTGACCACCGACAGCTGCAGGCCGTTGCCCTCGCGCGCAATGAAATCCCACGCAGCGCGCTCGGACAGGATCTTGGACTTCTGGTACAGCCAGACATCGCCGGACAGATCGCTCCAGTCGGTTTCATTGAAGGGCCGGCCGATGTCGCCGTGGCCGGCGCAGATGGCACCGAAGGCCGAGGTCAGCACCACCCGTTGCACGCCGGCATCGCGCGCGGCGCGCAGCACGCGCAGGTTGCCGTCCACGGCCGGGCGCACCCATTGCTCCTCGCGGGTCTGTTCGCCGGTGGGCGTGGGCGAGGCGCCATGCATCACATGGCTGCAGCCGGCAACGGCTTCGGCCCAGCCCTCGTCGCGGCCGAGGTCGGCCACCACGAAACTGAGGCGATCACCCGGTTCGGCGCCGCCGACCTTCAACTGTTGGCGCACCTCCGCCTCGCGAGACAGCGAGCGCACGGTGGTGCGGACGTCGTAGCCCGCCGCCAGCAGGGCCAGGATGCAGTGCTGGGCGATGAAGCCGGTGCCACCGGTCACCAGGACGGTCGTTTTCATGGGAACTCTCCAGATACGTGGGGGATGGGCAAGCCACCCCGACGGGAATCCGGCGGTGCAGGCGGCTATGTCTACAGCTGTATACATGCGTTGCCTGCCATTGTCTACAGCTGTATACTTAACGCATGAACACACCTGCCACGCCGTCCCCCGGCAAACCCCGCCAACGTGACGCCGAAGCCACCCGCGAGGCGATCCTGGTCTCTGCCCGCCGGGCGTTCGCCCAGTCCGGCTATGACGGGGCCGGGGTACGTGAGATCGCCGCAGGGGCCGGGGTGACGGCGATGATGGTCAACCGCTACTTCGGCTCGAAGGAGCAGCTGTTTGCCGAGGTGGTGGAGAACACCATGACCCAGGGCAGCCTGATTGCCGGCGGCATCATGGACCAGCCGGAACCGGGCAAGGCGCTGGCGCGTGCGCTGGTGAAGATGACCCGCGCCGATGCGACGCCGGTGGACGGTTTCCTGATCACCTTCCATTCGGCATCGAGCCCGTTGGCGGCGGAGATCGGCCGCGACAAGATCGCCGCGCATCACCTCAAGAGGGTGGCCGCCTCACTGCAGGGCACGCTGCCGGCCGAGCGCGCCGCGCTCATCCTGGCGATGATTTCCGGCTTCCAGGTGATGCGGCAGATGATCGCGCTGCCGGCCCTTGCCGACGCCGACGAGGATGAACTGGCCGAGCTGCTGGGCGCGGTGTTCGAGCGGCTGATCAGGTTGCCCGCAGCCGAGCCGAGGGATCAGTCCACCGCCGTGCCATAACTCTCGGCGAGGATGGCCTTGTACTCGGCCAGTGACGGCAGGCCCATCGCGCTGCGCCGCGCGTCCAGGCCGGGCATGTCTTCAGTGGGGCGCAGGCGCATCACGCCGTCGTCGCCCTGCACGAACTGGCTGCCGTAGCGCTGCGGCTTGCCCTGGGCCACCAGCACGCGGTCGGTGAGCAGGGCTACGTCGGCACGGTCGGCTTCACCCGTTCTGGCGGCGTGTTCGATCAACGGCAGCACCTCGGCCTGGAAGGCAGGATCCTGGTCGGCGTGCTGCACCAGCAGCCATGCGGCCTTGGCGCCATCACGACCGACCTTCGAACGCGTCGGCCAGCCCTTCGCAGCAATCACGGTCTTCAACCATTGCGCATTGGCCTTGGCCACGGGAGCGGTGTCTTTGAATGCATCGGCGCCCCCGGCCGCGATCGCGGCGTGCTGCGCGGCCTGGTCGCGGGCTTCGCGATCCAGCAGTTCCCTGCGCAAGGGTTCGTCCATCAGCGCGGCACGCTGTTTCTGGGTCGCTTCCGCGCGCGCCAGCATCTGCGTCCAATCCGGTTCGGCACGCAGGGCATTCAGGCCGGGGCGATCCTTGTGCAGCAGATCATCGAGGGGAAGGCGGTCCTGGTCGAGCAGGGCGACGGCGTAGGCCATCGCCGCGGGATGGTCGCCGGTGGCGGCAGTGCACTCGACCAGCAGCAGCTCGCCGCCATCGGGAAAGCTTGCCCCGTTGCGATACATCGCGCCGAGGGTATCGGCGCAGCCCTTGAAGTCGTCGTTGCCGTAGCGCTGCACTGCGTCGAAAAAGCTGCCGGTGTCGGCGGCGCAGGCGCCGTTGGCCGTGCCCAGCAGCAGCGCAAGCAGTGCCGGCGCCAGGCGGGTCATGCGGATCGATGCCATCGTGTCTTCCTCCATGAAGGGGCGCAGACCCTGTCAGCACAGGCATCCGGCCAGGTAAGCGCAGTGTGCCAGCGTTGGCCGCTACGCGCCTGCCTGCGCCACAATGCGCCATGGCCTTCGATCCCAGCGCAACCTCCCTTGCCGGCACTGGTGCGGCTTACCAGGAGCACCCTGCGCCGGCCGCGCTGCGCGGCGCCTTCGGCCAGCTGTGGCAGAGCCAGTTGGATGCCGATGCCAGCGGCAGCATCACCGTGCTGCCCGATGGCTGCGTGGACATCCTGTGGCGGAACGGCGTGCTGTTCGCTGTCGGTCCCGACCGCGTTGCCGCGCACCCGCAGCTGGCGCCGGGGGCACAGGTACTGGGCGCGCGCTTCCAGCCGGGGCAGGCCCAGGCCGCGCTCGGTATTTCGTTGGCAGACATGCTGGGCCAGGCGATTCCGTTGGCCGAGCTGAAGGGCCGTTGGGCCAAGGATGTGGCCGATGCAGTGGGCGATGCACCGCCACACCGGCGCATGCAGCGGTTGGCGACCCTGCTGCACCCCCACATGGGGCAGCCGACCGATGACCTCGCGGCACTACGGGCGAAGGCCCTGTTCCGTGGTCTGGCCGAGGGCAGCAGCATCGACGCTCTCGCCGAGCACCTGGACCTGCACCCGCGATCGCTGCGCCGCCTCAGCCAGCAGCAGTTCGGCTACGGGGCGAAGACCCTGCAGCGCATCCTGCGCCTGCAACGCTTCCTGCGCGGCTGCCGCAGCGATGCGACGTTGGCCATGGCCGCGCGTGCTGCAGATGCCGGCTATGCCGACCAGGCCCACCTCTCGCGGGACGCGCGTGAACTGGCCGGGATGACGGCCACTGCCCTGTGGCTGCAGTGGACACGCTGACTGTCCGTTTCGTTCAAGACCCTGCGCCGCTGCTGGTCGATGCTGCGCGCTCCCAGCAGGAGCGCCACCATGAGCCACACCCCTGACCGCGACGCCGAGCGCCGCATCGACAACATCGAGTTCAACGTCGCCGACATCGCGCGCAGCAAACACTTCTACGCGCAGGTGTTCGGTTGGCGCTACACCGATTACGGCCCGGCCTACACCGAGTTCGACGATGGTCGCCTGAAGGGCGGCTTCGTGGCCGACGCGCCGGTGCGTGCGCAGGGCGGAGCGCTGGTCATCCTCTACTGCGCCGATCTGGCCGCGGCCGAACAGCGCGTTCTGGCAGCCGGAGGTGACGTGGTACAGCCGGTGTTCGCTTTCCCCGGTGGCCGCAGATTCCACTTCCGCGATCTGGATGGCTACGAGCTGGCAGTCTGGAGCGACATGGACTGAAGCGTGCAGTAGCGCCACGCCGCGCGGGGCTGCTTCCCCATCCACGCATGGCGTGGATCTACTGCAGTTGTGCCTCCAGCTCGGCCAGACGGTCCAGCCGGTGCTGCCGGCGGCGGCCAGCCCATGCGCCAGCCAGTGCCACCACCACGACGACTGCGCCGTTCAAACCCAGGTTCAGCGCCCAGGTCTGAGGCGGCAGTGCACCGGGGGTGTCGGGTCCCGCCTGCATCGCGGTGAGCGCCATCCACACCAACCCCGCCCAGACTGCCAGGGAAAGCCAGATGTTGACCCGCCAGATCTGCATCGAGATGCGCGCGCGCTGGCGCTCGAACGCCAGCAGTGCGGCCGGAGCCAGGCCGCGGCTGCGCCACTGTCGCCGCCGCTGCACGAA